>Ga0116231_10014067_pt1 | contig 10923 bp, 8 predicted proteins | sample S1TSphgellanicum_2_FD_89695 | JGI IMG/M metagenome (GOLD analysis project Ga0116231, IMG submission 89695) | Host-associated microbial communities from peat moss isolated from Minnesota, USA - S1T2_Fd - Sphagnum magellanicum MG | ecosystem: Host-associated > Plants > Peat moss > Unclassified...
ATAAATATATATATATATATATATATATATATATATATATATATATATATATATATATATATATATATATATATATATCAATTAATTTTGTCATTATTTATTGTGATGCATATATTTTTATTTTTATTGATTTTATGTTCAAAGTTGAAACACATGTCCAACAATTTGAGACTATGTGTAAACCCTAAAGAATAATTTGTTTTACATTAATAATGATGATGCCATAAATTGTACAATGCAAATTCCAAGTACATATAAAAAATTTGTGTTCATGGAATTCAATAAAAAAGTTATAATTCAAACTTGCACATTCAATTTGATTTTGTCATTTTGTATTTTGATGTTTATATTTATATTTCTATTGATTTTAAGTTTAAACACATGTGCAACAATTTGAAAATATATGTAAACCCTAAATAAAAAACTTGTGTTATATTGAAAATGATGATGTCATAAATTGTACAATCAATTTCCAAGTACATATGGAAAATTTATGTTCACGCAATTCAATAAAAAATTATAATTCACATTTAATTTGAAGATATATATATATATACACACACACACATTATGATGTTTTATCAATTGATTTTGTCATATTATATTTTGATGCTTATATTTTTATTTTTATTGATTCTATGTTCAAAGTTCAAACGCATGTGCTACAATTTGAAAATATATGTAAACCTTAAAAAATAACTTGTGTTATATCAAAAATGATGATGTCATAAATTGTACAATGCAAATTCCAAATATAAATTGGATAAAATTATGTTCACACAATTCAATAAAAAGCGTTATAAAATTATTATATTTTCATCAAATTATTGATAATATTTTAATATATTTGAAGATGTATAATGATGATGCATTTTAGGTTTCATGCATGTAAAATTTATCTTTCCATCAATTTAGAATTTTTACTATATGCAATTTTGAAATTTGAATTATTTAATTACTGAAAATTGTGATATATTTACATTATAATTCTACAAATTCTTAGATTTGGAATGTAAAGTATTTTTTCAATGACAAAAATTATTATTGTTATCAATTTCACATTTTTATTCAACATGTTTCAAATAATAAAATTTCATCTCAAAAGTATACATGTAATTTAAATCAATTTTTTATTTATTATATTAAAGTCTAGAATGTCTATGTTTAGAATGTTTTTTAAATGACAAACTTATTAATATTATTATCAATCTCAAATCTTTATTATACATATCTGAAATAATCAAAATTTGTCCCACAAATATACATATAATTTACATAAATTTTTATTTTATTATGTTCAGTTATATTCCTTGCATTTATTCCTTGTCATTCAATGTTGTAGTATATATTTTTTGATTTATGAACTTTATTTCCAAAGGTTTAATATGAAGTTATTATTTTAGCTACAAATGTATTAAAAATTTAAATGTTCAACATAATGATATTGCAATTTTGTATAATAATTTGAGTTTCTTTCAAACGTTTCCAAAGCCAAAAATGTTTGATTTCTTTTGTATCAAACATATAATTTTTTCTAAAAAAACATTTTGCACAATTTTCTTTTTTGGTCCATTTTTCTTCTTTCTTTCTCAAGTCTAGTGTTATGGAAAATCTAGTAGAAATTTATTAAAAAATTAAAATTTTAGTTTCATTTTTCCCATAAATAAATCACAATGCGAAAGGAATTTTTGAACATCAATGAAACTTACCCATGAAGAAGAAACCCATTTATCCACCCACAAATAACATAATCTTAAATGTGCTCCAAAAATCTTCCAAAATTCACTCTATAGTTTCTAGAATCTGCTTTTAGATGATACCTCCCTCAAAGAGACAACTACCACTACGAACAAACGAAATGCAATCAATATTCCCAGCCACTAATAAGATAATTTCAAATGTGGTCCAAACATATCCATGAATTCATTCTATGGTTTCCAAAATTTGTTCTCAGTTGACACGCTTTCTTTCAAGGGCAAATATTTGGTATGTGGTTTTATCAAGTGATTATGGTTGCATAAAAAATTTGAGTGATTACCATGGCAGGGTATTAAAGGAAGTGCCTAGGTGTGGTTCCAGTAGTAACCATTACAGCTGTTATAGTAGGTACCATCTAATTAAGAAATGCAATAATATTTCAAGATTTTCTTTCAAACTTCCTAATGGTATATTGATTGGAAAATAAGTAGACAAAACTTCATCACTAGAGTAAGCCGGATACGACTGCTATCAATTCCCAGATCAAAGGACTTGAATTGAATCTTGGATTTGTTCAAAAGATTGAAAGTGATTCACAGACCCACAAGATTTGATAAATGATAACGATCACACGCTAAAAGGAAAGCACTTGAAAAATTATCTAAAAAGAAAGAGGACAAAAGACGAAACGAATGGGTGGAGTTTTATCACAAGTGTCACATTCAAAAAATGAGCATATGTCTTGTGTTCATTTATAGTTTCTTAAACCTTTTTGACTTTTAATATTTTTAGTAGATTCAAAACACCATAAGACGTATAACAATTTCTAAATGTAACACCCTGAAAAAGCTTTTTGTGAATTTAAGAATATGAAGAGAATTAAACACCTTATGGCTTTCCAATATCCACCTTTCCAACTTCCATTTCAACGTGTATAAAAGAATGACAAACATAACAAATAATTAACCTAAATTTCGCTTTTTGCAATCATGGTTTCAAGTTCCTCAAGTAGACTTGAATCTGTATTCCAAAATCAGATAGCAAAATTTGCAATTCAATTTCCTATGTTGGCAACAAACAAAACATCAATACCGCCAACAAAAAAACAATGTTGTGCTACCACAGGCCAAGAAACACTTTTGGACAATTATGGATGCCGAGATTTCCAAAGCAAACAATCATTTCAAAGCTACGGACAATTGAAAGAGTTCATAGACGGATGGGTGCAGAGAAAGACAATGTTTCTTTCAACACATAACAACTACTTGCCATGCCCAAGTATTCTACATACAAAGGGCCAATTGTAAGTTTAAACTAAACTATTTGATACTGATGTTAACACCAATAGAGTTCCATCATAGGTCCACACACTCTTGTTGACAGAGAGCTAAATCTTTGATCAAAGTCGCATGTTTTCCAAATCTGAAGTGTCATGTTTCAATCTGATTTTTAGTTTTTTTTGCAACAAAGTCTTTGCCTTCCATGGCATTGTTTGCTCTAACAATGCAAGCATAGAAACATAATTTGAAAATACATCTTCATACAAATGATTAAAATAGATTATGATTCATCAAACCAAGAGGTTACAATTTAGATTATACAAATATGAAGGATTGAAAAACTCACTTCCCAACTGGTGTCAACTTCAAAGGTTGTGTTGATTTAAGTTAATCACTGTTATAAACCATTTTGCACTCACACACTAGGCACAATTAACTTTCATATCTAGGTGGAACAACAAGTCAGGAAGACAATAGTATTTTCAAATATAATGTTGAACAATATAGAACCCAACTTAACAAGATAGTTGCAAATATAATAGCTACTTTCCATGTATATTTCAATTCAACAATAGGTGTTAGGTCTGACATCCAAATAGCATGAAATTACATGCATTCTTAGTTTGAACCTAGTCCTTTGAAAATAAAGATCCACCAAACTATGCAATGATGTAAAAATTAGAAATTTAGCTCCCTCATCAAAAAATGTCCATATACAAATGTAGAAACTTATTATGTAATTTAGGGTTCAATTTGAAACTAACCACATAAAGGGAGACGATGTGAGTGTTCATATGAATATTCCATATAATTAATCACTTGTGATTAGAGAAGCCATCTACAATTGCTAACGATTTTTGGAAAAATTTCAAGTCATGCTTTTATTTTCATGGATGTCTTAAATGTCAACCAGTACCAAGATGACATTCATCTCAATAAGCGAGATGCATACAATTTCATCCGTCAAGAAATACAATCTACTTACAAGGGAACTTTGAATCCATACCACCTCAAACGTATGTACTTTGAATTTGACCAAAAAAATGATATGGCATCTTACCTTTCTTTGCCTACCAAGCCATGGAGAATGTTCTACAAGAGTTGGATGCAGTTATGAAAGATGAATCTACATCCTTGCCCTTCGCTATCTCTCCTCAAAAGGTGGAATCTCTTACAAAAAAATCAATGATTACAAAACAAGTTTCATTGGCAAATCAAGTGCTTAAAAATCCAAAAGCTGACAATGCCCAACATGTTCCAAAAATAGTTGAGCTTCATGATTTTGACACTGAAAAAATGAAAGTTGTAGACAAACCTTTGAAACATTAAAAAAAAACATTGCTTTCGCCTGAAGCATTTGAAGAAGAGAACAAACAAGGTATTGGAACTCATGAAGAGGACAACCAAACCAATCCAAAGAAAAACCGTGGTCAACCTCTTGGATCAAAGAACAAAAAAAATCCAGCTGCCAATAATGTTGTCCAGAAACGCAATGTGCCTACAAAAAAGGGGGAAACTTCTTGAACAACATCCAAGAGCATTTTGTGTATAGCATTAGATGTGAGAACAATAACAAAGTATACATTGGGCAGAGTATCAATCCATACAAACGGTTCAAACAACACATGCGGAGACCACCCAAGAAAATGAAACATGACATTGATATGAGCAAAACAATCAATCTAACATTTAAGTTGGATATTTTGTATTCAAATATGCACAAGTACAAGGTTGATAGAATGGAAAACCATTACTTTGATAGTACCTCTAGTCCAGGCTATAATAACCTTAAAGGAAAACCTACATCATACAAAACATATTGGTATTTGAAAAGGAACAATATGATATGTAAATGTTGAAGTCATATGTTATGATTTTCAAACCACAAAAGAAAAAATCTTGCTTTCATTGTATCCTCTGTATTATTCTTCAAAGGGGCATCAGCTATCCAATGTCTAGCATCTCTGGATCCAACCATTCACACAAACCATCCATGTTTAGATCCTTGGTGATAGACATATGTGTTCATGCCCACCACATGATGACTGTTAACCTGGTAGAGGTTGAGCATAGTGAAAGCCACACATCTCATAAGCCTACTCTGTTCTGCCAAATTGTTTTCACCTGATTTAAGCATTCAGAGCATTGAGATGTATCCATATTCTGAGGGTATCAGATTTTTCACCGATACCTTGCCATATAGGTGTATATTCTACTCACCTTGAAAAGCAAGTTTCCACATTCATCCTTCCTATTGCCTAAACATAAGAACCCAACTCAACATCTCATATTCCTAATGGCTTTGCTTGTCTATGAAAAGCATGCATTTACATCAATAAGCTATGAATTCATCTTCAGTTAAGCCACCAAGCCTGCTCAACTACAAGTAGTTACATGTTGTTACCACATTGTGAAAGTGCAGTACCACTTGGGAAGGTGTCCACTGGAATGAAGTACTGTGTGCAGATGTCCATGACCCACAATTACCTCATTTTCAACAAGCCATATACTCAGCTCTTCATTTCCATAACGCAGAGTTGAGCTATCCCAAATCCTGTGAGCTGTGAAATTGAGACGTGTTACAAAATGACACCCGCTCCTCCATGCCTCTGCGCTTCGTGATCTGTCCCCGCTCCTGAAACCAAAGTGGTTTGTCAAGAAGGCCCCCTTTTAGTGTTTAATTCAACACTAATGCAATACTTGGTAGTTCATAACTACAAGCCAAAAAAGTCACTACAAAAATTTTACTTCTTTTGTTCAACATTGTGGTAACAATATTACAGTGCTGCAATCTACAACAAACTTGCAAACCTTGAAAGAACTCCAAAACATTGAACCTTCTTTAAAGTATCACCACAACCCAAGACAAAAAAAATACAACAAAAAGGCATCAGATAAAAAAAGAAAAGAACAGAAAAATGGTAACCCTTGAACAGCCAAATCACCCAACATTGCACATCCTGGGGAAACTATTGGGTGCCAGATTGAGACTCCATCTTTTGAGCCACTGCCCTTATCCCACCAAATCAGTTTGAATCTGGCCACCTTTTCATAACTTCGTCCAGAAGAAAGTTGTGAAACAACCACCCCAGACTAATTATTTCCAAAACTGATGTAACTTCTTTGAGGGTGTTTTAAATAATGCCACGTGGCGCCCTGAAAATTCAGATTGCGTTTTGAGCCCTCAGGCCTACCTCCACTAATTATAATAAAACATTGAAGTATTAGTCCCACACTTCCTTTGGAGAGTTTTGCCTGTGTTTTGTTAATTCAACTTCAATTTGTTAGAGGTTTCCATTATTTTCCCTATAGGGAATGCCAAAAAAATTTGTTGGGATTTGTCAAGTACAATTGCAAGTTGCAGGTTTCTAAATTGCCCACTGTTACTCTACCACTAGGGCAGAAGACCAGCAGGCTTGGAACACTGTTTTCTTTTTTGGTGAATTATCGCCAGATCTCTACTTTTGAAAAACCTGGCTACCAATTCAAAGGGAAAAAAGAGGGGCCTTTTCATTTAAAACCTCTTATAAGCAACTGGAAATTGGTCTTTTGGGGGAGGGTGTGGCGACAATTATGTCTACTGGCTGCAGTTTTAGGAGTTCATTCAAATATTGTCGCCAAAATTGACGAAATCTGTCTCAATCTGCATAGGGATGCTCGCTACCCTGGCTTCAGCCTCCACCAGGAAATTGGAAAAAAACAAATACTGGCTTGTAGCTACTGGAAATGTCAATGAGCATTAATGAAATGTAGCTATAAGAACAAAATTTCCCACGCGGATAATGCGAAGGGAAATGTGGTAAGATCAGAGCCTCACACAACTTTGCAGATGTTCTTAGGTACCTACAGCATTGGTCATCTACCTACAGGCCACATTAGCCATCTCATGTAACAGCCATTAATCCAAGTGTACTGCTTGTTTGTTAATTGGTTTGTTGGTTTTACTTACCCGTGCTTCTCCGTTTTTTAGAGCTTTTGTTGATGCTACAAAGTTCTTGTTTAATGCCTTCTTTTCTTGCTTTTTCATCCCCTTTTTCCTTCTGTTCCAACTAGCAACTTGGTATACCTCCTTCTTCCTGGTAATGGTCTTGTTCCCTGCATCCCTCTATGTATTACTTCCAAGCCACACCCTTTTCAAATACGTGAACTAGCGCCTGCACCCACACTAGGAGGACAATAGCCAAATCCTTCATTTTTGGGTTTTTATCAACATTGGAATTAATTTATCAGACTAAATCCGGGTCTGCAAATCTGTACATTTAACATTTCCTAGCCTACCCTCATCTAATTTGACATTTCCTAAGTTAAATATAGTCTCTATGAGAGATGTGCTTTTTGTAGGTTATATAGAAAAAGGGGTACATGGCTCCTTCCATCAGTGCAACAACAGAGAATAATTGGTGACCCAGTCTTTTCCGCTAAATATTCTTGAATGAGCACTGTTCGGGCATCGCGCTGTGTTGCACTGCTTTGTTGCAAGGGTCGACTAGAATATCTAGATTAAATAAATAGCAACATTATATTAATTTGATTTCACAAAATTTGCTGATAGTAGATATCCTCATACTCCTCCCCAGAGCTGATGGGTTTGAAATTACTATGGGACAGCAAATAAATGCAAAATGAAAAACTAATATTGTGTTGTTCTTTTTAGCAGAACAAACACAATTGTTTTGTTTTGTGTGGAACCTTTCAAGGCACAACAAGGATGTGAAAAATACAACCCAGAAAAAGTTAAATTTTTTTCTTTTTTCGTTTGTTCCAGCAGCAGAAGAAGCACAATCACCTTGTTCTGTTCGAACCTGGCAAGGCACCAATAAAAAAGAGACACAAGCCGGACACAACTTGTTGTTATGTGGCCTTGAGCATCTTGTTTCTTTTCTTGACTAAGAGTAAAATGATGACACAAGTGAGAAATGAAAACAATTTGTAAGCCTTAGCCATTCATAGATATGAGGTCAGCAAGGGAAATCATTGGATAATGTAGGAGTGATATCAAAAATAATGAGAGGACGAGATGAGCAAAGTCCAGGGGCTCCACAGCAGCTGCTATGTGGCCTTCCATCCAACATCAAAAAATATATGTGAAACTTAGGCGGTTTAATTTTCTTTTTCTTCAAGATTCCTTTTGACAAAAGAGAAAGGGCTAAATTAAAAATGCTTTTTGACAAAAATTCACCAGTAAAAATAAAAAGTTGACTATGATCCCTCACTGGAAAAGGTCAAGGTACCAGTGTGGGACCTAGGTGGGGGTTCACCATGGCCCCCTCTTTCTGCATGCCCATTTGATGCTTTTGACTCTTGCAATGCCGTGTTGATTCCACTGAAAATTTAACTTTTCCTTCCAACTTGCCTACCCATACAATAGAGCTGTACACAAAGTCACCCTGTTTTTGGGCCTCCTTTCACCCCCAAACTCCTCTTTCAGTAGTATCCGCAAAATAATAAAATTTTGTTAAATCTGGGTATAAAATGTTGAAACTCAGCATATAATGCACAAGCTTCGAGACTAATTATAGTAGCTGTAAAGGTGGAAGCAGTGAAAATATATGTGGCAGCAGGGGAGGGGCTCAGGAAAAAGGAAAGACAGCATGAAAGGGTAAAAGTCCCTCCTAGAAAAGATCAAAGTTCTTACGCCTACTCCTTAAGAGACATAAGAAAATTAATCCTACTCAGAGGTGTAAGAACACTCTTATGCCTGGTGATCTAAATATGTTTAGGTTCATGATAATGTCTGCGTCAAGCTTTACAATGTGTAAAGCAAGTAAAGCCCATTGGTGGAGGACATTCTTAAAATGTGAGGCCAAACTGGCTACAGCCTTCCCTACGCCCCTTATTTTGAGAATGCTTTGCACACCCATGAGGTTTTACCTCACACTAACAAGTCTAACTCAAGATGGTGAAGGTATAATGGTAGATGTCATTGTGACTTGAAAATGTGTCTGTTCTTTTTCAATGTGACCAAGGTCTAAATGGAAGTTTGGATGAAGGACTAATCTAATGGATGAAGAGCCACAAGGTTTTGGATTAGAGTGCCAAAGCAAGGGATAATTGATCATCATGAGGCATTGAGGGTGCCGTTGTTTTTCATTTGTCGTGTTTTCTATTTTTGTGATGTTTTGTTGCTTGTAGGTGATGAGTTTTATTTTCATTTTTTCATGGTTGTGATGACGATGGGCATTGATCAAACGGGAATCCTACATTGTTTTGGAGCTTGTGGTTGATGGAATGCGAACATTACAATATATGAAAAAGTTTTCAATTGATGTGAAGCTAAGTTCCTAGATTTGGAGTTTTTATTTGCATTTGTTTTCATTGTTGTTTCAAGTTGGTTGAGGTGTGTTTGTTGTGGTTTTTCTCACAATAAGTTCCAAAATGAAGGTTTGTGAGGGATGAATGCCCTAACTCCATGGAATTTCTAAAGTAAAAGGTACTATATTTCCATTGCATCATTGTTTTTTTTCAAGTGTAGATAAAATATGTTGCATAATATAGGGACTAGTTGAAGAAAATGATGAACAAATAAGGGGTTTCGAGAGCAATTTGATTATGGCATTTGGGTTGGGTGGAAAGAGATGCTACATTGTTCGGACAGAGTGGTGGTGTGTGTGTGAAAAGAAATATCCACTCAAGTGGGAGCTTTGAAGGGAATTGTTGTGTAACCTAAAAAAACCTTGGGATTGTTGGGACATACCTACAATGGGTGATTTGGGTTGTTATTATTTCTTTGTACAAGTTTTTGAAATTGAATGGTGGGAATGGAAAGGATTTCATGCTCTGGGGTTATGACTTGAGAATTATAATTGTTATAATGCAACCAATGGGCTCAAAATAAAGAAGCTAGAGTGAACTAATTCTTCATGGTCCATAGTTTAAATGTTTTATAATTATTGTTCAATTCAAAATTGGACTGTTGTTACATTTTTTTTGGAATTTCATAGAAGTTGGTTGTTACATGTTTTTACTTTTAATGGTTGTGGATTTGGGATTGCCTTTTTTTTTTATGACACTAGTTCATCTTCGCTAATCAATGAAGCCCAACACAAAAATACATTTTAAAATTATGGAATTGCCCACACCTAATTAATAACACTAACAACACACACTTTCTTGGAAAGGAAATGCAACTGCCAACCACCTTGTCTATTAGTTTTTATTCATTTGCTAGTACCCCATTCCCAACTATAGCTTTGCTAGTTGGTTTCCAACTATGGTATGAAAATGATATTATCAAAGGAAAACAAATTTGAGAAAATAATTTAAAGTTGGCCTTAATGGTGATGAAGTTCAGACCAGGGTTGGGCAAATATTTAAAAATTATTGGATATCACTTCAAATATCAGTCAAGATATCAAAACTAATATCTAATGGATAACATTGGGGTGATATTCGATGTATTGGATATTGCTCATCATGACACTCAAAAATGATGTTGAATATCAAAGATGTTGATATGTGACATGGATATCAATCTAGGGCTAAATATCAAAGCTAATAGTTAGTAAGTAGGTTAAATTATTAATTAAATTAGGTGTGTAAACTCACACTTGGTCATTTTCTTTTTCATTTTTTTGATGTAATTAGGGTGGTGTTAAATGTAAAATTAACTTAGCCTAACAACTTTAATTTGGGCCACTCCCTCCTACCCCTTGGAGGACATCCAAAGGGGTGTCATAGTAGGAACTTAGCCCCTTCTCTTGCATTTTCTTTTTGGATACAGTTCTCATGTTACTACTTTTATAACCTAGACAATGGTCATTCTCCTACTCATGGTATTAACTTTTTACGCTTGATGTATTAAACCTAGCCTTAATATAGTGAATCACACTTAACTAGGACTTGCACCTTTTTTTTTTTTTTTTGGATATTTTTAAATGTACCTTCCTTTTTTTAGTATAAATCTAAATAATATTTCTCTTCACTTTTTTTCTCTTTTTTTATAAAC
>Ga0116231_10014069_pt1 | contig 10921 bp, 7 predicted proteins | sample S1TSphgellanicum_2_FD_89695 | JGI IMG/M metagenome (GOLD analysis project Ga0116231, IMG submission 89695) | Host-associated microbial communities from peat moss isolated from Minnesota, USA - S1T2_Fd - Sphagnum magellanicum MG | ecosystem: Host-associated > Plants > Peat moss > Unclassified...
AACATTCCTAGAGATGTGTCCATAAGTGGTCTTCAACTTTTCTAAAACATCATCACAATGAAGAGAGACTTTGCCAAAGTCATCTTCATTGGATGTCCTTGTTTTCAATTCCTTCAATGTTTCTCACAATCGATCGTTTAGTGTTTCCTCTTAGAATACAATTCGACTACTCTAATTTGTATGCAACATATATGTTCTTCCATAGCACATTATGAATAAATTCAGTTACCTATTTCCTACCATTACTATAGTGCCCAAAATGAAGGTTGTACATACCTACCTATGTATGCAATTGTACATACTCCACTAGTGGTTTGTGGGTTTTGTCTTTCTATGGCACCTTTGCCTTTTGATTTGTTGTGACTAAAACATGCTCTCATGTAAGTGAATGGTAGTCACTTACTTGTAAGTCCATGAAAAGGTCAAAATTTGTCATACCAAAATTTGCCAAGAAATTTATGTCTTCCTATTGAGGGAGTTGTAATCCACTAGAAATATAATTTGAAGATTTTGAATATGAATCACATAAGTTAGGGTTTAAGTCAACAATGTCCAAACACACCTTGAAACATTTTAGTTCATGCTCAAAACATTTTTGAAGACATATCCTTGAACTACCAATTTTAACAAGAGAAAAAGGTAAGGTCTATGGCCTACTCTCACCATCTCCAATGCATTCTAAAAGACATTTTTTGCAATAACTGTAAACCATGCCTTGTTTATTTGTCACATGTGCCAAACTATGGAAGGGGTCATAGTTGGAAGGTGTGGGAAAATGTGTGAAATAACAATAGAATCCATGAGAAGGGGCAACAAGTTGCATTTAAATTGAATGCACATTTTGGGATTAAGATTGGGGTAAAATGTGCAACGACATTAGCCAATGAATGGGTGAGTAAATGAGCATGAACATGAAGGAATCTCAAGGAATATTCCATGCCACATCATGGAACATTCCCAATAATTCTTTTGCCATGTGGTATTAATATATGATGTGGTAAAATATTCCACACCTTATCATGGAATATTCTACCACATCACAAAACATGATTTGTTGGGGAATCAACAATTATTTATTGACTTTAAACATATTATCATTCTTGGTGCAACCAATGCTCTTATATAATACCTTCAATATTTTCAAAATTGTTGAAATGACGAAAAACTACATGCCTAAAAAATATTTGATGAATTTAAACTAATAAATATATTGGTTCTTTGACAAACATGTGCTATGATGGCAAGGTACTATGGTATTCTATAAAATAAGACAATATGCATGAAAACATGTCATGACTGTCAATGGGTTTATTGCAAATAAATGTATAAAGTTTTATCAAATCACATACTTTGATGCCATACCATTAATGTATAATCACCAAAACAAAATAACATAAACATTTCATAAGAACAATCAAAATAATACATAGTGGAGAAAATGTTATTTAACCATGATTAAAAACAAAACTTCCTACATAGTGGAAACAACTACAACAAGCTTGACGAAGGAGAAAACACAATTGATTTGAAACAAATGTAATTGTTATGTACTATCACAAAAGTCCAAAGGCTTTAGAACATTTTACAAACACTAAATTTCGTCCCAACTCCATGTGCAATAACGAATGAACTCTTTTGTGAACCTACATAACATAATCATTTGAAAGATGTGATACACATGTTTACATTGCACGTATGCCCCATGGCCACCCAAAGAACCTATCAACATTCTAACAAAATAGACACATGAACATCTAAAGAAATTGCCAATAGTGACGTCATATTGTTTGTCATCAGAAAGAATATTTGTAAATTCATCCATACTTGGGTGGCAAAAATCAACATCAAGGAAAACAGTGCATTGAAAAAGTAACTTGTCAGCTTCCCAATTGTTTGTGTGCTATTGTGTTATTTTGAACATAGAAGACCTTCTCACCTTCTTGCCACCACAAGTTGTAGGTCAACAACTTGCATCGAACAGCCTCGTAGGGCTATGACAACTCACAAGTAGCACATGGGAATTACTTGAACTAGAAGATTGGAAGCCAAATAAACTTTGAGCATTGTTTCTACACAAGTGGTCAAAGGAAAACACTACTTCTTCTATAGTTGTTACATCCTTTTGAGTCAAGTTAATACCTTCTTGGATGGGCCATAAGGTTGGAATGGTAGGCCTAATAATTGCAAGTTTTTGAACTATCCCACCCACACAATGGCTCAAGTCATCAAGACAAAACTAATGCTTATGGTGTTTTAGTGATTTGTTGTGATATTTAACCCATAAAACTAAGTAACATGGACCAAGAATTCCACTTATTGATTTGTAAAGGTTGATCCTTGCTTTGCATTTGAATGTTGTGGTTTTTTAGAGTGGAAAACATTGAATTACATATGCGGGTGGACAACATTCAATACACCAGTAACCATCAACACAAATATTTTCCTTCAACTCCAAGCCACCTTGAGATAGCAAAGGCAACAAATCACTAAAACCAGCTGGTGGTAATTGTTGAACATGTACATCCTCCACAATATCAAGTTTAATAGCCAAAATAGATACCCATGGATGAAAAAAATTCACACGGTTAGGATGATGGGAATCTTTGTTTACACCTAAAGGATAATCAATAGGTCGCTTAACAAACCCAAACACCTTTTCTCCCTCAAGGTGTGGAGGGCAATTTGTGAAAAATGACCCAAATGTGTAATTTGCCACATTGGCCACAAGTTTAGCAAGATCATTCGATCCTTGTGCCCTCCTCAACAAAATTTCATTTTTATCAGGTCCATGACTAGTTGGACCACTTGGTAAATATTGTTTATACAACATAGATTGTTTGAAAACACGAACATAGTCATCGGATGTTGTTGTGTACAATCAAGTGCTGCATTTTCCTGATTGCTACAACTAGATGTTATGCATAATTTTTGCCACATTACAAATGTACATGTCCACCCACTCTTCATCATTGAACTTTTGTAGGTCAAAGGAAATAAAATGTCAGCAAAATTTGAAATGTCACAATAGAGTTGGAATGAGAGTGTAATGGAATTGGAGAGCAAATGGAATTCATGTGTTAAATACCAACAAGAAAAAGAAAGTCATAAATAGTTAAGAGATGAAATACTCACATGGACCATGAAACCTCCCTATTGTTTAACACCAAAATGCCAAAAACTAAACCAATTACCAAGCTCATGGACACTTGCCTCAAAAGCAGACTTAAACGAGCAATAACAAATTAAAACATACAAACTGTCAACCTCCCTAAGGGATTTTGTGCCCCTATACTGGTGGCAAAGAAAGATGTGTTGATTTTGAAATTTGAGTTTGATCATTTGTTTGGTGTGTTTATTGAGTGATTGAATCCAATGGAATAAACATGTGCGCTTCTTATCAATCATCCTCACAAAGGGGTCCTTTGATCCATAAACAATTATGATGACATTTCAATTGGCTTTTGTGCTATTAGCCATAAATCCCTTGAAATTTGATTTTGGAAAATCATGCTTTTGCATCGTGTCATTAAGCTTTTTCCACATTACTTATTGAACCTCCATGTCCTCAGACTACATGTCACAAACCGCAATGGTCATCATTTTGTAGTAGGCCGGATTATACACATAACAAACTATAATTATCCAACTAATCGCATGTTTCACATGATCAAATATGATCCAAGCATTTTGCAAATCCCCTACAAGTTGCATTCATGTGACAAGACTTGTTTTGCTCCCCACATCATTTATGGACATCTTGAAAATGAACACCTTTTGTCCAATAACTTGTCGAAGGAAGCAACACCTTTGGATATAGTCATATCAACTCTTGGATTTCAATTCAAGGATGTTATCAATGTAACCACCATTCGGATAATGTTTGAAAGAAACAACAAGGTTACGAATGTTGGGAGAGTTCAATTTATAGAACTTTGTCTTAGATTTGCTCCAATTACTCACCTTTGAAAAGCTCCACTTTACCATCACTACAATCATCGAGTACTTGCCTAGCCAAGGTCTTCCTAACACTCAAGGAAATCACAAACATCTTTGCATTAGGTTTACAAACGACCTCCTCTATAATCAACCTTTTAGTTTCCTCCAGAGATTCCCTGCACTTGCCATCCACAATAAGATGGTTGTGTACCCCAAGATGAATCGTTGCTCTTGACAAAGATTGGAATTTATGCACAACATAATAGATTCTCCCATTGCAACCAACAATGTAGAGGGGAAGAGCATGACAAAATTTGCATCCAAGCGAAAAAGTGGACAGAGTAACTTACATCTAACCTACAACTAAAATTTGAATGTTTTCACCGCACCAAAATGGTTCCATTGTGAGAGGCAAAACACACAAAGTTCTCACAATCATCCTACGCACAACGTAGGTGACCCAAGCAATGAGTCTTCCTAAAGCTCAACCCAAAAGTATTTTTTTATATTGGTGGTGATCATCTTACACCAAACATGGCCATCATTTTTACTATCCATGCCCTGCATTTTTGAAGAGTCATGAGCATTGAGAACGAGAGGCTACAATTCAAACAAGACATCCCCATCAAAATAAATTAGCAAGAATTGGACTTTTTGAATAGGTATCTTATCATAATCCAAATTTCACAACTTGTTGGAGCTCTGTCTTAGAAGCGCCATTAAATGTAAGTAAGAAACCATTGACTGAATACTTCTAGAAAAGGATGAAGGTTGTGATGACAATGTGAAAAATAGTCGTGACAATGGAAACTATGGCTACAGGGAATTAGATTGAAAAATTAAATTCGATGATATCGTGGACAAAGAATGGGGTGTCAAGCTGTCACATGAAGAAAAATTAGACAACTCAATGAAATCAAATGAAGAAGGTGGGATTGAAAACAAAAGTTGAGTGTCATTAACATCATGTTCTTGTTTCACAATCTTGATTGATAATCAAATTAAAACCACCATAATACAAGGCCCTATCTAGATTCCATTCCCGAAATTCCATAATTATTTCCGAAACTAGGAAACAAATGACAAATGACAAATGAAATGAATTGTTGAAAGGAGTTTTGAAGTGGGGAACAATTGGGAGATTTGGCATTCAATTGATTCCCTGATCAGTAGTTTACACAATTTTACATATTCACATTCGAAAAGACAAATGAAATAGAAAAATAATGTACCATCATCACAAGAATTGACTTTGGTGGTAGGACATTTAGAACACGATTGATCCTACAAGAATTGCCATTTACATAATGATGAATCAATTTGGCTTCATTTTAAATCTCAAAAGAAATAGAAAAATGGGGAGATAGGTGGAACAACACATTAAAAAGTATAAAGGAAAGGTAATTAAAGACAACAATGATTTTTGGAGTCATAACTTTGGAAGAGATTCATCAAATCAAGTGAACTGCTACTGGCATGATTCTGACAAGACAAGATTTGATTGGAAAATAACAAGCTGTAAATAAAAATTAATGAACACATTGTTAATGGGATCTCGATAAGACCAAAGTATTTCCCCCAAGACTAGATGTCATAAATCAACATAAATAAAAGGACATATTTTATCTAAAAATAACTACACTTTCATGGGAAAACATAATAAATATAATTATCATATATTATTAACAAAATCACAACTTAATGGGATTCCAACAAATGTAATGTGACAATCTTCCAACATATAGAAGAGATTTTGTGCATTTGACATTAAAATATTTTAAATATTTTAAATTTGGATGTGGTGTAAATGTACATCCCACATATGTGATTGTACCAAACATGTGAATGTTCCATACAAATCTACCATCTAGATTTGCAAGAAGCCTAAACCTTATGTATGTGTGATTAATAATAGAACACCAACAGAATTATCCACTTAAATATGCATGTGACCTATATGAAGTTGTAACATATTAAGTTAATTATGGCATATGCACATCTACAAGTACAATTTGTGTGTGCAACATGTGTATATATGACAAATGTATCACAACATGAGAATAAAACATGTGGCAAACACATTATGATTCAAGCCCACATGTGAATTTTACATTTAGTTTATCACACACATCAGTTATCATCACCCCACATATTTGGGTGAACATGGATGAATAAAAAGAGTAAATGATTCATTTCCCTTCGAGATCATTTGAAAACATGGTGGGGGTGACGATGATTTGTATCAATAGAACAAACATATATCCATATCGACAAACAAAATTCAACAAAATTCCAAAGCATGTTTATCCAAATGTGTTGGTCAAACTTGATTTTGTCATTTCCAATGGTGTGGTGAAAAGGTCACAATTGTTTTGAAATATAAATTTGAAAAAATTTCAAAAGTTGGAGGAACATATGCAAAAGACATAAGTGTTTATCATTGATGACCATTATCATCAAAAAAGATTTCAAAGGACAAAGTTAAACAATTCATCCAATAAAATTTATATTTATTATGATCATTGGATTAACTAATTAAACCTTGATCATACTTCATTAGGATCATTGGGCATGAATAAAGATAAGGATACTATTTGATTTGGGGTGTGGCAACCAATCTTGAGCCAATTATATTTTTATTAAATATCAATAGTTTGAAGCACATATTTAAATGAGAAAGATAAATGTTGTGAATGTGAAGAAGGTACTAGGTTCCATTTTTTAATGTAAATAAAATATACAAATTTTAGAACAAGATCTCATTAGCACTATCATATGTGGATTAATAAATTACATTTGCTTGGGTGGAGGAAATTACAGACTTATTGCAAATTCCTAAAATCAAGGTGAGAAAAGAAACCATTTACTTAAAGATTAAGATGGCTTAAAATTTCTATGAAGTGTAATTCTTGACCATTGCAATTGTGTAAACAACATTATGTGTTTTTGGCTATCAAATAAAATTCAAAAAAAATACACTATAGATCCTAAATGTAGTGTTTTTGACATTGGTGATAATAAACCTCAATAATAATTAAAAATTTCGGCTTAATATTATATTTAAAGTTTTTTTCAACATTTAGCCAGAAAAAACTAATCTCCCTTACATAACCAATCTCCTTAACATCAATACCCACACAAATAGCAAATGACCATTCCACCTATGTCATGCTAAAATTTCCAAAATTACTCAATATTATGTGTAAGCACAATTATGTGTTAAGTGCGCTAGGATTTTTTAGATTTCGGCTACAATTTTAGGATTTTCCAGACTTTAATCACAATATTGAAGAATTATGAAGGACAAGTAAAAGCTACAGCCATTGCATTATTGCTTGACCAACTCCTTATGAAATAACGACCAAATCATCACCATAATCATTGTATGTTCCCTTGGAATCACAAAATAATTAAACAATTAATAGTAAGTGTATTTTTGTAATAATATTTTAATAATAAATTATTACTCTTCTTATTTATAACAATAAAAGTAGTTTTCGAGCAAAGAAGGGCTAATAGAAATTCAAATTGCTAAAAGGGTTCTTGATACCTAATGCATGATATCATTCCACAAATGCAAGAACAGAAAGAAACAACACTGAAGCCTAGAGCAAAAAGGCATTGAAAATCTTTTCTATGGACAAATTCGAAACAATGCGGGAGAGGAAAAAAGATGGCACAAGCAAGGAAAAGGAATCTTGTGTTGTAGCACTAGGAAAATATAGAGGAAGAGGTTAGAAAAATGTTAACTTCTCAAGTATTTAGGTTTCATTTTTTGCAAAAAGTAACTCTTAGGGTTTCAAAGTGTATAACATGTGATTCTTCTTCATTTTCAGGTTGAGGTTTTCCAACACAAACAATAGCAAGCCAAGAGGTAAGCTCCTTTCCCTTCCTATAATTTCATGTTTTGTTTTTTTCTTTGGTTATTGCAAGAGATGGATTTGAAAGGTCCAAAGAGTTCAAGCCAAAGCTCAAAAGAATGATGGCATTCATGAGTTCAAGGTAGCTCCCAACCATTTTTTTTTTGCCGCCAAGAAGTGACATTCTCGAAAGAGCTCATGGAGAGGTCTTGACGATGGCCAAAATCACTCCTAAACCAAGATGTCGAAGAGGTCTTAGTGATGGTCGAGGTTGCTTTTGGGAAACACTAATGGGGAGGTCTCGGTGATTATTGAGGTCATTTTCGAGCTAGTGTCACAACCCCACTTTGAGGGAAATGTGAGGTCGCCACTCACACTCCCGAAAATGGGACTTGGGAGTCTTCCAGAACTCTCGAAAACTTAGAACATGATTGTAAGGGTCAAAACACCTTGCATTGAAGTGTTATTTATACCGTTGAAAAGGTCTTGAAGTGTAGATGTCCAAAATGGCCTCACATGAGTCATTTGGACATTTGTAGCACAAGTTATGGTCAAAAGAAGGGGCGGGAGTCAAATTGGCAGTTTGACTCTTGACCACTAAATGTTGGGAATCGACCCGATCCCAGTGTGTGCAGGTGGAGTGCAACACACCGTTGGAAAGCTCTTGAGAAGAACTACAAGTTTGCTTTAGACTTTGTCCCAATCGGAGGTTGGAGTGAGAAATTATGAACGCTCAAAATCTCGGGAGTCTAAACTGGGATAGTTTCGGGACTCCACTTTGGGAGTCTTGGGAAAAAGTGTCATTCAGATGCAAGTGTGGCGGTGAAATGCAAAGAATACTATATGGGGGAAGGTGGTGGCTTCCCTTGAGTCCGGGCCGTGGTGAGTCAAGTGAGTCCAAGGTTGCTCGTGGTTTGTCCCAACACCAAGAGTGTTTCGAATGAGTACTAAGCAACTTGTTGGTTGGTTTTGGATGCAGGACCGAGTATCTAAATAGCTTGTCCCTCTTCCTAGTCTAATCCTGGAGCTTTCAACACGCCCCTCTTACCCCCTTTAGTGCTAGAAGCTGGGAGCGTGCCCCAAATCCCCCACATTTCCGCAACTTGAATGACTTAGCCCCAACTTGGAGCTAACTAAGGACTTGGGAGCACATCAGCCAAAGTGCCCAGGAGGTTTTGGCAATGGTTGATATCACTCCCAGGATGAACTGCAGGGGAGGTCTTGGCAATGGGCGAGATCGTTTTTGGGCAGGGCATTCATTTTCTCAAGGTTTTCCATCATCACTCTTTTGAACAAGATGATTTGTGTTGTGTAGGGTGTTGGGACACCTTATAATCACATTCTGGATGCCAATGAGAATTTAGAAGCAGAGGTGAGGAAATGAAATGTTTTACAACCTCTATTTTGTCTAAGTTATGAGCTTAAAATTGTGTGGTCAATGTAAGGAATATTTTAATCTGAGTTATGGTTTCCAATTTCTAACTCATGATATGATTTATTTTTGTTAATGGAGAGAGAAACTAGAATATAGTTAATTGGATTATAAATTGAAAGCCTAATGAAGAGGAATTGTTTTTGAATAAATAGGAAGCACTCATCACTAAAGAGAGATTATGGAATTGTCTTTTAAGGACACTCAAGAGGAGATATACTTGCCGTTCAATTTCATTTGTTTTCGACTTATGCAACATGTGGATTAGGCCTTAATTATATATTATGTATCATGTAGGAAGGATTCAAGGGGCTGGATTTTGATTCAACAACCAAGATTTTGCAATTTAAAGAGGTAAGTTTCTTGGTAATCCAACTAGGTTGAAATGAATATAGATATGAAAAATGATTTTCTAATAACATGATTAGGTTTTGACCTCCAAAGGAATTATTTGTACTTCTAATTCTTTTTCAAGCATATTATAGTGAATTAAATTGTGGAATACTACATTTATAGGTAAATATGGAGTAGGAGTCGCAAATAGAGCAAATTATTATGTCAGGAAATCTAGCTTCAACAAATCCAAAAAAGGTGGGTTTTCAAATTATGTTTCTTAATTGTTATAAAGAAGTCATTATGTTTTTAAAAAATGCTCTTCATTTCCATGGTTAGTGTTGATCGTAAGGGAAGTTGCATTTTTCTATAGAAAATTTAGATATTTGTTTGTTGGAAATAAAAATCCACCTCTATTCGAGTGCTACTAGAGGGTTATAGTCAGTATCAACCATAATGAAAAAACCTCTAGAAAATCCACACAATTACATTGAGTTGTAGTGGATCTAGCTTTGAAAATGCACACTCTATGAACTTTGTGTCTTCCATTCTTTTAGTTGGTGCCGACTATAGGCTTTCTAACAAATAAACATATTCCTTTCAAGTTTTTTTTTACATATTTTTAATTACAAGTTTTTTTATGTGTTCGATTTCATAGCCCTAACACCTGATAGTCAATGCCAACTATAGAGAAAAATCTACTTGAATCTTTTACAAATATCATATGTATTGCTTAAGACACTTTGATCATTTCTTAGTTTCCTTTAACACCCAAAAACATTATAGTAGGGAGTGATTGGAAAGATTTTTTTTCTGTATTATAGTCTCTTTGGCGTTTAATTGTAGGATAAATTAATATTTCTTTTAGAATTCAAAGATTTTTGTCAATGGTCAACGTTGACTGTTAAGCCAAATGCTCAAAAAATTCCCCAATGGGTTCGAAAGCCCTCTTGTTTGTCTTTTAATTTTGACCTCTTCGTATCACCTCCTTGGATAGTTTCTGTAGTTTTTTTTTGCATTGTCATATTCTTTCACTATGTGTAAGGGATAGATTTGTATTCTTGTAATTATATAACTATTTCCCATTTGTGCAATCATAGGGGGAACTTAATTACCAGAAGACCATAGAACACTAGAAGAAAAAGGCCAATATGTGACCATCACATTTACAACTACCTACAACTATTTGGTCTTTGCAACTAATTTTTTGTTATCTACGACTATTGTGACATCGTGTTGACATCAGTCAAGTCATCTTCAACTAACTTGCGACTAGTTTGCGACTAATTTTATTTCCATCTATATATGGGTTGGATTTATCATCCAAGAGTAGCCATTTAAAGTCCCATTTAGTCGTAAG
>Ga0116231_10014071_pt1 | contig 10919 bp, 7 predicted proteins | sample S1TSphgellanicum_2_FD_89695 | JGI IMG/M metagenome (GOLD analysis project Ga0116231, IMG submission 89695) | Host-associated microbial communities from peat moss isolated from Minnesota, USA - S1T2_Fd - Sphagnum magellanicum MG | ecosystem: Host-associated > Plants > Peat moss > Unclassified...
CATGTGCGCCAGGCTGGCCGTGGGCGGTGACAGCATGACGATCGCATGGCCGCTGCTGACCGCATCCTCATACGCATGGCGCTCATGCGGCGGAATGGACGCCAAATCCTTGATCTTCGACCAGAAACCCTTGCTGGCGAAATCGTCCGCAAACCCCGCGCCTTCGGCCGGCGCGGCGTTGGCGACTTCGACGGCGGCGGGATCGACGCCGGCCGCAATCAGCGTCCGTCGCACCGCCTCGGCTTCCGCGTGGGACCCGTACACGGCAATCAGCCGATGCACCGCACCGGTGGTTTCCTCATCCATCGCAGCCTCCACATGCACAACGCCTCATCAAGCGTCCCCGCCGCGCCAGGGTTGCCGGGTTGCGGGAATTTCACGCAGCACCGCTGGTCCGTTCGGCGAGTTGCCCTCCCGATACCCCCATGCTATGCGCCGCCGCGCCGGACAGGCTTCGGCAAAATCCCATAACGGAAACGGTACCAGTGGCTTCAGGCGGCACGACAATCTCTCACGGCGGTGGCCTCGCCGGCCGCTATGCGTCCGCCCTCTACGCTCTGGCCGACGAGACACATGTTCTCGACGATACGGTCTGGCAGATGGAGGGGCTTGCGCAACTCATTGACACCACACCGGATTTCCGCCGGCTGCTCGCAAGCCCGCTGATCGACATCAAGCAGGGTGTCGCGGCCGTGCGCGCCGTGCTGGAGGGTGAGCGGTTCTCGCCCACCGTCACCCGCTTCGTCTGCGTCGTCGCCGCCAACCGCCGGCTGCGCGACCTGCGCGCCATCGTCACCGAGTTCGCCGCTCTGGTGGCGCAGAAGCGCGGCGTGGTGAATGCGCATGTTTCCACCGCCCAGCCGCTGAGCCCCGTGCAGCGCGAGCAGTTACGCGCGCGGCTGATCGAGGCCGGTTATGGGCGCGTCAATATCGAGGAGCAGGTCGATCCCGGCCTGCTCGGGGGCTTGGTGGTGCGCATCGGCGCCCGCCTGTTCGACAGCAGCATCAAATCGCGCTTGCAGCGCCTACAGTACGTTATGAAGGGGACCGCCTGATGGATATCCGCCCAGCCGAAATTTCGGAGATTCTGAAAAGGCAGATCGCCTCCTTCGATACCGAGGCGGATGTCTCCGAGACCGGCCAGGTGCTGTCCGTGGGTGACGGCATCGCGCGCGTGTTCGGCCTGCAGAATGTCATGGCCGGCGAGATGGTCGAATTCCCCGGCGCCGGCCTGCGCGGCATGGCGCTGAACCTCGAGACCGACAATGTCGGCATCGTGGTGTTCGGCAATGATACGGCCATTCGCGAAGGCGACACCGTCACGCGCACCGGCACCATCGTGGATGTGCCGATCGGCCGCGGCCTGCTCGGCCGCGTGGTCGATGGGCTAGGCAATCCGATCGACGGCAAGGGGCCGATTGCGTCAACCGAGCGGTCGCGAGTCGAGGTGAAGGCGCCTGGCATCATTCCGCGCAAATCGGTGCATGAGCCGATGCAGACCGGGCTGAAATCCATTGATGCGCTGATCCCCGTCGGCCGCGGCCAGCGCGAGCTGGTCATCGGCGACCGGCAGACCGGCAAAACCGCCGTGCTCATCGACACTATTCTCAATCAGAAAACCATCAACGCCGGCGGCGACGAGTCGAAAAAACTGTTCTGTATCTATGTCGCCATCGGCCAGAAACGATCGACGGTGGCGCAGATCGTGCGCACGCTCGAAGAGAATGGCGCGATGGAATACACCATCGTTGTTGCCGCCACCGCGTCCGATCCGGCGCCGATGCAATTCCTGGCGCCGTACACCGGCTGCACCATGGGCGAGTATTTTCGCGATAACGGCATGCATGCGCTGATCGTGTATGACGATCTTTCCAAGCAGGCCGTGGCGTATCGCCAGATGTCGCTGCTGCTGCGCCGGCCGCCTGGCCGCGAGGCCTATCCGGGCGACGTGTTCTATCTGCATTCGCGCCTGCTGGAGCGGGCTGCGAAAATGTCCGACGAGCATGGCGCGGGCTCGCTGACCGCTCTGCCGGTCATCGAAACCCAGGCCGGCGACGTGTCCGCGTACATTCCGACGAACGTGATTTCGATCACCGACGGTCAGATATTTCTGGAAACCGAGCTGTTCTTCCGCGGCATCCGTCCCGCGGTGAACGTCGGGCTTTCCGTCTCGCGCGTCGGCTCGGCGGCGCAGATCAAGGCGATGAAGCAGGTGGCCGGCAAGATCAAGCTGGAGCTGGCGCAGTATCGCGAAATGGCGGCGTTCGCACAGTTCAGTTCCGATCTCGACGCTTCCACACAGCAGCTTCTGGCGCGCGGCGCGCGGCTGACCGAGCTGTTGAAACAGCCGCAATTTACGCCCTATCCGGTGGAAGACCAGGTGGTTGTGATTTTCGCCGGCACGCGCGGCTATCTTGATAAACTCCCGGTGGACCGCGTGGGCGCGTTCGAGAAATCGCTGCTGTCCGAATTGAAGGCGCAGGGCGGCATCATCGAGAGCATCCGCACCGACCGTGAAATCAAGAAGGATGTCGAGGCCAAGCTGGTGGCGTTCCTCGACGATTTCACCAAACGTTTTAGCCAGAACTAACACCCCATGGCGTCGCTCAAAGACCTCCGCGGCCGCATCAACAGCGTCAAATCGACGCGCAAGATCACGTCGGCGATGAAGATGGTGGCGGCGTCGAAATTGCGCCGCGCACAGACGGCGGCCGAAGCCGCGCGCCCCTATGCCGAGCGCATGGAGGCCATGCTGCGCCGCCTTGCCGCGAACGTCGCCGGCACGCCTGGTGCGCCAAAGCTGCTGGCGGGAACAGGCAGCGATCGCTCGCATCTGGTGATCGTCATCACCGCCGACCGTGGCCTCGCCGGCGCTTTCAATTCCGGCGTCAGCCGCCAGGCGCGCACACTGATCCGGCGGCTGCAATCCGAAGGCAAGAGCGTCAAGATTCTCGTGGTCGGCCGCAAGGGGCGCGATTATCTCAAGCGCGAGTTCGCGGCCGAAGTGGCGCATGAGTTGCTGTTCGGCGGCCGCAAGGTGATCGAGTTCGCGCAGGCGAAAGAGATTGCCGATCTGGTCACAGCGATGTTTGCCGATGGCGCGTTCGATGTTGCAACACTTGTGTATAACCAGTTCCGCTCGGTGATTTCACAGGTTCCTGTCGAAACCCAGCTCATCCCGCTGCCTGCACCTGAAGCGGTTGCGGACGACGCCGGGGCGGTTCGTGCCATCTATGAGTTCGAGCCGGACGAGGAGACGATTCTGCTGCGTCTGCTGCCGCAGAATCTGGCGATTCAGATCTACCGCGCCATGCTGGAAAGTGCGGCGGGCTTCTATGGGGCGCAGATGTCGTCCATGGATAACGCCACGCGCAATGCCGGCGACATGATCAACCGGTTGACGCTGAACTATAATCGGACGCGGCAGGCTAATATTACCAGCGAGCTGATTGAGATTATTTCTGGCGCTGAGGCGCTTAAGTAAGATGTTCTTTTTTGAAAAAAAGAACCATGGCGTACGCCGTGTAACCTAGCACGAGCCTAAACTTGTAAAGTTTTTTTGCTTCTTTTTTTTCAAAAAAAGAAGTTCTTCCTTCCTTGGAGCCCACCATGGCAAACAACAACGTAGGCCGAGTCAGCCAAGTCCTAGGCGCAGTCGTGGACGTGCAATTCGAAGGCGACCTCCCCTTCATCCAGAACGCGCTCATCAGCCACATCGGCGACCGCAAGCTGGTGCTGGAAGTGTCGCAGGAATTGGGCGAGCGCACGGTGCGCTGCATTGCCATGGACAGCACGGACGGCATGGTGCGCGGCCAGGAAGTGACGGACACGGGGGCGGCGATCACCGTGCCGGTGGGTCCTGAGACGCTGGGGCGCATCCTCAACGTGATCGGCGAGCCGATCGATGAGCGCGGTCCGGTGGGTGCCACGCGCTCTTCGCCGATTCATCGCGAGGCGCCGTCGTTCGAGGATCAGGCGGCGGCCGTGGAAGTTCTTGCCACCGGCATCAAGGTTGTCGATCTGCTGGCGCCTTACCTCAAAGGCGGCAAGATCGGCCTGTTCGGCGGCGCCGGCGTGGGCAAGACGGTGCTGATCCAGGAGCTGATCAATAATATCGCGAAGGCGCATGGCGGCGTCTCGGTTTTCGCCGGCGTGGGCGAGCGCACGCGCGAGGGCAATGATCTTTATCACGAAATGATCGATGCCGGCGTCATCAAGCTTGGCGATAACACGACGGAAGGCAGCAAGGTGGCGCTGGTCTATGGCCAGATGAACGAGCCGCCGGGTGCGCGCGCGCGCGTCGGCCTCACGGGTCTCACGCTCGCCGAGTATTTCCGCGATGAGGAAGGCCAGGACGTGCTCTTCTTCGTGGATAACATTTTTCGATTTACCCAGGCGGGCGCCGAGGTGTCGGCTCTGCTTGGGCGTATTCCATCAGCCGTGGGTTATCAGCCGACTTTGGCCACCGACATGGGCGCGCTGCAGGAACGCATCACCTCGACCAAGAAGGGCTCGATTACCTCGGTGCAGGCGATCTATGTGCCGGCCGACGACCTTACCGACCCTGCGCCGGCCACGTCTTTCGCCCACTTGGATGCAACGACGGTGCTGAACCGCGCGATTTCCGAAAAAGGCATTTATCCGGCCGTCGATCCGCTGGACTCCACCTCGCGCTCGCTCGACCCGCGCATCGTCGGCGAGGAACATTATCAGGTGGCGCGCGACGTGCAGCGCATCCTGCAAACTTACAAAAGCCTGCAGGATATCATTGCCATTCTCGGCATGGATGAGCTGTCCGAGGAGGACAAGCTCACGGTGGCGCGGGCGCGCAAGATCGAGCGTTTCATGTCGCAGCCTTTCCATGTGGCGACCGTGTTCACCGGGCTGGAAGGCAAGTTCGTGCCGATTGCCGATACCGTCCGCTCGTTCAAGGAGATTGTGCAAGGCAAGCACGATGATCTGCCTGAAGCCGCGTTCCTGATGGTCGGTTCGATCGAGGAAGCGCGTGAGAAGGCCGAGAAGATGAAGCAGACCGCGTAATGACCGTCGAACTGGAAATCGTCAGCCCGACGAAGCTCGTGCTGTCGCGCGCCGTCGATATGGTGGTGATGCCTGGCTATGAGGGCGATATCGCCGCCATGGAAAAGCACGCGCCGATGATTATCCTGCTGCGTGGCGGGGTAATTACCTTGCATGAGGGCGGGCAGGCGACGGACCGGTTTTTCGTCGGCGGCGGCTTTGCCGAAATCACCGCGGACCGCTGCACGATTCTCGCTGATGATGCTGTGCCTGTCAGCGAAGTTTCGGCTGATGCGATGCGCAACGTGCTGGCCGATGCGGAGCGTGCCTGGCAGGATGTGGATAAATTCGACATTGAAGCGCGCGATGCAGTGCTGGACCGTTTGCAGTCCGCACGTGCCGGTGTTGAGGCGGCACAGTAGGGGCAGAAAAGCGAAGCGCCTTCCGCCACCTTGGCGCGGGGCCACGCTGGATGAACGTCTGTGGTGCAGACGGTTGGGAGTGGCTGAAGGCGCGGCGCTTCTCCGCCCTACGCGCTACAAAACCTTGCGCCGACGGCCGCCGTGGTGGGTGCGACAGGGATTGAACCTGTGACCCCCGCCGTGTGAAGGCGATGCTCTACCGCTGAGCTACGCACCCGGGACCGTTCTTGCCGAGATGCGTGTGCTACGACCGGAAGCCGCGGAACGCAAGCCCTTCAATCGTCAGGCATGCAACACTTGCAAACCAGGGAGTTGTAAAGCATAGGCAGGCGTGTATTCTTTTCACGCAGTATTCAGAAGCAGGCCATGACCCAAGAAGACCACAAGACCCTGCTGGGCCTGACCGCCCAGATCGTCTCCGCACATGTGCAGAAAAACCCCGTGCCCGCGCAAGGGCTGCCGGCCCTCATCGAGCAGGTGTACGCCGCACTCACCAGTGCCGGCGCCACGCCGGCGGCCGCCCCCGCAGAAAAGCCGCAACCCTTCGTGCCATCCAGAAAGTCGGTGTTTCCGGATTACATCGTTTGCCTGGAGGATGGCCGCAAACTCAAGACATTAAAGCGTCATCTGCGCTCGACATTCAATATGACGCCAGAACAATATCGCGAGAAATGGGGCCTGGCGCCGGATTATCCGATGGTGGCCCCGAATTACGCCGAGCACCGCTCGCAACTTGCCAAGGCGCTCGGCCTTGGCCGTAAGCCGCCTGAAGCCGAAGCGGACGCAGAGCCGGAACCGGAGGTCAAGGCCGCGCCGCCGGCGCCCGAGCCGCGCGAGACCAGACGCCGTGCCGACCTTACCGCCGCCTCGGTTTTTGCGAAATTCCCCAAGGGCGAGTCAGCGCCCGATGCGGAGCCGGACGCGGAAGAACCTGCCCTTAAGACGCGGCGGCGGAAGCCGTTTTCCAGCCAGATGGCTCGGGGGATGCGGAAGTAAGGAAGGACTTCTTTTTTGAAAAAAAGAAGCAAAAAACTTTTGGACATTGACTGAGCCTGTCCGGAAAGGCTCGGCCCAAGATTCAAAAGTTTTTTGGTTCTTTTTTTCAAAAAGAACAGCTTCCTTCCTACCCGACCCGTGCAATTAACTCCGGCAGCGCTGCCCGAACCTCCGCCACCGATTTTTCCTTCACCACATCAAACCCCCGCACGCGCTCATGCGCCCGCAGCGCAGCCTCGGCTGCATGCAGATTGGCGGGCGTCAGGCGCTTCACAACGGATCCGACCAATTCCTCGTACTGGCGGATCAGCGCGCGTTCCAAACGCCGATGCGCGCCATAGCCAAACACATCCAGCGGCGTGCCGCGCAGCACGCGCAACCGCGCCAGAACGGCAAACACCTTGCCCATGACAGGCGGAAACCGGCGTTTGCGCGGCCGGTTGGTCGCAGGATCGCGGCGCGCCAGCAGTGGCGGCGCCAGATTATACTGAATGGTGAAATCACCCTCGAAATTCTCCGCCAGCCGCGCGGCGAAAGCCGGATCGGCATAAAGCCGCCCGACCTCATATTCATCCTTGTAGGTCATCAGCTTGGCGGCCACGTGTGCGACGGCGCGGGCAAGCCTGCCGTCCGACCCTGCAACATTGTTTTCGGCATCCTCAACTCGTTGCACCAGCGCCCGGTAGCGCGCCGCCCAGCGCGCGCCGCCCCAGGCGCGTAGCCGCGGCATCCGGTCGGCCAGCAAATCGCCCAGCGTGTCCGGAATACGCAGCTCTTCATGGCCGCGCAACCAGCCGGCAACGAGATCAGGCCGCCCGGCCGCCAGCCGCCCCAGGCCGAAGGCGCGGCGGTTCATCGCTACCTCCGTGCCGTTCATTTCGATCGCACGCATGATATGCGCAAGCTCGATCGGCAGCAGCCCCTTCTGCCAGGCATAGCCGACGAGCAGCAGATTGGCGCCGACCGCATTGCCGAGCATGACTTGCGCGATGCGCGTGGCATCGATATCCATCATCCGTTCCGCATCCGCGCGGGCCCGGATTTTTGCCAGCAGCGGATCAAAGCGCAAGTCCAGATCGGGATTTTTCGCAAACGCCGCATTCGGCGACACAAACCGGTTGAGCAGCACCGCGCTGCGCCCATGCCCGAGCTTGGCGAGCGTTTCGGGAATGGCGACCACCATGGGGTCGGCGCCGATGACCAGATCCACATCGCCATTGGGAATGCGCGGTGAATGGCGCTCAGCGCCATCGCCGATACGCACATGGCTGGTGACGGAGCCATTGCGCTGCGCCAGGCCGCTATTGTCCAGCACGGTCAGCAGCAGCCCCTGCATATGCGCCGCCATGCCGAGCAGGGCTGCAACAGTCAATACGCCCTGCCCGCCGATGCCGCCGAGCAAAATATTGTACACCTCGCCGATCACCGGTAATGACGGCGCCGGCAGTGCCGCAATCAGCTTGTCCTCGTCGCCGAACTCCTCGCCATTATCGGCGCGTGCGCGAACGCGGCCGCCGAGCACGGTGACAAAACTCGGGCACAGACCTTTGGCGCAGGAAAAATCCTTGTTGCAGACGGACTGGTTGATGCGCCGCTTGCGGCCGAGCACGGTCTCCTCTGGCTCCACGGCGATACAATTCGATTGCACGCCGCAATCTCCGCAGCCTTCGCAAACCTCGGGGTGGATGAACAGCCGCTCTGCCGGATCGGGCAATCTGCCGCGCTTGCGCATGCGGCGACGCTCGGTAGCACAAGCCTGGTCGTAAATGATGGCGGACACGCCAGCAAACTCGCGCAGCTCACGCTGCACTTCATCGAGCTCGGCGCGCGGATGAAAGGTGACGCCCGCGGGATAGGCGGAACGGTCGTGCCGCCGCGGATCGTCGCTCACCAATGCAATCCGCAAAACCTGTTCGGCGGCAAGCTGGGCGGCGACGCGCGGCCCTGTGAGCTCACCGGCAAAATCCTCGCCCTCGATCACCTGGCCGCCGGTCATGGCAATCGCGCCATTGAGCAGGATCTTGTAGGTGATGCGCGTCCTGGCCGCCACGGCAGCGCGGATCGCCAGCAGACCCGAGTGAAAATACGTGCCGTCGCCAAGATTTTGAAAAATATGCTTGGTGTCGGTGAATGGCGCCTGGCCGATCCAGGTGGCGCCCTCGCCGCCCATGTGGCTGGCGGCAATGGTGTTCCGCTCCGGCATGGCGGCCGCCATGATATGGCAGCCGATGCCGGCACCTGCGATCGATCCGTCCGGCACAACAGTCGAGGTGTTATGCGGGCAGCCGGCGCAGAAACTCGGCGGCCGCAAAAGCTCCTTGACGCCAAAGGAGATTGTGGGAATGCCGGTTTCCAGCGGCTTGATGGCCGCAAATTTCGCCCGCAGCTCATCATCTTCGATACGACCACGCAACCGCCCGGCAATCACGTGCAGCATCAGGTCCGGATCAAGCTCGCCCACTTCGCGCAGCAGCGGCGCACCCCGCTCATCGAGTTTCCCTGTCAGTATCGGCCGCAAATGCGCGGGATTATTGTAGAGGATCGTGGAAATCTGATCCTCGATAATCGGATGCTTTTCCTCGATGACGAAAATCTCGTCGCATTTGGCAGCAAACTCTTGCAGACGCTGCGGTTCCAGCGGCCACACCATACCGACCTTATAGACGCCGATGCCCAGAGCACGGCAGCGCGCCTCATCCAGCCCCAGCCCGCGCAAGGCTTCGACAACATCCAAATAAGCCTTGCCGGTACTGACGATTCCCAAACGATTACGAACAGCCCCGCCCCAGGCAAGGCGGTCCAGCCGGTTGGCACGCACCCAGGCCTGGGCTGCCGGATGCCGCAACTCGAAATGCCGCGCCTCGATCTCCAGGGCCGATCCCTGGCGCGCATGAAAATTCAGCGTATCCGGCCGGTCGAAATCGCCCGGTGTCGCAAAATCCCACCTGTCCATGTCGGCCGGGATGGAAGCACCGCCCTCCACCGTATCGGTCAGCGCCTTCATACCGATCCAGCACCCGCTGTAACGCGACATCGCCCAACCAGCGAGGCCGAAACTGACGAGTTCCTCGACCGTCGAAGGATTGAGCACCGGCATGCCGAAATGGATGAGCGCGAGATCGCTCTGATGCGCGAGCGTGGAGGACCGCGCCCCATGATCATCGCCGCACAAGGCAATGGCGCCGCCATGTTTTGGGGTGCCGGCGTAGGAGGCGTGTTTCAACACGTCTGCGGAGCGGTCAACGCCGGGGCCCTTGCCGTACCACAGGCCGAAAACCCCGTCGTATTTCGCCCCCGGCAACAGCCCCAACTGCTGCGAGCCCCACACCGCGGTCGCCGCGAGATCCTCGTTAACGCCAGGCACAAAGTGAATATCGTGCGCATCGAGATGGCGGCGGGCACTGCCGAGCGCCAGATCATAGCCGCCGAGCGGCGATCCGCGGTAGCCGGAAATAAAACCCGCCGTGTTCAGCCCGGCCGCCCGGTCGCGCCGCTCTTGCAGCAGCGGCAGGCGCACGAGCGCCTGAATGCCTGTCAGGAACACGCGGCCTTCGAAGCGCGTGTAGCGGTCTTCGAGAGTTACTGGGTGGGGTGTGCGGATATCGTCCTGGACGTCGGCCAATTTTTGTGGCTCCTAAGGAAGACCTTCTTTTTGAAAAAAGAAGCAAAAAACTTTTGAAAATAAGGCCGAGCCTATCCGGCGGCGTATGTCATGGATAAAAGTTTTTTGGTTCTTTTTTTTCAAAAAAGACCTGCTTCCTGACTTAATCTCTGCCGCGCCGCCACATACTCCTCCCGCCACCGCGCAATCCGCTGAGCGGCCGGCATCACCTCGCCAATAGCGCCGATCCCCTGCCCGGCACCCCAGATATCGCGCCAGGCTTTGGCAGAACCACCACCAAAATTCATCGCCGAAGGATCGGAAACCGGCAGATTCGCCGGATCCAGCCCCGCCGCCACGATCGACGCTTTCAGGTAATTCCCATGAATGCCGGTAAAAAGATTTGTATAGACGATGTCTTCGGCGCTCGCATCCACGATGGCCTGCTTATAGGCCTGCGCCGCATTTGCCTCATGCGTGGCAATGAATGGCGAGCCGATATATGCCAGATCCGCGCCCGCCGCCTGCGCGGCTAAAATGCCGCTGCCGGTGGCGATAGCGCCGGAGAGCGCCAGCGGCCCGTCGAACCACTGGCGAATTTCCGCCACCAGCGCGAACGGCGAGATCGTGCCGGCATGCCCGCCGGCGCCGGCCGCCACCGCGATCAGCCCGTCCGCCCCCTTCTCGATCGCCTTGCGCGCAAAACCCACGTTGATCACGTCGTGCAGCACGATGCCACCATACGCATGAATGGCGTCGCACACATCGGCGCGCGCGCCGAGCGAGGTGATCACCAGCGGCACTTTATATTTTACGCACAAGGCGACATCCTGTTCGAGCCGCTCGTTGGAGCGGTGCACGATCTGGTTCACCGCGAACGG
>Ga0116231_10014072_pt1 | contig 10918 bp, 7 predicted proteins | sample S1TSphgellanicum_2_FD_89695 | JGI IMG/M metagenome (GOLD analysis project Ga0116231, IMG submission 89695) | Host-associated microbial communities from peat moss isolated from Minnesota, USA - S1T2_Fd - Sphagnum magellanicum MG | ecosystem: Host-associated > Plants > Peat moss > Unclassified...
CTCCAATTCTGCTTCTGTCTTACAATCACATTGAGATCAACACCCATCTGAGATCTAGTTTTCCATCTGTCTCCAATTCCTGTTTTTCTCTTTACAATCACATTCACATCTAGTTTTCACCATCGTCTCCAATTCTGCTTTTGTCTTGCAATAACATTGAGATCAACACCCATCTGAGATCTAGTTACCCATCTGTCTCCAATTCCTGTTTTTCTCTTTACAATCACATTCGGATCTAGTTTTCACCATGTCTCCAATTCTGCTTCTGTCTTACAATCACATTGAGATCATCACCTTGAGATCTAGTTTCCCATCTGTCCAATTCCTGTTTTTCTCTTTACAATCACATTCGCATCTAGTTTCCACCATGTCTCCAATTCTGCTTCTGTCTTACAATCACATTGAGATCATCACCTTGAGATCTAGTTTCCCATCTGTCTCCAATTCCTGTTTCTCTCTTTACAATCACATTCGCATCTAGTTTCCACCATGTCTCCAATTCTGCTTCTGTCTTACAATCATATTGAGATCAACACCCATCTGGAGATCTAGTTTCCCATCTGTCTCCAATTCCTGTTTTTTCTCTTTGCAATCACATTATTGTCCTTACATTATTGTTGTTATTCAGTGGAGTTTTTCTTTGCAATCACATTCAGAATCTAGTTTCCACCATGTGTCCAATTCTGTTTCTTTCTCTCTCTTTGCAATCAAACACACTGACTGAGATCACATTTTAAGAAGATCTAGTTTGTTGTTGGCCTTGCTTACTACCAAGGCAAGAAGGATATTGTTGTGTTTAGATTCATTATAGAGTATAGTAGCTTCAATGGATTTTGGAGACAGATGGGGAAACTAGATCTCATCAGATGGGTGTTGTTGATAAAAAGCTAATTCAGAAGCCCCTAGGTAGTAGCTCTATTTTCACATGAGGATTTTTGAAAGATGATATTTTGGTTTGTGTTGAAACTTGAGAATAGTTATTATAGAGTTATGATCTCTTGAAGGATTTTGGTTTCTTTGAGAGGATTATTTTTTTGAAGATTGTATTTTTTTGCATGGTGAAATAGTTGAATTTTTATACTTCTTCTTTTGCCCTTAAGATACCTTTTTTTGATGTAAATGGCAAGGCCACACAATGTGACACACCCCTTGTTTTGCTCTGTCTCCTCCGATCCTGTTTCTCTTTTGCAATCACATTCGTATTGTCCTTGCATTATTGTTTTTGGTGGAGTGTTCTTCTCTACATAATAATAATCTCTTACATTGAGATCAAGTTTTCACCTTGTCTAGATTATCTAGAAAACTCTACATTGAGATCTAGTTTCAATAGTTTGTTCATCTATGGAAATTAATTAAAAATTCTAAATGGTTTTTTTCACAATTGAGTTTCATAAGAATTTGGAAGTTAAGCCCATTTCAATACATATAGTATTGGCATGATTAACTTCATAGGTGGTTTAATATACTTGGGTCAAGAGGCTAGGGGGGCTCACTAGTTTCTTTGCAAATCACATGATGGTCTAAAAAGTGAATGATATTTTATTTTATTGTATCTTTTGGGTCTTCATTGGAATGTGCTTGTTGTTACTTATGTTTGTCAAAAACCATTATGAAAAATGGTGGCATTGTATCAAGTGCAAGCAACTTCTATTTCAAGGCATGTTGTAGGTGAGAGCTCTTCTGGACTAAGTGTTTCCTTTAGGTGTTCTTCCTCTCTCCTTATTTGACATGCTCCTTGCAACTTGAGGGTTTTGAGTACTTGATTTGTTCATATTTTCCTTGTGCTTTGCCCTTGTTGCCTGGACTCGAGTCCTTCCCTCTTGTTCATATCTCTCCTTTTTTTTCCTTTTTTTTTTGGGTGGGTGCTTTGTTTTATTAATGCTTGGCACGTTTTTATTATTATAAACTTTTGTATATTCACTAGTTTGAGATGCTAGTGGTTTTTCGCTAGTTTAGGATATTGAAGAGATCTAGACAACCAAAGTCAAATGACATGAAAATTAAATGAGAGCACTTTTGACATGCATGAATTCATATGCTTTATCTAACTTTTCATGTAAAGAAATGAGGGATGTGTTGAAGTGGGAATTTTTAAATGAATGTTCATTCTTTCAATATGAATGAGAGGTGGAGGAAAAGAAAAATAAATGTTTACATTCCATAGAAGAATACAATCAGAGGGGAAAACAATTATTCACTCACACTCCAAAGAAAGAGGCAAGTTTGAAGAGGGGGAAAAAAAAAGTCCACCCATTCCAAAGGAAGAAAAAGTTGGGACAAACAAAACAAAACAAAACAAAGTTCAGGCATTTTCTTTAAAGGAGAAAGAAGAAGCTCATTTTGGAGATCAATAAATTTTGTGCATTTTCGCACCAAATGAGAGTTGTACCAAATACTCTCTGTAATAGGAGACCATTATTCTTCTACAAGAGTACTTCTAATGTGTGGAGAGATGCCTCTAACGAACACAGGATTCACCATTTCCATGAGCAAACTAACTAGAAACGTGCTTAGTATGTATGAGATCCTGCACACTAAAATTGGATGAAGAAAAGTCAAAACATACAGGTTAGTTAGTTAGGGTCAGGAAAATGGTTTTTTGGCTCAGTACAATTTCACAGGTTTCCAGTGGCTGGTGCAATGCTCAGCAACACTCTACTACACCTGCAGAAAGAAAGAGTGTAATAAATATGACCTGACTACTGCTCAGAGTTTCTAATTGGCCCATTGTAATGATTGATTGGCCCAGGTCATTTGCTATAAGTAGTCCCTCACCTATTTGCTGTCCCAGTTTCAATTTTGTTATGGGTGGGGTTGATAAAAAGCGACTAACTAAACTTGGATGTGAAAAATATCTTTTGAGGGTCACATACTAAGCACCACTGGAAATGCTCTTTCACATACTAAGCACCACTGGGGATGCTCTTCCACATACTAAGCACCACTGGAGATGCTCTTACATGTGAGCTGCTGCTGACATAGCTTAAGTTCAGTGTCCTCCTTCCTGCCACTCGGGAGTCTGCAAAACATGAAAATGAAGAAGATGATTCAAATTTTCTTTCTTGTATGGGAAGGTTTCAGAAGGCTTCCCCCCTCAACAAGCAACAAATTGATGATGTTCCATAACACGCAGAGTCCAACTAAGATTTCGGTTCGGCCAGAGTGAACCAACCTCCATGACTGCACCAGTTGGCCGTTCTGTCCACAGGATGGGCTGTGTTTTTCATCTACCTCTTCACCCTACATTAACCAACATTCTACCACGGTCAAGTTTTTTGCCTGCTGACCTTTGACCCTTTTTTTTTGGGCCAATTTTTCCCCAACCCTGACCCTCCTCCATACTACCCTCCCACCTAGTTACACTATTAACCTACCTACTCTACTGACCTACCTCTTAGCCTATACCTTGAACCCAACCAACTAACAACCAATCCCTTATCTACCCTTTTTATCTTTTCTTGGCAAAACTTATATCTCTTCCTGGCTAAACCTATATCTATTCTTGGTTAGACTTCTATCTCTTGGCAAAACATATATCTCTTCTTGGCTAAACATTTTTCTCTTGGCAAAAACTTTTTTTTTTCTTGGCTAAAATTTTATTTCTTGACAAAACCTTTTTTCTTTTTTTTGCCTAAAATTTTCTCTATTGGAAAAATCTATATATTTTTTGGCAAATTTTTTTCTATTGGCAAAACTTATATATTTTCTTGGCTAATTTTTTTTTTTTGGAAAAAAGTATATCTTTTCTTGGTTAAACTTTTCTTTTTTGGCAAAACCTATATATTTTCTTAGCTAAAATTTTCTCTCTTGGCAAAATTTATATATCTTTTTGGCTAAAATTTTCTCTCTTAGCAAAACATATATCCCTTGGCTAAATTTTTATCTCTTGGCAAAACTTACATATCTTCTTGGCTAATTTTTTTTCTCTTGGCAAAACCTATATCTCTTTTTGGTTAAAGTTTTCTCTCTTGGCGAAACCTATATCTTTTTTTGGCTAAACCTTGACCTCTTAACAAAACATTTCCATTTGTTGACTAAAATTTTACCTACCAATAATTATTTTATATCTTTTTGGTTAAACCTATACCTTTCAACAAAACCTTTATCTCTTTTTGGCTAAACCCTTACCTCTCAACACAATCTTTTTACATATTAAGTAAACCTTTACCTTTCAACAAAACCTTTCTATATTTTGGGTAAACCTCTCTATTTCATAATTAAACATCTACTTTTCTAAAGGGGAAAAATAATAATGGAATCCACAAGGTGTAAAATGAACTTCAATAATTTTTTTTATAGAAATCAATCAAGGATATAAAATATAATGTTGATTTTAATTAGAAAAAATAATTAAGGAGGTAAGAAAAAAAAATTGTTGTATTTTCAATGATTATTTAATTCAATCACTTAAATCATAAGAAAATTAATATAAAACATATGGTTTTTAAAAGAAGGTTAAATTTACACATAGAGGTTAAGGGTTTAGGTTATGGGCATTACAATACTTGTTTCAACTTTAAGTTTTAACACCATATTTATAATGGTTTGGAATTCCCAAAACTAACACCTATTGTATGGGTAACATGTAAATATTGCCTATTATGGCAAATATTAATAGTAGTTGAAAATTTAATCCCAACATGCAATACCCACATATGAAAGCAATGCCATTTTCAATTGAAATGAAACTTTTTTTAGAATTTTTTTTTTTGCTTTTTTAGATTATTTTTCTAATTTCTTGTATTTGTATTTAGAATTTTAGAATTTTATTATCTTTTTTCTTGTTCTAAATTATTTTTCTTCTATATCTTCTTCATAATCAGTTTTTTTTATTTCTTTATTTTTTCTAATTCAAAAAATTCAAAACTATCTTTGTCAGTTTTTGTTTAACATTAAATATGCATATTTTATGCCCAACATTTGGGTATTATGTGAAACACGAAAAAATCTAGCCCACATTTTATGCTTCAGATGTGAGTATGACACAGTTTTATTTTACTTTTTCTTCTTTTAAATATTTCTCATCACAACATCAAAAATGAAAAAATGAAGGTATTACATACATTGGACCAATCATATTGTGGTGGAGCTTGAATGAAAATGAACCTAGATTTTGCAATACTTTCATGATAAAATTGGGGCCCCATTGGAATCGAAATGCAACAAAAACCAAGTCCATGCAATTCCCACGTAATTTCTACTACCAATTATATTTCATTTATGTAAAGGTTTTAATATGTAAGTATTGCAAATACTTGCCCCTCCATCACTTAGGTTAAGGTTACTAGAAAGTCCAAAAAACTACAATACCTACATTGTCAATATCTAATACAAATGTCGAAATATGGGTGAATGTAATTCCTACACATTCAATTGTGATTATTCACTATGTACATCAACAAAACAAATACTTTCATCATATTTTTAAACACGTTGATATTGCATTACCTTCATCCAAAAATGCACTTCCTTGCTATGAAAAGGAACTCATTAGCAATACCTGAATCTAAAATTTTCACTATAACCCCATGTTACATTACTTATATGCACTAAAAAAAGTCTTCATTATGAGAACAACAAAAAAGACAATACCTATATCAAAATGGAAAATCCCCCACTGGAAAGGTTATGGGATGGGCAATACCCTCACATATCACAACAAAAAGTCATTGTGTCCCATGTAATATGTGAAACTCTATGCAATATGAAAAAGTTTGCTCACTAACCTTAAACTATTGTACATTAATTGTTTGAAATAATATGATGTTATTAGTACATAAAGAGTCCAAATCCACTAATGAATTCATTAGGTTTTGTAGTGCATTAGGTGAATTCTTAGCAAATTTGTCAATTGCTTAATGATTGGGAATGAGTTGATATGGATAAATAAATTCACTAGTAAATTCACTAACATATGAACAACTAAGAAATTTTGAATATTTTGATTATTTAATATTAATTATTTAATCCAGATTATCTAATATTAATTTTTTATTTGTTCAATATTTCTTTTAATTGAAAGTTTCAAAAATATTCAAACCTATCTACCTAGGTAGGTAGAAAACTAGCACCTACTTACTTGTGTAGGTAGGCAAATAGGTAGGAAAGGGAAATTGTAAATGGAACGAATAGCCAAAAAATATTTCATTTATGTTGCAATTTTCATTTAAGGTCAAACATTTCTTCACTCATCCCAAATTGGCATATGCATTTATGAGTGACAAATCAAGGGAAAACATGTTCTTTATATAGCTTGTGAGATGAGATTCAAAGACAAAACATATGAATTAAACCTTTTACTTGCACTTTAGTTTTAAATTGAGATGGAACTAAAACTTTTTTAAAAACCAACGTTAATTTGTAATATCTTTTTTCATATTATATCCAAATGAAATGATTTAAACTTCATTTTGACATTTTTTCCACAATCTACACACTAAAATGATAAAAAATAATTTAAAAAATATTTGAATTGAAAAAAACTGCATGTAAATCTTGCATTTCAATACATTTCAACAAGACATTTACAAAAAAATAAATCATCATTATCTTTTTCATACTTTGTTTAAATGAAAGAAAATATTAAAAATATGGATTTGATTTGTATTACAAAGTACATTTTAATTATGAAATATAATACAAATAATTCATAAAATATGATGTATCAACATATAATAACGTTATTCTCAAAATCATTCAATGTTTCATAGTGTATTCAAGAAATACAATACATTTAAATATATTATATTAAATACATACACATTGATTTTTATATTATAATATATGAATATGATTATATAATTATAAATTATAAATAACTTTTATATTATATGCATTTTATTCAAAAATATTTTTATTAATATATTACATAATAAATAAATATTGTCATATATTATATATATAAGTGATCTTATATGATAAAACTATTGAATCAAAAAATTTATATTGTCATGGATGAATATTATGTTTTACATTTTTATCAAGTGAGGCCCACAATAAAAATATTATTTAGTTACAAAAAAAGAATATATAATATGTATACATAATTTTATATGTTATGTATTTTATATCTTATATATACATATGATGTAGTAGAAACTATTTATTATATATTTCCATGTTCAAAAATATTGAATTTTGATTTTATTTTTTTGGTTATAAAACCTTCTTTTAACATTTTATTAAATGTAAAGGCAGAAAATAAAATCTGACTTACTTTTCAGAATTAAAATGAATTTTAATTTAAATAATATATAATTTGAAAAGTTTAACCAAGAAGAAGAGATATAGATTTTCCCTAAGATTTCGTGAAAGATCAATTTTCCACAGGAATCAGATTCTCATGTTATGTGGTAGTTCTGACTACCAAGTACTATTCTGCAAAGAGCTGTTTCATAACACATTTTCAAGTCACCAGGTGCAGTCTACCAATTTATTGGCCCTGCCTGTACTGTAGGGAGCATCCTCTGTAGGGAGCATCTCCAAAGGTGCTCTGTATGGGACTCTGCAAGAATATTATTTGCCACATCCAAGTTTAGTTATTTACTTTTTTTTCCAACTCTGCCCATAAAACTAAAATTGGGATTACAAATAGGTGGGGAGATTACTGATAGTAACCCGCCTGGACCAATCAAATATCTAGCCAATCAACAGCAGGTGTTATTAGGCTTTGCAGTGCTTTCCAGCAATCTCAGCATTATGTGCAAAATTTTGCAGGGCCAAAACCAATCTCATGAGCCAAACCACAGCATGTTTTGACTTTTCTTCATCCAATTTTCTTTGCGCACCAGTGGAGCTGCTCTTCTAATCAAATTTGAATTGAATTTTAAACACAACACACTTTCTGAGGAACAACCAAATTTCGGGGAATAAGTCAGGCTTTGCCACTTTGCCAGCACCCTTTCTTTACTCATCATCACTCATCAATTCAATTCCCATACTCTGGGGCGGCTCCAGCTCTCTCTATGAATGAAAATCGATTGGTGCTCCAAGTCCAAAACTTGTGAGTAACACACATTGCCCACCAAAATATAACTTGAATGAGAACAAAATCGAAAGAACTAGGAACCAAATTTTTCCTGACCTTGACTGATCTCCTGGGTCCCTTGATATTTACATGTTAAAAGGACCATGATATCCAGGGAGGGCCCTTTCTTCCAGAGAAATATCCACCTAAAACAACGGATCAAAGTGGAATACAAGTTGTTTGACAATCAAACCTCTCTGATGTGTCATGAGCCGCACTATAAAAGGAGCCAGCTTTGACATTTCATTCAGAGAATCTACTGATACAATAGTGCACCCTTGTAAAAGGTGAAATACAAAGATACTTCTATCCCACACAGTGTAGAAATTGACAATTAAATCCTTCACAAGGTACTTGCTGCAAACACCCACACTACTTGATGTTCATGGTCACAGGTCCTTTTGGAGTCCCAGCAGCTCTTTTGTCTGCTGCTGTAAACCTTGGCAAGTTGAGAAGAGAGTTCACTCGTGTTACTCCTTCCAGGGCCGACCATTCTTGATCCTCTTCTGCATCCAACCAATCTGCCAAGCTATTTTTCTTCTGCGTTTCATTGCCCCCCATCTCCTTCCGTTCGTTTAATATCTCTCCCCCTTCTGCAGCACCTTCTGCACCCTTTGGTGGGTCTACTCTTACAGGCAGAGCAGTCTCTTGGACTTTCAGTTTTCCATCTATCATCTCACGGGCTGTCTGTGGGCTAACACTTTTCACGGGGAGGTCAAGTTGCTCACTGGTTACTGGGTCACAACTTTCAAAGAAGACATCACCATCTTCAGACAGCACTGAAGATATATCCGCTCTTGAGAGCGGTCGAGAGATCAAAGCTGGGTCATCCAAGTAAAGACACACAACTGCACAGTCATCCACCTTTGATGTTGGGTACTTGAGTCTCCATACACGTACAGCTGACTCAACCAAAGCCTGGGCTGCTGTTGAGTGTGTGGGTGCTGAAGCTACTATATGTACCACCTCATCATTGCTTAGCACATCCCATATCTGCAAATGTAACATTGGAAATGTCATTTAATGGTGTGGCAGGATCCAAATAACTTACATGTGGAATGTTCATGGTATGCTATTGGACACAGTACTCAAAAACTGGAACAAGGCAGCTTGCCAAAGCAAAGTAGAATACAGCAGAATACTGTAGTATTTTGTACACATGCAGATGGACAGTCATAAGATACATCTCTTACTAACACAGACAAGAAACAAGGAGTTTTAACTATCAAGTGTGAGAGAAAGTTGAATGATAATTGATCATACCCCATCAGATGCAAGAACAATAAACAGGTCTCTGTCTGTCAACTGGCGATAAGATATTTCTGGGACAGAAATGACCCCGTAATCTTTCAAGCAAAAGTCACCAAATGCTCTGGCCATGGCCAATCCTGGTGAGTCATCAAATGGCAACCACACCCTGAAAACTTCTGGTTCATCATGGAGTGCAAACACACGACCCTTGTATTCCCTTATACGATCTGCTTCTTCTGTAAGTCAAAGCACACAATTCATTATGAAGAGGCCTTAAGAGGCTAAAACAGGAACGTGCATTCTTTACAGCACCATCTTTGCCTGAACCTGTCACAAGGAGTACCTTCTTATAGCGAAGGTTCCAACACAAGCATGAGACACACAGATAACTACCCCTGGGTTAGCAATGTCAAGTTTAACTCTCAGTGAACAACTGCAAATAACTACAGCATGAAAAGCTTCAAGTAGGGTCCAACTTTTTCAATGTGAAAATGGAAAGGACATGTACGAGGCAAGTTGGGTTTCAAATCAACTGTCAACTGGATGGCCTTCAACACGCCATTCTCATCTCTGGTGCCCATGATTGCTCGAGAGTCTCCCACATTTCCAATCACAAGGTGTTTTCCCTACAATGAAAGAAGTGCACCAGCTTAAAAGACCAGGTTGGATGGAAACCTACCTCAACTCTTCACACCAAATCAACAAAAGCAAACACTACAATTTACACAAAATCCTTTAAATCAAAGCCCCAGTTCACAGCAATCCACAAAACAGAAAATCCTCTAAAATCAAATGGAAAGACCCCAGTTCACATCAATCTGCATACATACAAAGTTTCCAAACCAATCTGACAAATACTGCAAGTTTTCTGTTACCTGCTTCAAGACTGTTACAGCTGTGGTGCCACTGCAGAAGCAGTCAATCAATGGATGTGATCGCAACTCTTTATCCATCACTTGATATGCTGTGAGATGTGCCTCCATCCAAGGCTGAAACATTGGGGGCTTCCTTACTACCTCATCATTGTGGTCTGGCAGGTTTTCCAACAGTGCATTCTCACTGAATTCAAATAGTGCAGTATCTCTATCAGAGTCTTCAACATCACAAATTGCACTCTCATACATACTGCTCACATTTGAGCCACGGTCCATTTCTGCAGTGTCACATAGCTCTGCACTATCATCTGTTTCACTCTCTTTGCTATTATCCTTCATTGCAGCCAGTTCTTCTTGCCAGTAATGCAGGAGTTTTGACGGTAAAGAATCTCTCACTCTCCTAGCAACAAGATGGCCATATGGACCATGGCCATCATATACCCCACAGTACACTGTATCTTCCATGGATGCAAAATCCTGCAAAAAGAAGGAGAAAGAACACAGAATTGTCAGCAATGAAGAACAATGAGCTATGGTTCGAAATGCAACGGGGAGACTCATGTGGCCTCCCGTAGATACAAAAATCCTTTTTGCTGGATGTGTGGGGAGCAAGCTCATCATCTCCATCACCAAATCGTAGGCCACATGAGAATGACGGGATTCCAAGGTGCTTGCTGCATTTGGCCTATGGAAGAAGCTCTGACAACAAAACAAAACAAAGTATAAAGAAAACAGGGCGGGGGGGGGGGGGGGGGGGGGGGAGGGA
>Ga0116231_10014078_pt1 | contig 10915 bp, 9 predicted proteins | sample S1TSphgellanicum_2_FD_89695 | JGI IMG/M metagenome (GOLD analysis project Ga0116231, IMG submission 89695) | Host-associated microbial communities from peat moss isolated from Minnesota, USA - S1T2_Fd - Sphagnum magellanicum MG | ecosystem: Host-associated > Plants > Peat moss > Unclassified...
CCACCTTCCTTGGTATGTTTTATGTTCCCTTATGTTCCCAAATAATTCCCAATAGCACCATTTTTTGACAAAAAATATCACAAATGATTTTTAAAAATGTTTTACCTTGTCAAGTAAATATTTCAAGGGAGAGGATATACCAATGCCCACTACCACTTTTTACAACCGTCGGATATATGAAACTGACATGGGAGATTAATCCTCTTAGGAAAAATTAGAATAGACCAAGATAAGTGAGATTTCCCGGGTCTTGGCGGCCTGATTTCGTATGGCCTCCTCCGCCGTTGGATTTATCGCCTAGATCTAACGTCTCTGCTGACACATCTACATGAACAGGTACGTAGTAGCAAGCTAGCTAGCTTAGCTGTAACGTCCTCCCCGTCTTTCCCATAAATCCTGTCTTTCCTATAATGTTGGCTTTCTAAAGATGTCTGTCCATCCCCGTCTTTCCCATAAATCCTGTCTTTCCTATAATGTTGGCTTTCTAAAGATGTCTGTCCATCCCCGTCTTTCCCATAAATCCTGTCTATCTCTCTCTCTCCCACTGTCCGTACTGAGCGGAGTTAGGGGAAGGCTTCCTTCGTCCGTACCGAGCGGAGTTAAGGGAGGCTTCATCCTTCCTTTACTATATGTAATAATTTGTGGAGGTTGTGAGAGTGATGGCATTGATTTATGAAGGAGTGATGTTTTTGGGATGATTCGTATGGTTTGGAGTGTTTTTTTTTTGTGTGGTATAGTTGCAATTGGTGCTGGTGGTGGAATGAAGCTAGTGGATGATGAGAATAAATAATTGCATTTTGGATAAGTTAAACACCAATTTGCATTTTAGTTTTCTTAGGAAGATTGATGTTTTGCTTTGGTGTTGTGATCTATGTTGTAGGATACAAGAAAGATCAATTGATAGTGTTCCTAGATGATTGGGACATTATGCTTATTAGTGTTTCCAAATTGTTATTGCAAAAGAATCAATGTGGGTTGTCGTTGTGAGTATGTTATAAACAATATGGGGATTCTATGTGGGGTTTAAGTATTGTTTGTCTTTTATATCACATCAGACAATCATGCTAGCCTGATGAAAAGAGATCTAAAGGATTTGATCCATCTATGCCATTATGTTAGGGTCTATTGTTAAATTAGATTGGAACACATATTTATGAAGGAGCTTGGAACACAAGGTGTTGTAGCTAATGAATTACTCTCATAAACATATTTTTTTTGTGTTTACAAGTGTTTATGATCATGTTTGATATGTGTTATGCCCCCTTTTTTGGTATCAAAGTAGTTTTTAGCATTCGAAAATACTAAGTTTTTGTCATCAATCAATTTGAGACTACTTGTGATTAACATTGGTTATTTTAAAAATATTTTTTTACATTTGGTTGTGCTCAGACTTACATTGCAACTAACTTGTGATTAATGTTTTCTTCATTCTTTCATTTGGACAACTTTTAACATGGTTTTCATTTAAAAGACCCATTTATGTCCCATTAGTTGCAAATGTGGTCAAATGAGTTGCAACTTTATATGTATTCAAAATGTATTTTACATCTTCCAAGGTGTATGGGTGTATAGTGGTGTATTAAATGTATTCCATTCATTAATATGTAAATGAATATTAAGATGTACATGTATATACAATGAATTATGTGTAATGGTTGAATTTTAACTATATATGTGTGTGTGTGTGTGTGTGTGTGTGTGCTAATAAAAACAAAAACTCAAAATTTTCAACAAAATTAATTACTGCAATTGATATAAAACTATGGTAAATTCACTATAATTATAGTTGTTATACATTAATTGTAATAACTATATAATTTAGAATCAAAATTGGTAATCATAATTTATTTTTAAAAAATTCAATTACTATTAAAAATATTCATAATTTTTTTTTTATAATCACATTATTTGATGTAAATATTATAATTATAATAATTTAATTACACTAAGTTATTATATTTATTACTTATAATAATTTTTTAAATAAAAATATTATTATAACATAAAATATAACATTATTTACTAATATCTTAAGCAATTAAAATTATTATTTAAAAATAATTTTAATTAATTAATTAATTAATCAATCAATTATGGAAGTGATATAATTTATAATTAAACTTAATTATTCATATATTTGTAAGTTATAACTTATAATTTTTATTTCAAAATTTCTTTTAAAAAATTATAAAAAATTAATCTTGTGAGTAGTATAATAGGAATTAACTGAATATAATATTATATAATAATTAAAATATTAAAATATTACTTATGTAATTTATAATTTAATTTGGTATTCATAATTTTAAAAATTAAAAATAAAATATTATTTCAAAAATAATAATCTTTATATAATTAAAATTTCGATGTAATTATTGGATATAAAGAATTTAAATATAGTAAATTATTTTATCCACTATTTAGAATTAAAATTTTAAAAAAAATTAATTGTTATTACATAAAATTTTAAGTAACAAATGATAATTTTAAAGTAATGAAAATTAATTATTTCAAAATAATTTTAATTATTTTATCTTTACATCAGTTACATAAGTTTCATAATTTATAATTTAATTTAATTATTCATAATTATTAATTTTATTTTAATATGATTTTAAAAATTATAATAATTTATTTAATTAATTTAAGTAATAATTGATTAGTTAGTTATTTCATTAGTCATTTATTTATTTTTATTATTAAATTATAAAAATAATTTATAAAAATAAATATGGAATAAACCTTTTAATTGTAAATAATTTGCAACAAAATTTTTTAATCGCAACATAATTTGCAATTAAATTTCACCTTTAAAAATTTATTCCATAAGGTTTGTTTTCCATTTTCATTTTGAAAAATGTTATAGACATCATTTTGACATGATGAAAAGAATTCATTCATGATTCACAGTTAACTTTTAATTCGTTCATATTTAACTTTTAATTCATTTCTAGTTAATTCATAGTTCAATTATAATTAATTTGTAATTCATTTTTAGTTCATTATCATTTAACTCTTAGTCAACTCATAGTTAAATTTTATTTAAATCATAATTAATTCATAATTCACTTATAGTTAGTGGGCACATGGAAACCTCCATGAACTAAGTCCCCAAAAGGGTATAATAAAGATAAGACCCCACATTACTTTTAATTTGTTCAACATTAATTTGAGGTACAATATTATTTTATAGCCTTGTTCTGTTTTTTTTCATGTTTATGTTTTCTTATTACATTGCAATAATGATCTATTTATATTTTGGTCTTTCACACTTTGTACTTTTGGTTTTAGCTTTGTGTTTTTATCTTGGTTCCTTTGTTTCATGTTTTGGATTTAGACTTAAACCTATCCTTTCAATATTTGTCTTCTTAATTTTTATGCATGTGACCAAAAAATATTTAAAATTTTGTTTATTTTACATTTTCATATTTAAAAAATGGGCCATATGTGATGAACCAATTGAAAAGGCTTAATCCAAAATAAAATAAAAAAATTTATGCGCCTACATTTTAATTAGCTCATTTCTTTTACCCAACCTAACAACTTAATCATTTACTTATTTACCTACCTAAATATATATCTAACCTAGGTAGGTAAGTAAAATTTATGCACCTACCTTTTAACTAACTTACTTCTTTAACCAACCTAACAACTTAGTTATTTACTTATTTACCTACCTAAGTGTAGACCTAGCCTAGGTAGGTAATACATGTTCAATGTAAATAAACAAATAGGTAGATCCTTTTTACTTACCTACTTAATTCGACCTACTTACATACCTACCTATTTAAATTGATTTTGGAAATTTTTAATTAATATGCTATATGTCACATTTTGATTGTTCACATGGCACATTCCAATTATGTCATGTGTCATAATTTAAAACTATTCAAACATATAAATTGGACGTCTTAGATTATTTCATAATTATATTTAAAATATTTAAAATAACAAAAAGATGGGACACATGGCAACACATCATTTGGTCTCATTGTCCACCAAAATAATTACATTTTAATTACAAATGATAATATGTATATGGCTAATTAAAGGATGAAGGTGTATTTTTGTGATTCTTTTTTCATCCAAAATTCATTGTCATTTTACAATTAATGTTGTATGCAACTTATTTGACATGATTAATGGGATTTTAGTTGTAAATGTCACTTGTGATTAAAAACTAATTGCAAGGACCATTTGCAAATTTCCACTTTTCTCTAGTTTCAAACCATAAATAATCTATACATTGGCAAGGATCGGTGATGTCTAAAGTTGCTAAAAAAAAATTAGACAAGTAACAACTTCCAACTCTTTGATATGATGCATGACCATGGAAGGCACGAGTTGGAGAAAAACTTACCATGAATCCAAAAGCAAGGTTGTCATTTTTTATTAACCAATGTTGGATAGATAACCATTACCAGGATAGATAACCATTACCAAGTATTGTCCTATTGTGTATAGCTAGTTTTGCAACTATTGAAATAATGGGATTCAACCCACATGAGGCTAGAATTGTTGGGGATTTTGTTATTGGAATAGTTCATTCAAGTTTCCAAAGTTACAACAACTCTTTGGTTGATGACTCCAAGGCATGGCTACAATTGGGTACTCCTTTGCACTTTCAACACTAGATTTTTCTTTACCTCCCAATGGTCCTATTTGTCAACTTGAGCAACATATCATCCGTGAAGATCCAAATGTTGTGCCTAAACTAGAACATTTGTGGATCCCAATATCCAATAATCACTTTGAAGGAGGAGTTCATTTTTATAAGCTAAAAATTGAATAAAAGTTGAACAAGGGAAACAAGATTGTGAAAGTTGAATTTTATGGACAAGAAGCACAATCCTTGTGTTGGAATCTCTATAGGAATGGGGATAGACATTTGGAATGACTTTTCATTGGTTGCAATATTATTCTCCTCAGTTTGAACATTGATGATAATTGAACGCGATTTGTGAAATTTGAAGAGGAAGAAGGTGAGGCTGATTTGGAATTTTTATGACCAAGTGGATGGTGGGCAACAATGGATGAACAAGCTAAGAACAACTCCAATGCAAATAAACCCACTAATCCATCTATCTTTGATTTTGATATCCCTACTTTTGAAAATGTAAAATATTAAGTGATATTTGGATTCCCATAATATCAATATCAAAACAACATTATATCATATTTTATGTTCTAGGCATGGAGATTATGTTTAGGGTAAAGGATAAAGCTAGTAATGTTGATCATTATGGTACTATATCTAGGTTGTTGAGTTGGAAGTTGGAAATAGAAAATTGTTGGATTAGACAAAATTTGGAAAGCATAGATTTCATTATGAGCATTGATGAGAAAGGTGTATCTTTTGCTCTTTATATGCAATAAGTGTAAAAATTAAATTTCTGGAAATTTAAAGGAGAACTACAAGATGACAAGTCCTAAAGGCACGGATGAATTGTTCTGGGGCAAGAAACTTGAAGATGTCACTAATTGGGTGGAGAGGTTAGAAATAGTTGCAAAAGTACAAGGCATTGATGAACAAAAAAATTCAAAATTAATAAATTGAACCTAAGAAGCAAGGTGAAAAAATGGTTTAAGAAGTTACCTATAACTCTTGCTGATTCGCAAGTCGTGAAAGCAAATATGTTATTGAAATATGGAACTATCGATAAGAAGGAGATTAGAGGCAAGTTGGATGTGATCAAATAAGATCCCAAACAACGAGTACAAACCTATTATGATGTAATGTAGAAACTATTCATGAGGGGCAAGATTGAGGATGTTAAATAGAGGAGGAGGTTTTTTTCTTGACTTCATCCTAATATTAGGAAGATGTGTGTAATGAGAAATTATGAAAATATGGATGTTATGTTCATTGTAACTTTGGAAGTGGAGTGGGTATCAGTAGAACTAAAGGACATGTTCATTTTGAGCCTTTGAAGGAGGAACATGAGGAGAGAATGATGAATGACATGGTGGTGGATAAATAGGTTAGTGATCTTACCAAATTTAAGCAAGGGATTTTAATAAATCATGGAGCAAGTTCCACAAGAGGATAACTCTTTTGCATTCCAAATATGCAAATCCATGGATCGTGTTGCTACAATGTGTCCAAGAATATATTGGAGACTTTCAACCCAAATGTTGTAAATGTGGTCTTCTTTGTAGGACAAAAAAATGTGGTGTTAGATGTGGATATTGTTCAAGAGTGGGTCATATAAGGATAAATGTTAGAAAAAGGAAACATATGTCAAAACATTATTTATAGCCAATAATTACTTGGAAGTCCTTGTTCATGATGAAACAACTATTTTGGAATAATAATATTGACTATGTGGGACTAAAGATGATATGTTGTTTAGAGCTAAGATGTTGAAAAAAAAATTGTTGGTGAAAATATAGGTACTAGAAATTGATGTAGTCGATGATAGAACTATGAAAGTTAGTTGATATCATGAAGGAAGTATCTACTAGGTCAAAAATCCTTACACATCTCATCATTTAGGCAAGATTGCCTTATTTCCTATGGAGACAATTTTGTCTATTTTTGAGGAACTATAATACTTGGAAAGTTTTGTGAAGTTGGCAAGGAGGAAGTGAGATTAAAGTTTGAAGTCAACGAATGTGATTAGAATCAAAGGAACACTGGTAGTTCATAAAATTTGCATCAACAAGAACCACTATAATTAATAAGACCTTGCATATGTTAGTGGAAATCAAAAATCATCTAATGGAAGGTTTTGTTGTTACTCGACAATCATGTCTATCATGGCAACTAGTGTGGTTCAAAAATTAGGAATCATGCATTTGGTGACAAGTTCATAATATTATAAATTTGCTTTAGGTGTAGTGACATAAGCATTGGGAAAATAAATGAGATATGTACAAGAGTTGGAAAGATATAGTGTTTCGTGACATTCATGATTATATACTCAAACAATGATGACCTATTGTTGGGATTGAATTTTTTGATCAAAATAAAAGCTATTGTAGATGTGAAGAAGGGGACAATCCAAGTTAGGCAAGGTCCTAGAAATAACATATAGATACTACCATTAAACATGGGTAACATGTTGCAAATGGTCAAGGAGAAAGTCCAACCTAAGTCTAATGCAAATGAAAAAGATGCAATGAAATTAATGGAGTTAGGTTACATCAAATGGATATCACTAGGGATATGTAGATTTTTTTATGATATTTCAACAAATAGTCAAACCAATGGGGAATTTAACCATGATGGATTTGAAGATAGAGACGATGAATTGGAAGTTGATGAACAAGATGAATTACCGGGTTTTAACCTGCATGGAAATCATGAAATGCTAGAATTTCAAAACAATGGATAATAAAATTTTGTGATGCAAAAAAAACTTAACTAAATCATCAATCTATTGTTGGAGGAACAAATTAACATCATATTTGGAGAACTTTCAGAATTTGATGATTTTGAATACTATATGAAATGTGTTGCAAAAATGAGGATGAAGATACAAAAAGAAATAGTTAGTGATAAACAATATAGAAAACGTCCAATAGTGTTTCAACTAGGGATGGGAGAGGATAAGGAAAAACATGATGTTACATCTACAAATATCAGATTTGATGAAAAGTTGTAAGAGAAGTGGGACAAAATCAAGTTCAAGAGCAAAATTGACATAATTCTAAATCAAAGAAAGGTTGATCAATTGTGGTAATTGTTGGAATAATTTCCAAATGTATTTGTTTGACATAAGGGTGAATTAACATGTTGTAAAGTTGGGGAACGTATTGTGGATACACAAAGTTTTCCACCATGTCAAACTATTCTTGGTAGATTATCATCTTGAGAAGAGGCAAAAGTCAAAAGAAAGATTGATGTTTTGATATCATTGTGGAAAATGAAACCTAACACATCTTAATATGCTTGTAGAGTAAACAATGTACATTAGGGATTTAGCCACTGCAACAAATGCATTGAGAACATTGTCATGGTTTTAAAATTGGTACAATCCAACATAAATTACATTGAAATGGACAAAAAACTACACATAGCATACACAAATGAGTATATTAATATTATAAAGTGCAAACAAGCCTACAAAAAGTAACATGAATGTTCAATTTTTATATTATCAAACTACATTCACAATAATTATGTGTTGTTAGTGCTACTTGTAATGTACATAAATATAATCATAGCTGTTGTCTGTTATTAATGTTGCTAAAAGACTACCTATTTATAATCAAAGTTGTAAGACAATTTGTACAAGTATTCAACCATTTATAAAATGTAACACCAACAAATGAAAATAATAATTTGCAAATCAAAATATATATAACTTACCAACATTAGAACAACTTGCCAATGCAACTTGCCTCCTTTGATTTAATTGATGTAATTTTGCTTCCTTACAACCCTCAAAAACCTCTTTCTTCAACATATCCTTGTCAAACTTTTTAAAGTCAAAACTAACATGCTCCCAAACTCTTCGATAGACTCAAATGTAAGTCTAAGGTGAAAATAACGAAAGAGTAAGGAATTAGGGCATGCTCTTTAACTCGCAGCATTTTGGGGGTAGAGGGGCGTGCTGGAGCTCCAAGATGGGGATTAGGAAGAGTGACAATCATCAACTATTCACACGAACTTGCATAAACCAAACAACAATTTGGATAGTGCATAGTTTGAACACTTTTGGTGCATGGATGAGCCACGGGCAAACTCGAACTCACAAGGATCACCACGGTTTGGACTTGGGGGAAGCCATCACCTTCCCCCTTATAGTATACTTTATGTCTGGCCATGGGGTGAACACCCAAATGGCATTTGGTCCCGAGACTCCCAAGTGGGAGTCTCAAAATTCTCAATATTCTCGTAACTTTGAAGGCCCATAACTTCGTGTGTAAACCTCCGATTGAGGTGATGTCTGAAGAAAAGTTATAAACCTTGTCAAAAGCTTTCCAACGATATGTGGCACTTCATTTGCACATAAGGAAATCGAGGCGATTCTGGACTTTTAGTGGTCGGGAGTCAAATTGGCAATTTGATTCTTGGCCCTTCTTTTGGCCATAACTTATGTTTCAAGTATCAAAATGGGTCATGCAAGCCAATTTTAGAAATCTACACTCCAAAAGCTTTCCAATGATATAAGGAACTTTTCAATCCAATGAATTTTGACCCCTGTAATTACCCTTTAAATATTCGAGAGTCCATTGGGACTCCAACTCCCAAAATGGGAGTTCATTTGGGAGTGTGGGAGTTCATTCCCTCACACTCTTTTGCATTCCCAGGAGTATGAAATGTGACTCCTGGGCTTTCTTTTGGCCCGCACCTTTACAAGCCCTTGCCTTGGTCACGAGCCCAAGGCTAGGGTTGCGACACATTAGATCAATAAAAGCTAGTGCATCGATGATGGGAGGAATGTTTGCGGTAGTAGCAATGAGTTGTTGAAGAGAATGGTTTACTAAAGTAGGTATCAAATCTGGATTATTGGGCATAGTCCCATGATGTGCAATGACAATTTGCAGTGCAACTTGAGAGGCGGTGGTGATGGCTGTGGCATAAGTTGGATTAAGGATTTAGGTGACGCCCAAAATCCTCAAAGAATGTTGTTCGTAGACATCCAATGCTTCAGAATGCACATAACGGGCTAGTTGTTTAAATGCGAACGCTTCAGTGTAATTAAAGCCATATTTGAGCTCCAATTCACAAATTATAATTGAGAAAGTCACCTTGAACTCCCTCAAAAAAATGGTACTTGGTCTTCTGCTGAACTTCTCAATTCTCCCAGGGGAACTATTAACCTCCATGGGTTATATGGGTGTAGAGGTAATGGCTTGCAACGGACTATACGGTGATGGTGTGAAAGTTAGTGCGATAGCAAGTATACCCCACTGATTAACCCCTCCAAATGGACTTTGATGTACCGTTGATGTAATGTAACTTGAACCTGAATTCTTTGTAGGAGTTGTACTAAATGATGGTGGCATTGTAGACGCTTGATGGTATCGTCGTGAAGATCGTGGGCTCAAAGAAATCGGCTCAAATGATTGTGTGTTACTTCGTAGCTGATACCTTAGCTCTAGTTGAGTGGTAGTGTTCTCGTCATTCGAAGACATGGTGTTGTCCCATGCCCCAAAATTTTGTAGCAATATAAAGCACTAGCTACAAGGTTTTAACACAACCTATGTAATTAAATGCAATCGTAATGAAAACTAAAATGTGAAGTGCTTAAAAAAACATACCCTAAATAGCTTTCAGTTTCTATAATCACTAGTGCTAAATGACGAAGTAGAGGAAGAAATAATTGTATATTTATGTATTAATAAGATTACATAAATGTATGTATTAATACAAAAATAACATAGATATATGTATTAATACAAAATATGTAAATGTATTTATTAATACGAAAGTATATAGATGTATGTATTAAATAAAAAAACCTATATACAATCTTGAAGAATACATACATATAGTTCGAAGAATACGATATATTGATGGGGATATGTTGGTGGATGGACATCGGTGGATAAAATGGAATCGGATGGATGGAACCATGACATTGATAGACGTCGGACAGATGTCAAATGGATGGATGTTGGTTGGGTAGATGTTGATGGACGACAACGCAACGACCATGGCATTGTAGAGCAATTTGCGTCCGTGAGTTTTGCAAAGATGGTGGATGGTAACACGATGGAAAGTGGTAGTGCTGCAAAACGACCTGCGTTTGTGAGCTTTACAACGATGGCGTGCAAAAGAAAAGTTTTTTTTTTTTTTTTTTTTTTTTTGAGATGGAAGGTAAGTAAATTCATCAACTGCAAATTTCAGCAACAAGGAAACAATGTAGAATCTAAAAGAAAGATCTTAAAGTTCTTGTTTCTGTGTGTGTGAGTTTATAATTGTTGGAAGACAAACCTCTATTTTCTTCCTGTGCTAGCTATA
>Ga0116231_10014079_pt1 | contig 10911 bp, 7 predicted proteins | sample S1TSphgellanicum_2_FD_89695 | JGI IMG/M metagenome (GOLD analysis project Ga0116231, IMG submission 89695) | Host-associated microbial communities from peat moss isolated from Minnesota, USA - S1T2_Fd - Sphagnum magellanicum MG | ecosystem: Host-associated > Plants > Peat moss > Unclassified...
CGACGCGCCCTGCACCCACGCCTGTCCCACGCATATCGATATTCCCGGCTTCATTAAGAAGATCTCGACGGACAACCTTCTCGGCTCCGCGCAGACGATCCTTGAGTCCAATCTGCTGGGCGCCACGTGCGCGCGTGTATGCCCGGTGCAGGAGCTTTGCGAGGGTGCGTGCGTCCTAGGGCCATCGAACAAGCCGATTTCCATAGGCCGGCTGCAGCGTTATGCCATGGATTACGTGTACGACCGCGACATTCAGGTGCTGCACCCCGCACCGCCTACTGGGCGGAAGATCGCTGTCATCGGATCGGGTCCCGCGGGGCTTTCGTGCGCGGGTGAACTTGCCCGCCGCGGCCACTCAGTCACAGTCTTCGAGAAGCGCGATCTGCCCGGAGGACTTTCGACCTATGGCATCATCTCGCTGCGTGAGCCGGTGGAGATTGCGCTGGCCGAGGCGAAGATGATCTCTCAGCTCGGCGTCACCATCGAGACTGGCCGGGAGCTTGGCGGCAATCTCTCGCTTGCCGAGTTGCAACGCGATTTCGAGATGATCGTCCTCAGCGTGGGCCTCGGGCGCTCGCCGCAGCTTGGCATTCCCGGCGAGGAGCGTGTGCTCGATGGCCTTGAGTATGTCGAGAACAGCAAGGTCACCTCCACACCATTCGCCATTGGCAAACAAGTCGTCGTGATCGGCGCTGGCAACACGGCGATCGACTGCGCCACGATTGCGCGAAGGCTTGGCGCGGAACGCGTCACCATCGTCTATCGCCGCACCGACAAAGAGATGACCGCGTACCCGCATGAGTACGAGTTCGCCAAGCAGGAAGGCATCGAGTTCCGCTTCCTCGCGCAGCCAGCGGAGGCTGTGGTTGAAGACGGCAAGCTGACCGGGCTGCGCTGTCATCAGATGCAGCTTGGCGCGCCGGACGCCTCCGGACGGCCGGTTGCCATGCCAATCGAAGGCGGTGATTTTTTCATCGCTGCCGACCAGATCGTCAAGGCCATCGGCCAGCAGAAGCCCTCCATTGCGAACACGCTGGGACTCGCGACAGAAAATGGATACATCGCCGTCGATTACGAGTTCGAGACCAACATCCCTGGCGTCTTCGCGATCGGCGACTGCATTCGACATAGAGGTGAGGCCTCGACCGTGATGGCGGTGCAGGACGGCAAGATGGCCGCGCAGGCACTGCACGCACGACTCACCGCGAATGTGCTTGAAGCGAAGGGAGCCTAGCGCAGATGGCCGATCTCACCACAACCTTCGCGGGAATCAAGTCGCCGAACCCGTTCTGGCTGGCCTCCGCCCCACCCTCAAACTCCGGCCTGCAGGTGCATCGCGCCTTTGAGGCCGGATGGGGCGGCGCGGTGTGGAAGACCATCGGCGCTCCGGTGCTGAACATCTCGAATCGCTACGGCGCGTGGCACTACGGCGGGCAGCGGATGCTCGCGATCAACAACATCGAGCTGATCTCCGACCGGCCGCTCGATGTGAACCTGCGCGAGATCGCCGAGGTAAAGCGCGAATGGCCCGACCGAGCGGTCATCGTCTCGGCGATGGTCGAGCCGAAGCCTGAGGCGTGGGTGAAGATCGTGCAGCAGATTCAGGACACCGGCGCCGACGGCATCGAGCTTAACTTCGGCTGCCCGCACGGCATGAGCGAACGCGGCATGGGCTCGGCCGTGGGCCAGGTGCCGGAGTATTGCGAGCGCATCACCGCATGGGCCATGTCCGCGGCGACGATCCCGGTGATCGTGAAGCTCACGCCGAACATCACCAACGTCGTCGTGCCCGCGCACTCCGCGCTCAATGCCGGAGCAAGCGCGCTCTCGCTCATCAACACCATCAACTCCATCGTCGGCATCGACCTCGACACGCTCGCCATCACGCCGAGCATCGGCGGCAAGGGCGGGCACGGCGGCTACGCCGGCCCTGCGGTAAAGCCCATCGCGCTGAACATGCTCGCATCCCTCTGCGCCGACGAACGCGTCGCCAACTCCGGCCTGCCGATCTCCGGCATGGGCGGCATCTCGACCTGGAAGGACGCGGCGGAGTTTCTGCTGCTGGGCGCGACCAGCCTCCAGGTCTGCACGGCGGTGATGCACTACGGCTTCCGCATCATCGACGACCTCACCAACGGCCTCTCGAACTGGATGGACGAGCGCGGCTTCGCGACCATCGACGACGTCGTCGGCAAGAGCCTCAACCGCGTCTCGGAGTTCAAGCACTTCGACCTTGCCTTCAAGGCCGTCGCGCGCATCGATCCCGATCTCTGCATCAAGTGCAATCTCTGCTACGTCGCCTGCAACGACACCACGCACCAGTGCATCGACCTGGTCTCGCCGTCAGGCGATGTCGTGCAGCCATACTCGTACGATGTCCGCTCGAACGGCGCGCGCGAGGCCGTCGCGACCCGCGCGCAGCCGGTGGTGCGCGAAGAGGACTGCGTCGGCTGCCGGCTCTGCTACAACGTCTGCCCGGTCGACAACTGCATCGAGATGGTTGAGGTCGCGCCCGAACGCGCATCGACCACATGGCAGGAGATATCTGAGACCGAGCCCGCGGTTACCGAAGAATGGAAGGCGATGGAAGCATATCGCCAGCGCCATGGAATTCATATCCACTGAGGGAAAGGGAGGGCGCATGAACCGAGAGAGTAGTGTCACGCTGCGGCGCCGCACGGACTTCCCGCCCGTGCCCCATCCCGTGACCATCGACTCAACCACTCGCGCCGCCGCCCAACTCACTCCTCTTCCATCGCTCGGCAAGGTCCTCGGCCTCCCTGCGTTTCGCGATGCCGAACTGATCTGCGGCCGTGCGCAGATCGAGCAACCCGTCACCTGGGTCCACGTCGCGGAGGTCATGGACATCTGGCGCTTCCTCTCCGGCGGCGAGCTCCTGTTGAGCACCGGCCTTGAACTCGTCCGCGTCTCCTCCACCGCGCGACAGGCGTATGTCCGCGGCCTGGCCAAGGCTGGCGTCCGCGCTCTCGGACTCGAGCTTGTGCAATGGATCACGGAGGTCCCGCGGGACATCCTCGACTGCGCGAAGGAGTTCGACTTCCCTATCGTCGTCTTCCGCAGCGAGGTCAGCTTCCGCGAACTCACCCGCGCCGCGCACCAGGAGATCCTCCGCCCCGCGCGCAGCTACGCGCTCGAATCGACCTTGCAGACCATCCTCAACTCGCTCGTCGAGACCGGCCGCGACAGGCACTTTCTGCACCGCGAGCTGGGCCCTCTGCTCGCCCTTCCGCCGCGTCCGCGCACCACGCTGCTGGTCACGCTCGAAGGCCTGCTCGACTCCCAATTCAACATCGCCGCCACGGCAAGAAAGCTGGGCGTGCGCCGGCAAAGCGTCTATTATCGACTCGATCAGCTGACGGGGCTGCTCGGCTCGCTCGAAGATCCGTCGCGCAAGCTGGGATTTCTCGTGGCCTTCTCTCTGCTGCGTTCCAGCCATCCCCAACTTATCGCGCTCGAGCGGCCGCCGGCATCGAGCCACAAGGAGTTCATCGCATGAGCACTCAACTTGTCGACATTCAACTGGAGACCGACCCGCTGGAGACCGACCCGCTGGAGACCGCATCGGAAGAGCGCGGCTCGCACGAGATCGTTCAGGAGAACCGCGACTACACGCTCTTCTCCTGGTCGGTGCAGAGCGCCTCGAACCCCATCCATCTTAAGAGCGCCAAGGGCGTCTATTTCTGGGACGGCGACGGCAACCGCTGGCTCGACTTCAGCGCGCAGCTGATCAGCATGAACGTCGGCCATCAGCACCCGAAGGTGCTCGACGCGATCAAGAAGCAGGTCGACGAGCTCTGCTTCGCCGGGCCCAGCTTCGCTACGGAACCGCGCGGCGTGCTGGGCCATAAGCTGGCCGAGGTGACTGGGCTGGCCAAGGCCTTCTTCACGCTCGGCGGCTCCGAGGCCAACGAGAACGCGATGAAGATGGCGCGGCTCTTCACCGGGCGAAACAAGATCATTACGCGCTACCGTTCGTATCACGGCGCGACCATGGGATCGATGACCGCCTCTGGCGATCCGCGCCGCTGGCCCGTCGAGCCCGGCCAGCCCGGCATCGTGCGCGCCTTCGACCCCTACTGCTATCGCTGTCCCTTCGGCCAGAAGGTCGAGACCTGCCATCGCGAGTGCGTCTCGCACATCGAAGAGATCATCCAGATGGAAGGCCCGCACACCATCGCCGCCATCATGGTCGAAGGCATCACCGGCTCGAACGGAATCCTCATTCCGCCCGACGATTACTACCCCAAGCTGCGCGCGCTCTGCGACAAGTACGGCATCCTGCTGATCGACGACGAGGTGATGAGCGGATTTGGACGCACCGGCAAGTTTCTCGCCACGCAGCACTACGGCATCAAGCCGGACATCGTCACCGCGGCCAAGGGCCTCACCAGCGGATACATGCCGCTCGGCGCAGTCATCGTCTCCGAAGAGATCGCGGCGTACTTCGAGACGCACATGCTCGCCGGCGGCCTCACCTACAGCGGGCATCCCGTCTCCTGCGCCGCCGCGCTTGCCAACCTCGCGGTGTATGAAGAAGAGTCCATCTTCCAGAACGTCGCGACCCAGGGCGTCTATCTGTCTGCACGGCTTCACGCCATCAAAGAGAAGTTCGCCTGCGTTGGCGATGTCCGCTCCATCGGCCTCTTCAGCGTCATCGAGCTGGTGAAAGATAAAGCAACGAAGGAGCCGCTCGCTCCCTTCAACGGCAGCAGCCCGGAGATGGCGAAGCTCGCGGCTTATCTGAAGTCGCAGCACGTCTACACCATCACGCGGTTCAACATGCTGTGGGTCTGCCCGCCGCTCGTCATTACACAGCAGCAGCTCGCCGACGGCCTCGACATCGTCGAAGAGGGTCTGCGGCTCATCGACGCCGCGCTCGCCGCATAGCATCGGCGCAACACAATTCTGGAGGAACACCATGTCCATCGCACAAGCCTTGCTGATCAACCACTGGATCGCCGGCGAGGCTGTCGAATCCGCCTCGGGCCGCAGCGGCCCCGTTTGGAACCCCGCCACCGGCCAGCAGATCGCCGAAGTGAACTTCGCCGCCGTCGAAGATGTCGACCATGCGGTCACCGTCGCCAAGGCCGCCTTTCCCGCATGGCGCGCGACCTCGCTCTCGCGCCGCTCGGAGATACTCTTCAAATTCCGCGGGCTCATCGACCAGAACCGCGAGCGCCTCGCCGAGATCATCTCGACCGAGAACGGCAAGACGCTCGCCGACGCCCGCGGCGAACTCGCCCGAGGCCTCGAAAACGTCGAGTTCGCCTGCGGCATCCCCAGCCTGCTCAAAGGCGGCTACTCGGAGCAGTCGAGCACCGGCGTCGATGTCTATCAGATTCGCCAGCCGCTTGGCGTCGTCGCCGGCATCACGCCCTTCAACTTCCCCGCGATGGTCCCGCTCTGGATGCTGACCAACGCGCTCGCTTGCGGCAACACCTTCGTGCTGAAGCCTTCGGAGAAGGTCCCATCAGCGAGCCTCCTGCTCGCCGATCTTGCGCAGCAGGCCGGCCTGCCCAATGGCGTGCTGAACGTCGTTCAGGGAGATCGCATCGCGGTGGACCGCCTGCTTGCGCATCCCGATGTGAAGGCGATCAGCTTCGTCGGCTCCACGCCCGTCGCGCGCTACATCTACGAAACCGGTACGCGCAACGGCAAGCGAGTGCAGGCGCTCGGCGGCGCGAAGAACCACATGCTCGTCCTTCCCGATGCCGATGTCGAAGCCGCCGCCGATGCCGCGATCTCCGCCGGATACGGCGCGGCGGGACAGCGCTGCATGGCCATCTCGGTCATCGTTGCGGTGGGCGCCGTGGCCGATCCGCTGGTCGAGGCCATCCGCAAGCGCATCCCGAAGATCAAGATCGGCCCCGGCCTGGAGGCAGGCAGCGAGATGGGCCCCCTGGTCACGCGCGAGCAGCGCGACCGCGTCGCCGGCATTCTCGGCGGCGTAAACTCCGAAGGCGCGACCCTCGCCGTCGACGGCCGCGACGAAGCCGCAGCATCCCGTGAAGGCTTCTTCCTCGGTGCGTCGCTAGTAGACAACGCCGCGCCCGGCATGCGCTGCTACGACGAAGAGATCTTCGGGCCTGTGCTCACGGTCGTACGCACCAGGACCTACGCCGAGGGCCTCAAGCTCATCAACGAAAACCCCTACGGCAACGGCACGGCCATCTTTACGCAGAATGGCGGTGCCGCGCGTCAGTTCCAGTTCGACGTCGAAGCCGGCATGGTCGGCATCAACGTGCCGATCCCCGTGCCGGTCTCGTACTACAGCTTCGGCGGATGGAAGTCCTCGCTCTTCGGCGACCTGCACATGTACGGGCCGGAGGGCATCCAGTTCTACACGCGCAGCAAGATCGTCACCAGCCGCTGGCCCGACCCCGGCACCAGCAAGGTCGATCTCGGCTTCCCGCAGGTCCGCTAGTGCGAAGTGTCATCTTCGACACCGATCCCTCGCCGGACGATGCGGTCGCATTCCTCGCCGCGCTCGCATCGCCCGGAGAGCTCGAGGTGCTTGCGATCACCACGGTCGCCGGCAACGTGCCCGTCGGTCTCACCTCGAAGAACGCGCTCAAGGCGCTCGAACTCGCCGGCCGATCCGATCTTCCTGTCTATCAAGGCGCATCCGCCCCGCTGGTTCGCCCGCTCGTCACGGCAGAGCATGTGCACGGCCGCACCGGCTTCGATGGCTACGATCTCCCCGAACCCGTCACGCCGCTCGCGAACGGATTTGCCCCCGACGCGATCGTCGACCTGGTGATGTCGCGCCCCGAAGGTACGGTCACGCTCTGCTGTCTTGCGCCGCTCACCAACATCGCGCTCGCCTTCGCGCGCGAGCCTCGTCTTGCGACGCATCTCGCAGGCATCGTGCTGATGGGCGGAGCGATGTCCGAGGGCGGCAACATCACTCCCTCTGCCGAGTTCAACTTCTACGTCGACCCCGAAGCCGCGTCCAGGGTCTTTGAGAGCGGCACCTCCATCACCATGATTCCCCTCGACTGCACCCACCAGGCCCTCATCACAGACGAGCGTCTCGAACCGCTTCGCGCGGCGGGAACGCCCATCGGCACGGCCTTTCACCATCTTCTTGAATTCAACAAGCGCTTCGACCGCGCGAAGTACGGCTGGCCCGGCGGCCCGCTCCACGACGCAACCGTTACCGCCTATCTGCTCGCGCCCGAGCTCTTCACCGGCCGCAACGTCCGCGTCGATATCGAGTGCTCAAGCCCTCTGACTCTGGGTATGAGCGTCGTCGATTGGTGGGGCGTCAGCGGCAGGCCGCCTAACGCGCTTGTACTTCGCACCATCGACGCCGACGGATACTTCCGATTGATCTTCGAACGATTGCTCCGGCTGTAATTCTTGAACTCGATATCACGCGGCTGAGAAGCCGGATAGGATGACCTATGGAATCCGTATCGACCGTCGCCGAACCCGCAGCCACCCACCCCGAGCCCAGCGCCGTCGAGCACTTCTCCATCGAACCCATCCCCAACGCACTCAAGACCGTGCGCTGGCCGGACATCTTTCTGCTCGTCAGCAACTTCCTCATCAATCCCTCGACGATCCTCATCGGCGGTCTCGCCGTCGTCTCAGGCCTCTCGTTCTGGTCGGCCATCGTCTCCTGCACCGCCGGTATTCTCATCGTCTTCGTCGGCTACATCGTCATGGCCACCGTCGGCGTCGACTATGGCATCACCGGCCAGGTCACCTGCCGCATGGTCTTCGGCATCCGCGGAGCGAAGTGGCTGCCCACCATGATGCGCACCATCGCGTCCACATACTGGTTCGCCGTGCAGACCGTTATCGCGGCGACCGTCATCGTTACCGTCCTGCGCCAGACGACCGGCCGGGGATACTCAGTCGTCTGGATCGGCCTTACGCTCGCCGCCGTGCAGGTCGTGCTCGCGCTCTTCGGATACAACTGGCTCAAGATGCTCTCGCGCTTCGGAATGCCCATCAAGCTCGGAGGCATCGTCTATCTCTTCTGGCTCTTCATGCACGTCAAGCAATCGAGCTACAGCGCAGCCGCCGTCTTCCGCTTCCACGCAGGCGGAGGCTGGACCTACGCCCTTTGCGCGGTGTGGATCGGCAACATGGTCGCCGCCTGGCTGACCATGATCACCGACGCCGCCGACTTCTGCCGCTACACGCGCAGCCGCAAGGACATGTGGTGGGGCACCATGCTCGCAGCGCTGCTCGCGACGGCCTTCTCCGTCTCGCTCGGCGCATACGGTGCCGCGGCATCGCTCGGCCGCGAGGCCAACCCGTTCTCGCTCGCCGCCGAGGTCGATCCGCACTGGGCCACGCTGGTCATTCTCCTGGTCGTTATGGCGCTCGACGAGACCACCATCAACGTCATGAACGTCTACACCGGCGGCCTATCCCTGAGCAATGCTCTCGAAGGTTTAGGCCGCTTCTGGAACACACTTCTCGTCGGCATCGTCAGCACCGCGCTCGCCGGGTTCCCCGTGCTGCTCACGCGGATGGTGCCCTTCACCACCGCGCTGGGAAATCTCTTCGCCCCGCTTGCCGGAGTGCTGATCTTTCACTACGTCTTCGTCGAAGGAATGCGTGTCGACGTTCCCGCGCTCTTTGATGCGAATGGCCGGTACCGCTACTGGCACGGCATCAATCGCGCGGCCATCGTCTGGTGCATTCTCGGCTGCGCCTTCTATTACGTGCTTCCCGTATCCGCGCTGCCGCCGGTGCTTACGCCGCTGGTCACTGGCGCGGGATACCTGGCGACGATCAGGCTTACGGAGCGTCTCAGAAGAGCCTCAGGCAAGAATCTCGTTCACGACGCGGCCTGACACATCGGTAAGCCGGTAGTCACGGCCGGCATAGCGGTACGTCAGCCGCTTGTGGTCGATCCCCAGCTGGTGCAGCATCGTCGCGTGCAGATCGTGCACATGCACCTGGTCCTTCACGATCTGGTAGCCGTACTCGTCGGACTCGCCATAGGTGATGCCGCCCTTGATGCCCGCACCCGCCATCCATGAGCTGTAGACGTCGGAGTGGTGCGTGCGCCCCTTCGCCTTGGGATTGGTGTCGCCCGGCCTGCGCCCGAACTCCGTGCTCCAAACCACCAGCGTCTCGTCGAACATGCCGCGCGACTTCAGGTCCTTCAACAGCGCCGCGATGGGCTGGTCGACGTTCTTCGCCAGCGGGACGTGCGTCTGCATGTCGGCGTGCGCGTCCCAGTTCACGAGCTGGTTCGATCCGATATCGATCAGTTCGATAAACCGCACGCCCCGTTCCGCCAGCCGCCGCGCCATCAGGCACTGCCACGCGAAGCCCTTGGTGCTTCCGCGCTCCAGGCCGTAGAGCGCCAGCGTCGCGTCCGTCTCCTTGGTCAGGTCGAAGGCCTCGGGCGCCTGCATCTGCATTCCATGCGCCGTCTCGAAGCTCTTGATGCGCGCCGCCAGCATGGAGTCGTTGCCGCGCTCGGCGCTGTGTCTGCGGTTGAAGAAGTCGATCAGCCCCAGCTCCTTGTCCTGGATCTCGGCCAGATCGGTGCGCCGCATGTTCGGGATCGGCTCGCCGTCGTTGGCCACATGCACGCCCTGGTGGCAGCTCGGAAGGAAGTTCGAGTCCCACGGCATCGTTCCGCCATAAGGCATCTCCGGCGCGAGCACGATGAACGATGGCAGGTTCTGGTTCACCGTGCCCAGACCGTAGCTGACCCATGAACCCATGCTCGGCCGCTGCTGCACCACAGAGCCGCCGTGCAGACCCATGTTCGCCTGCACATGGTTGGGAAAGTCGTTCTTCATCGAACGGATCACGCAGATGTCGTCCATCATCGCGCCCACGTGCGGGAAGAGCGAGCTCACCTCGGTATCGCACTTCGCATAGCGCTTGAACTCCCAGCGCGGCGCGGAGAGGAAGTCGCCCTTATACGGCTTGCCGTTGTCCGCGATCAGCTTCGGCTTGGGGTCGAAGGTGTCCACATGCGACGCCCCGCCGCTCATGCAGAGGAAGATCACCCGCTTCGCCTTCGCCGGAAACATCGGCTCCTTCGCCGCCAGCGGGTTCGATGCGTCGTTTGCAGCGGGCGTCTCGGCGAGCAGCTCGTGCAGCGCTCCGGGAAGAAAGAGCGACGCGCTGGCCAGCGAGTTGATGAAGCGGCGGCGGTTCATGGGATGGCTCGTCATCGTCATAAGGTTCCTTCAATCCGTCGAGAGATACTCAGTCGAGAAACATGAACTCGTTGCTTGCGTAGAGCGCCTGGATCAGGCTGGACAGGGCCTCGACATGCGCCTCAGCATGCGCCTTGCGCACGTCTTCCTCGCCAGGTTTGCGCGCCATATAAATGGCATCCGCCTGCTCTATAAACTTGAGAGAGGCGTCTGCCTCCTGTGCATCCGGCGGACGCCCGTAGATCCTCACAAATGCCTCGCGAATCTCTTCCTTGCCGGAAGCAGCAGACTGGTCGAGCTGCTTCGCCAGCGCGGCCGCGCACTCCTTCGGGAAGGAAGCGTTCATGAAGTAGAGCGCCTGTAGCGGCGTCACGCTGGTGTCCCGCGTCGCCACGCTTATCGATGGGTTCGCGCCGTCGAAGAGCCCCAAATACGGATGCCGCCGGCTCCGCTGCGCCATCACGTAGAGCGTGCGATGGTTCGTCTCATACACCGCGTGGAAAGGCGCGTGGCCGGAGTAGTTCCACTCATACTCCGGCGGGAAGGGCTGCGGCCCGGCCGGCGATGTATCGAGCTTGCCCGAGGTCGCGAGCATCGCATCGCGAATCTCTTCCGCGTCCATCCGTGTGCGCGAGTGCCGCCAGAGATACTTGTTCTCCGCATCCACCTGCTCGGCTTCAGGCGAGTCGTCGCTCGACAACTGGTACGTGTGCGAGAGCAGGATCATGCGATGCATCGCCTTGATCGA
>Ga0116231_10014082_pt1 | contig 10905 bp, 9 predicted proteins | sample S1TSphgellanicum_2_FD_89695 | JGI IMG/M metagenome (GOLD analysis project Ga0116231, IMG submission 89695) | Host-associated microbial communities from peat moss isolated from Minnesota, USA - S1T2_Fd - Sphagnum magellanicum MG | ecosystem: Host-associated > Plants > Peat moss > Unclassified...
AAAATAAATGAAAAAAAAAAAAAAAAAAAAAAAAAAAAAAAAAAAAAAAAAAAAAAAAAAAACAGCTCCAATTGCCAAAAAAAAAGGTGGACATCTTTTCTCCCTGTAAAGAAGCCATCCTTGTGAAACTCACTCACCTTAGAAATCTTTTTCAACTTAAATTGGATTTCTTTTTGTACTCAGCTCTCTTGATCAGATTCATCTCCCTAGGTGAGTATGATTTTTTGTGATGCATTTTGAGTCTCGTTGTTGAAACAAAATCATATGTATGTTTTCTTTTTTTATTGTTAGTTTTGGGGAACGTATAATATTTATCCAGTAGTGCAATAGCAGCTAATTCACATTGGCTAAAAGGTTGCGCACTTTCATAGTTGAAAACAGACACCACAAGCTGACAAACAATTTTGCTTCTTCAATATTGAAAATGGCAGAAACCCATTGTCAATATTTGACTGCATTTAAAAACAGAAGGCTTGGCAAGCAGATACCTTCAGGGTCGTTTCTATTAGTGAAGTAACCAGCTGCTGTGAAAGGGAATCAAAGGCTTCAAAAAATCTGTTAACCGGGTATGTCAATTGTTGGACATGAATGGGTGCAAGTTTGAATGAGTTTTTGTCTTCAGAATCATCTCTTTAAAGTCACATCCTCTGAACTGATTAAAATAAAACACCATGACCCAGTTGGACTCGCAGTAATGTGGGAATAGTTGCAAATGCATCAGGAGAGAGATCATGTCAACAAGGGCATCATCATCAACCAGGATGACGACACCACGGACACCTATTCCTCATCATATTGACAGCATTACCAAGAAGACAAAATACATAGATCCAGCACACAGAGAATGTGTGCCAAACTTCCAAGCTGCCTCCTTTACTCCCAAATTAAGGAGAGAGAGATATCATGGGCGCACTCACAATTGCATCACCACCTTTAAAATGACAACTGGTGATCTCTTTGCTGTATGCATATTTTCATGCTCATCTTGTCCTTTGCTTTCCATGTTGAATCCGCCAGAGCACTGTGTTCAACAATGTGTTCTTCCCATATGTTTAGTTAGAGAATTCTCATATACAACTCCTAAATTGTCAAAATCCTTGAAAGATCCAACTATTGGGTTTGTCTGATTAATGTAGCTATTGGGTTTGTGTGATGAATCCAACGATTGGGTTTATGTGATTAATCCAACTAATGGGTTGTGTGATGAATCCAACTAGTGGGTTTGTGTGATTTTTGCATAAAAATTCATGCGGATGTATTGATTATGCATGTGGGTCTTGTTTAGGTTCCACATCCACAAATTCTTTCAGGGTTTAAGGCCCCAAATGCATATGGTCACACAGCTTCATTTGATGGCATCACGTATGTGCTCTTCAGTAATGACTTGCTCACATTCTTTCTTCTTTTTGCTCTTTTCTTCTATTGAAATCTTTCGATCCAAAATATGATCCACAAAAATCCAATTTTGAGTCTTGGTTTCAAGTCCTGTCCAACTGACATATATCTTTATATCTTCCATTCCATGTCTTACCTGTAAGAGTATTGTCTCCATGGATATAGAGTTTTTGGTTGGTTCCAACCAGTGTTGGTCTGGTATGTAGACCTGTGCATGGAATCAACGGAAGGAATTTTTTTTAATTTTGGGTTGACAGGACCAATGCCTACTTCAATGGACAAGTTGAGAAAGTGGGAGAGTACCAAGGTCGCAAAAAACTTGTGCCTTACAAGCCAAATGCAACCCGCAACATAAGCCATGATAGTAGAAGCAATCAAGTAGGTCTATCTTGCTTCGACCGTCGCAATGCTAGCTACATCAGGTCTTTAATCCCATCCTTCCTTCCTTCCTTCCTTCATCACTTGCTTGACATTATCCCTCCTTGAATACCCCAAGTAAGGGAACATGCATGTGAGAGAATGGATATGAAAACACACAAAAAATGTTGAACAAACATTCAATTCCAATTGAGGTTTTAGTAAAGCTTGCATTCACTGTGTAGTGGGCAAAACAAATCCTTTGAGGAACTTTCAATTGTCAACAAATGATTAACTTAGCATGAGTTGGTTTAAGGATATATATACAGTGGTCTTTTGAATCAATGCCTTGTATTTTTTTTTCTCAGTATTTTCAAGGGCTTTTCAATTGGAAAGCAAGTCTGATAACAAACAATGGTAGGATGCTGCAGATTAGTAAGTGGAAATGCTCGACACTTCAAGACACCTTTGAGTACACATCAAGGATTCTTTGTCCACAATAGACCAGAAGTTGGCACAACAAACGCAGGAACTTTTGCACGTACAATTACTTTTGCTCCCTTTTTTCTCTCTAAGTAGTAAACAACAGAGCATTGAGATTGTTTTTCCAGCTTAAAACCACATCTTTAGAGTACTATAATATTTCTACATTTCAGCTGTGAAAGTTTTACATGATTACCTTGTTTGTCTTTGGTATTGGTTGCAGGAAAATGCAAATGGGCACATAAAGTGCAACAGTGCACAGCAGAGTAGGAGGGTTTTAGCAAGTAAGATTAGCTGCAAGCAAGTGGCTTATGTTACCAAACCTGCAGTATATGTTTCATTACTAGGACACAATTTCAGAATAATTTGGATTGTCAAACTGGTTGAAATGATTTTGAAATTTCAACTATTGTGTGGCATTTTCAAATAGAAACATTGAAGTAAAATGGAGGATTTATGATCAACCATTTTCTAGTGAAAAATATGACAACAAAAATTGGCATCTAGCATGAGATCAACTTGTTAGCTGAAGTTGTCATTCAACACACAAGCCTGCTTCTACCCTGAATGTTCAGAGTCCCAAACAAAACTGAAGACACAGACTTCCATTTACTTACAGAAATGGAAAAGAGAGACTAAGTAAACTATCTGTTATACTAAGTCTACCCTAAAAACTGGTAAGCTGTGCATTACTAACAAAAAAGGTTTCCCATTAATGTGATGACCCATGTTGTCTTTCCAATTGAGACTAGCAACTGCCAATTGTAATATCATTCACAGGAGTTGGAAGCTTATAATGCATTTGCACTAATGGGAAACTATTGATGGACATTCATTCAAGCTGAATTCATCAAAGTCGTCTAAACAGTAGTCTATACAACCTTCCTCCTTGAGCTAATGCATGAATTTCCCTCTCTGTTGCTACTCCAAGTGGGTTTTCTAATAACCAACCTTCCTGATCACAATCAGCTGAGTTCTTTGTGTGTACACGAGTGAAGACTGTTTTGTTCGCATCAAACTGGTCACGCATATCCACAGCCACTTCCCTCACATCAGATTGCAAAAATATCTGCCCAAATCAACCAGTGAAGAAGTTTGAGAGAAATTGTCTGTGTAGACAATCTAGCCAGGTGGGAGTGACAAGGCAACTACTCGAGTAAGATATATGAATTTCCCAAAAAAAAGTCATATCAGCTCTGTCAATCCATAGAAAGATGATTGCCTAAGCATAGGTCACTTCTGTCCCCTCATGGACAAGTGAAGAATGTGAAGAGCATTGAGAAAAGCTGACCTGACCACCAGGGGCAAGGTGTTTGGCAAGTGCATCCACTAAGCACTTCTGCACTATCCGCCTCTTTTGGTGCCGTTTCTTAAAATGGGGATCTGGACACTGAATGGAAGCCACAATTTTTGTTACCTACCCATTAAAGCAGGATGCACACTCCTAATATGTATAAGAATCACCTACACTAGTGACACATAAAGACAGACAATCGTCAAGACATGGCCAGATAGTGTACATGAGGGAACCACCCATGCAGCACAGGTTGCAAGTTGCCAGATGGTGATGCCTTACCAGTATTGAAACAAGGCTAACCTTGCCAGGATATGTGGAAAGTATTGCATCCAAACCTATTGTAGCATTGGCCACCATGAAATGTCTGCATACATTTTGCATGGAAGAGGATGAACACATGAAACCATAAGCAGATTCACAATATCACACATAATATTGTCTGTTTTCTCATTACCATTATCAGTCACTACTTGTAAGGGAAAAGCTTTAGCAACATGGGCATGCACTTTCATGAACAAGGTGAAGACATACAAGTTGGTAAGATTAAGCTCCTCTGCCCAGAGTCTTGACCGCTGTAGCAACTGCAGTGGCAAAACACAAAACAATTGGTGTCACCACAACCTGGGCCTCTTTGTGGTCAGATAACTATGGCCACAACAATGATCCAACTAGTCCAATTTATGCCTCTCATACAATCCAGAGCTTCCACCACACTGAAAGAAGCTTTTGCTGTAACCATTTCTGTAGTTTCAAACAATGAAAAGTCCTAAACGTGCTCTCTACCCTCATATTGCTACAGATGGTGCCCAAGTGCTCAGTCTTACAGCTTGTGAAGACAGCCACAGTCACAGTATGGAGATATAGTACCAGTCACAGCCACAGTACATATCCTTCCAAGCAAAAGATATTGCACAAGAAATTAATGCAGTAACAAAAACAAGAGATGCACGTACCTTGTCTCGTACGTCCAAGCCCAAGAAGTTGCATGGTGCTGCAGTTCTCTTGGCCAGCAGCATGAGAAATCTGCCACTTCCTATCAATTGATGTCAGCTCCAGCTAATTGCTGCTGAAAAACCAATCTGAAATAGACCTGAGCTCACAAACACACACCTTGCTGTATAATGAGACACTTTTTCTCATGCAAAAGAAACATTGCAACACTTCCCCAGGGAATAAACCCTAAACTTTATGCATGGGGGAGACAAGCATGAATGAGCCTCAGAAAAACTTTATGCATTGATGAACAAGAAGAGCACCACCAGCGTTGCTTGCTTGAAGAGAAACTGTATAAACATTCACATGCATCTATCCAGTGGCAGAAACATAGCAGCAGCAGTCGCAACTTTCACAACATGGTGATTGTTTCCGTTTCCACACATTTGCAAGAAAAGAAAACATCACTGCCTGTTCAGCATGTTATATACATACCACAACCAATGTCAATGTGCAGAGGCAATGTTGGATCAGCAAACAAGGTCTCCCATACCGGCGGAGTCACAGGAACCTGATGATGCACAAAAGAAGAAGTACTTGACACAGCAGCAGCAACCCTAAATCTCCAAGTCCGAATGCTAACATGCATGACTGAAGAATTGGAGAAGAATACAAAGTCTCTTTCTCACTCCAAGCTCTCAAATGTCAAATCAGGACTGTTGCAGATGTTTCAAAACAGATTCAAACCAAAGATTGCTGCAACATGGGGTACTATTACAGCATACAGAAGAAGAGACTGCTACTGCTTCCTGCTGCAGTTTTGTGCATTACAATGAGAGATGCTTTGAGAGGATTCACATGCTGCCGAACCCGCACACCTCCCACCTATGCTTTTCAAGAGCATCATCATCATCAGCACCATCCAGTTTTCTTCCAAAACCAGAAACCAAAACAAATCAAGCTCTCATCACAATCAGAAACAAAAAACGCAACGATGGTAAAGCTTGCTTTCTTGCTTGCTTCTGGAAATGAATGTCTATGCCTGTGCGCTTGATGCAAGGGTTTGCAGAAGGGGGATGATGACGATGATGATGATGAGGAGGAGGAGGAGGGGGGTGGGATGGCAACAATAGGTACCTGGTGCTGGATGCTCTTCAGCTGCAGCTCCGCATATGCTTTCTCCACCAATACTGCAGTGTTGATGAGTTCTGCTGTTGTATCTGTTGCACCATTGCGTAATTGGAACCTGGTGCACAGCATCATCGCTGCCGGCGGCAATGGTCGTCCAGGCCGCCATGCCGCGGGCAGCAGCAGCGTACGCCTCGCTCCTAACCACACCGTCGTCCCTACCATTCAAGCGCCCCACCCTCCTCCTGCTCCTCCTTCTTCTTCTTCTTTCCGTCTTTCTTTGAACCCCTTATTGAGCTCCTCCTTTCAAGCTCCTTCGAGCTGTCTTTCTTATTTCTTGATTACCGACGGACGAGCTTCTTTGGCACCGGTACTTGCTGCTCGCCTTCTAATTCTTGTTGTGTCGTCTCCTTTCGTGGTTTTTTTAATCTCTAAAACTACTTTGATGTCTACTTGAATGTATGTCCGTTGCGTCCTAGTTTGCGGATGAGCTCCAAATTCGCAAGATTTATGCTGACAAAGGAAGGAAGGACTCGCGTGCGGCGCAATGTTCTGTTTTGGTTTCCGTCAAGCTTCTTGGGTTTTAGGGTCTTGAGGGCTTGAGTTGGGTGTTTTAGCACAGCACTTGTGCCACTACGTTTGTTTGTTTGTTTGTTTGTTTGCTTCGTTGAAAAAAATCCCTATGGGCAAAAAAACCAAATGAACCCCATTCCCCTACCCTCTTGCAAAGGGCTCCACAACCCAAAGAAAAAAATAAATTAAATTAAATTAAATTATGTAATTAAATGAACCAAATTCCCTTAAACTTATATAAGTAAATGGTGTGTCCCATTGTCTTAGGGTGATTTGTATTATTTTTTTTCAAAATGATATAATCATCTCTCAACCTTTCATCTCCTACCAACAATTTATCACAAATGAGTTTTCATGTATTCTGTTGAACGTCCATCCACTTTTGAACATCTCTCAACATATTCTCACACTCATTGGCCTCCTAAAATAAACCTAAATTACCTGCTTAGGCTCAAACCACATACAAATTAACCATGCCCGAACTTCCCAACTAATTCAATATTTCATTGCTCGAAATTTTTCAATTTCGTCTTGTGGCTTAATTGTAACTTTATAGTTAACAAACTTCTACTTGAGTTATTTTTGAGAGAGTGCCTTCATTCTTTCCTTAACCTTGCACCCGTTTGGACACATTTTAATCTTGAAAGGAGGCCTACTTTGTTAGGAATCGAACATAACTTGGCATTTTACATTGTGCAATCCATGTCAACAAGAGGGCTGCCCCAAGATAGTTTTAGCATGGGATCGGGGTGGCGAAGCCCAAGATTTGGCATTGCTTAAAAGGGCATGTCATTCTCCCTCACTTGTGTTCAACACAACTCCCATAATTCATAGTTGGGGTTAGCTTTCTCCTTTGATCATGAAAATTCATTTGTGTTGTGTTTTTGCGTTTTCAACACAAAAATAAATCCTAGATGGGGTGTCCACCTATAACACATTTTTTTTCATCTTTCTATTTCACATTTCTTCTCCATTACAACCTCACCTCACATTGGAGTTCACTTTGAATATAATTTAGCAACTCCGGTCACCTTGTTGAGCTAGGGTTACAAACATGCTAATAGATAATGCCAAGCCAAGCTTTATGGGTCAAACTCCCTTCATCCATTCCATGCAAGATGTGAATTGTGAGTTCATGCACTACTTCTCCAATCATGTTGCCCAACTTCAAATTTCACATGCCTTCATGTTTTATTAGCATGTTTTTCATATTACCATTGAACTTACTTCAAGAATGGGTTTTAGTTGTTCTCTTGACCATCCATTTCAAGCTATACTACTTGCAATGCCAACTATTGCAATTGCCATAGCTTGCCCCAATCTAGCAGAACGGAGCAAAAAAAATGTGAAACTTGTAGCATGGTCAATTTATACATTGTTGACCTTGTTACAACTGTTTAATACATTGTTTTATGAATGTCTTAATGTTCATACGACATTTGCTTTAGCCATGCCTTCAAAAATTGTCACATGGATTCTTGCTTAACCAAATCAAGGTTTATTTCTTAGGATTACATTGTGACCATGATGCAAATAATGCATCCTACATCTTTTCACCAACTATCTTGGCACCTTCACCTTCTTGTGACATTAATATGTGCATGTTAACAAAACTTGCCATCAAATTTCCTTGTGTTTGAATGTCATGTACCATTGGTTCCAACATACCTTGAAATTGACAAAATTTGTGTAAAATGCAACATGTCAAAGCAATTGTTACCACTCAATCAACTCAAACATTAATTTTTAAAAAAATCTTCCATTGATTCTTCAAAGTTCCAAATGCATTTTCAATTAGACCCTAAACCCCTAAATCCTTCATTCATGGCTCAACTAAATCAAATTTGGTAAGCACGTTAGGATTTTGAGGTTTAAAGCTTCTAAGTAGGTTTATTCAAATGGGATATGCAACATCACAAAAAAGGTAAGGTCAAATTTGCACACCTTCAATATCAACAATGGGTTTTCACAAAATCTATATGTTCAAAGTACACAATATAAACTTGACATTTTGAAATATCCTTCATCTGCAACTCCTCTTGGCTGACCAGCATAAACATTCCAAAAAAATTGGTCACAATCACAAATGTTTGCACCACTATCCTATGATAACGTTTCATTTTATAAAATTTGCAATAAAAGACATAACCCATTTGTTTAGTTTTTCACTCAATGAGATGTGCATACTGTCAATGACACCACAAATTTGTGGCAAACCTATGATGGCACAAAATTGTTCAATGATGTTGAATAACTAGTTTTTGTAAGAATATGAACATAAATTGAAAATAGCTTGTCAACATTAAATAAAACATCGCACATTATGTAGGTATATTTTTTAATTGTAAATTGTCCTACACCATATCATGCGCTCATCATTTCAATAAATAATCCATGTGCTAATCAATACAAAACCATTTTTACAATTTTCCTAGGTGGTATAAGTGCTTCCACAAATTGAATTGATATATGTGATTAATTATTGTAATAAGTATCCAAATGCCAAAAATGCCATCTTATAGGATTGCAAATATTTCCTATTTGAACATCTTTCAAGTGTATAATGTCAAACATCATCTCAACAACATCATAATGTATCCTTTGATGAGGTTCAACCCACCACATTTTTTAAAAACTTTGTTTATCTAAGAAAATAACATAAAAAATGACATGAAACATTGCAACATTTTTTTTCCTATATCCAACATTGAGATAAAGAGGAATTGTATTGGTTTTAAAGGGCAGGTTTTAGCAAATATAATCAAAAGAATAGTAAATAGGATAATGGTGTCATTTTTTACCATTGTTTTAAAACAATTCAATCTTCACACAAAAAAATGAAAAAAACAACATAGATGAATTCTAAACTCAAAATACAAAGGACAAAACTTTTTAAGCTTCAAACCTTCATCCATTTGCCAAAGAGTAGGGATGAAGTTGTATAAATGATAAACTTTTTTTCTTAAACACTAGGGAGGCCACATGTTTTTTTTGACATAAGGTGAAAATTGATCTTTAAATGATGTTTTTTTTGTGAAGTGTGAATGAAAATCATATGGTGTGGTTGAAATAAATCATTAGCCCAAAAAAAACATAGCTTGTGACCACAAATTAAAAACATGACAAAACACATGACGATAGTCTGAAAGGAAGGAAAAAACAAATAACTAAAGTGGTCACCCTTGTAATGATGCTTTGATTAATAAAATTTGACCTTTAATTAAAAACAATGAGCATAAATTATCCTATGTAAAAAATAATGTGTTGTCATTGAAACAAACCATTGGCCAAAAAAAAACATATTTATAGATGGTCATTTTGTCAAACTTGTAATGGTGTTATTTATGTGACATTGATTCCAAACCAACTATTGGAAATATCTAGATGACCCCAAACCCAAAAGTAAGAAAAGTGGCAATGTTGACCCATGTTTAAAAAAACCCAAGGATTGTCCATCTCTTCAACCCAATTTTTTTTTTTTTTAAATTAGTAGTTGAATGGCAAAAGACAAGGATTAGCCATGCATGTTAACTTTGCCATTCAACCCTAAACTATGGGATATTATCATGTTAACTTCAACATATCCCTAACCACCCTGCCTAACCTGCACCATAACCCTAAACACTAAACCATGCTTAAGGTTTCCCATTTAGGGATGTTAACCTCATCATATCCCATGATGGTTGGGGATAGGGATATGATAGGCTACTATTGAAGCATATTATAACATGAATGAGGGGATTATAAAAGAGAATAATGGTGAAATATTTTTCATAATTATTTTTGTCCACATCAAAACTCCATATTTAATGCATTTGAAACCTTAAATACTAGATTTTAAAACAAAATCCTCTAAACATTATTGAGTTTTATAAAAAAATTCATGTCCAAGTTCAAATGACCTTAACTTTAAAACATTCCAAACACTTCCATTAAATTTTGGTTTTGGAAAACATAAATTTAGCAAAATCTTCATATTATGTTGGGATAGTTTCACAAATAGGAAATATCTTTACCAAAAACAATTTGACCAAAGTACTATGTCTAAAAGTTTTGGGTACAATTTCCAATTTCATTATAATTAAGAATTCCATAACCATTTTTATTGTGGACTATGACAAATTGATTCCATTCTAAAGTCCACTTTTGATTGAATATTAATTATTTTGGTATAATAATTCCAAAGTTGAAAGGACTTGGATTTAAGTTTCATTTATCCCATGCATCAATTCCTCATAATAAATTTGAGTTTTATTGAACTATACATGTCTAATCTAAAAAAAACTACATTCATGACATCCACAAGAGTCCATTGCAATGTGTTTTTACTTAGTAGAAGTGTTGGTTGTAGTTTAAAACTCCATATCATTGATCCTAAACCCAACTAAAACAAGTACCTAGGCATCTATACCTTTTTTTTCTAACCTAAATTGCGTCTATGAATCTCTTTATGGTGTTTGGATCCCACTTCTCATACAAAATTTCATAATATTGTATTCTTTTGAAAAACCAAAAAACATTTTTTATCAATGCTTTCAAATGCACTTTTCTTGGAATGCTCATGAATTTATTAACTACATTCATATCAAAGTTCATGATGTACAATCTCATGTTAATCAATTATGTCAATACATTTGTAACAATTTGTTTGCATTCTATAGGTTCAAGTGTTTCTAACTTTTCCTCAAGAGTTAATTGGAAGCCTTTCAACAAATGTACATGAATAAAATTGCATTTCA
>Ga0116231_10014084_pt1 | contig 10904 bp, 3 predicted proteins | sample S1TSphgellanicum_2_FD_89695 | JGI IMG/M metagenome (GOLD analysis project Ga0116231, IMG submission 89695) | Host-associated microbial communities from peat moss isolated from Minnesota, USA - S1T2_Fd - Sphagnum magellanicum MG | ecosystem: Host-associated > Plants > Peat moss > Unclassified...
TACCTACATAAATTTTTAAAGAAATTACATTCTAATTAAATACCATGTACCTACATAATTTTTGAAAGAAATTACATTATAATTGAATACCATGTACCTACATAATTTTTGAAAGAAATTATTGTATAACCGTATATGAAAAACTAAAATAAAAGGTCAATTAGCTATCCAAACAACCAAAATGTTACCATATTCACAATTGTCAAATTGAAACATTAAGATAACACAAATCCGAAAAAAATCACTTGTGTGACACATGGAACATGGTTAGAAAAGGCAATTTAATTAATCTTAAAACCGTGGTTTTATGTAAAAACCTTGTAACCATGCAATAATCACATTTACGTTGATTTTTTAATTTTTTTTTTGGTAGTAAATGATTTTCTATAAATTAACATATGAAGGTGATTTAACATATTTATAGAAAAAAGATAAATCGTTCCCACCAACTTGATTAATTGTTGGCTAACATCAAACTTTAATTTAGGATTGTCGATATGGCTAACCAAATCAAGCAACCTACTACAAAATGGTAAAGATATATTGATTTTTGAGTTTACAAATTTCATCTAAAATGAACAATAGATATTAGAAATGTATTTTGAAGGTTGCAACACCCTTCACCTTGCAAAATGTCCAACATAGAAGGGAAAATTTTACAAGTTTTCAAAAGAAGGGTGGAAATTTTATTGATCCTTTCATGCAAAAAGCCATGTAAAAACTAAACTTGCAAATGAAGGGCTACATACCAAAAGGAAGGCAAACCTTTTATAGGTGAAATCTAAAAATTATAGGTCCTACAAGGTTTGGGCTCATAAACCACCATTAGCATGTTGCATTAAAATTGTTAGGTGCAAAAATATCAACTTTCCTCTACGATTCAAAGCCAAACCAAACTCAATGAAGGATATGGGGCACTATTGGTTGGTCACAAGAGCAATGTCGATGAGATTTTGGTAAAAATATCAAGCACCTTGGACATATTCTTTGTGAAGTTGTACCAATAAAGATTATGACCTCCGTTGATGAGGATGGTGTGTAGAGCAATTGTGTTTTTCATTGATTTGTTGCCTAGATGTCAAAGTGGAAGAACCTTGGAAGATTGGCAAAAATGAAATTTAAGAACTCATAGATGATTTGAAGCGCTTAAGATTTCCTAATTCTCCATGTTATTAATCCTTTAACTTTTTAGTCCTAAGCGCTATCCAATTGATAACATAGAAGGGCGGAAAAAAACTACAAAGGGTTGGAAAACTTTGAAGGATTGTGAACAAAATGTGAATAGAAGTATATATAGTCATGTTTGGGCACATTGTTCTATTTAAAATGAACTTTGGGCTTATACATTATGACTCTTGACAAAGGGTGATAATTTAGCAAGCATAACGATTGGTGAATGTGATTTTTCAAAGCATAACTAAATGAAAAGTGATAGGAGGAAGATATTGAAGTTTAGAACTTTGGATGCACTTATGAAAGTGTCTTTATGTGGAAAGGAGGTTGCAAGTTGTAGATTCCTTTAATATCTTTGAGATTTGGATTGGCATGAAGCATTAAAAAAATACCTCGAATTGGATATGGACTTTGCCATGATCATTTGTTTGGAAATTTCATCATACTTTGTTGGCTTATTAGATTATTTTATTTCACTTGTGTTTAAGTTGATTGTTCAATTTATCAATTGTGTTTTTTTTGTCAACTTACACATGTTCATCGCAAGTGCACAAAGAAAATGAAAAACAATTAATTGAATACTAATCCTAAGTTTTGCCACACAAAGTTTTGCCTTCTAGAGAAACATGGATAGTAGTTGCACCCATATAACATTAACATTTGCCATTCTCAAACAAAACCTTTCAAGAAAACAGGTCAAAAGAAAAACAACCCTAAACCCACTCTCAACTTCAAAAGGAAATTGCACAATTGAAAATGGATGATGGTCAAGGGGCGAAGCAAATATCTAATAGATAATTATTTGCATGTGGTTTTTTTTTAAAAATATTTTGTAAATTGATTTTTGAGCTCCCTTTCATGTAACAAAACCCGGTTTTTATCCAAAGAAATAACTATTATGGAATTTAATCTCTTTGTTGGGCCTTTTGTAGAAAACTATTTGTCTAAAATAATAATAATCAAAAGGAAACTAAATTTTATTTCTTTTGGGACCTCCAAAGAGAATGAACGAGTGTTGGGGGTGGTTCTTAGAATGATGGATAGATACCCAATGGTTATTAACCCAAACATGTACCCACATGATAGTGGAGATACGGTTCTCAAAATATGCAAATAACCGGTTCTAGTATAGAATCACGATTCTCAAAAAAAAACATGGAGGAGTCAAAGAACCAGGAAGAGAACCGCCGGTTCTTTTGCTAGTTCTTTCATGAAAACCGCTGGTTCTTGATAAAGGCTTTTGAAATAACTGGAACCGGCGGTTCTTTGATTTCAATTTTATTTTTTTTGGGTTGGTTTTTTCAAAGAACCCGAACCAGTGGGTTCTCTGAAATATTTAAAGAACCGGAAGTGATATCCGCTCAATAACTCTATACTAACTCATCTCAAGTTTCAACACAAGCCAAAAAATATCATCTTTCACAAAAATCCTCATATTAAAAAAAAAAACCTATTATTATTATTTATTATTATTATTATTACCTAGGGGCCTATTAAAAAAATCCCTTAAGCTACTACTAGACTCTATAATGAATCTAAAAAACACCAATATCCCTTCCTTGCCTTGGTTGGAAGGCAAAGTAGGCCCTAATAATGATTAGGGCAGCTGACCCTATTTTTATTACACACAATTTAATAAGAACATTACTTTGGATTATTCACAGTTTTTAATTTTATTTAAAATTTTAATTTTTAAATAAAAATTGTAAGTTTATTTTAATTTTAATTTTTTTAATAAAAATTTTAAATTTATTTTAATTTTCAATTTTTAATAAACATTTTAATTTTAATTTTTTAAAATTTTATTTTATGGGGGTGGGGTGGGAGGGGGTGGGTCAATTTTGTGATGTAGTAGCCAAAGTGGGCAATGATCTTCAAAAGAAGATTTAGCCAGATTTGGCTATAAGTTAAATCTGAAGGGTAAAATTTGTTAAACATCCTTCTTTCTTTTTCTTCTTCTTGCTACTACCTACTTCAACCACCTGGTGATTAATCTTTTTAATTTTTGGGGTCAAAATATGGCTATTGAAAACCTCAAGAAACCACTTGATGTTAGCACTTTTACCTTTTAAACAAAAATAATTAATAAAATTAAAAAAAATTCTGGCTAGCTAGCTATATATAGCCAGAAAAGAAAAAGGCTGCTTTGGAATATGAGGTTTTTTGAATTATCAGGGGGGGGGCGAGGGGGGGGGGGGGCGGCTTCAGAAATCAACACATGTCTGTGGGATAATTAATTAATTAAAATTGAAGATTCCATTCCTAAAATGGAATATTCCATCCAATAAAGATTTTCTAGTTTTATTTCACAATTATTTATTTTGATTTTTTTGATAAATTAATAATTCTGGTAAGTTTTTAGGAATTGTATGTTTGGTAGCTAAAGTGGCAATCACTCATTGGAAGATGTAGAAAAAGTGGCAATCATTCGTAAGAAGATTTAGCCAAAGCTGGCTATAGTAAATCAAAAAATTAAATACAAATCTTTAATAATCCTTCTATATGTTTGACTACACAATGAAAACCACATATACAAATCTGATGATTTTTTCACTCTCTTTTTCTTCCTCCCCCCCTCACTTCTAGCAACTAAAAAACCTCCAAAATTAATTTTCTAAAAAAAAATCATTTTTTATTTGGAAAAATATAGAAATTATAAAAAAAAGACTGCGTTAAAGGCACTCAAAATTTGACATGTCCAAGGGTTTTAGTTGTAGCCACTTAGAGTATCTCCACCATCTCTCACTATGGGACCTTGCACTCAAAACCTTCCATGAGAGGAGAGGTTCATTAGTCGAATCTAGTGAATCCACTTGATAAGTGCGAGGAACCCTGAAAAAGAAACCACATCTTTCAGAGAGCCCTGGAAGAGTCTGATAAACAGAGTCAAATCATATTTATCGACTGCTCCATGTCTCTGATTGGGTAGATGGTTTGATTGGTCCAAGTGCGTTGCTATTACTAGTCTCCCACCTATTTGCAGATTCAAGTTTTATGGGTTGGAAAAAAGTTGGGCCGAGTAATTAAAAACTTGGATGGATGTGAGAAATAATTTTTGGTAGGGTCATATACTGAGTGTTGGTGGAGATGCTTTGGAGCATGCCCAATGGAAGAGCCTCCTGTCAATATTGAGCAAATTTGAGTGTGCACTGTTAGAGTAATGAACCTGAAAAAGATGGAGAGTACAAAGTGAGACTATTCAACTCTCACCACCTGGGCCAATCATTGTAGTTGGCCAATGAGAAACAATCATTTCCTGTTACTTGCACTCTAGGAGGATCATGGCTATATGTGCGCCTTTCTAGGCCTCCAGCATTTTCAGTTCAGAGTGTTTTTCTGCAAAAATCTTCATCCAAAAAGTAGAGTTGCAGTTGGCCATATGATCTTAGGGATCACACTCAAAGTATCTTAAGGCAAAAGAAGAATTATGGAAATTCAAAATATTTCACCATGCAAAAATATGATCCTCAAAAAGAAATCCTCTGAAAGAAACCAAAATCCTTCAAGATATCATAACTCTATAACTAATCTCAAGTTTCAACACAAGCCCAAATATCATCTTTCAAAAATCCTCATATAAAACATAGACCTATTTATACCTAGGGGCCAAAATCCGTTAAGCTAGTATACTTCTATAATGAAACTAAACACAATATCCTTGCCAATGACTTCAGGTCAGGTGAGGTTTGCTATTATTATACTAACAAAAAAAATAAAATTAATTATTAAAAAAAAAAAACCCCCACTTACTTATGAAATGTGAAGTCCAATGATTTAGGGTTTATAAAAAAGCCACTCTTATTACCTATATAAAAAAGTGGAGCATCATGCTACTTGGGGAGAAACCAAGTGGGAGGGAGTTTGTGCCATAGTGGGCACATTCTTTAACATGAAGGATCATAGGTAGGTATGAAATAAGAGGGAGGTTGGTAGGTAGGTAGGTTTTGTGGGAGGAGGGGTAGGTGGCCCACCCAAAGTTCAAACCCTAAAGCTTGTTGTTGACTTAGAACCTTATGTGTGCATTGTGCATTTTCCATTGGTCTTCTTCAAAGGTCAACTAATTAAGTGAACTACACTAGATTAGGTTAATTTGTGTGCAACAAAGGTTAATTCCTTTGTATATCTCTTCCATAATCTTTCCCTCAAAACTATGTGCACATACATCATCACAAGTCACACCTTTCTTTGGTGATTTGGGCATTAATTAAGGATCAAAACTTTTATTTATTGAAAAGCCAAGTATTTGGAAATAAAAACTTCTTTTCCAACCAAACAACATTTCAATTAAGGGCTTTGCTTGATCAAATTTATATCACTAAAAATTGACTTTCCAATAGAACTTGGAGGCTTGTTGGAGCACACACCTTTGCTTTAGAACAAAACATTGGGTAAACCCTAAAAGCACCGGGCAGATTTTTGTAGAGTAGTTGGAGAGTGTATAGTACCAAAAAAAATTTAATTCCTCCACGAAGGATGGGCATTTGAAAATAAAATAAAAATTAATGCCCAATATTGTGGGCATTTGAAAAATAAATAAATTAATGCCCGATATTGTGGGCATTTCATTTTTCAAATTTAAAGAAATTAAAAATCCACACGGTTCTCTACTACACTTGATAAAACCCTCTACCACAATATACAAAGTTCTTAAGAAATTATGAACCTCCATCTTCATCACTTTCATATATTAATGCACACCACAACAATTTCCAACCCGCACTAAACATGTGCTTAAAGAATTAGTGCGGTTTACGATCTAATTAAGAATATGCTCAAATCGTATGTAGGCAAGTTAGGTTCAATGAATGAGGAAGCTACAACAAGAGATGCTCTTTTTTTTTGGTGTGTCCACCACCCTTCGGGTATCGCTCAAACCCATTGACATACCCGAGACCACACGACCAATACAATACCACTCCACATGTGGACTATAGACTAGGTAATTCATAAAGCATAGTAAAATCAAGGCTTTCTTTTTGGTCCCAAGAAGCTTCTTCTTGCATCAAAATCCCACCAAATAGACTTCCATGGAAACTATGGAAGCTTTTGCAAAAAGTAGCTAAAATGCGATATCAAACCACATCACATTTTGATGGATGGGTTATAGGTAAACCCTAAACCCTAAACCCTAAACCTCCCTATAGGAAAGATGCTACGGATTAGTGTAAGATTTGGGTATAAAAATTTTGGCTCGAACTTGACACAATTTGTGTGTGTAAGTGACCTCTATAGTATTGTGTGTGCATATATGATGGATGAGCATGTTCCATAGATGGAACACTTCTAAATCTAGATGAAAACTTCTAGATCTAGTAAGAGAAACTTTTTTAGTTTGAAGTTTGAAAACTAGTGTTGGGTGGGTATCACAAGGTTTGTTGGGTATCACTCAAGTATCAAACTTAGAACATCATAATGTATCAAATTTAATGATATCTTGATTGATATCCGGAGTCTCAGTTCTCTCAAAAGAATTGAATCCCGTCCATGCCTTTTCAAAATGATGAGAGCTCGGTGTGGGATTAAAGGTTTCTACCCAAGTCAAGTTCTTAGGGTAAGTTCTAGGCCATATCTAGGGTCGACGGGGTCTATCAATATTTAGAATGTAATAATGTGTAGTGTAGTTTTTGTAGGACAAAAGTTTCTAGAAGCATCCAAAGGCTTGGAATTGTTGTTGACATCTTGTCAACTTAATTAAAAAAAAATTGTTTTTGACAATGATTTTGTGATTTAAAATAAAATAAAATCTCATAATCGATTTTTAGAGAACCAACTTAATAACTCATTGTTCTCAAATTTATGAAAACCTAACCATAGAGAATTGATAATTAAAAAAAATTGAAATCTTTGATACCCTGACCCAATCTCTTAAGTTTTTTTTTCCTTTTTTAATTTATTTTTAATTATTAAATTTTTATAAAAAAAAACTAGACAAGTTTTTCAAACCCTGGTGAAAATTGTGTTAGATGGTTTCCCCCCCCCCCAAAAGGTGAGCACCATCTGATCCAATTTTGTGAAAAAGAAAATGTTTAAGAAAAGAATATTCTGTCACAAATTCTTTGATTTTTGGAATTTTTTTTCTCAAATGTTTTTTTAAAAAAATCATCAAAATTTGTCACAATTGCTTACAATATGAATGTGCGATTAAGATTTTTCTTCTTTCATATTTTGAATATCACCAAATTTGGCTAAATATACTTACGAACAATCACCACTTGAGCAACATCACAAAATTGGTGAAAACCCTAAAAAAGAAGTTTTAATTTTTAAAATTTTAATAATTTAAATTTATTTATTTATTTATTTATTTATAAAAAAAACCATTGATACCAAAGTGTGAGTGTAAGTGTATATACTTACCTTATGAGTATAATGAAGAAAATGTTCCCTTTCTTTCACAGTATTGGGTATGTAAGACTTTTAGCGAGCTAAACCCTAGCTATACATACATACATACATACATACATATATATATAGACACACACACACACACGGGTAAATATATACCTTACCTAGTTGGCAGAATTGTTTTTGATACCCTTTTAAAATACCCTACTCAAGTGATAAATATTTCAGACTCACCCTTTCTTTGCTCTGCCCGACTAATATATATTTTCAGGGTTGTCCAAATAATTAGCAAAAATTAGTCAAATTTACACTGAAAAAACAGAAATTTCCAAAAAAAAAAAATTCCCCAACTTTTTGGTATTAAAAAAAGAAATAATATGAGGTATTTTTCCAATGGTCGAGTCTCGCCATTCGACCCGTCAAGTATCATGGTAAAAAAAATTCATAAAAGTAAATATGAGCATTTTTGAAAAGTGAAATACCTGGGGTTATTGCAGGAACTTGACTCACTTTTCACTTTTTTTTTTAAAAAAAAAATTACCATGATACCTGCTGGGTATCATGGTAAAAAAAAATTGTGAAAAAAATAAAAAATAAAAATACCAACTTCTTATCAATTTGCTTGTTTAAGGAATTTACTGGCTTCCCCTTTTCATAAATGACCCACATGTTATATGCAAAAGGGTTAAGTTTTCAAATACCCGACTTCATACCCAACCTCAAAATTAGATAATATATAATGTCAAGGTATGATTGTATTGGTAAAACTTTATTCCAAAAAAAGAAAATTTCTTCCCCATGCATTTTTGACAATTGTGAATTCACATGGAAAAAATTCAAATTAAAAAAAGGGGGTTTAAAAGTGGAGGAGTTGAAAATTGGGAAAAAATAACCGTACTAAAAGTTACAAGTTCAAAGGTTAAAAAATTGAAGATTATATAATGTTTAAAAATTCATGACCATGTTCGTGTTCAGATGAAATATGAAAGGATGAAAAAATACATGTCAATTTTTGGTTTTCATCAAAGCAATACTTAACCTCCTAGCCCATTGGGGTTTGTCAACTCTATTTTAAATATATATTAGACAAATAAATTCTTTGTGTGGTTCTTGACCCGTTTCTAAGTTGATAGGTCTATTGTAGATAATCTACCATTGGACACTTGTTATAACTAGCTATTTTCTTAATAATTGTTCAACCCTAATTGGTAAAATCATTAGAGTTATTTGCAAAGTTAGGAAAACTCAAGGTTTCATTTTTGGATTTGGCTCAAATACATAACACAATAAAAAAAAATTGCAACGTGTGTTTGCCAAAAGGAAACTCAAAATCGTTACTAAACTTGGGGATTGCATAAGTTCCCTCTTGCATGCTATGTTTTGTGGCCATTGTTTTTTTTATGCAAGAGTCTTTTGCAAAGTCTTGTTGCAACATAGGAAGCATGAGGAACTATGGTGGAGCTTCTTGAGATTCCAACTCTATTAGTTTAGGTGTAGGAGTAATGAAAGAGGACTAGGATGAAGGTCAAAAGGACTCTTTTGTCATCATACTTCACAAATTGGAGCTTAAAGGAGGGAATTGATGATAGCTTTGACCGTGAAGAATGTTTCCAACAAGAAGTTCTAATGCTAGCAAAGTGATTTCAACATGGCACTAACAAAAGTTGAAATGTATAATGAAATAATTTCAAGTTTTTGATAAAATTTACCCAACAATTGAAAAAAAGTGAAAAGTGCTTCTTGTAGGTTGATGGACCACAAATTTGTAATGCTAATCACCAAGATTTTCTTAAGCTTTTCAATTATCACACTTTTTTTGAGTGAGGATAATTTTTTCGGGATGTGCCCTTTTCATAGCTAAGTAACCTTTGCATTCAATGTGTGGGAAAATGAGGACATTGGTTTGATTGTCAAAATCTTAACCTCACACTATGGGAGGTGTTTCCTCTAGCGTGTTGGTCTCTTTCAATGTTTTTGCACAAGATTTGTTAGCTCTTCATAACTATCATTGGAACAATAATCCTTGCAACATCATTTGGAACATAAGGTTTCAAAACTACCTATGCTTTATATGCAAAACTTGATCCAACTTTTCAAAATACCACATAAAACCCAACATGCAATTCTTATTGCTTTTCATAGATGCTTTTGTGTTTCAACACATCCTACCATGCTTGCCCATGACCCTTCCCATGTTTTAGTGGCTTTGTTGAGTAAGCAAATGATGGTTTAAAGCTATGGGCACAATAACCACATGTAATGTATTAGGAATTGTGAAATTGGACTGTAACTTTTATTTACAAATGATAGTTATGCATGGGCTTCAAAGGCATTCTTTTCATGAATGTCTTTAATTTGAAGTAAAATGCTTGCAAGAATTTTCAATTGGTTTAATGAACATAAAATGTTTGATTTAGGCTAAAATGAAAAACTATATTTCATTGATTAGGGTTAAGTAACGTGGTCTAAACTTGTCCTTGTGCACTTTTGAATCTATAAACGATTTTTTTAATGTAATTTTGTCCATGGCCTAGTCTTTGGTTTCACCTAGTTGCACATGGGTTTTTGTGGAGGTTTTTTTTTTATCTATTTTTTTCACTGTCTAATGCCATGAATTGCAAATTTGTGAAATGGAACTTTTCCAAAAAAATTGAATTGAAACTTTAACAGGTTTCCCCTTAAACCTTAATTATAAAAATTCATGTTCCAAATCCTAATCTTGAAAAATCATAATCCAAACTTTAGACCCCAAAAAAAAGATCCCTTATATTGGCCTAGCCCTAAAAGTCATGTTCGAAACTATAATCCTCAAAAGTCCTAATTCAAACCCTAAACCCAAAAACTCATCCTCCAAACTATAACCATAAAAAATCATTTTAAAAACTCAAACTCAAACCCTAAACAATCCTTATGCAAATTTTAACCCAAGAAATCCTTGTTCCAAAACCTAAACATAACTTTAAACTAGTCACTTTCATGATTTTACCCTTGCAATAAAATAAATGCCCTTCAAGGTACTCCTCATTTGGTTCCAATGAAGCTAATCAATGGAGATATTAGAGGGGTCAATCCTTAATTTAAAGTGTCTATTTGAGAATTTTCTTAAATAGTTGAAAAGTGAAGAAAAAATGAGAAAGTGAGATCCACAATGAAGATGAAAGTGAAGATTTAAAGCATAACTCTATCGTGTAATGAGTTGTTTGTTGAACATTAGTAGCAACCTTTTTTTTAATTGCTAAAATTTTGCCAAAAAGAGTTTTTTTTTTTTTTTTTTTTTTTTATATTGAAATTTTTGTGTAAATTTATTTAAAAATTAGAAAACATAAATAAAAACCTAAATATTTATTAAATTTTTTTTTTTGTATTTTGAAACCTATTTTTATAAA
>Ga0116231_10014085_pt1 | contig 10902 bp, 7 predicted proteins | sample S1TSphgellanicum_2_FD_89695 | JGI IMG/M metagenome (GOLD analysis project Ga0116231, IMG submission 89695) | Host-associated microbial communities from peat moss isolated from Minnesota, USA - S1T2_Fd - Sphagnum magellanicum MG | ecosystem: Host-associated > Plants > Peat moss > Unclassified...
GGCGATCGCTTCACCCTGGCGGATATCATGCTGTTCGCCTTCCTCGACTTCGGCGCCCAGGTGGGCCAGCCCCTGGCGCCCGCCAACAAGAATATCGCCGCCTGGATGGAGCGGGTGAAGACCCGGCCGAGCGTCGCCGCCACCGCGTGATCCATGAAGAGCGCGGGCGAGACGCCCGCGCTCCGAAGGGAGCGGATTGACAGCCTAGGGCGCGCTTCCTAAGTGCGCGCGACGCGTCGGGCGGGCGAATATGCGCCGAACGCGCGAATATGTTATGGGCAGGGGCGGTCGTCGATCCCGCCCGCTCCGGTCATTTGGAACGTCCACGGTTCGCGGGCGGCTTCCAGACGACGCCCTCTCTGGACCCGCGCGCGATATATGTTGAACCTGCGAAAACTTTTCGGCTCCTCCAACGACCGCAAGGTCAAGGCGATGATGGGCCGGGTGGCCCAGATCAACGCCCTTGAGCCGGAAATCTCCGCCCTCACCGACGACGAGCTGCGCGGCAAGACCGAGGTCTTTCGCGCCCGTCTGGCGGCGGGCGAAACCCTGGATCAATTGATGAACGAGGCCTTCGCGGTGGTGCGAGAGGCCTCCAAGCGCGCCCTCGGCCAACGGCACTATGACGTCCAGATGGTGGGCGGGATGGTGTTGCACAAAGGCGGTATCGCCGAGATGCGCACCGGCGAAGGCAAGACCCTGGTGGCCACCCTGCCGGTCTATTTGAACGCCCTGGCCGGCAAGGGCGTGCACCTGATCACGGTGAACGATTATCTGGCCAGCCGCGACGCGGAGTGGATGGGCCGGGTCTATCGGTTCCTGGGCCTCTCCGTCGGGGTGATCGTCAACGGTCTCTCGCAGAGCGACCGCCAAGCCGCCTATGGCTCGGACATCACCTACGGCACCAATAACGAGTTCGGTTTCGACTATCTGCGCGACAACCTCGCCTATGACGTGAGCGATATGGTCCAGCGCGGTCACCACTTCGCCATCGTCGATGAGGTGGATTCGATCCTGATCGACGAGGCGCGGACTCCTCTGATCATTTCCGGCCCCACCGAGGACCGTTCAGACTTCTATCGGACCATCGACGCCGTGGTGCGCGAGCTGATCAAGGACCCCCAGACCTTTGAACATGACGAGAAGCAGAAGCAGGCGCTGTTAAGCGAATTCGGCGCGGAGCTTGTGGAGCAGCAGCTGCAGGCCAGCGGCCATCTCGATGCGGAGTCGGCGGGGCTCTATGATCCGGCCAATGTCTCGATCGTCCACCATGTGAACCAGGCCCTTCGCGCCAACGTGCTCTATATGCGCGACCGGGATTACATCGTCCGCAATGGCGAGGTGATGCTCATCGACGAGTTCACCGGCCGCATGATGCAGGGCCGGCGCCTCTCCGAAGGCTTGCACCAGGCCATCGAGGCCAAGGAAAGCGTCGATATCCAGCCCGAAAACCAGACCCTGGCCTCGGTGACCATCCAGAACTATTTCCGCCTCTATGAGAAGCTCTCCGGCATGACCGGGACCGCGGCCACCGAGGCCCAGGAGTTCTTCGACATCTATAAGATGGATGTCACGGAGATCCCGACCAATCGCCCCGTGGCCCGCAAGGACGCCGACGACGAGGTCTATCGGAGCGCCGCGGAGAAGAACCAGGCGATCATCCTGCAGATCGAGGACTGCCATCGCCGGGGTCAGCCGGTGCTGGTGGGCACGGTCTCCATCGAGAAGTCAGAGCAGCTCGCCGACCTCCTGAAGATTCACAAATGGGAGAAGGACGGCAAGACGATCATCGGCCTGCCCCACAGCGTTCTGAACGCCCGCTATCACGAACAGGAGGCCTTCATCGTCGCCGAAGCTGGCTTTCCCGGCGCGGTGACCATCGCCACCAACATGGCCGGCCGGGGGACGGATATTCAGCTGGGCGGCAATATCGACATGCGTCTGGCCAAATGGCGCGCCGACCAGGCGGGCCTGGGGATCGAGCCGTCCTTCGACGACGAGAAGGCCGAGCGCGCCAAGATCGAGGCGGAGATCGCCGACAAGAAGGCGCAGGCCCTGGCGGCGGGCGGCCTGTTTGTTCTCGGCACAGAGCGCCACGAAAGCCGAAGGATCGATAACCAGCTCCGGGGCCGCACGGGGCGCCAGGGCGATCCCGGGCAGTCGAAGTTCTTCCTCTCCTGCGAGGATGATCTGCTGCGCATCTTCGCCGGCGAGCGCATGGAGGCGATCATGCGCACCTTCGGTCTCGAAGAGGGCGAGGCGATCACGCACCGGTGGCTGAACAGCGCCATCGCCACGGCCCAGAAGCGCGTCGAGCAGCGCAACTACGAGATCCGCAAGAACCTTCTGCAGTATGACGATGTGATCAATGACCAGCGCAAGGCGGTGTTCGAGCAACGCCGGGAATTCATGGACGCCAACGATCTCTCGGACATCGTCGCCGAGATGCGCCGCGACACGGTGGAGGATCTGATCGTCCGCCATCTGCCGCCCAAGGCCTATGCGGATCAGTGGGATATCGAGGGCCTCGACGAAAAGGTTCGCGGCATCCTGGGCCTCGAGCTTCCCATCGCCGCCTGGGCCGCCGAGGAGGGTATCGCCGATGAGGAGATCCGCGAGCGGGTCATGGCAGCTGCGGACGCCCGGGCCGCCGAGCGCGAGGCCCTGATCTCGGCCCATCAGATGCGCCATCTGGAAAAGAATTTCCTGCTACAGATGGTGGACATGCAGTGGCGCGAGCACCTCACGCGCCTGGACCACCTGCGCCAGGTGATCGGCCTGCGCGGCTATGGCCAGCGCGACCCGCTCAATGAATACAAGACCGAGGCCTTCTCTCTGTTTGAAGGGCTGATCGTCGATTTGCGCCAGAACGTCACCCGCTGGCTGATGACAGTGGAAATCCAGTTCGCCCCGCCCGAGCCGGCGCTTGCCCCGCCATCCATGTTTGAAATCCACATGGATCCCCAGACCGGCGAAAATGAACGGGCTTTGGAAATGGTCGGCGCCACCTTGAGCGACGGCACGGCGGCGCAACGCGCGGCCCTCCCCTTCTCGGCCCTTCCCGAAGGCGCCGAACGCACGGCCCGCAACGCGCCGTGTCCCTGCGGTTCAGGAAAGAAGTTCAAGCACTGCCACGGGACGCTGGTTTAAGCGTCCTCGCGGGCGCCCTCAGTCATCCCATGACCGCCGACGTGTTCGAGATCACCAAGGCCGCCAGCTTTGACGCGGCCCATCGTCTGCCGGGGGGACCGGCGGAGGGCCCCTATACGCGCCTTCACGGCCATTCCTTCCGCGTGGAAGCCACCTTGCGCGGACCCGCGAGCGGGCCGGTGGGCTGGGTGGCTGATCTGGCTGAGCTGGACCGCGCCCTCAAGGCCGCCTGCGCCGAGCTGGATCATTCCCTGCTCAACGACCATGAAGGTCTGTCGAGCCCCACGCTCGAGGCCCTCTGCCAGTTCTTCGCGGGGCGGCTGAAGGCGGTGTTTCCCGGGTTGGCACGGATCGTGGTCTTGCGACCCACGGTGGGCGAAAGCTGCGCGCTCGATTTGGCCTGATCTACCGCGTATCCACCAGCACGACTTCGGCGTCGGCCAGGGCGCGAACCTCGAGCACGGCCTCGTCCTTGATCGCCGCCCCGTCTCGAGTCTCCAGAGTGACGCCATTGACATCCACCGAACCGGCGGCGGTGGCCAGATAGGCGTGGCGGCCGGGCGCCAGCTCATAGCGGGCGATGTCGCCGGCCTTGAGGGTGGCGCCAAGCACCCGGGCGTCGGCCCTGATCGGCAGGGCGTCGGCGTCTTCGGCGCGACCGCTGGCCAGAGGGACGAAGGCGCCCGCGCGGGCGCCCTTCGGAAATTCCCGCGCTCCCCAGGAAGGCGCGCCGCCGCGCGTTTGCGGTTGAATCCAGATCTGGAAAAGCGTGGTCGGCTCGTCCTCGGCGTTGATCTCGGCATGGCGGATGCCCGATCCCGCGCTCATGACCTGAACATCTCCCGCCGCGGTGCGACCGCTGTTACCCAGGCTGTCGCGATGGCTGATCGCGCCTGAGCGGACATAGGTGATGATTTCCATGTCGGCGTGACCGTGAGCGCCGAAGCCCATCTTCGGCGCGATCTCGTCGTCGTTCCATACGCGAAGATCGCCCCACCCCATGCGGGAGGGATCGTACCAGTCGGCGAAGGAGAAGTGATAGCGGGCGTTCAGCCACTCGTTCTTGAAGCGGCCGAGTTTGCCAGCGGGCCGATGATCGATCATGGCGGGGTCTCCACGCGGTCAAGAGGGAGACGTTAGATAGTCCGCGCGGCCCCCGGCGCAATGTCAGTCGCGGCCAAGGTTCACGCCCCTCCCCTGTTCGAGGTCAGAGGAAGGGCGCGTCGAGACGTTCTGTTAGCCGGCCTTGGGGGCGAAGAGGGTGCACCAGCCATTGGGATTGATCGGTCCGGCGACAACCTTGCACTGACCGGCGGTGGCGCTGCCGGGGATGTAGTAGTTGCACATGCTGCAGTGCTTCGTGCCCTGCGGATGATCCTGATAGTGAGCATTGGCCTTGGGAAGGGTGCCCGCGGCGTGAGCCGCTTCGGACACAGCCAGGATCGGCAGGCCAGTCAGAACCGCCGCGCCGATCAAGACGCCACGACGGGTGGTGGGGGTGGACGAGGACGACATTCTCAACAACTCCTTGGAGACGAAGAGTCACGGGGCATCATAGCCGCCGCCTTTTGGTCCATCCGAAACGCCGCCGCAAGGCGGAATTCCGAAGGGTTGACGGCCTTTCGTCCGCTGTATGAACGCCTTGGCGAATTAACGAGGCCTGAACGGCGCGAGCGGCGACGCTACCCCGCCCCCATCTGCCCCCGATTCCGCAGAAACGCGTCGGCGAGCACACAGGCGGTCATGGCCTCCACGACCGGCGCGGCGCGGATGCCGACGCAGGGGTCGTGGCGGCCGCGTGTGCGCACCTCGATCTCGGCGCCGGATTCATCGATGGAGCGGCGGGGGCTGAGGATGGAGGAGGTGGGCTTGAAGGCGACCCGCGCCACGATCGGCTGGCCGGTGGAGATGCCGCCCAGGACGCCCCCCGCCTGGTTGGACAGAAAGACCGGCCCGTCATTGCCGGCGCGCATCTCGTCGGCGTTCTCTTCGCCCGAAAGAGCGGCGGCGGCGAAGCCGGCCCCGATCTCCACGCCCTTGGCGGCGTTGATGGACATCAGGGCGGCGGCGAGTTCGGTGTCCAGCTTGCCGTAGATCGGCGCGCCCCAGCCGGCGGGAACACCCGTGGCCTCAACCTCGATGATGGCGCCGGTGGAGGAGCCGGCCTTGCGGACGGTTTCCAGATGGCCTTCCCACACCGCGACCATGGCCGCGTCGGGGCACCAGAAGGGGTTGCGGCGCGTCTCCTCCCAATCCCAGCGCGCCCGTTCCACGGCGTGGGGGCCGATCTGGATAAGCGCCGCGCGCACGGTGACCGTGGGGATGACCTTGCGCGCGATGGCGCCCGCCGCCACGCGGCAGGCGGTCTCCCGGGCCGATTGACGCCCCCCGCCGCGATAGTCGCGCACACCGTATTTGGCGAAATAGGCATAGTCCGCATGGCCGGGTCGGAAGGCCTCGGCGATGTCGGCGTAGTCGCGGGAACGCTGGTCGATATTGTCGATGATCAGGGAAATGGGCGTGCCCGTGGTGACGGGCCCGCCGAACCGCGCCCGCACCCGATCATCCTCGAAGACGCCCGAGAGGATGCGCACGGCGTCTGGCTCCTGGCGCTGGGTGACGAACTTGCCCTGGCCCGGACGGCGCAGATCGAGCCAGGCCTGGATATCGGCCTCGGTGAGGGGAATGCCGGGCGGACAGCCATCCACCACACACCCGATGGCCGGCCCATGGCTTTCACCCCAGGTTGTGACGCGGAAGAGATGGCCGAAGCTATTGTGAGACACGGCGGCCCTTCAGTCCTGAGCCAGAAGAAAGGCGATGATCGCCGGGTTGGCGGCGGGGTCTTGAAGCATGAAGAGATGGCCGCCCTCGAAGAAACGAAGTTCGGCGCCGGGGATGCGGGAAGCCATGTTCCTCTGGGTCTGAGGCAAAGCGACCCCGTCATAGAGGCCAGCGGCGATCATGACCGGACAGGTGATCATCTCTAAACGGTCCCAGCAGTCGTGACCGGCGCGGGCCGCGAGTTGCCGTCTGGCGCCCTCGGCGTGTCCGGGTTCGCCGGCGAAGGGATCCGCGGCGGCCATGGCGACGAATTGGTCATGGAGCTCGGGATTGGCCGCGGCCCAGGCGGCGTCGCGGCGGGTATCCGAGATCGGGATCAGGAACCGCGCGCGGGCCTCGCGATCAAGATGGGCCAGTTCATGAAACGGATAGGAGGCGCCGCCCGCGCCGCCGGGCGAGGTGCAGGCCAGGACCAATCGCCGGACACGCTCTGGATGACGCAAGACCAGCTCCTGGGCGACCATGCCGCCGAACGAAACGCCCAGGACGTGGGCGCTTGGCCAGCCCAGATGATCCAGCAGCGCGGCGGCGTCGTCCGCGTACTGCGCCATGGAATAAGGGCCGGGGGGTTTATCGCTGCGCCCAAGGCCCCTTTGGTCATAGGCCAGAACATCGAAGGCCTTCACATAGGGGCCGTCGAGAATCCCCGGGCGGACTCGCAGGTCGCCGCCGGTTCCCGAGATGAAGAGCAGAGGCGCCCCCACGCCGGCGCGCTCCCACCAGATATCGATATCACCAATCCGCGCCTTGGGCATGATGGACTTCCTTCGCGGAGTGCGAGGCGTGCGCCAAGCCATTTTTCAGCAACAGCCTTGGCCGCGCCTCCGTTGGCTTGCGTCCGTCAACACAAATAAACGATGATCATTGCAACAGGGAAATCCGTCGGACCCCTTCTTCCGGCAAGGGACGAACAGACGCGGCTAAGAGTGCCTTTGGTGCGCGATCAACCCTCTAAATACGCCGCGCTGCACCGCGGCCCAATGATCAAGAGGCAAATGGCCCATGGCCGAAAGACGGCGTTCGTTCTGGGTTTTCATCGGCTTGGGCGTGGTGGCGATCCTCCTGGTGGCCGCCGCGATCCTGCTGAGGCCCAAACCCGCCAAGCCCGCGCCCCCCATGGTCTCGGTCAATGTGGCGACGGTCACCACCCAGGATGTCCCGGTTTCACTGTCGGCCCTGGGCGCGGCTCAGGCCTGGAGGAGCGACACCATCGTCGCTCAGGTGTCGGGCATTCTTCAAACGGTGAACTTCACCGAAGGCGCCGCCGTCCGGGCAGGCCAGGTGCTCGCCCAGATCGATCCCGCGCCCTATCGCGCCGCCCTGACCCAGGCCAAGGGTTCACTGGCCCGCGATGAGGCCACGCTTGAGGGCGCAAAGGCGGATCTGGCGCGCTACAAGACCCTGGCCGCGCAGGACTCCATCGCCAAGCAGACCTATGAGGATGAGCAGGCGACCGTGAAAGCCGACGAGGGCGTCGTGCTGCTGGACAAGGGCGCGGTTGACGCCGCCCAGGTCAATCTCGACCGGTGTCGCATTACCTCGCCGATCAGCGGGCGGGCGGGCGTGCGCCTCGTGGACCCCGGCAATCTGGTGGGGTCGGGGGCGGCGACGACGAGCACCAATGGATCTGGCGCCACCGCCAGCACGACATCCGGATCCACGGCCGGGGGCGCCAGTTCAGCCGCCGGATCCAGCGGCAGCGTCACGGGGGGCACCAGCGGGTCCACCGGGATCGTCGTCATCAACCAGATCACGCCCATCGCTGTCACCTTCGCCGTGCCCCAGGCCGACTTCGCCCACCTGGTCGAGGTGTCCGAGAGTTTCCGCAAGCCGCTGCATGTTGAGGCCTTCGCCCAGGAAACCGGTCAGTCCCTCGGCGCCGGGAGCTTAAGCATCGCTGATAACAAGGTCGATCCGAGCACGGGCACCGTGCAGCTCAAGGCCAGGTTCGAGAATGCGGGCGAAAGGCTCTGGCCCGGACAATATGTGAATGTCACCCTGACGCTTCAGACGCTGGAAAAGGCGACCACGGTTCCGGCCGCCGCGATCAATCACGGTCCCAAGGGCGACTATGTTTATCTGGTCACCGGCGGCAAGGCTCAGATGCGCCCCGTGCAAGTGACCTCAACCCAGGCCGGCCTGGCGGTGATCAAGAGCGGCGTCAATCCCGGCGACACGGTGGTGACGGACGGGCAGATGACCCTCCGGAACGGTTCATTGGTGCGGGTTATAACGCCGGGCAAGCCCACGCCCGGCGCCGGCGCGCCGCCCCCCGCAAAGTCCTGACGGCGCAAACCCCCGATGGCCGCAAACCTCTCCTCACCTTTCATCCAGCGCCCCGTCGCGACTACGCTGATCGCCATCGGGTTCCTGCTTGTGGGCGTCATAGCCTATCTCAATCTTCCCGTGGCCGCCTTGCCGCAGGTGGATTTTCCCACCTTGCAGATCAGCGTGTCGCTTCCCGGCGCTAGCCCCGAAACCATGGCCTCGAACGTGGCGACGCCCCTGGAGCGGCAGTTCGCCACCGTCCAGGGCCTGAGCCAGATGACCTCAGTGAGTTCGCTGGGGTCCACGAGCATCACGCTGCAGTTCCAGCTCAACCGAAACATCGATGCGGCGTCGCAGGATGTGCAGGCCGCGATCAACGCGGCGGGCGGTCAGCTCCCCACCAATCTGCCGGCCCCGCCCTATATCCGAAAGGTCAATCCGGCCGACGCGCCGATCATGATAATCGCCATGCGGTCGGACAGCCTGCCGATCCAGACGGTCAATGATTACGCCGACAACATTCTCTCCCAACACCTGTCCACGGTCCCAGGCGTCGGACAGGTCAATATTGGAGGACAGCAGAAGCCGGCGATTCGCATTCGTATCGATCCCAACAAGACCGGCGCCCTGGGGCTGCAGTTCGATAATATCCGCACGGCCATCACCAACCAGACGATCAACGCGCCCAAGGGCGCCATCAACGGCCCGGGCCAAAATCTCGCTGTCTACGCCAATGATCAGATCTTCGATCCGAGCATATGGAATAATCTCGTCATTGGTTACAACAGCAAGACGGGGGGCGCCTTTCGGGTCAAGGATGTCGGCTCGGCGGTCGCCGATGTGGAGAATAACGAGATTGGCGCCTGGATGTACCCAGGCAAGGGCAATACAGACAAGACCCTGACGGGCGGCCAGGCGATCCTGCTGATCATCTACAAGCAGCCCGGCGCCAACGTCATCGATACGGTCGATGCGATCAAGAAGACCCTGCCCAGTCTGAGGGCCAATATCCCGCCGGCCGTCGATATTCAGGTGATTTCCGACCGCACTCAAACCATCCGCGCCGCCGTGAAGGACGTCGAGACCACCCTGCTGATCACCATCGTCCTGGTGGTGATCGTAATCTTCCTGTTCCTGCGTAATATTCGCGCCACCATCATCCCGAGCGTGATCATCCCCCTGGCGCTGCTCGCGACCGCCGGCGTGATGCTGCCGCTCCACTTCAGCCTCGACAACCTCTCGCTCATGGCCCTCTCGATCGCGGTGGGCTTCGTGGTGGACGACGCCATCGTCATGGAGGAGGTGATCTGGCAGAAGATCGAGCATGGCATGGGCCCCTTCGAGGCGGCCCTGGAGGGCTCGGGGGAGATCAGCTTCACGATCCTCTCGATTTCGATCTCTCTGGTGGCCGTCTTCACCCCCCTGATGTTCATGGGCGGCGTGGTGGGCCGGTTGATGAGCGAATTCGCCTTCACCCTCAGCGCCGCGGTGGTGCTCTCGATCTTCCTGTCGCTCACCGTCACGCCGATGATGTGCAGCCTGTTCCTGCGCAAGCCAGGACCGCCCAGCAACCGCTTCACCAAGGCCCTGGAGCGTGGATTCACCGCCATTGAGAACGCCTATTCCCGGGGCCTGGAGGTGGTCTTGCGGCACATGCGCCTGACCCTGGCGGTGTTCATCGCCACGGCCCTCTTCGCGGTGTTTCTCTACGCCACGACCCCGACGGGGTTCTTTCCGCAGCAGGACACCGGTTTTCTGAGCGGCGTGGTTCTCACCTCGCAGGACGCCTCGTTCCAGAAGTTGAGCGCGAAGATTCAGCAGGTGGCCGACGTGATCCGCGCCGATCCGGACGTGGCCGCCATGGGCTTTTTCGCCGGAAATCAGGGCGCCAATCAATCCAACATCACCATAACCCTCAAGCCCCAGGACTCGGGCCGCAAGGTGAGCGCGACCCAGATCATCGCCCGCCTCAGACCCAAGCTTAGCCGACTGGTGGGCGTCCAGGTCTTCCTGCAGGCCAATCAGGATATCAATGTCGGGGGCCGGGCCGGTCAGGCCCAGTATCAATATACCCTTTCCGACTCCGATCTGACGGAGCTAAATTTATGGGCGCCCAAGCTTCTCGCGGCGCTCCAGGCGTTGCCGCAGCTCAAGGATGTGAGTTCCGACCAGCAATCCAAAGCCGGGGCGGTCAATCTCACGATTGATCGCGACGCGGCGGCCCGCTTCGGGATCATGCCGGCCGACATCGACAACGCGGTGTACAACCTGATCGGCCAGAGAGAGGTGGCCCAGTACTACACCCAGCTCAACGCCTATCACGTTGTGCTGGAGGCGCCGCCAAGGATGCAGGGCGATCCAAACCTCTTCAGGTCAGTTTATATTCTCTCGCCGGTGACCGGGAAGACGGTGCCGCTGTCCCTCTTCGTCAAGGTGGACTCGACGGGAACCAGCAGCCTGACGGTGAGCCATCAGGGGCAGTTTCCCGCGGCGACCATCTCCTTCAATCTCGGCCCTGGTGTGGCCCTCGGCCAAGCCACGCAACTGGTGCAGAAGGCCCGGGATGAGCTGGGCGCGCCGCCCACGCTCACCGGCAATTTCCAGGGCACGGCCCAGGCGTTCCAACAGTCGCTTTCCACC
>Ga0116231_10014088_pt1 | contig 10899 bp, 9 predicted proteins | sample S1TSphgellanicum_2_FD_89695 | JGI IMG/M metagenome (GOLD analysis project Ga0116231, IMG submission 89695) | Host-associated microbial communities from peat moss isolated from Minnesota, USA - S1T2_Fd - Sphagnum magellanicum MG | ecosystem: Host-associated > Plants > Peat moss > Unclassified...
AGGTGTTGCCCTCGATCCATGCAGTGTTGGTTTGTCCCGGGATCACGTCCGTCTTGCCCGCCAGAGCGGGGATCCAGAACGAGTGGATCACGTCGTCGCCGATCAAGCGCAACTGCACGGGTTTCCCCACGGGTATGTGCAACTCATTGGCAGTGACAAAGGTGCGATCCGACACAGCGCCGATGTAACGCGCTTCCCACCACCACTGATGCGCACGGATTTCAATGCTGAAGGCCGGTTGCTCGGAAGACTGCGCGATTGCCGCGAGGGTGAACATCGTCCACACGACCAGACCGAGAAGCACGGCGGTCGAGACGCCGGTGCCGATATAAATCCAGCGCAAGCCCCCGCCGGGTTGGGCGATCGGGATGTTTTCAAGTGTCCCTCGGGGCGCCCGTGCACGCAGCGTTGCGACGAGCAGCAAGGCCGCAATAATGAAGATGACGAGTGTACACACCGCGATGAAGCCCCATCCCAACCTAGTCACAGGATCCGCGGCGGGACCAAAGGTGCGCAGATAAGTCATGGGCACGCGGCTGCACGCGGCACTACCCAATACAGGGACTGATAGACACCCGCACTTACGCAGTCGCTCGTTCACGGTGGCTGAAGTGGAGGTGAGGGGGCGGCCGCGTTCAAAAGACCTGGCGCCTGCGGAGCGGTGCTCGTGATGCCGTGGTCTCCTTGCATTCCGGCCTGATACTCGTTGGCCGCCACGGCTCCGCCCAATGTCTGTAGATAAGCGACGATCTCCCAAATGTCCTTGGCGGGCAGCGCGCGGCCCCACGCGGGCATGCCTTGGGGACGTCCCTCATAGATCGAGTTGTAAATGGCGGACGGCGTGCCCCCATAACGCCAGTAGGCATCGGTCAAATTGGGTCCCATGTTGCCCTTGGCGTCGTAGCCATGGCATCCCGCGCAGTTCATAGCGATGAACAGCCGGTGTCCTTCCTCAATGGCGCCGGCATTGTCCGCGAGGGGATTGACCACCTCATTGACCGCGAGGAGCTTGGCGGTACCGGCGAGATCTCCAAGCGGCAAAGCAGAAAGTGAACCTTCGGCGGGCAGCGCGCGCGAAGCGCCCTGCGCCGTCGAGTCGTTGTGCGGCTTGCACGCAGACAGTGTGGTCGCAAAGCCCACACAGATCGCTGCCACGGCAACTCGCAAGCGAGTCGACAGAGGAACTCTGAGGCAGGTCACTGCGGCATCTCGAGCCCGGATGCGACGGAATCGCCGTCGAGGCTAAACACGTAGAGCGTGCTGCCCCGTGGCGGAAAACCGGGCATGGCTTTGGCCACCATCGCAGCGCCGCCGACACCGGCGTAAATGGCCACGTACTGGCGGCCGTCAGGTCCTAAATACGTCATCGGCGCGGCGTTGATTCCCGAGCCGAGCTTCTGCGACCACTGAACCTTGCCGGTGCGATCGTTCACGGCCCGAAACCAGCCATCGACGGTGCCGTAGAAGACGAGGTCGCCGGCGGTTGCAAGCGCGCCGCTCATGGTCATCGACTTCTCTTTAATCGACCAGACCTTGGTCCCGGTCGCAGGATCCCAGGCGATAAACTCGCCCCAGTGATCTCCGGGGCCCGCCTGTCGTGTGATCTCCATGCCATCGTAAGGCGTGCCGGCAATATAGGATTGCCGATGGTCGGTGACATCCATGCAGATATTGAAAATCCCGGCGTATAAAAGGCCGGTCTTCGGGGAGAAGGCCGAAGGCTGCCAGTCCTTGCCACCAATGTCCGGAGGGCACACGTCGTCGAGCTTTACGTTGGGCTTCGGTTCCTTGTCGGGGCGTACGATCGCCCGACCCGACTTCATGTCGAAGCCACTGGACCAGTTTTCATTTGCAAACGGGGCGGCAACCAGGACTTCACCGGTCTCCCGGTCGATGGTGTAGGCGTAGGCATTGCGATTGAATTGCACCAGCACCTTGCGCGTTCGACCGCCGATCCGCAGATCGAGAAGGACGTTTTCGTTGACTCCGTCGTAATCCCATTGATCGTGCGGCGTAAAGGAATAGGCCCATTTCGCGGCACCGGTATTGGGATCTCGCGCGAATACGGAGCTGGTCCAAAAATTAAGTCCCGGCCGCTGCACTGGAACTCGCGGGCTTGGATTGGACGTGCCGTAATAAAGCAGATTCAACTGCGGATCAAAGGAGATCCAACCCCAGACGGCGCCTCCGCCAGTCTTCCACATGTTTGCCGGCCAGCTCGTGACTCCGAGGTCCTTGCCCTGCATCCATGCATAGTACGGCTTGAAATCCGCGCCGATTTTTACGAGTTCATCGGGTCCCGTGCTGTAGGCACGCCACAGCTCCTTGCCCGTCTCTACATCGAGCGCGGCCAGCCAGCCAATCTTCCCCAGCTCGCCGCCGCTGTTTCCGACAAAAACCTTGTCGCCCACCACGAACGGCGACATTGTCATCGTCTCGCCATTCTCGACATTGCCCATCTTGGTGCGCCAGACCTGTTTCCCCGACTGCACGTCCACCGCGACGGTGTGATCATCCAGCAAGTTATAAATCAGTTTGCCCCGGGCATAAGCCCAGCCACGGATGACGGCATCGCAGCAGGCCTTTCCAACGGCCAGCGGCGCAGGATCGGGCGCAAAGGTCCACTTGATCGGAGATCCAGGTTTCGATAGGTCGAGCGCATAGGCGACATCCGGAAACGGAGCCACCACGTACATCATCGAGCCGACCACGAGTGGTGCGCCTTCGTGCCCGTACGCCACCCCATCTGAGAATGTCCACGCGACTCGCAATCGCTTGACGTTGTCCACCGTGATTTGATCCAACGGACTGTAGCGCGTGGCCGCAAAGTCGCGGGCTTGCATGCGCCATTCGCCTGGTGGATCGTGGGGTGAAAAATCGGCGCTCGCGGCCGAATCATTCTGGGCCGCAGCGAGGGGTGTCGTGGCGAGCCCGAGCAGCAGCGCCGCAACTCCGAACGAGCCTGGCAAAAGTACCAGGCGGGAAGCTGCACGCATGGGGGTCCTTATCGCCGCGGTTACTGTATTTCAACGCTAGCGCGACAATCGCGATCTCGTATGTGGGTCGGACATCTCGACGGGGAAGGGGACAGGCGGAACTTAGCACTTCCGATCTTCCTACATGGCGTAGCGCAGCGAGCGGGGCGCGACAAACAAAGCAGAGGTGTTTTATCGAGTTGTCTATTGGCTCCTGTGCGGGTTTGCAGCTTAGAGCATCAGATATTCTTCTTTGGGCTTGGAGCCTTGGTGAGCTGCAGAATCAATTGGCGGTAACGGCAACCCAGGTCTGCACGATGCCTACGATCGATAGCACCAGCAGACCCACAGTCGAGACCAGCGAGATGAGGAATCCAGCGCTGCGCTTCTCGGGCGCCGACATGTAACCCACTAGATAGATCACGCGACCGAGAACCCAAACGAGACCAAAGGCGGCCGGCAGCCATGCCAGGCCGTGGAAGTATCTCGTGGCAAGCCACAGTAGAGGGAAGAACATGATCGCCTGCTCGACCGTGTTCAGTTGCACACGATAAGCACGTTCGAGCGTCGGATGGCCTGCAACGGCCGGCGCGTTTATGCGCGTCTTACCCCTCGCAATTCCAACGTTGATGAAAGTGTAGGCAATAAAGAGAGTCGCCAACACCACGACCGCCGCGCTCAGCAGCTCGGCTGGCGTGATCACGAAAAGACCTCGTTGACCAGCTTCTTTGACACGTTTCGCCCCGATACGGATGAAATACCGCTCGCTAGTCTATCTCACTGCCTGAAGAGCGGGTATAGACGCCAGCCGTCCTGAAGCAGCGCGTTGCAGCGGCTACCAGAGGGGGTCTTTAGCTCAAGCCCGCTCGAATAGAATGTCCTTCGCGCCGTTCCAGAGCACATCGACCCCGAGCGGCCGCAGGTTCTCCTTGCCTTCCACGATGGTCAAGAAATGGTTGCCGGCGAGCTGCCCCATTTTGCTCGCGAAACAGCAGCTGCCATAGGCCAGCAATATTTCCGTCTCGCTGAAACCGCCGGGATAGAAAAGGATGTCGCCCACGGAGGGATGGCTGGTATGGTTTTCGAATCCCGTCTTCAAGTCGAAATCGCCGAGCGGAATCCAGCACGCCTCGCCGCTCCAACGCACGTGGATGATCTTCTGCCTGTAGGGCAGCAGCTTCTCGAAGGCGGCAACCGTGCGCGGCGCGCCCGCGTCGGGGACTGCCAGGAATTGGTAGCCCCCGGCTGTGATACGAATGGAGTTCATTCAGAGAGCATATCGTAATCGACGGTCGCCGCGCGACGGCCATCGCGCATGGATGAGTCTTTGTCGCTTCGAATCCGGCTCCGGTGTGTTAATGTCGGCGCAATTTCATCATCCGTCAGGAGTCGCATGGACGAATTCATCCGAGGACTGCCGAAGGCGGAGCTGCATGTGCATATCGAGGGTACGCTCGAACCGGAACTGGCTTTTCAGCTGGCCGCGAAGCATCGGGTGAGACTCCGCTACGACAGCGTCGAGGCGCTGCGCCGGGGTTACGAGTTCGCCAATCTGCAGTCGTTCCTCGACATCTATTATGCGGGGGCGGATGTGCTGCGCGACGAGGACGATTTTTATCTGCTGACGCAGGCTTATCTGCGCAAGGCTCACTCGCAGGGTGTGGTGCATGCCGAAATGTTCTTCGATCCGCAGGCGCACACGGCGCGCGGCATTTCGTTGAGCATGGTGCTCGGCGGCATCCGCGGCGCCATGCTGCAGGCGGAACGCGAGCTCGGCATGAGCACCCGCGTGATCATGTGTTTTCTGCGTCATCTGAGTGCCAGCGATGCGATGCAGGCTCTCGAGGATGCGCTGCCGCACAAACACGACATTACCGCGATCGGCTTGGACTCCTCAGAGCACGGCCACCCGCCGGCGAAATTCGCCGAAGTGTTCGCGCGCGCGCGGCGCGCCGGATGGCCGGCAGTGGCGCATGCCGGTGAGGAAGGGCCGGCAAGCTATATCCGCGACGCGCTCGACGTGCTCGATGCCGTGCGCATCGATCACGGCGTGCGCTGTCAGGATGACGAAACATTGATGCAACGTCTGGTGGATGAACGGATACCCTTGACCATGTGCCCCCTCTCCAACGTCAAACTGCGTGTGTTCGAGCGCATGGAGCAGCATAATTTGAAGCGGCTGCTGGAGCGCGGCATACGCGTGACCGTCAACTCCGACGATCCAGCGTATTTCGGCGGGTACATTCTGGAGAACTATCTCGCCGTACAACAGGCGCTCGGACTGTCGCGGGCGCAGCTCAAGCAGTTGGCCCAGAACTCGATCGAGGGCGCTTTCCTCGGCGAGCGGGAGAAACGCCGTTGGTTGGCGGCAATCGAGAGTTACAACCCAGCGGGTGCCAATTAGCCGCGGACGGTGTCAGCACAGTGTACGCGGCGATTCGCCACCCAGGCTTCAACGATATTGGCGCGCGCGCCGTGATACACGATCTTTTGCAGCACCTCGTCGGGTGCGGCGCCGTTCTCGAGCCGCAGATTGCTCGAGCGCGTGGCCGGATCGATCACGACGGCGTCGAATTGATAGCCTTCGCGAAACAAACCCACCCTCAAGTCGAGCGCGATGCCGCCGCCGGCGGTCGCGAGCCAAAAGGCCGTGGGTGCGTCGATGCGCGAGCCGGGCGAGCGGCGCCCGCTTCGACTCAAGGTCGGATCGACACCCGATTCCAGGCTGCGCGAGGCAATCACGGCATGGCGCGCATTTTCGAGGATCGACGGACTGGCGCCGCCCGCGATATCGGTGCCGAGTCCCACATGCACGCCTCGCTCCAGCATGCGGCGCAACGGAAACACCGCATCGGAGAAATACACGTTCGAGAGGGGACAATGGGCGATGCCGGCGCCCCTGGCGATGATCGTCGCCGCATCGGCATCGCCGATGAAGTTGCCGTGCGCGAGGATGGTGCGCCTTGATAGCAGCCCGAAGCGCTCGAGCGCGGCAGTGTCGGTGACCCCGCAGCGCTCCAGCACGAAGGCATGCGCCCAGTCGCTCTCGGAACAGTGTGTTTGTACGTGGCAGCCGGTCTCCTGCGCGAGCAGCCCAAGCCGCGACAACAAGTCGTCCGTGCAGGAGGGAATGAAGCGCGGCGTGATCACGGGCAGGATCAAGCCGTCGTTGCCACTCATGGCGCGCACATAGCGGATGAACTCTCGTGTATTTGCTTCCGCGGCTTGCGCCGACTCGTCCCGATAGAAATCCGGGCATTGGTCCGGATTGTCCATGGCAACACGGCCGATCAGCGCGCGCTGCGAGCGCCTCAGGCAGATGTCCGCCAGCACTTGCGTCGCCGCCAAATGGATACTGGCGTAGTACAGCGCCGTGGTGGTGCCGTTGGCGAGCAGGGCATCGACCATCGATTCGTACGCTGCATACGCGAAGGCGAGGTCGGAGAAGCGCGCCTCCATCGGAAACGTGCACTTTTGCAGCCACTCCTCCAGCGGCAGATCGAGCGCCAACCCAAGCTGCGGCCATTGCGGCGCGTGCACGTGCAGATCGACGAATCCCGGCAGCAGGTAGTGGCCCGGCGGGAGGGTGATCAGCGTTCCCGCGGCCCGGTGGCTTGCGGCGACCACGTCCCAGTCGGAGGAGCCGCTGCGATGCACCGCTGCAATCGTGCCGTCGGCGTTCACCACGATCAGCACGTCGGCCAGATATTCGATCTGGCCACGCAACGGCGCGTGCAGCGCATTGGCGAGGAATGCACGATTCGAGGCGGTCGAGTTCACGGTGTTCATGTGAGCACTCAAGGTTCCTTGTGCCGCAGGAAATCTTCGAAAACCCGAGCCGCAATCTCAGAGTCCGAGGCGCTCAAAGTCTCCTGCGGGTGATGGCTGATGCCGCCATTGCCGCAGCGGACGAACAGCATCGCGATCTGTGTGAGGCTGGCCATCATCATGGCATCGTGCCCGGCGCCGCTCGGCAGGCGCCGCGCCGTGTTCGCGGTCACCCGCTCTACGCTCGAGGCCAAGGCCTCCTGCAGCGCCGGATCGCAGGGTGCGCCGGCCGCCTCGAGCACCGGCGCCTCGGAGACAGAGACGCCGCGGCGGCTCGCGATGCGCTGCATCTGCTCGCGAATGTCCTCGAGCGCAACATCGCGCGCTGCATCGTCACCGGCGCGAATATCGATGGAGAATTCGCAGCGGCCAGGAATGACATTGATGGCGCCGCCCGGCACCCCGAGCCGGCCGACCGTGCCGACCAACCCGGGCTCGGCCGCGCAGCGCTTCTCTATGCTAAGAACCATCTCCGCCGCCGCCGCCGCGGCATCGCGACGCAGCGCCATGGGAACGGTGCCCGCATGGCCGGACAAGCCCGTGACGGTCACGATGCTGCGGCGGCAGCCGGCTATGCTGGTCACGACACCCACCGGCACGCCGGCATCGAGCAGCACCGGGCCCTGTTCTATATGTACTTCCACGAAGCACGCCACCTGCCGCGCATCCCGCGCCGCCGCCGGGATCCGTGCGACGTCGAGACCAGCGGCACCGATCGCTTGGCGCATGGTCAGTCCTTGCGCATCGGCGCTGTCGAGCGCCTTGAAATCGAAATGCCCCGCCACCGCGCGGCTGCCCAAGAACGCTGACTTGAAGCGCACGCCTTCCTCTTCGGCAAAAGCAATGATCTCCAGCGGAAAGGGTAGCTGCACGCCCTCGCGGCGCAATTTGGCCGCCACGGCGATCGGCAGCGCTATCCCCAAGCGGCCGTCGTATTTTCCCGCATTGATGACAGTATCGTAGTGCGAGCCGGTGAGCACGGCGCGCGCGGCCGGGTGCGCTCCCGGCAGCCGGCCGATGACATTGCCTACCGCGTCGATGTGTACGTGCAGGCCCGCCGCCAGCATGAATTCGCGGATGCGCGCCGCGGTCGCGCGATGTGCCGGGGTGAGGTACGAGCAGGTCAGCCCATCGCCGGATTCACTGAAGGCGGCCAGATCCTCGAGCATCGCAAGAATGGCATCGCCGCAAGGTTCTTCGATGAGATCGGCCAGCCGAAAGCGCGCGATGCGGCAGATCTGCTCGAGCGCGACCTTGCGTTCCTCGGCCACCTCGTGTGCGATGCGCTCGCTCAACAGCGCCAGCACGCTCTCCGGCGTATGACCCTTGACCGCCACGATGAAGGGGAAGCCGAAGCGTTCGCGGTACCGCTGGTTGAGCCCGTTGAGGCGCTCGAATTGTTCGGGCGTCAGTGTCGAGAGTCCAGCACCCTTTTGCTCGCCGCTCGAGTGTTCAGTCAGTTCGCCGCGCTGCGCCGCCCGTCCGGCGAGTTCTGGGTGCGCGAGGATCAACGCCATCTGCTGCTCCTGGGGCGCGCACATGACCGCGTCGGACATCGCCGCGTGCAGGGCGAGACCGCTCTTGAACGGGCGCAGATCGGCGACGCGCTCGGCCACCCAGGGCGAGTGCTCGAAGATGGTCGCGAGACTGGCCACGAATTGCGGCTTGGGGAGGTCGTTGAGCCGTTGCAGGGAGATCATGAAGGAGACCCCTCGAATGGATGTGTCGCCATCCAATGCCGGGCGATGTCGATGCGCCGGCAGACCCACACATGCTCGTGGCCGCCCACGTAGTCGAGGAAGCGCTCGAGCGATGCGATACGCCCGGGGCGCCCACATAATCGGGCGTGCAAGCCCACGGAGAACATCTTAGGTTGATCCAACCCCTGCGGATCGCCTTCGCGGTAGAGCGTGTCGAAGGTGTCTTTCAGGTAGTCGAAGAACTGGGTGCCGGAATTGAATCCCTGCATGGCTGCGAAACGCATGTCGTTGCTGTCGAGCGTGTAAGGCACGACCAGATGCGGTTTAAGCTCGTGCCCGCCGCCTGCCGCCACGCGGGTCCAATAGGGTAGGTCGTCGGCATAGGAATCCGAGTCATAAACGAAACCGCCGTGTTCCACGACCAAGCGGCGGGTATTGGGACTGTCGCGGCCCGTGTACCATCCCAGAGGCGCGCCGCCGGTCAAGGCGGTGAGTATCTCGACGGCCTCCGCGAGGTGCGCGCGCTCGGTGGCCTCATCGACCTGTTGATAGCTGATCCAGCGTAAGCCATGCGCGGCGATCTCATGCCCGAGCTCGCGATAGGCCGCCACCGCGTCCGGATGGCGTTCGAGCGCGCGCGCTATCGCGAACACCGTCAGCGGCAGCCGGCGCTGCTCAAAGGCACGCAGCACGCGCCACAATCCGGCGCGGGAACCGTATTCGAACAGGGATTCCATGCTCATGTGACGCATCGGAAATGCCGCGGCGCCGATGATCTCCGACAGGAAAACTTCCGATGCCGGGTCGCCGTCGAGCACGCAATTCTCGCCGCCTTCCTCGTGATTCAAGACGAATTGTACAGCCACCCGCGCACCATCCGGCCAGCGCGGGTGCGGCGGGCGGCGTCCGTAGCCGCGCAGGTCGCGGGGATATCGAGAGTCAGTGAGGTGTGCCACGCCGTATCCAATCGAGCAGTTGTGTGCGCTCGGATTCTGTCATACCGGTAAGATTGCCGATGGGCATTGCACGCGTCTCGACCTGCGGAGCGAGCAAGGCCGCCCGCGCCAACAGATCTGCCGGTGTGTCGAGCAGCACGCCGTTGGGCGCCGCGGAAAAACCGGGCTGCGAGGGCTTCGCGGCGTGGCACGGAACGCAGCGCCGCGCCACGATCTGCCGCACGGCTGCGAATTGCGATGCCGCGGACTCAAACCCAGCGTCGGTGTCGGCCGCACCAGCGGGCCCCGCAGTGGCCGCGGCGGTGGCGCCGGCCAAGCCGACGGACGCCGGCTTCGGCACGAGCGCCGCAGCGGTCGCGGCAATGATCGAAAGACCGATCAACGCAGGCCATGGCGAGGTTTTGCCACCGCGCTCATGGCGTTTGTGACGCCTCACGAAATAGGTCCGGATCAGCACGCCTGCCGCGCACATCGCGATGAGCACCAGCCAATTGAGCCGCGCGCCGAAGGCGAGCGCATAGTGGTTGCTGATCATCGTGAACAGAACGGGCAACGTGAAATACGTGTTGTGTACCGAGCGAAGCTTGCCGCGCGCACCTGCCTCGGGGTCCGGCTCGCGGCCTGCGGCTTTGGCGCGCACCATCTCGCGCTGCGCAGGAATGATCACGAAGAACACGTTCGCCACCATGATGCTGCCCAACATGGCGCCGAACTGAATATAAGCGCCGCGGCCGCTGAACAAATGGCACAGGGCATAAGCGGCGCAGCCGAGCAACAGCGCGATGATAAGTCCGAGCCATGCGCCGCGGCGGGCGAGAGCCGTGCGGCAGAGCGCGTCATAGATCAGCCAGCCGCCGACTAAAAAGCTCACGCTCGCAGCTATGGCGACGGGCTTCGAGAGCGCCGCGACGCGCGGATCGATGAGATAGACCTCGGCCTGTGCGTAATACAAGAGGCAGAGCAGGAAGAAGCCGGACAAGAACGTCGAATACGCTTCCCAGTAGAACCAATGCAGCGAGGCGGGCAGGGTTCGCGGCGCGACGCGGTATTTCTGGGAATTGTAGAAGCCGCCGCCGTGCACGGCCCACAACTCGCCGCCCACACCCTTGGCCTTGAGCGACTCATCCGTCGGCGGCAGCAGATGATTGTCGAGCCAGACGAAATAGAATGAGGCACCGATCCACGCGATTCCGGTGATGAGGTGCACCCACCGGCCGAGGAGGCTCAGGAACTCGAGCAAGAACCCGCTCATCGCCGCCGGCCGCAGGATTCACAGGCTGCCGTCGCAGCGCATGCAGTGACGGGCTCTTGCGGCGTGACGTGTGCGGGAGTATCGGCCGTAGCGCCTGTGCCGGCTGCGTCGACCTGCAAGAGTTGCGCCGCGATCGCAATCGCAACAGCCGCGGGCAGCTTGCTCGAAATGAGCGGGACACCAATGGG
>Ga0116231_10014089_pt1 | contig 10898 bp, 10 predicted proteins | sample S1TSphgellanicum_2_FD_89695 | JGI IMG/M metagenome (GOLD analysis project Ga0116231, IMG submission 89695) | Host-associated microbial communities from peat moss isolated from Minnesota, USA - S1T2_Fd - Sphagnum magellanicum MG | ecosystem: Host-associated > Plants > Peat moss > Unclassified...
TAAACAGGCACAACCCCAGTTTTCTCATCCATGGCTATCTGAAGAAAACCTCGCCTGCACCATCGGTATAGGCATGCAGATCAGATGCATTACAAATGCAGGAAAGTTGATCCACAACTCACATGTGGGTTTCTTATGTCTGAAACAAATGAATATTAAACAGGGAAATTCTAGTTCAGAAAACTTCATAATAACATTTGAGAGGCTGATGTTAGGCCAGACTTTTTTGTACCGGTTTTTGAGATAAAGCACATCGACATCATCTTGAGTGCCTAGATAGACTTCCCGCAACCCTCCAACTGCAATGGCCACCTGCAATTTCCAACAACCAGATTCCAATTCAGCAGTTTTAAATCACTTCCTTCTCCAAAGGGACACCACATCTGAACTCAACAAAGAAGCACAGGTGACCTAACAGAATTTCAGCACCGAAATGAAATCGTGGATGGGGGATTGACAGAAAAAGTTACATGGTTCTTCTTCCTCAGCTTGTCCACAATCAATTGCTTGTCAGCGGGCATGGCCCCTAATACATAGAACCAGCTTCTTGTAAGTGGCACCTGAAAGAATGCACCAGCTGCTGCTTGAAAGAGGTCCCCTGCAAATCCATCTCACATACCTTTTTGGTCATCACATCACTGATTTCTTTCATGAAGTTTTCTTGCCCATTAGTGAACATCCAAAAGCTCTAAATCAAACGATCCAATCAGAGCAGGTACAGAGAGCATTGTTGCTTTACCTTGCACAAGTTTGATGGGTTCTCTCCAAATCTCATCCAATTGGCAGAACATGGCATAAGCGTAGAACATTCTGCCATGTGGATGGAAGGCAAAGATGTAGGCCTTGTTGCGTGGAAATGGAGTTTTGGGTACTATGTATTTGGCGGCAGGCAAGTAAGCAGCAAGAGTCTCATACATGGGTCTTGCCTTCCGCCTTATGGACTTGGAGTAATAAGGGGGAACCAAAGCCAGTGCAAAAAGAAATGCACAGATAGCAGTCACCCAAACCCACCCCAACCATTTGTAGATCCAGTATAACTCCAAACAGAAAATCATAAAAGGAACTTGTGTGAAAGGCAGCATGTGGTAGAAGATGAGAATCAACACATGCTTTAGTGTGGTGGAATGAGGAGTAGCAAAGTAGTGAATCTCTTCAGGGAATCTCTCATCACTAGCTGCTGGCTGTGTTGCTTTTGTTGATGGCAGTTCCTCAGAATTGACCTGCATATTCTGGTCATCATCAATGGATTTTTTGTGACCATTCTGCAGTTCCTTAATCCTACCTTCAAGACTGGCCATTATTGCTTCTCAAACAATACTCAAAACTTCAACCTTTTCTCTCACAACCTTCCAGAGAGCCTGCCCAGAACCTGCAGACCTCTGCAGGTTTTAATTTTTACCAGTCTCAAAAATGACTTCAATGGGAGTTAACCGTGCAAAAACTCCTGCAAAAACACTTCTAGTTTTGCGTTTCACCAAACAACAAACTCAAGCTTCCTTTCCTTCCACCTCTCAAAACTCTCCCAAATTTTTTGCCACTCTTTTTCTTCACTATTAAACTGAAGTTTTCTTCAAACCTCCAAACACCACTTTCAAAGGGTGATTCCACCTTCCAAACTCCAGCAAGGTCTTCTAGTTTCTCCCCACCAAAGATGGATGAAGTTTAAAAAACACTCAGCTCCACCCTCCCAAACTCTCTCTCCTAAAAACTCCAAATCCTTCCAAGGCTCAAAAGATCAGCATCCCCCTTTTCCTAAGAAAAAAGTTTCTAAGAGTTCTGAGCTCCTTCACAAAGTGCTCACACAACTTTTCTAGACCCAGCAAGCCCAAAGTTCTCTCTGTCTCTCTGTCGCTATCTGTCTCTGTCTCTGTCTCTGAGCTCAGCCCACTCTCTACCTCTGTGTCCTCCAAAAACCAAACCTCCAGTCTTCTAGATCCACCCACATGTCATGACTCCAAATCAAGCAAGAATCTTTCCTTCCAGTTCTAAAATACCAGCACCCAGAATCCCAAATTTGCATTCAAGTTTCCATCTTTTCCAAACTTTTCAACAAGGAGTTTCCTTCCCATCTTCCAAAACTTCCAGTGCTCAAGACTTATTTTGGGGTGGGACAAAACACAAAACAAAGCTCCAATACCCCAAGTTGCAGCAATTGGGTAGCCCCTGTCAATCTGTGCACTAGCAATGAACGAGGACAAAAAGAGAAAGAAAGAAGAGGCATGCACCCACACCCCATTGATGGATCCTGGTGAAGATCCCCACCATTTCTTTCTGAGCAAGCTCAGAAATTGTACAGAAATTGTAGCGTGTCAGCAACAACCCAGTTGGTTGCCACAGTTGGGCATGTGCCTTGTCTGGTACTCTGGTTAGGTACTCAACAAAGTGGGTCCAAATTTGGTCCTTCTTAGCTGACAAATCAAATGAGGGATGATTCCAGAAGCCCAAGAAAAAAAAGTCTTTTTTTTTTTGGGGTTTACCTCCAATGCCAGTTTCAACAAAATTTGGAACCTCCAATCCAGAGACCTTAGAACCTGATCTATAACTCCACATACCTAGTAATGTTCTCTAGTCCAGCTGGTTCCAAATTGAAACCTGAATTGGAACTGGGGTGTCTGGTACTGGAATGTCCCCCATATGAAAATGAACTAGGATTGGGTTTTCCCCACCTGGTTCTGCCCTATGTGTGGGGCTATGTTTCCAGTTGTGACAATGTGTGTGTGTGTGTTTTTTGGCTCAATTTTGTGATGTAGTCAAAGTGGTGATGATCTGCAAGACGATCTAGCCAAAATTTGATTACAATTTAAATATGAAAATAAAAATTTCAAACATATTTATATATTTTTTGGCTACTTACTCAAACCATGTATAGAAAATCTGGTGTTTTTTCTTAAATTTTGATCAAATTCTGAGTATTGAAAATCTTTAAAATCACTTATTTTTATCACTTGGAAATTTTAATATAATTTTTCACCTAATATATAGCCAGCCAGAAAAAAAAAGGCTGGGTTGTGAGGCGGCTCCAAATTTGTGGGTAGGTTACAGTTTGGTTTCCAATAACCGGAACTGAAACCACAGGTTCTGAAAGCCGGTATAAAAGCCCAACAAGTTGCTCGCGTTGTTGAGTCTTGATTACTTTTTCTTTCAATTTCAGTTTCTTGCAGAAAAGTGTGCCAGGTTTTCAGCTCTGCGTGTGCAGGAGAGACTTCAAAACCAATACTTTTCATGTGGTCCCACATTTTGAGGACAGTTCCACTGGGTGTTCGTACGTGTTGTTTCCCATGCAGTTTTCCATTTCATTAAGACACTGTTCAACTTTAATTATGAAACACATGAAATATTCCAAAATGTAGAAAGTTATTAAAAGCAAGGGATAATTCAAAGGATGTCAAGTTAGCACAAACTAGATGTTAAAAACTCTCCATCTCAACAACCAACTACTTGTAATAAGTTAGCCGTGGTGATGGGGGGTATGGAAGTCGGGAAATAGTTAAACCTATCATCACTGCTCGAGTTAAAATGGAGGATGTTTGCATCTTTTGCAACATAATTGAATTTTTTTGATGAAAAAAAGTAATCAAAATAGGAAGGGTTTAAGTTTCAAATAGCATCGACATAATCGTGTAATAACACATTTGCCAATTTGTGTAAACCTTCAAATATTTCAATTGATAGAGAGAGGAATTGATTAGTGGGGTGTTGATCGTAGTAACTCCTTATTTTGGCTTAAGTCACATTGAAGGCAACATTGAAGGCAAGATTTGGGAAGTAGATTCGCGCATGTTGGGTTAATTATAACAACGTCAATTAAACTACGAATTCAACCTTTGGTGAGCACAATGTCAACTTGTCGATGGGAAAAATTGAGTGTGGATGAAAGAAACACATGTAGTTGTTATTGTCCCACGTGGAAATTAATGTTTTGCACAATGACAACAAAAGTGTCACAAATCGCATCATGGGTCCATGTGTGCTCATTGCCATAGGCGCAATGTAAAAGATGGATACCCATAAGGTCAATGGGATGTGTGCAAACACATCTAAAGAGGCTTGTAATTGATGGATGTGGTAGTTTAAACTATGTTCAAAGCATTGTGGAAAAAATTGGGGAGGATAATTGAAAGGTTGGGAAGATTGGTTGAACTATAAACCAAAAACCCAACCTAAGGTTGAAACATGATAATATTCAAGTTTAATAAGCCTCAAGTATCCCATCAAAAAACATGTTAGAGAAAATATGATGGTGTAAACACTCCGAAATGGAATCTTAAAGATGAACCATTTGTTGTCCGATGAGTTGTTCAAAGGAAGGATACGCGTTTGTGTTAGGGGCAGTAGAAGATCACATGTTGTTTTGAGGTGTTATTGGAAAAGGAAGGTGTTGTTGTCGACTCGTATTAAAGCTTCAAGAAAGAAAGGATGTTGGTTGACCATGAGCCTAGCAACTATGATTGCGATTACAAGGGCCCAATTCCTTAAATAAATTGTTGGGGCGATGATGAATGTTAGTATGAGCCCAATGCCACCAAAAGTTATTGGGATAGAATTTTGTTTACATGTTAGAAATCTTTTAGGGCTATCAAAGGACCCTAGACCCAAAAGGTGTCCAAACACTTGAAGGAGGGAAAAATAAAAGGACATAAGGGAATCTATGAAGGTGGGAGAAAGAGGTGTGCAATGTAATAAACAGATGGTTGTTGCGCATAACAATGAGTTAGAATTTTAAAAATTACTTGGATGTTGCCTATTTTAAGGAAAAGGTCAACATACCAAACATCTTTTAACATAATATTTTTTATGAAGGATGATTTGAATGATGAAATGTCCAATAGAACCCCCAAGATTCTAATTCCTTCAAATGGTGTGTAAACTTGGAATGAGGTGTCAAAGTTGGGCAATAGGCTTGGAAGGGACCATGTTACACATTTTTGAGGTTGGATAAAAAGATCTTTCGCACAAAATTTAATTTAAAAGTGTTCATATGTAGAGGATATAATGGAGGGGGGTTAATGGTGTAAATGCCATTTACAATGGATGGAAATAAACGAAAGGGGAAATGGCTAGTTGTAGAACATAATTATCTAAGGTGAGCTAAATCAAATAATGCCCTTCCCAAATGATCACCTTAACGAGTTCCCATGATAGATGGGATGAACATGACATCGTCATCATGGTTATGGTGATTTTAAAACAAGGGAGATTCAAATGCATCTAATGCACAAACAAAAGCGTTAAGTTATATGGTGTTCCCACCTGTTATACAAAGTTTTTGGAATATGACCCCATTTGACATAGAATGGAAGGCATTCACCACTTCCATTTGGTCCCACAATTTGAACAATGTTCACATTAAGTATTATTGTGATGTAAACAAATTTCATTTGGTCCCACATTTTGAAGAATGTTTATTAGGGTAATAAAAAAACTCATCATCAAACACCCATGGATGAGCTTGAACACTTAGACAATTCAACCCATGAATGAATGAACACTCAAACAACTATTAGCAAACATTGCGCATTTATTAACCATTCAATGTACCATATAACCAAAATATTTATTCTTACAACCAAACACCTGTGAATGAGTGAACACCTAAACAATTCAAAAGATGATCACTAACAAACATTGCCCAATTGGTAACAATTCAATAATACAATATAATTAACATATTTGTTCTTAAAACTTGTGATTGGGGTTTTTAAACCTTTTGTTTGGAGATGTTGTTTTTTGTGTTTTGTTAATGGTTACTCACATCTCACGATAAAAAAATATTGACTATTTCCACCATTTGTTTGGTCATCAGTGGAATTTGTTAAAATTAATTGTTTTTTGAAGGTTAAAACTAAAAACCCTTTAAAAGGAATTGTTTGAAACAAAGTCCACGTTGTTTGGTAATAGGAAGGATATTATTTGTGTATGAAGTTTAACATGTTCAATTATAGGATGTATTTTAAGTGCACATGAAAAGATATGTGTCCATATAAGGTTAGACCTTTTTTTTACACCCATTATTTTGGGAGATTTTATCTTGTTCATTTTGAACCCAAATGGAGGTTTATAAATGGCTATAAGGGTGTTAGGTGAAGGGCTACCTAGACCCTTTGAACTCTAGGGTTAAAAGTGACAAGAGATTAAACACATGTTCTTTGAAGGCTTAAATGTCCACTCATTTGCTTATCTAGGTTTAATCACACTTCTATTTTTAGATGATTGCAAAATATGTATTTTTTTGGGATATTTTACATTTAAAAATTTAAAAATCATCATATTATTATGTTAAGATTTGTGTCAAAAATTTGTCATTTAAAATCTTCTCAAAAAGTTATAATTGTATTTTCTACTTGAATTTCTAATTATAATAGTTTTCAAAATGATTTTTGGTTTTTAAAAAATCATTCAATTGATTTCAAAAAAATTCATACCAACTCCATTTGCATAAAAAACAACTCCATTTGTAAAACAAAATTCCTTAAAATGTTAGATATACAAAATCTTTTTATTTATTGCTAAATTTAGGATGAATCCCAATTCTTATTAGAATAGGTTCCACCTTGATTGAAAACCTAGTTCCATTTTATTTGCCCCCTCTTCAACTCCTACCTACCCATCTTTTGTGACCTCTTAGTTCCCTTCCAATCTCCTACCTACTTATGACCTATGTGCAACATCTTACCTACTCTTTAGACTTGTACCTATTTCCTTCACTTTCCCTTTTTTTTCAAGCTTTCTTCCATCGCTAGTTTTGTTATTGTCTCATATTTGAGCTTCTTGCAATTGTTCCATCACCATGAGCATAATTTTAGCTTCATCATTGCCATTGTCATTTTTCCTTGAATAGGAAGCTTATTTTGGGAAAAAAAACCTTTGTGTTTTTTCTTTACTGTTAGTTGCACCAAGCTTTCTTTTCTTTTTTTTTGCTAGTAGGAATTCACTGAACTTTTTTTCTTTTTTCCTCTTGCAAGTTGGAGCATTTGAAGAATGAAGTTCAAGTCTACTACTCTTGTTATTTGAATGTTTTCATAAGAGATAGGCTCCTCTCTCTCTTCCTTTCTTCCCTTACCTCTTGTCTTCTTTTTTTTTTTTTTTTCTTCTTTTTGCTTTCTCTTGTATAAAATGTGTAGACAACAAATGTAGCATTGCCAAACCTTCCACCTCTCTCTTTTTCTCATTTCTTTAAATTCTTCTTTTGAACAATAAATGTTCATTATAGCTCCAACAATGTTTGCAAGCTTTCCGTCCCCCCTATCTCCTTTCTTTCCCTACATTTCCTCTAATTTCTCTCCATCAAATTCCCCATTTCTTTTTTGGTGTAAGACGTGTTGACAAAAACTAGAATTGTCAAACCCCTATCTCATCTTGTTCCCTCTTTCTCCTTGGATCTTTCTCTTTTTGCCCTTATGCATGATGCATTCAAGATTTAAACTGACATATTTGAGAATCATGGTAGCTTAATTAAAGATTGTTCATGTAGATACCTTTAGTGAAACATAATTTGCAAGCCTCAACATCTAAATGAATTTTTTAAAAAGTCAAATGGTATTATGAAATTACATGATAGTGCACATTTCCTATGATCCCACAATAATCCAATAACCCATGTGCAAAAAATGCAAACCCATGAAATAATAGTTTTTGTGTGAATTTCAAACAAACCAATGAAGCTAGTAAGTTTGTGATGTTGTTATCAAAGCTTGAAACATTTGAAATCTATTTTCATTACCTCCTTTTGGTGTAGAAACATTATTGGCTTCAATCTTGCCATTTGCATCCATGTATCTTTCATGTCTTTACATTTATTGTTGCAAATTTTAATGTGGTGTCCCTTTTGACCAAAGTAACAAAATTTTCCTAGTTTATGTTTACTTGTCTTGTCAACTAAATTGTTGGATTATTTTTCAACTTTTTTGTGTTTGGGTGCTAGGTGTTAACATGGTAAAGTAGACAATGATTGATCCTTGCATTTTTCTTGTAACATAAATGAAAAGTAACCATAAAATAAACTTTTATATGTTGAGCTCATAAATACTAATGATTTCAAAGATCAATAGGAACATGTTTAATATGCATTTAAGTAGATGTTTAAAAAATGCAAGGAACGTTTTTTTATTTTCAAGTCTAAATTCATGCAAGTAAATGAAATATTGATTTTTTCCCATCTTCAACATGATATACCTCTAAAATGTAGTTATTTACTTTCAACTTTCACATATTATAATTATAATATATCAAACTTCTAATGTAAAAAATTGTTTAACACAACTAGGCCAACCAATTTAAAACATGTTTGTTATTTATTTTATTTTTTCAAATAATTAATTTAAACCCAATGAAGGTCACTATGTCTTCATAATGCTATTTAAAATGATTTTGAATCTATGTTTTTTTACTTTTGTCAAAAATTAAACTAGTTTTCAAGTGGATTGAAATAATTTTTTTTTGGTCTATTTTATTATCCTTTCAACATGCCTTCCCTTTTGCATTGATTTTTCTTTGATTTTTTAAATAGAATGCAAATGAAACATTTCTGTTTTTTGAAGAATGTGAATGCATACTTTCATGGTGAGGAAGCTTGTCTATTAAAGTAAATAAGTTGAAATCATTCTCAATCAATCAAGGTAATAAATTATTTATGCATTTGACAAGCCTAAGAGAAATTGCATCACAAAATCACCAATAAAGATTATGTGTGATATATATAATCTTGAACAAGGTTTCAAATGTTTCAACAGAATAGGTCATAATTTCACCTTCTTGCAAATTTCAATTTAACTATCTCCCAAATCTAGACAACCATTACATTGCAATATTGCCATGCTTGTTGTAATGCAACACATATAGGTTTGGGATTTATTTTAGCCTTGTAACTATATTGTGAAATTTTATTTATTTAGAAAAGGTTTCATTTTTACTTTCCATATGAGAAAGTTTGCACTCCAAAAGTTTTTGCATTGTTGCATTTATATGATCAATGAAACTTGATGCAACGTTTGATGTGAAAGGGTTGGAGGCCATGATAATGTCAAAATTGTGAAACTTGACACACACTTATGACTCTTAGAGCATAAGCTCTTTGTTTTTCTTCACCCAATTACATCATCATTCCATACCTCCATACTTTTCATTCTCTTTTCCCCTTTGTTCTTCAACTTACTTTGATACCATGTTAATTATATGTTGAATACATCAATTGCAAGCTTGAAAGAGTAAAAGAGATCAAAAGAAAAAATGTTATATATAATTTTTATAACTATTTTGTACATGAATTAAAGTCCTATAGAAAATTACAAGAGTTGCACCTAATGGTTATCACACCTCTTGATGTATGCACTAATGTTGGTTGGTTTTTCCTTTTTGAGAAAACCTCTAGTCTAGTCCTTATTTTGACATTTAAGTTTTTTTGGGGATGTTTATTGGATGTGGGTTTGAGCTTGGATCTTCAAATTTCTAAAACCAACATTTCTAGTTTTGGCACATATTTTCAAATTCAAGAACCTTGAGGCTTAGTTTGAAAACAAAGTCCAGTTTCATGTACACACTACAAACTCCCCCAGGTTGGAGATTGTGTACGTACTTATTTTTACAACAAATTAAAGCTTGAGATAGTATAAATATGAAATTCTATGACTAATTACAGTTGATTGTTTACTCATGGAATTCAGCCTCCTTGCCAACTTTTCAAAAAGTGTCAACTTGGTTACCCAAAGAACCTAAACTTCTAGTTCAAAAGTTTTTTTTCCCTGAAGGTTTTGTTTTGGTTCTAGATCTAGCAAAAGGTTAGTTTCATGATCCAATTCTTGTGTCAGTTTCAACAAATAGGTGAACTCAAATCCAAGTCACAACACCCTGAACCTTCGAATTTGACCCTACAAACTTGGGAACTTGCAAACAGTAGTACCCACCTCTTGACTTTTCAATTAGGGTTCTTATTGTATCTCATTCTACAATTTTGAAGGTTCACTTATGGTCAATAGTTACTTACCAATTCCATTACTAAAACTTTCCTAGGACAATAAGAGAAATGTAAAATTTCTAACCTTCACCTATTATGATTCACTTTCAATTTGTGTGGATGGGTCTTTGATTTAAACTGCTCTTTGATTTTGAATCAATTTACTATTATGATTCTTCAATTTCTTTGATTTTTCCCTAAAGTCAGCATTTAGCCATTTCCATTCTTTTCAAAAAAAAAAGTCCCTTTCTCAATAAAGAAATCCGAAAATTCACCCTGCCTTTCACCCCCTAACCCCTCTTTTAGTGGTATCCGCAAAGTAAGGAAATCTCAGTATGAAATGCTGAAACTCAGTGCGAAGTGCTGAATCTCAGCATTTAATGCACAAGGTTCGAGAGGAATTATAGTAGCTGTACAGGTAGGAGCAGTGAAAATCTATGTAGCAGCAGTGGAGGCGCTCAGGAAAAAAAGAAAGACAGGGTGAAACTCAGGAAACCATCAAAGTCTGAGTTTCACCCCGCGTTGAGTGCTAATGTACTTTTTTGCAGGTTTTTTTTGAATCTCACCCTGTGTATGACCAAAGTCGGGGTACTCACCCTGTCTTTTCCTGACTTTACGGATATCTCTAATATGGTGGCATAAAATGCATGTGAGAACCAAACTGCAAAACATTAACTGAATTGGAACCAAAGTTATAAGCCACAATATACCACCCTACACCTTAACCTGGATTGAACTCAATAGGCCTACTCCTTCCTCGTATCACTTTTGGCAAGGTCAAAAGGAATGCTAGCATGTGATTTTGTAATAAAAATGCATGTGGTTTTACCCAAAATTGGAAAAATGCCAATGAAGGCTATAATTATTTTTTTAAAGAAAAATTTCACCAGTTTTGCTTTGACTATGTGATGTCCTTCAACAAGCCACATAAACACTTTTCCCTCAAAAA
>Ga0116231_10014090_pt1 | contig 10898 bp, 9 predicted proteins | sample S1TSphgellanicum_2_FD_89695 | JGI IMG/M metagenome (GOLD analysis project Ga0116231, IMG submission 89695) | Host-associated microbial communities from peat moss isolated from Minnesota, USA - S1T2_Fd - Sphagnum magellanicum MG | ecosystem: Host-associated > Plants > Peat moss > Unclassified...
GCTTTGTCGGCGCCTTAGCCTTGGTCGACTCGACTTCCGGCGCATCAGCCAAGGCCTTACGTCCGAGGCCAAGGGTCTTGGCCAGGTTGGAGCGCTGGGCCGAATAGCTGGCCGCGACCATCGGATAGTCCTTAGGCAGGCCCCACTTGGCGCGATACTCGTCGGGCGTCATGCCCCGGCTGGTCAGGTGGCGCTTCAAGGACTTGTACTTCTTACCATCTTCCAGACTGATCAGGTGATCAGGCGTGATGGACTTCTTGACGGACACGGCGGGCGTGGGCGCGGGATCGGGTTCCGCGATCGGGGCGCCGGCTTCCATCAAGGCCTTGTGCACGCTCAGAATGAGCTGAGGTAATTCTGAGGGGGCCAGCTTGTTGTTGCTTACAAAAGCCGCAACGATATCAGCGGCTAGGGAGGGGACCTCTAGGTCTTCAGACATGAACATCTCGATTGATTTTGGAGATTCGACAGAACATCGACGTTGACAGATAATTGGTGGGGCGTCTAGCGCATATACAACATTGGTCGCTGCAACATTGTAAAAAGCCCAAAGACTCAGGAATCAAGCGCCAGATTTTATCATTCTAGCCCGCGTAGGCGGTTAAAGTGATCGGTTCTATCTCGACTAGAACCGTCCATCTCACCGCTTGAGTCGGGTGAATCGGACAAACATGGGTCTAAGTATATATTTCAGCATTTCCACGCCGCAAAATCTGGCCGTCTTTTGCGTTGAGAGCGATCTCAGCGTGAAGCTGTCGCCATAGATGACCAATAGAGATGGCTCCTATTTGATCTGCTGGGCTGGCTTCTGATGAGATAGCGTCAACGTCAACCCTGTCCGCCATGTAGACAGGCGCCGCCAGCCGATCACCGGCGTGACGCGCACAAAGGTTCAGACTGTCGCATACGAGTTTTGCGCTGAAGGCTCAGGACAGCGCGGAGGTCTGGATAAAGAGGCTCTGGCGCCAAACCACGCAAAGATTGATCAAGGCGCTCGTCTCTCCCCTGCAAACGGGGGAGAAGACGAAACGCCCTCTAAGCTTTTGACGATAGAGCATGACCGCCCTTTTTTCCGGTTCAAATGAGTCCATTTGAACCGGAAAGGCTCTCACGAAGGCGGATATTACTCCGCCGCTTCCAGGACCGGCTCCGGCTCCGGAGCCGTCGCGCCGCGGGCGAGGTTGCGCAGCACATAAGGCATCACGCCGCCGGCGCGGAAGTACTGAAGCTCCGTCTCCGTATCGATGCGGCAGGTGACGGGGAAGCGCGCCACCTTGTGGTCGGAGGGGCGGAACAACTCCACCATCAGGGTAGCGCGAGGCTTCAGCCCCTCCAGACCCCGCACGGTGATGATTTCCTCACCCGTCAGGCCAAGGCGCGCCCAACCGTCGATCTGGAACTGCAACGGCAGCACACCCATGCCGACCAGGTTGGACCGGTGGATGCGCTCATAGCTTTCGGCGATCACCGCCCGCACGCCCAACAGCTTGGTGCCCTTGGCCGCCCAGTCGCGCGACGAGCCGGTGCCGTATTCCTTGCCGGCGAAGATCACCAGCGGCCGGCCCTCGGACTGGTACTGCATGGCGGCGTCATAGATCGCCATCACCTGTCCGGACGGGAAGTGCTTGGTGACGCCGCCTTCGATGTCGGGCGTCATCTTGTTGCGGATGCGGATGTTGGCGAAGGTGCCGCGCATCATCACTTCGTGGTTGCCGCGCCGCGCGCCGTAGGAGTTGAAGTCCGCCACGTCCACGCCGTGGGCGATCAGGTACTGACCGGCCGGAGAGGTCTTGCGGATCGAACCGGCGGGCGAGATGTGGTCGGTGGTGATGCTGTCGCCGAAGATGCCCAGGATGCGAGCTTCCTGGATATCCGTCACCGGCTTGGGCGTCATCGACAGCCCTTCGAAGTAGGGCGGGTTCTTGACGTAGGTGCTGTCCGGCTCCCAGGCGTAGGTCTGGCCGCCGGAGATGTCGATGCCCTGCCAATGGCTGTCGCCCTTGAACACGTCGGCGTAGCGGCGTGTGAACATCTCATTGGTGATCGTGGCGCGCTGAATCTCGGCGATCTCGGCCGAGGTCGGCCAGATGTCGCGCAGAAACACCGGCTGCCCCTCTGTATCCTCGCCCAAGGGCTCGGTGACCAAATCCATCAGCATGGAGCCGGCGAGCGCATAGGCGACCACCAGCGGCGGGGAGGCCAGATAGTTGGCCCGCACGTCGGGGTTTACGCGGCCTTCGAAATTGCGGTTGCCGGAGAGGACGCTGACGGCCACCAGATCGTCCGCATTGATCGCGTCGGAGACGTTTTGCGGCAGGGGACCGGAATTGCCGATACAGGTGGTGCAGCCATAGCCCACCAGGTTGAAGCCCAGCGCATCCAAGTCGGCCTGAAGGCCGGACGCCGTCAGGTAGTCTGTCACCACCTGGGAGCCGGGGGCCAGCGAGGTCTTCACCCAAGGCTTAGGCTTCAGCCCCTTGGCGTGAGCCTTGCGCGCCACCAGGCCCGCCGCGATCAGAACCGAGGGGTTGGAGGTGTTGGTGCATGACGTGATCGCTGCGATCACCACGTCGCCGTGGCCGACGTCGAAGCCCGCTTCGCCCTCTTCGACCTTGACCGAGATGCGCGCCGTTTCATGCCCAGCCTTACCGAAATCGTTGGCGAGCTGATGCTTGAACGCCTCGGCGGCTTCGGACAGCAGCACGCGGTCCTGCGGCCGCTTGGGGCCGGCGAGCGACGGCTGGACGGTGGAGATATCCAGCTCCAGCGTGTCGGTGAAGACGGGTTCGGGCGTGTCGGCGTCCACCCACAGGCCTTGGGCCTTGGCGTAGGCCTCAACCAGCGCGACCCGATCCGGCGAACGGCCCGTAGCGCTGAGATAGTTGATGGTGGCTTGGCTGACGGGGAAGAAGCCGCACGTGGCGCCGTACTCGGGCGCCATATTGGCGATGGTCGCCTGATCCTCGATGGTCAGGTGTTGCAGCGCGTCGCCATAGAATTCGACGAACTTGCCGACCACGCCCTTTTTGCGCAGCATCTGGGTGACGGTCAGCACCAGGTCGGTCGCGGTCGCGCCCTCGGGCAGCTTGCCGGTGAGCTTGAAGCCGATCACCTCGGGGATCAGCATGGGGATCGGCTGGCCGAGCATGGCGGCCTCCGCCTCGATCCCGCCCACGCCCCAGCCCAGCACGGAAAGGCCGTTGATCATGGTGGTGTGGCTGTCTGTGCCGACCAGGCTGTCGGGATAGGCCACGACCATGGCCTTGATCTCGACCGCTTCGCCCGTTTCGTTGTCGGTGAAGGCGTCGCCATCGACGCGCAGGGACTCGCCCTCTTCAGTCGCGGTCCACACGGTCTGGCCCAGGTTCTCCAGATTGACCTGATGGCAGATGCCGGTGCCAGGCGGCACAACGCGGAAGTCCTGGAACGCGGACGAGCCCCAGCGCAGAAAGCGATAGCGCTCGCCATTGCGCTCGTACTCGCGATCGACGTTCTCGGTGAAGGACTGCGGCGTGCCGAAATGATCGACCATCACCGAGTGGTCGATGACCAGATCGACGGGGTTCAGCGGGTTGATCTTGTTGGGATCGGCGCCGAGCTTGTGCATGGCGTCGCGCATGGCGGCCAGATCGACCACGGCCGGCACGCCGGTGAAGTCCTGCATCAGCACACGAGCGGGGCGGAAGGCGATCTCGTGCTCGGTCTTGCCCTTGTTCTCGACCCAGGCGGCGAGCGCGTGCAGGTCGTCTTCGCTGACCGTCGGGCCTTCGTTGCGGAGCAGGTTCTCCAGCAGCACCTTCATCGACACCGGAAGGCGAGACACGCCCGTGAGGCCCGCCTCTTCGGCGGCGGCTAAGCTGTAATAGGCATAGGTTGTGTCCCCAACCTGCAATTCGCGGCGGGTTTTCAAGGAGTCCTTCGACGCCATCTTGATATCTCTCTTAAAAGGCGGCGGGGTCGCGCGCTGTCTGCAGCGACTCACAGCGACGCCGCCAGCGCGGCGGGAATCCCACCTTGGCGCGGGCTTCATAAACCTCGGCGTCGGCGGCGTCCATCGCTGCGCGAACGTTGACTTAAGGCGGGTGCATCTCATCCTCCCCATCGCTTCGCGATGGAGAGGTGGCGGCGAAGCCGACGGAGGGGCCGCGCGGAGCGTGGAAACGGCCGCGGTGACGCCGCCGGCGTTCCGCCCGGCTGACGCCGTGCGGCCCCCTCTCGCCCATTCGGGCGTACTCCCCCATCGCTTCGCGACGGGGGAGATGAAAGGGACCGCCCTATCCAAGTCCCCCTACCTCCGATACAGCGGCGGCTGATGATTTGGCGGCTGACCGTAGACAACTTGGCCCTGGCGCGGGGCGAACGCCGGTTGTTCGAGGGCTTGGGCTTCAGCCTGGGCCGCGGCGAGGCGGCGGCGCTGACCGGCGCGAACGGCGCGGGCAAGACCAGCCTTTTGCGCGCCATCGCCGGCCTCCTACGACCTGAGGCCGGTCGCGTCTATTTCCAAGACATGGCCGGCGATGTGATCGAGGCCGAGGTCGCCCGGTCTCAAGGCCTGCATCTGCTCGGCCACCATGACGGACTGAAGTCGACCCGCACCGCTGGGGAAGAGCTGAGGTTCTGGACCCGCTGGCTCGGCGGCGATGCGCCCAGCCTCGCCAAAGCCATTGACGCGTTGCAACTCGATCCCCTGCTGGCGTTGGACGTGCGCAAGCTGTCCGCTGGACAGCGGCGGCGGCTGGCGCTGGCTCGACTGATCGCGGCGCCGCGTCCGCTCTGGCTGCTGGACGAACCGATGGCCCCCCTCGACCTGGGGCGTCGCGCCCTGTTCGGCGCCCTGATGCAAGCGCATCTGGACGGCGGCGGCATGATCCTGGCGGCGGTCCATGACGCGCTGCCGATCCCGGTGCGCGAGCTGAAGGTCGGAACCGCATGATCGGCGCCGCGCTCGTCGCCTTGCTGCGTCGCGAGCTAGCGCTGGCCTGGGGGCGGGGCGGCGGGCCTCTGTTCGCCTGCGCCTTCTACGTCGGCCTCGCCACCCTGTTGCCGCTCGCCGAGGGGCCGACGCCGCAGAAGCTGGCGGCCATCGCCCCCGGCGCCGCCTTCGCCGCCCTGGCGCTCTCCAGCCTCTTGTCGCTGGAGCGCCTGTTCGAGCGCGACTACGACGACGGGGCGCTGGATCTCCTGACGCTTGGGCCCCTGCCGCTGGAGGCCGTGACGGCGATCAAATGTTTGGCGCAATGGCTGGCCAACGGCGTGCCCCTGGCTCTGGCCGCGCCCGTCGTCTCCATCGCGCTGGGGGCGGAGCCGCGGCTTTGGCTGATCAGCCTGGTTGCAAGCTTGGGCGGCGGGCTCGGCTTCACCTTCGTCGGCGGGATCGGCGCGGCTCTGGTGCTGGGCGCGCGGCGCGGCGGCCTCTTGATCGCCGTGGTCGTGCTGCCGCTCTTCGCGCCGCCGGTGATCTTTGGCGCGGGCGCGGTGGAGGCGTTTGGCGCCGGTCTGGAATGGAAGCCGGCGCTCGCTTTTCTGTTGGCCTATAGCTTGGCCGCGGCCGGGCTGGCGCCCATCGCCATGGCCGCCGCCTGCCGCAACGCCTTGAGTTAGGACGGGCTGGCGGCTTAAAGAGGCATCGCCGATGACCATCCTTGAAACACAACGCCTGATCCTTCGTCCGCCGATCCAAGACGACTTGGACGGCTGGGCTGCGTTCATGGCCGACCCCGAAGCTCAGCGGTATCTCGGCGGCGTGCAGCCCCGATCGATGGCGTGGCGGCATATGGCGACCATGGTCGGCGCCTGGAGCCTTATGGGCTTTTCGATGTTCTCGGTGCTGCGCAAGGACACTGGCGAATGGATCGGCCGTATCGGCCCCTGGCGGCCGGAGGGGTGGCCGGGGACGGAGATCGGCTGGAGCCTTTTGCCGTCCGCCCAGGGCCACGGCTTCGCCTATGAGGCTTCGGCGGCCTCGGCGGATTGGGCCTTTGAGAATCTCGGCTGGACCGAGATGATCCACACCATCAATCCCGAGAACGCCGCGTCCATCGCGCTCGCCCGGCGGCTCGGTTCGGAGCTGATCGGGCCGGGCCAACTCGCCGCCCCCCATGCCGACGCCCGCGTGGACATCTATGGGCAGACACGCGAGCAATGGCTGAAAAAGCGTAGCCTAGGAGCATGAGTATGAGGCGCCGACATTCTCTCCTAGTCCTGCTGACACTATTGGCCTTGGCTCCCCTGTCGGCCGCCGTCGCCGCGCCCACCCCGGTCTACGCCTATCAGATCGTGCGCACCTTTCCCCACGACCCCACCGCCTTTACCGAAGGGCTGTTCTACCAGGACGGCTACCTCTACGAGAGCACCGGTCTTGAGGGCCAATCCAGCATCCGCAAGGAAAAGCTCGACACCGGCGAGGTGGTGCAGCGCATCTCGATCCCCGACCAGTATTTCGGCGAGGGCATCGTGGCTTGGAAGGGCCGGCTGATCGAGCTCACGTGGCGCTCCCACATCGGCTTTACCTACGATCTGGCTAGCTTTCAGAAGACCGGCGAGTTCCACTATCCCGGCGAAGGTTGGGCGCTGACCAAGGACGCCCATCGCCTGATCATGAGCGACGGTACGCCCGATATCCGCTTCCTCGACCCTTTGACTCTGAAGCAGATCGGGACACTGCATGTCACCGATCAGGGCCGCCCGGTCGACAATCTGAACGAGCTGGAATGGGTCAGTGGCCAGATCTACGCCAACATCTGGCAGACCGACCGCATCGCCCGCATCGACCCCCGCACGGGCCATGTGCTGGGCTGGATCGACCTGACCGGCATCTTAAGCCCCGCCGACCGCGTCCCCGGCGAAACCGACGTCCTGAACGGCATCGCTTATGATCCCAAGGGCGACCGGCTGTTCGTAACCGGCAAGAACTGGCCCAAGCTGTTTGAGATCAAGCTGGTGCGGAAGTAGGGGCGTGGACCTGGCCTTAGCCTCACTCTTCGGTGTAGAGGCTCCGGAAATCCCGATGGCCCTCCAGCACATTGACGACTTCAAACGTGTCGGCTTCGTAGCGAAAAAAGACAATGTAGCCGCGATACGGGAAGCTACGGATGTCGGGCCGCAATTCAGGTCTCGCGCGGCCCAGCATACCGGGCAGCGAGGCTAGCCTTCTGCACTGCTGTTGCAGACGATCGACGAACGCACGAGCAACAGCACGACTCCCGCTCTCTAGGGTGAGGTATCGAAGGATGTCCCGGAAATCCTGCCGCGCCGAAGATAGATAAACAAGACGGCGCAATCAGTAGCCTTCTCGAGCGAGCGCCGCTTCTTCCTCATCAAGCGCCAGGGCTATATCGCTGTCGCTGTGCGCGCCGCCGACGCTGATCGACATGTCGAGAGTCGCCCGAAGAGCTCGTAATTTCACGTCCCGTTCTTCCATCAGTCGTAACGCATCGCGCACCACCTCGCTCGCGTTGTTGTAGCGGCCACTCGCGAGTTGGCCTTGCACAAACGATTCAAAGTGGCTGCCGAGAGAAAAGCTGCTGGCCATGAAGCGCCTCGATTATTTATCATCTAATGATACTTGGGATGGCTCAATCTCTCAAGCTGAGATGGGGCGGCCGAGAACGGGGACGCGTTCCACGGTAGTGTCTCGGCCGGGTTGACGGGGCTTGGGACACGATCTGGCTCCACCCACCTAAGGCTAAGTGACGAATGGAATTAAAACTGAGATACCAGTCGTTCCACACTTCCCTTGTAACCCCGTCCCTAAGCGCGTACCTGCACGCCCTTACGCTGAGTTAAGGTCAAGGAGACCGCGATGGGTTACCGGGTGGCCGTCGTCGGCGCCACGGGCAATGTGGGCCGCGAGATGATGACGATCCTGGAGGAACTGATGTTCCCCGTGGACGAGATTTACGCGGTCGCTTCGCGCAAATCCATCGGCCGGGAGGTCGAGTTCGGCGACCAGGTGCTCAAATGCAAGGACATCGAGACCTTCGATTTTTCCTCCGTCGACATCTGCCTTATGTCGGCCGGGGGCGAGGTGTCCAAGGCCTGGTCGGAGAAAATCGGCCGCGCCGGCGCCGTGGTGATCGACAATTCCTCGGCCTGGCGGATGCACCCCGACGTGCCCCTGATCGTGCCGGAGGTGAACCCCGACGCCGTCGAGGGCTTCCGTAAGAAGAACATCATCGCCAATCCGAACTGTTCCACGGCTCAGTTGGTGGTCGCTCTGAAGCCGCTGCACGACGCCGCCCGGATCAAGCGGGTGGTGGTCTCCACCTACCAGTCCGTTTCTGGCGCCGGGAAGGAGGCGATGGACGAGCTTTGGACCCAGACCAAGAGCGTCTTTGTGCTGGGCCCGACCGATCCGGCCAAGTTCACCAAGCAGATCGCCTTCAACGTCATTCCCCACATCGACGTCTTCATGGACGACGGCTTCACCAAGGAAGAGTGGAAGATGGCGGCGGAGACCAAGAAAATCTTGGACCCGTCGATCATGCTGACGGCCACTTGCGTGCGGGTGCCGGTCTTCGTCGGCCACGCCGAATCGGTGAACATCGAGTTCGAAAGCCCGCTCGACGACGACGAAGCGCGCGAAATCCTGCGGGATTCACCGGGCGTGGTGGTGATCGATAAGCGCGAGGACGGCGGTTATATTACGCCCAAGGAAAGCCAGGGCGAATTCGCGGTCTATGTCTCGCGTATCCGCGTCGACCCGACGGTGGAGCACGGTCTGGCGCTCTGGTGCGTATCCGACAACCTGCGCAAGGGCGCCGCGTTGAACGCGGTGCAGATCGCGGAGCTCTTGCGTACGCGGGGGCTGCTGGAGCGGGCGGACGCTTAGAAGGTTTTACGCTTCTCCAGTTTCCCCAATTTCCTCGTTTTTCCGCTTCCCTCGGGCTTGTCCCGAGGGCCGAGCGTTCAGTGCCGCGGCGCTCTCGCGCCGTCAGGCGCCTATGCTCCGGAGAGTTCGGTCCTCGGGACAAGCCCGAGGAAGGCGGAAGTATAGGGAGCGGAAAATACGGGAGGCACGCACACCGCCTACCGCCTCGCCCGCCCCGTGCCCACCGTCACGGCGCCAGCCTTCGCCGGCGGTAACAAATTGGGCGACAGTCGCCCCGCCTTGCGCGGTTCCTCATCGAACAGCTCGGCCAGCTTCTCCACGATCGCGCCGCCCAGTTGCTCGACGTCGACGATGGTGACGGCGCGGCGGTAGTAGCGGGTGACGTCGTGGCCGATGCCGATGGCGATCAGCTCGACCGGCGAGCTGGTTTCGATGTCGGCGATCACCTGGCGCAGGTGCCGCTCCAGATAATGGCCGGAGTTGACCGATAGCGTCGAGTCGTCCACCGGCGCGCCGTCGCTGATCACCAGCAAGATCTTGCGGGCCTCAGGCCGGCCGATCAGGCGTTGGTGCGCCCAGAGCAGCGCCTCGCCATCGATGTTCTCTTTCAGCAGGCCCTCGCGCATCATCAGCCCGAGGTTCTTGCGCGCGCGGCGCCAGGGCGCATCGGCGGCCTTGTAGACGATGTGGCGCAGGTCGTTCAGCCGGCCGGGCTGGGGCGGTTTGCCGGCCTTGACCCACTCGTCCCGCGCCTGACCGCCTTTCCAGGCCCTCGTGGTGAAGCCGAGCACCTCAGTCTTCACACCGCAACGCTCCAGGGTGCGGGCCAAGATGTCGGCGCAGACCGCCGCCACCATGATGGGCCGTCCGCGCATGGAGCCGGAGTTGTCCAACAACAGCGAGACGACCGTGTCGCGGAACTCGGTGTCCTGCTCCTGCTTGAACGACAGGGGCGCGGTCGGATCGACGATGATGCGGGTCAGGCGCGCGACATCCAGCACGCCTTCTTCCAGGTCGAAGCTCCAGGCCCGGTTCTGCTTGGCCATCAGCTTGCGCTGCAGCCGGTTGGCCAGGCGCGCGACGACGCTGGACAGCGCGGTGAGCTGCTGGTCCAGATAGGCGCGCAGACGGCCGAGCTCCTCGGGCTCGCACAGGTCTTCCGCGCCGATCACCTCGTCGGCCGTGGTGGAGAAAACCTTGTAGAGCGGTTCGCCTTTGCCGAGGTCCTTGGGGTCGGGTCGAGCCGGTCTGGCGGTCGATTCCCCTTCGGGCGCCTCGTCGCTGGAGTCCGCCTCGTCGCCGGCCTGAAGCTCGGTCAGGGTTTCGCCCGCGGCTTCCACCTCGGCGTCGGAGCGTTCGGCGCTGGGGCTGGAGTCGCCCTCGCCGGACTGATCGTCGTTGTCGCCGGTGTCGCCCGCGTCGGGTTGATCTTCGGTCGGCGGATCGTCGTCGCCGCCGTCTTCGGGCGTATCGGCGGCGTCGGGATTGCCGACCTCCAGATCGCGGATGATGGTGCGGGCGATTTTGCCGAAGGCGGACTGGTCGTCCATGGCGGCGGCGAGGCGATCCAGCGCCCGGCCCGCCTTAGCCTCGATTTCTGGCCGCATCCCATCGACCATAGCCTTGGAGCCTTCGGGCGGCGCTTGGCCGGTCAGGCGCTCGCGCACCATCAGGCCCAGGACGTCGGGCAGGGGCATACGGGTGCGATCCGTCATCCGCGCCAAGCCTTTACGCTCGATGTCGGACTCCAGCGCCGCACGCAGATTGGCCTTTACCCCGCCCATGGCGTTGGCGCCGATAGCCTCTACCCGCGCGCCCTCCAGGGCTTCGAAGATCGCGCCGCCTTCGGGCTCCATGGGGCGCAGCTTGGCGTGGGCGGCTTCGTCGTGGTGGGAGAGACGCAGCGCCATGCGGTCGGCGATCCCCCGGATGCGGGCGGCCTCGGCGCCGTTCAGGTCCCGGGGCGGATGGGGCAGGGTGGCGCGCTTGCCGACCAGCGACGGCGCCTCGCCGGAGAAGATCACCTCCAGGTCCGGCGTTTCGGCGAGCGAGCGGGCGGCGTGCGCCA
>Ga0116231_10014091_pt1 | contig 10897 bp, 2 predicted proteins | sample S1TSphgellanicum_2_FD_89695 | JGI IMG/M metagenome (GOLD analysis project Ga0116231, IMG submission 89695) | Host-associated microbial communities from peat moss isolated from Minnesota, USA - S1T2_Fd - Sphagnum magellanicum MG | ecosystem: Host-associated > Plants > Peat moss > Unclassified...
ATGAATTGATTATTCTAGTAATTCCCACCCAAAGGCAAGGTGTGACTGTTCACCGTGATTGGGATAATATGGGGCAACGCCAAACAGACAGTGGTAGTGTTACATTTGAAAATGTGTTAGTGTATCCTGACGAAATTCTTGGTAGTAGAGATAAACCCCGTCAACCCTTCAACACTATTCGCGCCTGCTTAACTCAATTGAATCTTGCTAATATCTATCTGGGAATTGCCCAAGGAGCATTTGCATCTGCTAAAATCTATACTGTCACTAACACAAAACCTTGGCTGACATCAGGTGTAAAAAGTGCAACCCAAGATCCATACATTATCCAGCATTACGGCAATATATGGGTTGATCTTCAGGCAGCCACTTGTCTAGTTGATCAAGCAGGAGAACTACTACAAACAGCTTGGGAGCAGGAATGGTCACTCACCGCAGAACAACGAGGAGAATGTGCGCTGTTTATCGCTACAGCCAAAGTCCTCGCAACTAGAGTTGGCTTGGATATTACCAACCGTATTTTTGAAGTTATGGGTGCACGCGCTACTAACGCCAAATATGGTTTTGATCGCTATTGGCGTAATCTCCGCACGTTCACTCTCCACGATCCAGTGGATTACAAGGTCCAAGATATAGGAAATTGGGCGTTAAACGATCAACTACCACAACCCAACTTTTACTCTTAGAAGGACAAGAGTGTAGCGAACTGCGTTACTGTCACGAACTTATTAACTGCTAACTGCTGACTCTTGACTCATGGGCGGTAGTAGAGAAGTTAAATGAGAAGTAACTTGACTATGGCGACGAGTAATCAACAGGGAAGAACGACATTGAATAGCTAATTCGTCAGTATATCTTCCTAAAGTTTGGCGTTCGATCCCCCAAGCTCGACTAGTACCAGCGATGGTCAAATCCACTGTTTCCGAAGCCTGGACTACAGTTTGCATTGGTTCAGAAGCTTCCACAACCTTGATTTCAATGCGATCGCGCACACTCTTGGGGAGTTGTCCAATCATCTGCTCGATTTCATAGCTCAATTCTTCCTGACGATGATTTCCCGTCGTAGCTTGGAGAATTTGCAATACACAAGTCTCGCGATTCATCAACAGGCGCAACGCCAATATCAGCGCCAAATCATCATGAATATTGGCCGAATAGGGAACCAGTAAACTTTCTAACTGTTCACTGCCTCGGTCTACAAATACAGCCACGTCTACAGGTGCAGTACTGAGAATCTGTCCCACTCTTCCACCTAAGCGATTATTACTAAACGCAGGACGATGCCATCCTACAAGAATTAAATCAGCTGCTTCTAACTTAGCAATCTGGATTGTTTCCCTAGCTACATTATTAGATATACGCACGACAGCTTGTAAATAGGGCTGTATATGCGCTGGTTGAATGTGGCTAATCAGTTCCGCCAATTGTTGACGACGCTGAATCACTAATCGATTCGCCTCCACAGGAGTACTTTCAAATGCGTAATCCTCTTCTAATTCAATCAAGCTGAGAGGATTAATTATGGCAGGTTGTCTAGCACTAAAAGCGATCGCCGCTGCTAACTGTAACAAACCTTTTTGTGTACTAGGATTAGCTACTGGGACTAAAATTTTATAGGGGACAACCGCAGAATTATTTAGAGCAACTTCTGCATCTAATTCTGGTTCTACGACATCTAACTTAATTAACCTTTTAGGATATGTCCATTCCAGCAATGGCGAAGTCATAAAGGTAGTCACCAAAGCCATAATCACTAACATTGTGAACAGCAAAGGTGTAATCACGCCCAACTCTAAACCAATATTTAACACAATTAGCTCAGTCAGTCCCCGGGTATTCATCAACCAACCAAGTGCTGTCGCTTCCCGTTTGTTGATCCCGCTAAACCGAGCCGCTACATATGTCCCAATATATTTTCCGGCGATCGCCACCAGCAAAATCAATCCACACAATAACCACAATTCAGGACGGTTCAGCAGACCAACTTGTGTTTTCAAACCACTGTAGGCAAAAAACACAGGTAAGAGGAATATCAAGACAAAATCTTCTGTTTTTACCGCTATTTCCCGAACTAACCCTGCATTTTTAGGCATAGCTGCGCCGAGTAAAAACGCCCCAAAAATCAAGTGAATTCCAATTAATTCTGTAATCAGAGCTGACGCCACAACTCCCATATAGATTAAAGCCAAAACAAATTGACTTAACCGATGCGTCCGGTGGTAATGAGTGCTGAGGCGTTTGAGGAACCACCGCCCAGCTGTAAACATGAAAGTAATGTAGAGTATACTTTCAATAATAGTCAAAATAGCTTTTTGATCAATACTCCCATTCCGGGCTACGGCGATCGCCACTGCCAATATACACCACGCCGTAACATCATCTACCGCAGCGCAGGTTAAAGCCAATGTACCTAATCGCGTACCCTGTAAATTATTTTCCGTGATAATTCTAGCTAATACGGGAAAAGCTGTAATTGACATTGCTGCTCCCAGAAATAGAGCAAATGCGGTGAAGGATACGCTAGTACTCGAAACTAGCGGATAGAGAAATAAAGATAAAACAGCTGCCAAAGAAAAAGGGACAATAATACTGACATTTGAGGTAATAATAGCCGCTTGTATATTTCCACTCAGATATTTGGGGTCTAATTCTAACCCAATCAGAAACATGAAAAATATCAACCCCACCTGAGATAAAATATTCAAGAAAGGGACAGTTTCTGGGGGGAAAAGCGTAATAGCTAACTGAGGGGCTACCAGACCGAATAGAGATGGACCAAGCATAATTCCAGCCACTATCTCACCAATTACTAATGGCTGCTTAATTACTTTGAAGCCCAATCCTACTAACCGAGACATCCCAATCACAATTAGCACTTCAACCAGGACAAGAATAACTGTCTGCATAGTTTCCTCTCAATAGACTATCCGGGTTCCTCAAATAATTCTTTAGATCAATAGAGAATGTCAACCTTTTTCAGTAAATATTAACCTTTAGTAGTAGTATTTTAACTTACTGTACCCAAGCAAAGGATTGAGATGTTTTTTAATACATCTTTTATAATTGATAGTCTAATTGTGCGACTATCTTCAATGGTTGACACAATTTTGTTACTATAGATACAGGAATTACAGGAACAGGCGAAAAGTTGGTATTTTAAACAGCAGTATAATTTATATCCTATTAAAATTCTACATATTTCTATACAATTTTCAGACTCAATGGAACTTGATAGAACCTAATGCTGTAAGAATATTTACCCGTGATATCAACCTTAATATTATTTCAATGTGATCTAGTCAGTTTTCTGTGGTCATCTTTAATGTCCTCTAGATAATTAGGAAACTAAGTTTCACCTATTTTTTGTATGGACTGCTCCTATTCTAGCCTCAAACATTTATCTAGAGTAGATTACAAAAGAAAGTTAGTTTTTAGGAACAGCAGCACAGGTTAAGTCATCACGTACTTGTACGGAAGGTTCTGCCGCAATTAATTCAACTTTCCCCTGTGAATTACGATGCCAACCGATAGCTGGGACGAGTGCTTCTGGAGATGCTGGTATTATATGGGCAGTATTGCCAGGCTTCAGGTATGCAGAGATATCACGTACATCAGACCAAGTGGGATCGCTGATCAACTCATATGTCGGATTTGGTGCTATTCCACCTCGTCCTGATGCCATAAAACTGCTATTACTTTTATCAGCACAACCTGTGGTTATTTGCTGCGAGTGGTCAACTACATTCTCTGGTAATTTGACTAAAGCGGAATTGGGAGCAACTCCAGGTGTGTTAATTTCCACAGTACCATTAACCCCAAATTGAGAACTGGCTACGATATCGTTTTCAGGAGTTAATTGGTTGCGGAAGGCTAAACCGTAGATACCATCAGTGGTAATATTAATGTTACCTCCGTGACCAAGTACAGCAGTGGCAATGATGTCACTATTACCACTACCTAACAGAAATAGGGTATTGAGGTTAATGTTACCACCATTGCCTGTACCACCTGCTTCGGCATTGAGGATACTGCGATCGCCCATTTGCAGAAGTTGCGAAACATGTAACACCAAATTACCACCATCACTAGAGACAGTTGAGGCGTTGATTTGGGTATTTTGGTTGAGGAACAATGAACCGCTCGCAATCTCCACAGTACCACCATTACCACTTCCCGTACTATTACTACTTATTTGCGAGCCATTTTGCAAGTTAACCAGACCGCTAGCGTTAACAATTAAATCACCTGCTTTACCAGATTGTGATGATGAGGTAGAAAGTAGAGCATTTTCCATTAAATCTAAAGTATTAGTGTTAATTTTAATACTCCCGCTATCACCTTGTCCTGAGGATTGACTAGTAATGGTGCTTTGATTGAGGTTAATCCCACTAGCTGTGACATTAATCGCACCTGCATTCCCACTTCCAGATGTGGAGGAGTCAATTGAAGTACCATTTAGCAGGGTAAAATCATCAGCGTTGATACTTATATTCCCAGCGTTCCCGGCACTACTTGTACTGCTGAGGATTTGACTCTGGTTAAAGGTCGCTAGACCCGGACTGGTGATGCTGATATTTCCGGCGGGGTCACTACCTTTAGCGTCGCTTTGAATGTGGGTATTAGTCAGGGTGATATCTCCGGCGCTAGTAATGTTGATATCTCCAGAGCGTCCCGTCCCATCAACAGGGACTATAAATGTACCAGTAAATTGTGTGTATACAGATACCTGCTTACTTGTTTGGAATACTGTATCAGCGATCGCCAGATTTCCTTGCCCAATAATCGACATGGCTCCAGCCTGAGCAGAAGAAGATGTTGTGAGGACTGTTAGTCCAGATATCTGGTTTTGGGCATCTAAGATAACTGCTCCCCCATTGCTGGCAATTCCTTGGGGTGCAATAGAAAAAGTATTCAAATTGCTACCATTGCCAACGATATTGCCATTTGGGGCAGATAAGGAGATATACCCTCCCTGTCCACTATTGTTGCTGTTTGATACGGAAAAGGAATCTAAATTGCCTTGGTTAGAGATGCTGCTGTTTTGGGAGAAAAGTGTAATAGCTCCTCCCTGACCACTACTTCCTCCTTGTTGTGAAAAGGAGAAAGATTCTAAATTGGCCTGGTTAGAGATGCCATTAGTTGCGGAAAGGGTGATTGCTCCTCCATTCTGAGATGAGACATTATCAGGAGCAGATGCGTATGACTGAATTTCGCTGTTATCAGTAAGAGAAATATTACCATTGGTCGCAGAAGCTGTGATCGCTCCTCCATTCCCTCCAGATGCTGCTGAAAATAAGAGGCTGTAATCCTCCAGAGAAACATTACCATTAGTTGTGGAAAGCGCGATCGCTCCTCCATTCCCTAGAGATTCTCCAGTCCCTCCCTCGGAATTGAATTCGCTGTGATCAGTAAGAGAAATATTACCATTGGTCGCGGAAGCTGTGATCGCTCCTCCATTCCCTCCATTTCCTCCACCTGAATAGAAATGGCTGTAATCCAGAGAAATATTACCATTGGTCACAGAAGCTGTGATCGCCCCTCCAGTCCCTCCATTTGTTCCTGAATTGAATTGGCTGTTACCAGTAAGAGAAATATTACCATTGGTCGCGGAAGCTGTGATCGCTCCTCCAGTCCCTCCATTGCCTCCAGCTGAATAGAAGGTGCTGTTATCTAGAGAAATATTACCATTGGTTGCAGAAACTGTGATCGCCCCTCCATTGCCTACCGTTCCTCCAGCTGCTGAATCGAAGCCGCCGTCATCTAGAGAAATATTACCATTGGTTGCGGAAACTGTGATCGCCCCTCCATTGCCTACAGTTCCCTGACCCCCTCCAGATGAATAGAAGCTGCTGTTATTCGGAAGATAAATATTACCGTTTGTTGTAGAAACTGTAATGGCTCCTCCATTTCCATAAGACGATGAATTCAATTGTCCGTCAGAAATAATAATATCCCCATTGGCAACCAGGGTAATTGAACCACCGTTTCCTACTGCAGGTGATGTGTTAATACCAACAACGCTAATGCTACCTGGAGGAAGTCCCGCTACCGTCCCTGTAGTAAAACTGGTATTGCTATTACCCACCCCTACTTGCGGCAAATTGGGGGTAGGTACTGATATCACCCCTGCCTCCAAAATTACCGCAGGCTGGGTGGCGAGAGTCTTATAATCTGGATCAGTGGTGGAAACTGTGGTATCAGGACCAGCGATAGAAATATAGCCAGCCTGAATACTCCCTGTTGCCTCTACCTTCAATGCCACTCCATTATAATAACCAAATACTACATTTCCATTGGCATAAATTACCGGGTCAAACTGGCTGACAAAATTACCAGGATCGCCTGAAAGAGTTTGAAAAGACACGTTTCCACCACTGAGGAAATGGGCATCACCAGAAATATTACCATCACTGATTAAACTCAGATTTCCCCCACTCTGAAGGGCTGGATTCGGCTGGTTTAATGCCAGAATATCAATATTTTGATTCCCTTGAATCGTTAAATTTCTCCCTGCTTGGGCGAGAAATGGACCTGTCGTATCCCCAATCTGTACTGTATCCTGCGCATTCAGGGTCAAATCTCTCCCTGCCACCAATTGTCCTTGTAAATCCAAGCTACCTGCTTGCAAAGTTAGGTCAAGTCCGGTGGTCAGGTTTCCCTGTACTTGAATCGGTGCTGCGTTCTGTCCCATCTGTAAACCGATGGGTACGCTCATTGTCAACAATGGCGGTGTACTAGCCGTCGCATTAAATTCCACCCCATCGCTAAACTTAATGCTATTCGCTGTTGTTCCTATAAATGAACCACTAATATTCAATGAGGCGTTTTTGCCAAACACTATCCCTGCCGGATTCATTAAATACAAACTCACGGGAGAATTACCGTTGATTGTTTGGATTAATCCATCAATATTGGAAATATTCCCACCTGTAACTCGACTAAATATAGTTGTAACGTTTGGCGTGTTAGACAAATCGAAACTAGCGGAACCACCCGTCGGGATAGAGAAATTACTGAAACTATGAAATAAATTATTACCTTTTTCAATACCATTAAGAATAGTAAAATCATTTCCGTTGACATTGACAATGGTATTAGTAGTACCGTCAGATTTCACCTGAGCCATAGCTCTAAGAGTGAATAAACTGATGAATATTAGCAAAGTACTAAGCTGGAGGCTTATCCCTTGGTTAATTGCACTCATAACTACAAACTCTTTCCCTGATCAATCCTTAGCTAAACTTGACTACAAGCAATAGCCTATATGTAGTATACCACTACTATTGGTAAAGACAAAAGGGAAAATTACACTTGTAAGAAAGTTAAACCTAGTTTTTAGGAACAGCAGCACAGGTTAAGTTATCACGTACTTGTACGGTAGGTGCTGCTGCTATTAATTCAACTTTCCCCTCAGCATTACGATGCCAACCGGTAGCTGATACGAGTGCTTCTGGAGATGCTGCTATTATATGGGTGGTATTGCTAGGTTTAAGGTATGCAGAGGTATCACGCACATCAGACCAAGTGCGATCGCTAATCAACTCATATGTCGGATTTGGTGCTATTCCACCCCGTCCTGATGCTACAAAACTGCTACTACTTTCATTAGCACAACCTGTAGTTATTTGCTGCGAGTGGTCAGTCAAATTCTCTGGTAATTTGATTAAACCTGAATTGGGAGCAACTCCAGGTATGGTAATTTCCACAGTTCCATTGACGCCAAATTGCGAACTGGCGGTGATATCGTTCTCAGGAGTTAATTGGTTGCGGAAAGCTAACCCGTAAATACCATCAGTCGTGATATTAATATTACCTCCATGACCAAGTACAGCAGTGGCAATGATATCACTATTACCACTACCCAATAGAAACAGGGTATCGAGGCTAATGTTACCACCATTACCTGTACCACCTGCTCCGGCGTTGAGGATACTGCGATCGCTCATTTGCAAAACTTGAGAAACATTCAAGACTAAGTTACCACCATCACTAGAGGTAGTTGAGGCGTTGATTTGCGCATTTTGGTTGAGATTTAGTGAACCAGCATTAACTTCCACAGTACCACCATCACCACTTCCCGTACTACTGCTATTAATTTGTGAACCATTTTGTAAGTTAACCAGACCGCTAGCGTTAACAGTCAAATTACCCGCTTTACCAGATTGAGATGCAGCAGTAGAAAGCTTAGCATTATTGTTAAGTTGTAAGTCTGCTGTAGTCAGTGAGATTGTCCCACCATTACCACTCCCACTCGTACCAGTTGAGAGCGTGCTATTGTCCAAACTTGAGGTTTTCGCCACATTGATATTAATTTCTCCAGCATTCCCACTTGCATTGGTTGAAGAGTTGATCGAAGTACCATTCAGCAGAGTAAGCCCATCAGCGTCGATACTTATATTCCCAGCATTCCCAGCATTACTTGTACCGCTGATAATTTGACTCTGGTTCAAGGTAACTAGACCCGGACTGGTAATGCTGATATTTCCAGCGGGGTCGATACCTTTAGCGTCGCTTTGAATGTTAGTATTAGTCAAGGTGATATCTCCGGCGCTACTAATGTTGATATTTCCAGATCGCCCTGTGCCATCAACTGCAACTGTAAATGCACCAATAAAATGATCATATACAGATACCTGTTTACTCGTTTGAATTACGGTATCAGCGATCGCCAAATTTCCTTGTCCAATAATCGATACAGCCCCAGCCTGAGCGGAAGAAGAAGTCGTGAGTACTGTCAGTCCAGATATCTGGTTCTGGGCATTTAAGGTGACTGCTCCCCCATTGCTGGCAATTCCGTAAGGCGCAATCGAAAAAGTATACAAGTTGCTACTGTTGCCAACGATATCCCCGTTTTGGGCCAATAGGGAGATATCTCCTCCCTGCCCACTATTCCCACTATTAATTCCGTTTTGTGCTAAAGAGATGGAAAGCAAATCTCCTTGGTTCGAGATACTGCCGTTTTGGGAGGAAAATGTGATAGCTCCTCCTTGACCACTATTCCCTCCTCCTTTTGACCAGGAGAAAGAGTAGAAGTTGCCCTGATTAGAGATACCATTGGTAGCAGAAAATGTGATAGCTCCTCCTTGACCACTATTTCCTCCTCCTGTTGCTTGAGACGAAGAGTACAAAAATCCATTAGTAGAGATGATGCTACCATTGGTAGCGGAAAATGTGACAGCTCCTGCATTCCCAGATGAGATACCACTAGGGGCAGCTGCATATGAATCAATTGAACTGTTAAGACTATTAATATTACCGTTAGTTGTGGAAACTGTGATCGCTCCTCCATTTCCCCCAGATGCTCCCGAATATAAGATGGCCATGCCCAACGTTGGGAAATCTGGATCATCTATAAGAGAAATATTCCCATTGGTCGCGGAAACTTTAATGGCTCCTCCATTTCCTAGCGATACTCTATTTAATCCATTCTGCTCTGCATAAGTTGGGTCAAGCCCTCCAGCTGAATGCAATTCACTATCTGTAAGAGAAATATTACCATGGGTTGCGGAAAGTGTGATGGCTCCTGCATTTTCTAGAGGTTGTCCACTCCCTCCATTCCCTCCGTCTGAATCCAAAAGAACATAACTCGAAGAGCTATTACCTGAAAGTGTAATATTCCCATTAGTTGTGGAAAGTGTAATTGCTCCTCCATTCCCTGTACGCACATTCATTGGATTTGAGTCATTTAGATCTGTTGCTGAATTAAAGTAGCTCCCCCCCGAAAGGGAAATATTCCCATTGGTGGCGGAAACTGTAATATCTCCTCCATTCCCTCCATTCCCTCCAGGTGCATTTAAGTGGCTTGCATTCGTAAAAGAAATATTTCCATTGGTGGCGGAAATTGTAATGTCTCCTCCATTCCCTCCATTCCCTCCATTTACTGATGTATTGACGCGACTACTATTCGCAAAATAAATATTCCCATTGGTGGCGGAAACTGTGACGTTTCCTGAATTCCCTCCATCTGTCCCAGCTGAATAGAAGCTATTGTTATTCATCAGAGAAATATTACCATTGGTCACGGAAACATTGATCGCTCCTCCAGTCCCTCCATTGTTAGGTGATGATGAGTCCAATTTGTCGTTAGAAAGGAGCACAATATCGCCGCCTTGAGCAGTCAGGGTAATGGGACCACCTGACGTAGTCACGTAAGCAAGGGTAATGCCGCCTGCTGGAAGTCCCGCTAACGTCCCCGTAGTGAAATTGGTATTGCTATACATCCCTTGCTGTGTCAAATTGGGGGTAGGTACTGATGCCACCCCTGCCTCCAAAATCAACGCAGACTGAGTTTTGAGAGTGATATAATCTGGATCAGTGGGGGAAACTGTGGTATCAGGTCCGGTGATAGAAATATTACCACCCTGAATACTCCCTGTTGTTTCTACCTTCAATGCTACTCCCGTATAGTTACCGAATGATACATTCCCATTGGCATAAATTATCGGGTCATACTTACTAACAAACGTACCTGGAGTACCTGAAAGAGTTTCAAATAAGACATTGCCACCACTGAGGAAATGAGCATCACCAGAAATATTACCATCACTGATTAAACTCAGATTTCCCCCACTTTGAAGGGCTGGGTTCGGCTGGTTTAATGCCAGAATATCAATATTCTGATTCCCCTGAATCGTTAAATTTCTCCCTGCTTGAGCGAGAAATGGACTTGTTGTATTCCGAATCTGTACGGTATCCTGCGCATTCAGGGTTAAATCTCTCCCCGCTACTAGTTGTCCTTGTAAATCCAAGTTACCTGCTTGCAGAGTTAGGTCTTGTCCTGTGGTCAGGTTTCCCTGTACTTGAATTGGTGCTGCGTTTTGTCCCATCTGTAAACCGATGGGTACACTCATTGTCAACAATGGCGGTGTACTAGCATTCGCACTAAATTCCACCCCAT
>Ga0116231_10014092_pt1 | contig 10897 bp, 10 predicted proteins | sample S1TSphgellanicum_2_FD_89695 | JGI IMG/M metagenome (GOLD analysis project Ga0116231, IMG submission 89695) | Host-associated microbial communities from peat moss isolated from Minnesota, USA - S1T2_Fd - Sphagnum magellanicum MG | ecosystem: Host-associated > Plants > Peat moss > Unclassified...
CGGCAGACTAACGGCCTCGAGGAACTCGTGCATGACCGCGCCGACCGACATTTCCCCAAAACGCGCCGCACCGACCGCCGGCGCCGCGCCACGCTTCGACCGCAAGTTCATCGAAGACAACCAACTCGTCGAGCGCTATTTGCAGAACAAGCTGCCGCCCAAGGGAGCGCGCGAACTCGAGAACTGGTGCCGCAGCCATCCCGAGTATCTCGATGAATTGGGTCTGCCCGAGCGCACGCTCGCGAGCCTCCAGCTGCTCGAGACCAGCGGCCGGCCGCAGGATCTGCAGGAGCCGCAGGCTCCCTGGTGGAAGACGCCGTATCTCTCGATCGGACTCGGTGTCGTGGCCCTGCTCTGTGCCGCCGCGGCGATCGCGCTGTTCAGCGATACGATCCTCTTGAACGGGAAGCTCCGTGCCGCGCGCGCGCTCGCGACACAGGGCTCACTCACGGCACCCACGGCGCAGAGCAGCCTGAAGATCCAGCCCGATCACGCGGCCGGCATCGATTCGGCGCGGTTCCGTGTGAGCCACGGCGCGGCGAATCTCGTCGAAGTGCACATCGACATGAGTTATGCGGCCGAAAACGAATTCCGCGTGTTCGTCGACAAGCAGGATCAAGGCCGCGCGCTCGTGCTCGAAAATCTGTTCAAGGATTCGAACGGCGAACTCAAGGTCTCGTTCAATAGTTCCGGTCTGGCGGTCGGTCGTTACGATGTGCGCATCGAAGGCCTGCCGGCCCGCGGCGCACCCATTGCGGAAGGTTGGCTGTATTTCGAGGTGACGTAGGCGTTCGAAGTCGCTCGAGCGCCATGCGCGGCGCGAGTGCCGTGCGGCGACTCAAGGCTCCCGAAGGCTCACGATCGGCGGGGTGTCGACGACGCGGCGCGTCGCCAGCGTCCCGCTGACGCCGACGAGCAGCGTGCCGCAGACCAAGCCGAGAACCCAGACCCAACCGTCGAACGTATAGGTCAGCGAAAACAGGCGTCGCGCGATGACCCAACCGATCGTCGTGGCGCCGACCGCCGCGAGCGTTCCGGACAGGAATCCCAGCGCGGAGAACTCCGCGGCGACGCCTTGCAGCACGGTCATGCGGCTCGCGCCGAGCGTGCGCAGCATCGCGCTCTCATAGCGCCGCTCGTCGCGCGTCGCTTGCACGGCCGCGAGCAGCACGATGACGCCCGCGACGAGAGTGAACAGAAACACATATTGAACCGCGAGCGTGGCGCGATCCATGATCTCGCGAATCTGCTTCAAGATCGCATCGACGTCGAACACCGAAACCGTCGGGAATTCGCGCACGAGAGCGACGAGCGCGGGCCGCTGCGCCGGCGTGAGATACAGGCTCGTCATGTAGGTGCCGGCCGCCCCGTCGAGCAGCCCCGGCGGAAACACGAGAAAGAAGTTCGGGCGAAAGCTGTCCCAGCGGATCTTGCGGATGCTCGCGACGGTGACGGTCAAGGGTTCGCCCGCGACGTCGAACTGCAGCGTATCGCCGAGCTTCAAGTTCAGCGCCTCCTGATATTCGGTGGAAATCGACACGAGCGGCTTGCCGTCGTCGGCCTTCGTCCACCAGCTTCCGCTGATCAACTGGTTGTCGGGCATCAGATCGGCCGACCAAGTCAGGTTCTGCTCTCGCTCGAGGAAGCCCTTGCCGGCCTCGTTGCCGACCTTGATCGCGTCGCTCGGCGTCCCGTCGATGCCGCTGATGCGTGCACGGACCATCGGATACATGACAGGCGAGCCGAAGCCGTGACTGTCGAGGAAATCGCCCAAGGGTTTGCGTTCCTCGGGTCGTATGTTGATCAGGAAGTTGTTCGGCACGTCGACCTTGAGACTGTTGCGCCAATCGGCCAACAGGTCGCCGCGCACGACCGCGAGCAGCAGCAGCACCATCAATCCGAGCCCGAAGGCGACGATCTGCGCGACGCTCGAGGTGCCGCGCCGCGAAACGTTCGCGAGCCCGTAGCGCCAGGCGACGCCGACGCCACCGCGCAGACGTCCCGTCAGACGCACGAGTCCGAATCCCGCGAGCGCGAGCGCGAGGCCGACGCCGAGCACACCCGCAAACACGTAGGCGACGAGTTGCGTGTCGCGCACGAGCGTCCAGAGAATCGCGAAAATCGCGGCGAGCGCGAGCACGTAGCTCAGGCCGAAGGCGAGTGCCGGCGCCTCCGCGGTCTTGCGCAGGACGCACGCGGGCGGCGTATTCTTGAGCTGCAGCAGCGGCGGCAGGGCGAAGCCGATCAACATCGCGATGACCGTCACGAGCGCGATCGGCACGGGGGTCAGCGCGGCGGCCGGCAGCTCGCCGCGAATCAAGTCGCGCAGCAGCCAGGCGAGGCCGGATTGCGCGAGAAAGCCCAGCGTCGCGCCGACCACGACGGCGCCGATCGCGAGAACCCCGAGTTCCATGACGGAGATCGCGAGCACGAAACCCTGACTCGCGCCCATGCATTTGAGCAGCGCGACCGCATCGATGTGACGCGCGACGTAGCGCCGTGCACCCATCGCGACGGCCACGGCGGCGAGCAGCACCGAGGCCAGACTCGCGAGATTCAAGAAGCGCCCCGCCCGGTCGATCGCGGAGTTGAGCTGACGGCTCGACTCGTCGACATCGCGCAGCTTTTCCGCACCGGTCTTGTGCGCCTTGAGGTACTCGCGATAGGCGTCGATCGCCGCCGTTGGTCCCGCAAACAATCCCGCGTAGGTCACCCGGCTGCCCGGCTGGATCAACTGCGTCGCCGCGAGGTCGTCGAGATCGATGAGCACGGCCGGCGCGATCGAGACGAAGGCCGTGCCCTGATCGGGTCGATAGTCGAGAACGTCCGAAATCCGGAAGGACTGTGTGCCGAGTCGCAAGCTGTCGCCGATTTTCAGGTTCAAGGTCGCGATCACGCGCGCATCGACCCAGGTCTCGCCGCGATTCGGGATCCGGTCGGTCGTGTGGCCGACCCCGAACGCGGATTCCGCGATCCGCAGGTGACCCCGCAGCGGATAGCCCGCGGTGACCGCGTGCACGGAGGCGAGCTGCGAAACGTCGCCGTTGAACACGGCCGTCGCGAACGACCACACCTGCGCGGTCTTGAGTCCACGCCGCGCAGCTTCGGTGAAATAGACGTCGGGTAGCGGATTGCTCGATTCGATGCGCAGGTCCGCGGCGAGCACTTCGGAGGCCTGGGCGCGCACGCCTTGCGCGATGCGGCTCGTGAAGAAACCGACCGCCGTCAGCGACAGCACCGCAACCGTGAGCGCGAGCACGAGCACCGAGAGCTCGCCCGACTTGAGGTCGCGCCACAGATTGCGGATGGCGAAGCGCAGCGGCCGCATGGCGTCAATTCACCGCGTGACCGGCATCGAGCTCCAGCACGCGGCCGCAGCGCCGCGCGAGGCCACGGTCGTGCGTCACGAGCACGAGCGTGCTGCCCGTGCTGCGATTGAGCTCGAACAAGAGGTCGGTGATGCGCGTGCCCGTGGCGCTGTCGAGATTGCCGGTCGGTTCGTCGGCGAACAGCACCTGCGGATGCGTCACGAACGCACGCGCGATCGCGACACGCTGCTGCTCCCCGCCCGACAGTTGCTTCGGATAATGCGGCAGGCGCGCGCCCAAGCCCACCTGCGACAGGGCCTCCGCGGCAACGCCGCGCGCGTTCGCGCTGCCCACGAGTTCGAGCGGCAGCATGACGTTTTCGATCGCGGTCAGCGACGGAATCAAATGAAACGACTGGAACACGAAGCCCACGTGCTGGCCGCGCACGCGCGCGCGGCCATCCTCGTCGAGCGCGGTCAGATCCTCGCCCGCAATCAGCACTTTGCCCGACGAGGGCGTGTCCAGACCCGCCAACAGCGCGAGCAGCGTCGATTTGCCGGCTCCGGAGGCGCCCACGATCGCGAGCGACTCGCCGGCTCGCACCGCCAGGCTCACATCGGCGAGAATGGTGAGCGGTCCTTCGGGACTCGCGACGATCTTGGAGATTTGTCGCGCTTCGAGCACGATGGAGTTTGCGACGATGGAATCCGGCATCTGGAGCGCCCGTGAAACGGTTAATGGTCCTATTGGTGATGATTTTCGCGGCAATTTCGGCCCGCGCCGAAACCGCCACGCTGCTCGTGTTCGGCGACAGCATCAGCGCAGGCTTCGGACTCGACGACGAGACCCACGGCTGGGTCGCGCTGTTGCAGACCAGACTCGAACAAACAGGGTACGGTTACCGGGTCGTCAATGCCAGCGTCAGCGGTGAAACGACCGCTGGAGGGTTGGCGCGGCTGCCGCGTGCGCTGGCGCTGCACCATCCGCAAATCGTCATCCTCGAGCTCGGCGGCAACGACGGGCTACGCGCGCTGCCGATCAAGCCGATGCACGACAATCTCGCGAAGATGATCGAGCTGTCCCGAGCGGCCGGCGCGAAAGTCCTGCTGCTCGGCATCCGCATTCCGCCGAATTACGGTCGGGACTACACCGAGCAATTTCGCCTGACCTACCCCGATCTGGGGCGCGAACTCAGAGTGCCGGTCGTCCCCTTCCTGCTCGACGGCATCGCGCTCACGCCCGGTCTCATGCAGGCGGACGGTATTCACCCGGACGAGCAGGGGCAGCCGCTACTGCTCGCGAACGTCTGGCCCGCGTTGCTGCCGCTGCTGAAGTCCGCTCAGGCCGCGGGCGCCGGCAGCCATTGATCGACGCCGCCGTGCTTCGAGCACGAGCCGCTGTGCGTTTTCGACATCGAGTAGCTGCCATCCTTGCACTTGGCCGTCGCGCCCGCGGGCGCGGGCGACGGGGCCGCCTTGTTGACGCCGCCGTGGTGGCTGCAGGCGCCCTTGCCGGTCGCCGTCGAGGTGCTGCCGTCCGTGCAAGTCACGGTCGCTGGGGCCGTGTCGGCCGATGCTGAATGGCAGAGCACGGCCAACAGGCAAGAAACGGCAATGACGCCATGGCGCTTTGGGTTCATCGATCGGTCTCCTTACTTGAGCGGCAAAATGTTGCGAACATTGACGAGAAACGCGGTGTGCTGATGCTGGGTTGCGGCCTGGAACAGCGAACCGGTGACCTCGACGTGCGTGTCGTCGGCGATCTCGGGCGGCAGTTCCGACCAGCCGACGAGTTGCAGTTCGTTGGCCGGCATGCAGAAATGGCTGTTTGCGGGCGCATAGATGTACGCCGTGTGATCCAGCGTCAGCACGGGTACGTGATCGATGCCGTCGCCGGCGGGAAACGTCTGGATGCGTATTTTGCCCTGAAAACTGTGCCTGAACGGCTCTTGGAACAGACAGGCGCCGCTACCGACGACGCAGCCGGATAGCGCGATGCAGAACGCGGCTGCCAGCAGCGGCGAAAATCTCATGAATGCGTACTCCATTGCTGGCGGCATGAACCGATGCTATACACCCGCAATAATAACGAGGAGTAGGCTAACTTGGAGCGAATTTGGCTGAAGAATTACCCGCCCGGCGTGCCGGCGGACATTGACCCGAGCGCTTACACGTCGATAACGGCCTTGTTCGAAGAGGCCTGTGCGAAGTACCAACACCTGCCCGCCTTCTCCAACATGGGCACGAGCTTGAGCTATGCGCAGCTCGACGAACTCTCCCGCGCCTTCGCAGCCTGGCTGCAGCAAAAGTCCGGGCTCCTCGCCGGCGACCGCGTCGCGATCATGCTGCCGAACATCCTGCAATATCCGGTCGCGCTGTTCGGCGTCTTGCGCGCGGGAATGATCGTCGTGAACACGAACCCGCTCTACACGCCGCGCGAGCTCGAGCATCAACTCAGCGATTCCGGCGCCAAGGGGATCGTGATTCTCGAGAACTTCGCGCACGTGCTCGAGGCCGTGATCACGCGCACCCAGGTCAAGCGGGTGCTCGTGACCGGCGTCGGCGACCTCTTGGCGTTTCCGCGCGGAACGCTCGTGAATTTCGTCCTGCGCCGCGTGCGCAAGCAGGTCCCGGCCTGGCATCTGCCCGACGCCTCGCGCTTCAAGAGTGCGGTCTCTTACGGCCTCGGACTCAAACTCGAGCCCGTGATCACGAGCCTGCGCGACACGGCCTTCTTGCAATACACGGGCGGCACGACCGGCGTCGCGAAGGCCGCGATTCTCACGCATGGGAACATGGTCTCGAATCTCATGCAGGCGAGCGCCTGGATCGCACCGGTCATGCGCAGCACGCCGCCCTCACCCGTGATCATCACCGCGCTGCCGCTGTACCACATCTTTTCGCTCACCGCGAATTGCTTCATGTTCTGTCATCTCGGCGCCCACAACCTGTTGATCACGAACCCGCGCGACTTCAAAGGCTTCGTCGCGGAATTGAAGAAGCGCCGTTTTTTCTTCTTCAGCGGCGTCAATACGCTGTTCAACGCGCTGCTGCATACGCCGGGCTTCGACACCGTCGACTTCAGCGGCCTCAAGATCAGTTTGGGCGGAGGCATGGCGGTGCAGGCCGCGGTCGCGGAGCGCTGGAAAGCCGTGACCGGCTGCATTCTGACGCAGGCTTGGGGCTTGACCGAAACCTCGCCGGCCGCGTGCATCAATCCGCTGGGTACCGAGTTCAACGGCTCGATCGGTTTGCCGATACCGTCGACCGAGATCACGATTCGCGACGACGAGGGACGCGAGCTAGGCGTGGACGCGATCGGCGAAATCTGCGTCCGCGGCCCGCAGGTCACCTGCGGCTATTGGCAGCGGCCCGACGAAACCGAGAAGGTGTTTTTCGAGGATTGGCTGCGCACGGGCGACATTGGTCGAATCGACACCGGCGGTTTCGTGTTCATCGAAGACCGCAAGAAGGACATGATTCTGGTCTCGGGCTTCAACGTCTATCCAAACGAGGTCGAAGCCGTCGCCGCCCTGCATGCCGGCGTCCTGGAGGCCGCCGCGGTCGCGGAAGCCGACGAGTCGTCCGGCGAAGTGGTTTCGCTGTTCGTCGTGCGCAAGGACCCGAACCTCACGGCCGTGGATTTGATGGCTCACCTACGCACGGAGCTGACCGGGTACAAGGTGCCGAAGCACATTTATTTCCGCAACGAATTACCGAAGAGCAATGTCGGCAAGATCTTGCGGCGGGCGCTGCGCGACGAGCTGCTGTCCCCCGTCCCAACGCCTCAATCGGAACCGCCCGCTCCTCCGCCTCAAGTCAACGCGTAGGTTCTGACGGTTTCCACGAGCACCGCGACGCTCTCGGGGTCGACCTCGGGCGTGATGCCGTGACCCAGGTTGAACACGTGCCCCGGGCCGCTGCCGAAACTGTCCAGCACGCGCAAGGTTTCGCTTTGCAGCGTCTCGGCTCCCGCGAACAGCGCCGACGGATCGAGGTTCCCCTGCAGCGCGACGCGGTCACCGACGAGCACACGCGCGGCCGATAGATCAGTGGTCCAGTCGACGCCGACGGCATCGCAGCCGATCGCGGCGATCTTGGGCAGCCAGGCCCCGCCGCCTTTCGTGAACACGATGTTCGGCACTCGGCGGCCCTCTGCCTCGTGGGTCAGCGCGGCGACGATCTGCGCCATGTACCGCAGCGAGAACTCTTCGTACTGCCGTGGCGTCAGCACGCCGCCCCAGGTATCGAACACCATGACGGCCTGCGCGCCGGCCGCGATCTGTGCGTTCAAGTACAGCACCGTCGCGCGCGCGAGCAGATCGAGCAGGCGATGCAGCAGATGCGGGGCTTCGTACATCATGCGCTTGATCCGGCCGAAGGCTTTGCTGCCGCCCCCCTCGACCATGTAGGTCGCGACCGTCCAAGGGCTGCCCGCGAAGCCGATCAGCGGCACGCGGCCCTTGAGCTCGCGACGGATCAGCGATACTGCGTCGATCACGTATTTCAACTCGCGGCCGGGATCCGGTATCGGCAGCTTGTCGATGTCCGCGGCGGTGCGCACGGGGTGCGCGAACGTCGGACCCTCGCCGGCCTCGAACTCGAGGCCGAGATTCATAGCGTGCGGAATCGTCAATATGTCGGAAAACAGGATCGCGGCATCGAGCGGATACCGGTCGATCGGCTGCAGCGTGACTTCGCAGGCGATCTCGGGATTGGTGCACATCGCGAGAAAATTGCCCGCGCGCTTACGCGTTGCGCGGTATTCGGGCAGGTAGCGCCCCGCCTGGCGCATGAGCCAGATCGGGCGCCGCGGCGTCGGTTCGCGCAACAAGGCGCGCAGCAGCAGATCATTCTTCAAGACGGCCTTCGGATTGGGTTCGTTCATGTTCTTTCGTTGGGGTCGAAGAGTCGGCGGTGTTCGAGAATCGCGTAGCGGTCGGTCATTCCGGCGATGTAGTCGGCGACCGCGCGTGCGCGACCCGATGGGCCTTGCACGGCCTCGCGGCGCGTGCCGGTCGCGCGATGTTCATCGGGCATGAGCCCAGGCTCCGAGAAGAATGCGTCGAACAGCTCGCGCACGACGCGACGGGCCTTCGAAGTCATGCGCTGCACCTTGTAGTGCTTGTAGACGTGTTCACGCAGGAAGCTCTTCAAGGTCTGGTTCAATTCCCGCGTCGAATCGCTGAAAGCCACCAGCGGCGCGGGCTGGGCGCGGACCTCCTGGATCGATGCCACGCCGGCCGCCTTGAGCCGCTCGGCCGACGAATCGATGAGATCGGTCACGAGATGATTGATCATCCGGCGCAGAATTTCGTAGACGAAGCGCGGTCCGACGAGCGCCGGATACGCGCCGCGCACGTCGCCGTGGTAGCGCGCGAACAGGGGCACCGTCAGCAGCTGCTCCACCGTGATCAGTCCCGCGCGAATCCCGTCGTCGACATCGTGATTATTGTAGGCGATTTCGTCCGCAAAGTTCGCGAGTTGCGCCTCGAGCCCCGGCTGCTCGCGGCGGATGAAGCGTTCGCCGACATCGCCCAGGCGCACCGCGTTCTTCTGTGAGCAGTGCTTGAGGATCCCTTCGCGGCACTCGAACGTGAGATTCAGCCCGTCGAAATCGGCATAGGACTCCTCGAGTTCGTCGACGACGCGCAGGGACTGCAGGTTGTGCTCGAAGCCGCCGAAATCGAGCATGCACTCGTTGAGCGCATCCTGCCCCGCGTGGCCGAACGGCGTGTGCCCGAGGTCGTGAGCGAGGCAGATTGCCTCCGACAGCGTTTCGTTCAATTTCAGCGCGCGCGCGATGGTCTGCGCGATCTGCGCGACTTCGAGCGAGTGCGTCAAGCGCGTACGATACAGGTCGCCTTCGTGATTCACGAACACCTGCGTCTTGTAGACGAGGCGCCTGAACGCCTTCGAATGCACGATGCGATCCCGATCGCGCTGATATGCCGAGCGATACGCGGCGCGCGGCTCGGGATGGCGCCGGCCACGCGACCGGTCGTCGTGAGCCGCGTAGGGCGCGAGCGCGCTCACGCGAAATACTCATCGAGCGTCGCCGCGAGCGCATCTGCCGCATAATCCGCGCCGACCACGGCCGAGCCTAGGCGCTCGAGCAGAACGAGACGCACGGCGCCGGCCTTGACCTTCTTGTCCATTTGCATGAGCCCGAACGCCGTATCCCGGCCGATTCGCGGCGTGCTCGTCGGCAAGCCGGCCGCGGACAGCAAGTCGCGCAAGCGCCGCGTGACGTCGTCGTCGATGAGACCCAGGCGCGCCGACAGATCGGTCGCCATGAGCATGCCCAAAGCCACGGCCTCGCCGTGCAGATAGCGCGTGTACGCGGTCGCCGCCTCGATCGCATGGCCGAAGGTGTGGCCGAAATTCAAAATCGCACGGATGTTCTGCTCGCGCTCATCGAGCGCGACGACCTCCGCCTTGATTTCGCAGGAACGACGGATCGCGTGCGTCAAGGACTCCGCGTCGCGCGCGAGGATTTCGGCGATGTGGCGCTCCAGCCAGCCGAACAGCTCCGGATCGCGAATGCAGCCGTACTTGATGACCTCGGCGAGACCCGCGCGCAGTTCGCGGTCGGGCAAACTCAAGAGCGTGTCCGTGTCGGCGACCACGACGAGCGGCTGATGGAACGCGCCGATCAGATTCTTGCCCCCCGGGTGATTCACGCCGGTCTTGCCGCCGACCGACGAATCGACCTGGGCGAGCAGCGTCGTCGGCACCTGCGCAAAGGCGATACCGCGCTGATAGCAGGCCGCCGCGAAACCCGCGATATCGCCGACGACGCCCCCGCCGAGCGCAAAAATCGTCGCATCCCGATGCAGGCGGTTCTCGACGAGAGCGTCAAAAACGAGCGCGGCCGAACTCAAAGTCTTGTGCTGCTCGCCGTCCGGTAAAATGCATTCCGCGATGCGTCGGCCAGCGAGTCCCGCACGCAGCGGGTCCAAGTACAGAGCTGCCACGATCGGGTTCGAGACGATCAGCGCGCCGTCGCCCGGCACGTGGTGCTCGAAGAAATCGCGCCGCGCGAGCAGGCCCGGCCCGATGGTTACGGAATAGCGCGCGTGTCCGACATCGACGGTGAGAGTCTGCACGTCGGCGATTATACGGGGCGCGGAGCGGTGCCGGGCCGGCTCTGCGCCCGGCGTAGTTCCGCGTGAATCTCCTCGGCCACCAGCTGCACGCGGCGACCGTCCGTGGAGACGGTGAGGTCCGCGATTTCCGCATAGAGCTCCGCTCGTCTCGCCATGAGCGCGGCGAGCGTTTCCTCGGGGTCGGCGTCGTTGAGTAGAGGCCGATGCCGCGCATGGCGCGTGCGTTCGATCTGCTGGTCCACGGAGGTCTGCAGATAGACGACCGCGCCACGCTCGCTGAGCACGCGCCGGTTGGCCGCGTCGATGACGGCGCCGCCGCCGGTGGCGAGCACGATCGAGTCGAGCTGCGTGAGGCGCTCGATCGACTCCCGTTCGCGCACGCGAAAGCCCGCCTCGCCTTCCTTTTCGAAGATAAACGCGATGTCGACGCCCGTGCGCGTCTCGATGTCCGCGTCGCTATCGTAGAACGTGAGCCGGAACA
>Ga0116231_10014093_pt1 | contig 10896 bp, 9 predicted proteins | sample S1TSphgellanicum_2_FD_89695 | JGI IMG/M metagenome (GOLD analysis project Ga0116231, IMG submission 89695) | Host-associated microbial communities from peat moss isolated from Minnesota, USA - S1T2_Fd - Sphagnum magellanicum MG | ecosystem: Host-associated > Plants > Peat moss > Unclassified...
GAGCTTCAAGCTCATCTGCTAACAACAAAAGAAGATTTGAAGCTACTTATTTTTCTATAGCAAGAAACAGCCCAAAAAAAATTCAAATGAAAAAAAAAAGGGGGCTACCTTTTTTTTCTTCAATGGTGATGGTAACCTACCAAAAGAAAAGGAAAAAGAATAAGGAGAAGAAAAAATAACTTGGAAAGTGTGGAACTTCAAGAGAAAAAACAAAAAAAAGATTTTTTTGGGGGGGGAGAAGAAGGGTGCTAACTAGACTAGAAGGAAATGGGGCACCGACTTCTATTTTTTTGGTCATTTTGTTTATTTTTTCTTTGACCAAATGTAAACCCAATCACCCCAATATTGTCAGATTTGAGTTTTATTCCGAAATAGGAAAATCCCAACTAATGTAATCATGGGAGCTAGGTCATTCACAGTATAAAATTTGACTAAAAAAAAATGTTAATGGTAAGAACTAATGGTAATTTAAAAAGTGTCCCCAATTGTCATTTCCAACTTCCAAGGATATAACTAGTTTTTTTATTGAAAAAAATCGCCAAATTTCTCCAAAAAATCAAGGCCAACCACTTGTAAACTTATATTTCAAGGGTGAAATTTGGTTATTTTTGTCAAAAAAACATTATCACAATGTAATCCAATCACCTTTCTAATAAGTTAGCAACACCAACATTCTCCAAACTACCCTCAAATTATAGAACCTAAGTCATTTACTTTAATATTTCACCCATTTGATTGTCAACACCTTTTTACCCAACAAATTAGGGTCATTTGTCAAACCCTTTTTCTCCCACACAAAACGCTTTGTCATTCCTCCTTTTGTTTGTTAAAATGGTTTGGCATGTTTTAGCCTATCAATTTAGAAGTTTAGAACTTCAGTTCATGAACTTTCAAGGTTCAAATTACAAGGTGTTACAACTTACACTTTGTTTCAATTTCTTATGGTTTGAATTTTTATTCTTGAGTCGTGAGTCCTAAATGTGAATCACAATTCATGATGTCCATTGATTTGTTTTGCTTATTCAACAATGAACAATGTTGATCAACATTGAATGAACATCTCATTCAAAAGTTTATGGACTAATCAATTTAGTGGGCAACAAACACAAATTGCAACATACATTGGACCATGATTCATGGGTGAATCAAATTTCCAATTTGTGTTGGAAACTTGGAGCTTGGATGTGGAATTGAAAATCAAATTGAATCATCATTGGTTGAATGCAAGGTGCAACATCCATCATGATTCACACATTTTATGAAGTTGCAACACACTTGATAAGGTATACATGGGAACAACCTTTTTATATGGTGTAAGTTTGTAAGTTGTAATTTTGTTACATGTTAGGAATTAGGACTCAATGTAATACACACATTGTACACCCAACACAATGTGCACAAATGATGTAACACATTGTGTTATGGACACTACTTTCACATGACAAATGAAATTCATTCATATGGATGTTCATCTATGATTCATTGTTAACTTTGAACTCATCATTAATTAATCCCTAGTTTTAACTTTAAATAATTTTAAGGTCACTTTTAATTAAGTCATAGTTTACTTTTAGTTCACTTTCAGTTAACTCTTGTTAACTCATAATTAAATTTTAATTCATTTATGATTAATTTTTAGTTCATTTTTAATTAAATCTTAGTTAACTTATAGTCCACTTGTAGTTATAAAATCTTTTAAAAGGCTTCCATGGTCAATGGGCACATGGAAACTTCCATGGAAGCTTCCTTGAGCTAGGTCCTCAAAAAGGTATTAATAAAGGTAGGAGCTCCCCATTACCTTTAATTTGTTCAACACTAGTATGAAGTATGATATATATTATTGTTTTATTTTATTTTTGTGTTTACATTTGTTTATTTCATTGCAATAAATATATGTTTGTACTTTGGTTTTACACATTTCGTGTTTTGTTTTTAAAACCTTTGAAATCTTGTTTTGGTCCCTTTGTTCATGTTTTGGATTTAGACTTAGACTTATATTTTCATCATTTGTCTTGGTAGTTTTTGTGGTCGTGACACATTGTGAATCATGAGTTATAGCTTGCTTCCTACTACTTTCACTGTGCAATGTGCACATTGAAATTTTCAAACTTGAAGTTATTGAATTTTTTTGCATTTTTTATGTTTTTCTTTTGTTTAAATTTTTTTACATTATGCATTTGTGTTAGTGGTAGGTGTAGTTGATTTCTATTCACTCACAACTTACAAGTTGTTCTTACAACTTTGTATGAAGATGTCATTATTTAAGTTGCCCCACAACTTCAAATTTTTTATAGCTCACAAAACCTTAATGTGGCATTCCTTTGGTTCCATGTGATGTGGCTTCCAATACAACAAGAAGCAAACTTAGTCCTTGCATGAACTTAATGCCTTGAAAGGAAAACAACATGCCAATGAAATACACATTTCATTCACACTCTCCTACAAAATCTCCTAGTGTTGATTCAATATAAGAATCAATGGAGGTTTTGGATCAAAGCTTATCATTACCAAAAGTTAACAAAACATGGCTTATGAAGCAAAATTGAAGTTTCAAGTTTCTTGGGCAACTAAACTACCTTGGGCTAAATTGCAATTGGGGTTTACTAGTGGTGTGCATGTTGTGAAATGCAAAACTTTCTTGGAGGTTGAACATAAAAATAAACTTATAGCTCCAAAATGGAATTCACTAAACAAAAACATGTTCATTGGAGGAAATTTAACAAACCTATGAAAGGGGTGGGAAAAAAAAAATAGTGGTATACCAACAAGGATTATAAACATATCAAAAATGAAGTTGTTTATGTTTCCAAAAGGAAGGAGTTTACATTTTAGCAAGTAACTAATGGGTTGGTTAGTGAAAACCATAAAAAATAGGTTCAATTTGTTACATTATTCCACACATTGAAACATGGCAAGCAAATGTTGAAGGTAGATGTTCACAAAGATTTGTTTGATTTTTTAAATCTTGAAAATAACCTTAAAATGCATTGCATAGACACTTATAATTAGGCCATGGGTCAACATATGCATGGCATTATATTGGAGCCCATACATTTTGTTGTTGGAATAGCCCACCACTTGTCACTTACTTGTGAGGAGGTAGGTACAATTGACAACTAGAACTAGTTGTTAATTCATGCTTATTTGTTTCAAAATTGGTTGCAAATACCAATCATTTTGTTTCTTGGGTGTGTGGTGATGGGATCAAATGATAATAATTTTACTAAAATATTTACACAAGCATTGATGCATGAAGGAGGTCTCATAAAAAAATTGATTTGTAATAGGCTTATGGCATTATGTGGTAATTGGGTTTTTATTTTCCAAGGCATTAAAAAAAATGTTATTTGACAAAGTTCCAATAGTTGTGTTTCACATTCCATAGGGGTTCACTATATGGCTCACATTGTTGCACCCTTAGCCTTGGGCTCACGACCAAAATAACGGTTTACAAAGGTGTGGGCAAAGAATTAAGCCCGGGAGTCACATTTCATGCTCCCATGAATGTAAAAGAGTGTGAAAGAATGAACCCCCACACTCCCAAGTGAGCTCTCATTTTGGGAGTTGGAGTTTCGATGGATTTTTTAATTTTCAAAAGGAGATTGCAAGGGTCAGAACTCATTAGATTAAAAAATTACTTGTATTTTTGAAATCTCTTGGAACTTAAATGTCTAAAATGGGCTCGCATGACCCATTTGGGTACTTAAAACATAAGTTATGGTCAAAAGAAGGGCCACGAGTCAAATTGCCAATTTGACTCTCGACCACTAAACGTCAGGAATTGCCCTGATTTATTTTCATGCATGTGGCATGCCACATACCTTTGGAAATCTCTCGACGAGGGCTATAACTTTGCTTCAGACCTTACCTCAATCAAAGGTCTTTAAAAGAAGTTATGGGCCTCCAAATTCGAGGGAATCCTAATTTCGAGAATTTCGAGACTCCCAAGTTGGGAGTCCCATGACAAAATGACATTTGGGTGCAAGCCGATGGTTAGGCACAAATAATACTATAAGGGTGAAGCCACCACCTTCCCTGAGTCTAGGTCGTGGTGAGTCTTGTGAGTTCGTGTTTGCTCATGACTCGTCCGTGCACCAAAAGTGGTCCAACTATGCACTAACCAATTTGTTGTTTGGTTTGTGCAAGTTCATGTGAATAATTGACCCACTCTTCACTCACCTTAATCCCCATCCTAGAGCTCCAGCTTACCCCTTTACCCTCAAAGTGCTGCGAGCCGAGGAACATACCCCAACTCCTTATTCTTCCGTTGTTTTCACCTTGGATTCATAATTGAGTCTATCAAGGAGCTTGGGGGTGCCTCACTCGTGGAGAGCACTATTGAATAGATCATGTGATCATTGGTTGATTTCAAGGAGTTCATTAGCTCTATTTTGTCCCATATTGTAACAATTTCTTTTGTGCATTAAGATAAATGCTTTCATTAAATTATTCCTTTGAATATTTTATGACATCCAATTTCCCATTTCATAACATCTTGTTATGTGAATATTAATCCTCCTTATTATTTTCTAATCTCCCATCTTCATTGCAATCCAACTTCTAAAGCGGAGTGAAGTATTCCTCTAATTCCTTCTTATGTGGTGCTTAAACCAACAAGTTCATTTTATCAATACGAGGAGTTCCGATTTTCCATATTCTTGAATTTGATGATATGCTCCATGACCTCCTTTTCAATTTATGCATAAATATTTAAACATGGTTGTCAATCCTTACAAAATTAATATTGAAATATACATCCTCAATTTTTAAAAATCAAATGAATGTTTTTCAATGATTATGCAATGGCTATCCCTTTTTGCGTTTCAAATTTCAAATGTAGAGTCTTCGATAAATTGATGATTTCACCTAGACATTCAACCTTTTTTTTATGATAAAAACAAGTTTAGTTCTCTCTATGCAATACTTCACTACTTAATACACATCTTGAAAATGTTTTTTGGGTTCTGTTATGTCATCCTTCTCATTTTAACTCTTCATATCTATTGTTTTGAGGCTCCCATAAAAGGACTACAATGTCTCTGCCAATGGTCTCCATAGTTATCATGATTTAGCTTGTGGAATGTTTATTGAATTTCTAACGATGTTATTCCAACTTTTCAACGATTTAAGTTGCTACAAAATGCATATTCGATTTCCTCCCATCATTAGATCTTCTCCAATGGACATTTTACTTGGTTTAAAGTGGTTGTCGTATTCAATTTGACTGTCTTCTCCAACAATTAATTGCAAAGGGTAGCTTGAGGTCAAATGTTCCAAATTCAATGTAAGATTTTTTTAAGCTTTCTTCATAATTCTTTTAACTTCTTTGTGATGTTTGGATGCATGTCTATCATTATATATTTTGTTTATATTTATTTTCGTTTTTCAATCTAGTTCATCCTGCCATGCTTTTTATTTATTTTCTAATATTACTCATGCAATGTTTTATTGTACCTTGTACATGACATTCAATTATTTTAAATCCTTTTTTATTATAGAGGAAATGAAATGCAAAATTTGGGATATCACTTTTGTCAAATATCTCAAAATGTGACGCCCATTTTGAAACCAATAATATCATTTACTTCAATTAACCTATGCATTTTTTATAACTATTTTCTCCCCAAATGTTCTTTTCAAAGATAGAAAACATATTACTTTGTTAATTCAAAAATCATTTTTTTCATACAAAATATATCTTTTGTGCATCATAGCTTCAAAAAACTTTGTTTGCAAGGACTTGTTAATTTCTCCTACTAGGTTTTGTAATTGTCACCAACTTTAAATGCATCACCAAACTTTGTTTCGAACATATTGAGATGAGTCGAATGCAATTGATGGGTCATTTAGTTCATGGGAACTCGTTGCAGACTGTGATGTAGTTGTCAGGGTGATGTCTTCCAAATTCATCATCTTTTTTTTTTAGTTTGTCACTACATCTTCTATATATGGTGGGGAGCTCTCCTCTTCCACATTGATTCTAGTAATAAAACTAACCCATATTAGAACATCCAACTTTCTATTGTAAGTGAATACTTTTGTTTCGTATGCATCATCTTTAGCATTAGAAGCATTCCTTAGCCACTTTCGTAACAAAACTGATTCACTTATTTTCCTCTCAGCTTGAAATCCAAGCATGTAGTCACACTGCTTGTGAAATTGCATTCTATAATTTTGATTTGTCGGTTGTGTTGGCCATGGATTGTCTCCTGCAGGTTGTCACAAGCTATTCAAAAACTCCAAACAAAACATTTTTATCATTGTTTCATATATCTTGTAATCTTGCAAGTGGGTAGAAGATGCCTAATACCCAATCTCTACTTGGAACTCTACATCTATACTCTTCAACTCTCTTATCTCTACTCATGGGTAATACTCCAAATTTCTTGGTGTTTGATAAAAGTGCTTGGGATATGGATATCATGGCATTATGCAAATGAATAATTCAACTCAAAGTTCGTATTTTTTTATTACTACTTGGAAGCTCACCAAAAGATACTAAACTCTACAATGCTACAAAGTTGTAAACATCTCCCAAAGGCTAGATTTTTATAGGGTTGTTATTAAATTACTACACTCAATGTTCTATTCAAAGCTATTTAATTTTCTTTAGACCGTTTAGATGGGACCAACTACACTAAAACATTATAATTGGGAAAACAACTATGTTTCCTACTTGTGTCACGCATGGTGTTTGTAACATGTAATGGTGATCACCTCATTGGCCCTTGGGCCTAATGTGGCTTCATGCCATTTTTTGTTTGCATTTTTTTTTACATGCCATGTGTCCAATTCATGCCCTTTGGCAACTATTATTCCTATACTTCATTCCACTCCTACATAGACCTTCATATCAAGTACGAAACACTCAAAACATTTTCCTGGTAGAAACATGACATAAAAAGATAGAAAAATATGTTCCAAAACTACAAGAGTAACAAAAGTTAAGAATGTACACAACACGAAAAAAACACAAAAGAAATATGATAGAAACATGTGTTCCAAAACTATAGTAATAACAAAAGTTAGGAATGTACAAAACATGATAAAAACAAGATAGAAACATGTGTGTTGAAACTCTAGGAATAACAAAAACTAGGAACATATGAAACATGATAAAAACATGTGAATCTACAAGAATAACAAAAGCTAAGAATGTATAAAACATGATACAAAGAAGACCGAATAATAGAAACATGATATCCCACAAGAACAATTGAAACATGACAATTGTGTGTATGAAACTTGGATACTAAAACATTATGTTTGAATTGCATTGTCTAACATATTTTGAAACATAACATCAAATGAAAAGAATCTTGGACTTCCTTGATTTTCTAAAAAATTGGTATCACCATCTAAAACTTATATTAAACCATCTTTTGCCACATTTTTTCCATCCATTGACAAACTTTCCAAAGGGACATCCTCTATACAAACAAATTGGAAGTTGATTATCATAACAATGCCCACATCACAATAGTGTACCTCCATCTCACTTCAAGTGAATATTCCTTTTTTCTTCATAGTTTGCATGTGATTGATAGAGTGTCAATTTTTTATTAGTGAATCAATTAGGCATACAATCGTAATGTGGCAAGTTTTTAGTCCTCTTACAAGTCCTATTTTTGAAAATTCACATCTCTTATAAGTGGTGGACTTAACTACATTGTGGACCAAAGAGTTGCCAAGGGATCTTGATGTTGCCTTGGTGAAGAGGTTAGGCAATTTGGATTGAGGACTACATAGGACCTAAAACAATGATAAAATATATGATAGATGTAATGTTGTTTTAGAAATTTTACTTGATGAGTAGCTTATTTCTTATTCTCATGTGATCATGGTAAATGAGGTTCATGAATGGATAATTCATACATTGAATATTGAGAAGATTTGTGGTTATTTCTTCAATTGCCCCATCTTCACCATTCCTAAATAGACTTTCCCAGATTCCCAACATAAGGCAATGTAAGATTGATTATCTTGATGTTGCCCTCATTATAGTGATGCAAATGCATCTTGCTGAACCTTAGGGTGACCTTTTTTTCTTGTCAAGGAAGGAGGTGATTGAAAAAACTTGTAGGATTTTGTACGAGAGAATTAAAGGATTAGGTCTTAATGTGCTAAAGCTGATCAATTTTCCTATTTATAGTGCTCTTCCAAGGGAAATGTAAACATGTATTTTCGACCCAACACCTCTTGCAACAATGTGATGGGTGCTCCCAATATTACAAAGGCATCTCTTACAATTGATGGAATTTACTTTGTTATGGATCCCAAATTGGCAAAACAAAATGTATACAATCCAAAGCTTGGGATTGACTCCTTGGTCATCACTTCCAATTCACATCAAACGACATGTCAAAGAGCACATTGACTCAGTTGAACTTGACTTGGTAAGTGTTATTGACTTTACAGATGGAAAGTGCATATCGAAGCAAGTTGCATTAATGAATTAAAAACATGACATATAAAAGAAATAAATATTAACAATGACTATTGATGTCCTCCAAACTTGTGTTCCCAAATTATACACAACCAAAATAATTGACAAAACATAACCTAAGAAACCTTGAAGCCTTGTAGAAAGAAATCATGAAATTTATACACAAAAACCTAATGGCATTACCTTGAAACATGACTATATGAAACTTGGTGTTATTCACACCATGTAGTCATTTTTATGCATTCTAAGTACATACCTTCTTCAAACACTAAGATGAAAAAGTAATTTAAGCAAAACCATATGATTGATACAATTTCATAGCATATAATGTATCATGGATCAAACGACAATACACACCTAGCGATATCATATAAAAGAAAAAACATAAAATAGGAGTAGTTAAAACATGATTGTTATCATGAAACTTGGAATTTGACTATGAAAAGAAGAAATAGAAGCATGGACAACATGACACAAAATTAACAAAAACCTAGACGCATAAACTATTTGGACAAGAAACTTGTACAAATTTTTTTGAAACACAACATGGATGAACAAAAATTTGTAAATTAAGTTGCATTGCAAGAGTTGGAATAAAACACAACATCAAAGGAAAGTTATACTCATTGATTGTTTGGATTAGAAACTTCAACTAAAACATAGAAAACAAGTTTCAAAACATAAGATGAAATGAAAAGAAATTAGCATATAACGATTTGAAACATAAAACAATGTAAACAAAAATTTGCAAAAAGAACGTTGAAACATAAGGTAATATGAACAAAATCCTACACTACATGTGTTGAAACATAACATGGTGCTAAAAAAATTGGACACATTGACTTTTTGGTTTTGAAACTTGGAATGAAACTTGCATAACAAGTTTTATAATTTATAGGATGAAAGTAAAAAAATTGGCATAAAAAGCTTGGACTTTTGAGAATAGAAACGCAAGATCGTTGTGGAATGGAAAAATGGAAAAAATGAAAAACATGATCATTATTGAATGGTAAAATGGTAAAATGGTAAAATGAAAAAACTTGTAAACTTCACCATGTTTGAAACCTAGATTTTCCCCACAAGAAAAACAAGAAAAACTTAATTGTTCCAAATAGATGGTGATTACTTGACATTATTTTTCCAAATTGAAGCTGATTACTTGATATTTAAGGTAATTAATCGATAGTGTATGATGATGCAATTTCATGGTGTTTGCACAACCTTGGACAACCCAAGTTGAAAGGGTGCAACTATTCAACATAATGGACTATATAACCAATTTTAATGTAGTATATCTTAATTTATTCCTCCAAGAATGGACAAGAGAGTTACCCTATATTTGTAGAAAATCAACAAGTCTATATTCATCCTAATACACTATTCTAGCCAAAACTTGACTTGATCATGACCAAAAACATGGATGGAATTCAAGAAACACCAAGCTTGTTCAATTTGCACCAAGGGTTTTTGAAGATATTTGATAAGACCAAATTGAACAAGAAGAAATGACAAGATTGAATCAAAAATCTTTGTGATCACTACAGTGAACCAAACTACAAATTGAGAAAAATCAAAATTAAATTAAATTCCACATTGAAAATAGGTTGAAAAAAGTCAAAAATTGTCGCAACCCTAGCTTTGGGCTCGCGACCAAGGCAAAAGGAATTGCAAGGGTGCGAGCCAAAGGGAAGCCCGGGAGTTAAATCAAGAGGAAGCCCAAGAGTTAAGCCAAGAGGATGCCCAGGAGTCAAGGCAAGAGGAAGCCCGGGAGTCACATTCACATACTCCCGGGAGTGTGAGAAAGTGTTAGAAAGTGTGAGGGAGTGAACCCTCACACTCCCAAGGCAACTCTCACTTTGGGAGATGGAGTCCCGTTGGACTCCCGAAACTTCAGAGAGCGATTGCAGGGGTCAAACCTTTATGCCTCGTGGCGTTCTTTATATCATTGAAAAGCTCTTGAAGCTTAGATGTCTAAAATGGACTCGCATTACTCATTTGGACATCTGAAACACAAGTTATGGCCAAAAGAAGGGCCGGGAGTCGAATTGCCAGTTTGACTCCCGACCACAAAAGGTCGGGAATCGACCTCTTCCCGATGTCCGATTCGAGAGTGCAACACGGCGTTGGAAAGCTCTTGATGAGAGCTACAACGTTGCTTCAGACCGCATTGCGATCGGAGGTCTGCTTGCAAAGTTATGGGGCTCCAAAGTCATGGGAGTCCCACTCGGGAGTCCTGGGAAAAATAGCCATTTGGATGTGGGCTCCGTGGAGAGTCACAGAGTATACTATAAGGGGGAAGGTGGTGGCTTCCCCCCAAGTCCGGGCCATGGTGAGTCTTGTGTGTCCGTGTTGCCCGTGGCTCGTCCTAGCACCAAGGGTGCTCCAACTTTGCACTAACCACTTTGTGTGGGTTGTGTGCAAGCCCGTGTGAGTGACTAAAGCTTGTCAAC
>Ga0116231_10014094_pt1 | contig 10896 bp, 8 predicted proteins | sample S1TSphgellanicum_2_FD_89695 | JGI IMG/M metagenome (GOLD analysis project Ga0116231, IMG submission 89695) | Host-associated microbial communities from peat moss isolated from Minnesota, USA - S1T2_Fd - Sphagnum magellanicum MG | ecosystem: Host-associated > Plants > Peat moss > Unclassified...
AACCGGCGGGTGAAAAATCCGTCAAGGCCGATTGGAGCGGCACCACGAAACGCGCCGGTGTTTTATAGTAAGGCGCGGTGAAATCGAGCTTGGCACGGGTATCCGCATTGATCCCTGTCGAGGCGATCAGCGCATCGCCATGGCCATCGTTCAGGCTGTCGATCAACGTGTCCCAGCGCCGCGCCTGAACCGTGCAGGTGACCTTCAATTCCTCGCAGATCGCGCGTGAAAGATCGATATTGAATCCTGCCAAAGTCCCATCTGGCAGCGTGAAATCGAAGGGGGGATAATCGTCGCCCGTCAGAAATCTAAGGCTATGAATGCCAGTGAGATCCGGTTTCTCAAGCCGGTGCCGGGGATCCCAAAAGTTGGGCAGGAAAACAGTGTCTTCGCTCTTCACTTGCGCAGCCGCTTGGCCAGCCGTTAGAAAGAGAGCAAGCATAAGCCATGCGGCGGCTGCGAGGCAGGAAAGCCCCTGAAAGCGGCCAGCCGCCGCGCTTTCATGCTGTGAGCGCTTGGACCAGTGGAGGCGCAGCTGCATAACGCAGACGCGGATCGCCCGGGAAACTATAAGATCCAATATGGGTCAGCTTCCCTTCCGTATCGAGCCAGATTTTACCGCCTATATCGCGCCATTTTTGGCAGAAGCCATAGTCTTCGCTGATATAAGATTTGGTTTCCGGATCAATAAAACATTCAAAGAGTGCGTAATTTTCTTCCATCTGCGCGTTGCCGAAGGCATGCACTTTATTGTAGCGGCTGTCTGGATAGGCTTCGATCATGCGCTCAATGACGTGGCGCTTGAGCAACATGAAGCCGCCGCCGCTATAAACGCCGGTTGCAAAGGCGCCGTTACGCTCGATTTCGTGATCTTCGCAAAGCGTGCCGACATAAAGCAAAGGCGATGTCGTCAAAGCCTCGCCGCTCGCCAAGCGCCGCATTGCATTATTGCTCCAATCGATGACTTTCAGCGGATAGACGCCTGCAACGAAATCCTGATCGAAGCACAGCATCCGGTGGACCTGCTGCGGCTCGAAACAAATATCCGCATCGATGAAAAGCAGATGCGTGGCCGCGGGCGTATTTAAAAATTGCGACACCAGCGTGTTACGGCTGCGCGTGATCAAAGAATCATGCCCAAGCAGCGCGAGCGTCGCATCGAACCCGGCTTGTCCGGCATATTGCATGAGGCTCAGGATCGAGAGCATATAATGTTGAGAGACGAGCCCGCCAAAACAGGGCGTTGCGATAAAAACCATCGGTCTTTGGCTGGTTTGCGTCATGACTGGCCTTATATGTGGCGCCGGGCTAAATACATGAACGGTGCTCGCATCGGCGCGGCATACCGAATCATGCTGGAATCCTGCGGTGCGATGGTTCAAAAGGCAATGTAACCTTCGCTGTGTCCGTCAGTTTGGGGTAAGCGAAGTTAAGGGCAAGCGCAGCTCAAGCATGATAAGGGGCAGGATATGATATCCAAGCAGAAAACCATCGGTTTGGCGGGCGCACTCTGGCTCATGCCGCTGACGCAATCAGCCTTCGCAGCGGCCGACCGTGTGCCGAATTTCGACGTCCGCGTGTCCTGCAAGGCGGCGGAAACTTACGACGTCATGGAAGATAAGGCCAAGACCTACAAGGGTTGCATGGATGATGAAAATCGCGCCCGCGGGCTGATGAGTAAGAATTGGTCTCATTTCAAAGTCAAAGACCGGGTGGATTGCGTGACTGAAGGCGAGCAGGTCGCACCGAGTTATGTCGAAATGCTGACCTGCCTTGAAATGAGTGATGACACTGGTGCGATGCTCTCGAAGGACGTCAACCAGCCCACCGGCGCACCTGACAGCACGCCCGCCGCTGAGCCGGCTCTTCCCAAAATGTCACCGAAATAGCCGGAACTGATAAAACGAAGCGCGTCACTTTGAGCTCCGAAGCGCGTTGAGCACAAGCGCCGATCCATAGCCATCGGCGGGGTGAAGCCCGGCTGCGCGCTGAAAATCATGGATGGCATCGCGCGAGGCCGGACCGAAGCGCCCATCAATGATTCCGCGATAATAACCTTTTGCCGTTAAAAGCCGTTGAATCTCGGTTTTCTCCGTCCGGCTCAATATTTTGTCCCGCGCGGGCCATGTGCCGTAAAGCGCATCGGCGCCGCGCAGCCGCTCCGAAAGAAGCGCCAGCGAAAGTGCGTAGGAATCGGAATTATTATAGGCCTTCAAAACCCAGTAATTGTCCGACAGTAAAAAAGCTGGTCCGCTGCCGCCCGCTGGCAGGAACAAGGTTGCGTCGCCCGCGGCCGGCAAGGGGCGTCCATTGGCGGATCGAACTCCCCGCTGCGCCCAAGCCGGAAAGGTCATGTGGAGAGACGCATAATCATAATCGGCGGGGAGCACCGCTTCCATGCCCCAAGGCAGCGCGGGCTGCCAGCCCAATTCGTGCAGAAAATGTGCGATGGAGGCAAGCGTATCTGGCGCCGAGGTCCAAATATCGGGCGGTTCATGCCCGGTGAAACTGACCGCATATTTGAGATAGGCCGATGGCAGAAATTGCGGGTTGCCCATAGCGCCTGCCCAAGAGCCTTTGAGCTTTTCACGTGGCACGCCTTTGTCGAGGATGACTAAGGCTGCTATGAACTCGTCAATGAATAAGGTGCGATCGTCGCGGCGATAGGCGAGCGACGCCAAAGACCGGATGATATCTTTACTGCCGGTGACGCGGCCGAAATCCGTTTCCATACCCCATGCCGCGAGCAGGATGAATGCTGGAACACCATAACGGGTCTCAATGGAGGCAAGTTCGGCTTGCCAGCGCGCGGCTTGTGCGCGGCCCTGCGCGATGCGTTGCGGCGTGACCGCACCGGCGAGATAGGCATGCAGCGTTCGATCGAATTCCGGTTGCGTGCTGGCTCTGGTGGGCATGGAAGGCTCGAGGCTCAAGCCTGCGACCACCTTGTCGAATGTCTCGCGGCGGACGCCTTGCGCTTGCGCGATCGGCCAAAGAGATAGCAAAAAGGCGGTGAAGCCCTGCTCCGCCTCGCCCGCCCGCTGAGGCTTCGCTGCTGCCGCATGCAAGTGAAAGCTAGCTAGGCCGAAGCTGACGGCGCCGAGCAGAATAGCCCTGCGGCTCAATCTATTTACCGGGAAAGCCGGGCCCTTGCTCACACGGCCTCGGGCGCGTGCCGCTGAGGCCCTGGAGGAGGCGGCTCATGCCTCCGCGCGCCAGGCCGCCATTCGCTCATCGATTGAAAGACGACATAAAGCAGAGGAATCACGAAAATGCCGGCTAGGGTCGCTGCGAGCATGCCGCAAAACACAGGTGTGCCGACGCCGCGCCGGCTGAGCTGCGCGGCCCCATGCGCTGTCACCAGCGGGACAAGGCCGAGGATGAAAGCGATCGAGGTCATCATGACAGCGCGAAACCGCTGCTCCGCGCCAAGGATCGCAGCCTGCGTGATGCTTTTGCCCTCTTCGCGTTGCTCCTTGGCGAAAGCGACGATCAAAATACCATTTTTCGCGGCAAGCGCGATCAAGACCACAAGTCCGATTTGCGCATAGAGATCGAGCGGAAGGCCCAACGAATACAACCCGAAATAAGCGCCAAATACACCGACCGCGACGGATAAAAGCACCGGCACTGGGATGATCCAGCTTTCATAAAGAGCGACAAGGAAGAGATAGGCGAAGAGGACTGCGAGCGCGAGGATAATGCCCGTCTGGCCGCCCGCTGCTTGTTCCTGATAAGCGGTGCCGCTCCATTCAAAGCCATAACCCGTGGGCAATGTCTTTGCCGAGAGACCGGCCATGGCTGTCAGCGCCGCTCCAGACGACGTTCCGGGCGATGGCGATCCATTGATCGTGATCGCCCGGTAATTGTTATAGCGCGAAATCACTTGCGGGCCTTGCACGATGCGGATTGACGCCAAGGACGCCATTGGCACCATCTGGCCCGTTTTATTGCGGACGTAAATTTGCCAGATCGATGAAATGTCGCGCCGGTCTTGCTCTTCGCCTTGGATATTGACCTGCCAGGTCCGGCCGTAAATGTTAAAGTCGTTGATGTAATTGCCGCCAAGCGTGGCGCTCAGCGTCGAGAATATATCGCTGATGCCGACGCCGAGCGCTTGGGCCTTGTCACGGTCGATGTCGAGATAAAGCGATGGATTTGTCGCAGTGAAGGTCGAGAAGACGCGTGACAGAGATTTGTCCTTATTGGCCGCGGCGATCAGCCCCTGCATCACGCTGCCGATTTGCTGCGGCGGCTGGCCTTCGAGCGCTTCCAATTGATATTCGAAACCGCCGCTGGTCGAAAGGCCTATGATCGGCGGCAGATTGAAGGCGATGACCGAAGCCGTCCGGATGCTTTGCGCCGAACCAAAGACTTTGCGGATGACAGATTGAGCCGAGTCCGCCGCCGACTGGCGGTCCTCGAAGGGCTTCAGCTTGACGAACATGAAGCCGTAATTCGGTTCGTTCGCGGAATCCAGAATAGAAAAGCCGACGACGGTGAATGTGTCTTGAACCTGTGGCATGCCGAGCATCAGCTTTTCGACATCGCGCATGGTTGCACTGGTGCGCGAGACGGACGCGCCATCTGGCAATTGCACCGAGACGAAGAAACCGCCTTGATCTTCCTCCGGCAAAAAGCCGGTTGGCGTATGCGCGGCGGTAAAATAGATCGCCACCCCGAAACACGCAACCGCGACGAGGCCTACGATGGCTACACGCACGAGTCTTGTCACGATCGCGGCATAGCCATCCCGGACCCAATCGATGCCCTTGAGCACGCGGCCCATGATGCCGCGCTTTGGGCCGGTATGGCGGAGGAATACCGCGCAAAGCGCCGGTGAAAGCGTCAATGCGTTGAGGGCCGAAATCAGCATGGCGGCGCTGATCGTCACCGCGAATTGCCGGAACAATTGCCCTGAGACGCTGGGAATGAAGGCGATCGGCACGAAGACCGATAAAAGGACGAGGGTGATCGCGATAATCGGCGCTGTGATCTGCGCCATCGCCTTTTTCGTGGCTTCGGCTGGAGAAAGATCCGGCTCTTCCTCCATCACGCGCTCGACATTCTCGACGACGACGATCGCATCATCGACAACAATACCAATTGCAAGCACCATGGCGAGAAGAGACACGGTATTGGCCGAAAAGCCGACGGCAAGCAGGACGGCGAAGGTGCCGATCAGACTGACCGGCACGGCGATGGCCGGAATGATCGTTGCGCGCAGATTGCCGAGAAACAAAAAGACCACGAGCACAACGAGCACGAAGGCCTCGATCAAGGTGCGGATCACTTCTTTGATCGTGTCGGTGACAAAGCTTGTGGAGTCATAGACGACTTTATATTTCAGCCCCGCGGGGAATCTTGTACTCGCCTTTTCCAGCACTTTTTTGATGAGTGCCGCTGTATCGACCGCATTGGCGCCCGGCGACAGATAGGTGGCGAGCGCGACGGCGGGCCTTCCAGACAGACGCGCCTCCGTATCGAGGTTTTGCGCGCCCATCTCTACCCGTGCGACATCTTTGATGCGTAAGATGGAACCATCGGGGAGTGCCCGGACGACGATATTGCCGAACTCCTCCGGCGTCGTCAGCCGCCCTTGCGTTTGCAGGTTGAACTGGAATTGCTGATCGTCGCCGATCGGCCGCGAGCCGATACGGCCGATGGGCGCCTGGACGTTTTGGCTTTGGATGGCCTGAATGATGTCCGAGGGCGCGAGGCCCAAGCTCGTCAGGCGCTGGGTGTCGAACCAGATGCGCATCGAATATTTTTGCAGAGCGAAGAGGTTGGCCTGACCAACGCCAGCCGTGCGCGATATTTGATCGAGCACATTGATGGTTACATAATTGCTGATGAAGAGTGTATTGAGATCGTCGTGGCCGTCATCCGCATAGAATTGGATGAACTGGAGAATAGCCGAAGAGCGCTTTTGAACTGTCAGACCCTGCTGCGTCACCTGCGCCGGCAATTGCGACAGAGCCGTTTGCACGCGATTATTGACGTTGACCGTATCGATATCGGGATTTGTGCCGAGCGCGAAACTGACCGTCAGATTATAGCTGCCGTCATTGCCGCTGGTCGATTTCATGTAGAGCATCTTGTCGACGCCAACCATCTGCGCTTCGAGCGGCTGCGCGACAGAGGCTTCTACGACATCGGCCGAGGCGCCGGGGTAATTCGCAGTGACTTGAACCTGCGGCGGAACAATGTCTGGAAATTGCGCGACGGCGATGCGCGAAAGCGAGATAAGGCCCGCCAAACTAATGACAATGGCGATCACGATGGCGAGGCGCGGACGGTCAATGAACGTCGCTGAGAACATGAACCCGTCTTCCTCAGAAAAAGCCGCTGATTATTTAGGGACGCTAGAAGAGGTTGAAGGACCCGGCGTTGGCGGACCAGGCGAAACAAGCTGCCCCGCATGCACGCGTTGAATGCCTTCGACGACGACGAGTTCGCCTTCCTTCAAACCGCCTAGGATCGAGGCATCCGCCGGTGTCGATTGTCCGAGCTGGATATCGCGCCGTTGCGCTTTATTGTCTGCATCGACCACATAGACGTAATCGCCGCGCTGATCGGTCAGCACCGCTGAACGCGGGATGGAGAGCACTTCGACGGGCTCGACCCCTTCTAGATCGACGGTCACGAACTCACCGTCGGTGAGCTCACGAACCGGGTTTTGGCCTGGTTTATTCGCGCTATCCAAAATCGCTGGATTGGCAATGGTCGCCCGCAGCGTTATCGTATCGGTCGCGGTCTGTACCGTGTTGTCGGCAAAGGTCAATTTTCCGGTCTGATTGTACACGTGCCCATCCGGTAAGGTGAGCCGGATCACCACAGCATTGAAGCCGCCTTTCGGCACATATTGATCGCGCAAGGCAAGAAGAGTGCGCACCGAAACCGGAAACAGCACATACATCGGATCTTGTCCGACGATGGTGACCAGCGTGCCGCTGCCGGGTGAAACGACATTGCCGGGTGTAATCGCAGTGCGGCCAATCTTGCCATCGATGGGCGACGTAATTTCCGTATAGCCGAGATTGATCTCGGATTGTTTCACGCTCGCCTGCGCACCCAGCAATTGCGCCTGATAGCTGCGCTGTGTCGCGAGAGCAGAGTCAAGGGTCGATTGAAGACCGGCCGGTCCTTTCATTAAGGTCTGGGCGCGATCGAGCGCCGCGTTTGCATTTTGCAATTGCGCCTGCATTTGATCGGCGACTGCCTTTTTGGCATCGAGATCGGCCTCGAAAGGCGGCTGTTCCAATTGATAAAGAAGATCACCCTTCTTGACTTCTTGGCCATCCTTGAAGGCGACCTTTTCAACATAGGCTGTGACGCGCGCGACGATATCGACGCGATTGATCGCCTGGATACGGCCGTTAAACTCGTCCTTTTCAGTGATCGGTTTCTTCACCGCTTTCAGCACGCCAACAGCGGGCGGCGGCGGGGCGGCCACCTGGGCCAATGCGCTGGAGTTTTGAGAGAGCGCGAAGAAAAGACCAAACGAAAAAAGTATTTTGCCGGCAAAGGCCACGCGGGAGGTCCTTTGATCCTTGAGCGAAAGCATCGCTCTTTTAGTGATGATCGCGCGGCCTTAATTTATGGCTGTGCGACCCGATGGAGCCCTATGCGCGGACCGAACTCATCCGACGAAGGCAGAGATTCGCCAATGGTTATTAGCATAAGATTATGATGGTTCCTATGCCGGGCACGAGAGAAAACTGGCATTCGTATTTCCCCTTATTCTGCTTTGACTGGCGGATAGACGTGGATCGCACCGCGATGATCCGTAATGCGAAAACCAGTTTTTTCGCCGGCATCGGCCAAATAACCCGATTCAATCGGAACTTTTCCGTGCCCGCCAGGAATATCCAGCATATAGCGCGGCAGGCAGAGGCCCGAGATTTTGCCCTGCAAATCCCGCATCAAGGCTTGCCCCTCAGCGATGGGCACACGAAAATGTGACGTTCCCGGTGCCAGATCGAGCTGATGCAGATAATAGGGCTTGATCCGGCATTCGACGAAGGTGCGAAACAAGGCTTCGAGCGTTTTCACGTCATCATTGACGCCGCGCAAAAGGACGCTCTGGCTGAACATGGGAATACCCGCATCAATGAATTTGGCGCAGGCGGAGCGCGCCTCGGCTGTCATCTCGCGCGGATGATTGGCATGCAGGACGACATAAACTGCCTTGCCGCAAGCCCGCAGCAAAGCGACGAGCTCCGGTGTGATCGCCGGCGGATCGACAGAAGGAACGCGGCTATGAATCCGCAAAATTTTCACATGATCGATTGCCGTGAGCCTCTGCAAAATATCTTCAAGGCGCCGGAGCGATAGAGTGAGCGGGTCGCCGCCTGTCAGGATTACCTCCCAGATTTGCGGCTGCGCGGCGATATAGGCAAAGGCTCGATCAAGCGCGGACGCGGACAAATAGACTTCGCTGCCCGGTCCGACGCTCGCCCGGCGGAAACAAAAGCGGCAATAAACCGGGCATACATGCAGAAGCTTCAGCAAGACGCGATCTGGATAGCGGTGGACGACACCATCGACCGGCGTGAAAGCTTCATCCCCGATGGGGTCTTGTCTTTCATCGGGCTGCGTTTCGAGTTCGGCGGCGCTTGGCACGAATTGCCGTGCGATCGGGTCTTGCGCATCACGCGGATCGATGAGACCTGCGACCGTTGGCGTCAGTGCGATCGCGTAGATCGCTCCGACTTTCTCGATCGCGGAACGGCTCGCCGGATCGATCAGCCCCGCATCGGCGAGTTCCGCGGCCGTATGCAACGAAAACGGCTTGCTCACAGCGTCTCTTTCGTTGGTGCGAGAGGTGTCCAGAGCACCTGTTCAATATCGGTCGCGCCTGTCATCAGCATCATCAACCGGTCAAAACCCAAGGCGATGCCGCTGGCTTGCGGCATGAAAGCCAGTGCGCTCAAAAAATCCTCATCAATGGGATAAGACGAGCCGTAGATCGCTTGGCGTTCCGCCATTTCGGCCTCGAAGCGGCGTTTCTGTTCGATAGGATCGGTCAATTCGCCAAACCCATTGGCAAGTTCGACGCCGCAGGCATAAAGCTCAAAGCGTTGCGCAAATCGCGGGTCATCTGGCTTGAGCCGTGCAAGCGCTGCCTCCGAGGCCGGATAATCGCCAAGCAGCACCGGGCGGCCATGACCGAGATTGGGCTCGACCCATTGGCTCAATATTTTGCTGAAAAGATCGGACCAAGTGTCATCGTCAGTGACGCGTACGCCCGCTTGGCGCGCCGCGCTGGCCAGCCGGTCGCGGCTGGAGGCATCGCCCGCGAGGCAAAGGGAAAGATCGATCCCAGCGTAACGCTCAAAAGCAGATGTGACGCTCAGCCATTCCGGCGCGGCAAAAGGGTCTGCCTTTGCCTCGCGAAAGGCCAAGTTTTGGACATCCAAGGCCGTGGCCACGGCGGCCAGCAGATCAGCACAGTCGCGGCCGAGCGTCTCATAGGGCTCATCCGCCCGGTACCATTCAAGCATGGTGAATTCCGGGTGATGCAACGGCCCCCGCTCCGCATTCCGGAAACAATGGCTGAGACTGAAAATCCTCTGCTCGCCCGCTGCCAGAAGCTTTTTACAGGCGAATTCCGGCGACGAATGCAGATAAAACGGCGTTTTTACCCCGCCTGGGGCGATAAAATCGGTCGAAAAAGCAGCGATATGGGCCTCGTTTCCGGGCGAGACCTGCAACATGGCCGTATCGGCCTCCAAAAAGCCCCGCTCGGCGAAAAAAGCCCGGACGGCCTGCATGGCCCTGGCCCGGCAAAGCAGCAGGCTACGCCGCCCGGCATGGATGTCCGGCCGCCACCAAGCTGAGGCTAACATGGCGAGGCTACGGTCATTTTGAGTCATTTCGCTTGAAAAAGGTCATGGAAGGCGGCTAGCCAGAGATGAGATCGCTTGCCTCCCTACGGCTATCGTGCCATCCGCATCTTTTCGCAAGTCCGGCCGCCGCGCTGGCCCATTGAGTTCTAAGAGGAACGTTTCGTGAAAGTCATCGCCAGTTCGATTCGCAAAGGCAATATTATCGAGCGGGAGGACGGCCAGCTCTACGTCGTTTTGACGGCTGAGAGCTTCCATCCCGGCAAGGGTACGCCCACGACGCAGATCGATATGCGGCGGCTCTCCGATGGCGTGAAGACCACCGACCGCTACAAAACGACCGAACAGGTCGAGCGCGCCTTTGTCGAAGATTTGAACTTCAGCTATCTCTACCAAGACGCCGATGGCTATACGTTCATGAACACCGACACTTACGATCAGGTGATCGTGCCGGCGGAGGTCATCGGCGATCAGGCGCAATGGCTGCAGGAAGGCATGGCTTGTATCTTGTCGATTTTCAACGGCACCGCGGTTGGCATTCAATTACCAGCCCGCGTCACGCTGGAAATCACTGAGACGGAGCCTGCCATGAAAGGCCAGACGGCGTCATCTTCTTACAAGCCCGCGAAGCTCACAAATGGCGCGCGCGTCATGGTGCCGCCGCATATCGCACCCGGCACACGGATCGTCGTGCTGACGGAAGACGGGTCTTATGTCGAGCGTGCGAAAGATTAGCAAGTCTTGATCTGATATAACCGATGCCGCGCAATCCCTATTACGATGGGCCAGCGTCCGATCATTTCGACGGGACGCGGTTCTTTGTGCCGGGTTTTGCGAGCGATAAAAAAGTTCCGGATCTTTTCCGGTTTCTGTTGAGTCGCGGGCGGCAGGTTCCGTGGCCGAAACGGGTTGCCAATCCGCCGCGCAAATTGCCTCCGGCGGAACGCATTGCCGGCTCGGCGCTGCGCGTGACCTTCATCGGTCATGCGACGGTGCTCATCCAGACGCAAGGGTTGAATCTGCTGATCGACCCGGTCTTCTCAGACCG
>Ga0116231_10014095_pt1 | contig 10894 bp, 8 predicted proteins | sample S1TSphgellanicum_2_FD_89695 | JGI IMG/M metagenome (GOLD analysis project Ga0116231, IMG submission 89695) | Host-associated microbial communities from peat moss isolated from Minnesota, USA - S1T2_Fd - Sphagnum magellanicum MG | ecosystem: Host-associated > Plants > Peat moss > Unclassified...
ATGGGCAAGGTGCGCGATAAATTCGTGATCATCTTGAAAGTGGACAGCGTGCTGTCCACGGATGAGATGGAGCAGCTGGCGGGCGCGGCGAGGACGCCGTGAAATCGGCCGCTTTGCGTGTCGAGCCGGACGGGGCGCCGGCGGTTTCCACCGCGGATGGATTCTGTCTCGAGGCGCTACCGGTCCTCGGACACCAGATCGAAAATGCTCGCGTGCAGAGCGAAGCGGCCATTCTCGAGCTCACGACGCGCTTTCGCGGCATCGTCGCGAACCTCGACGGCGCGGTCGCAGCCTCGGAACGAGGCTCGGGGGACGGCGGTCGAGACCTCACCAGCGCACTGGACAACGGCAAGGGCGAGTTGCTCAAAGTCGTCGACGCGTTGAAGGAAGTGCGGGACGGCCGCGCCGTATTGATCGCCGAGATCAGAGCGCTGACCGTGTTCACGCAGGAGCTCAGCGAAATGGCGAGCGAAGTGCAGATGGTTGCATTGAAAACGAACATGCTCGCGTTGAACGCCGCGATCGAGGCTGCCCACGCAGGCAGCACCATCGGCGCCGGATTCGCCGTGGTTGCGCAAGAGGTCCGCCTGCTGTCGGTGGCGTCGCGGGGGACGGGCAAGTCCATCGAGAAAAAGGTCAGCGTGATCAATGATGCGCTGCGGCGCATCGTCGATGCCAACGACGTGGTGTCGCGGCGCGAAGAGGCGGCAGTGCAGGAGTCCGAAGCGCGCATCGGCAATGTGCTCTCGACTTTCGGCGGCATGACCGAGCGATTGCTGCAATCGGCCGCGGAGTTTCGCGGCGAGAGCGAAACCATCAAGGATGCCGTGATGGAGTCCATGGTTCAGCTGCAGTTTCAGGACCGCGTCGGACAGATTCTCGCGCACGTCGTACGCAGTATGGAGGAGCTGCGCGAGGCGGCCGAAGCGGCGAATGGCGCCCCGATCGGCGATGCCGGCGGCGGCCTCGCGGAAAGCTACATGGCCAAAATGGCCAGCAGCTACACGACCGAGGAGCAGCGGCGCATCCACGACGGCTCGGCGGCGCAGGCGGTCGAACCGCAAGCGGCCGAGTTCTTTTAATGCCGGGTTCTTCCGATGCCGGGTTCTTTCGATAAGGAGTTAAGTGATGTCCAAGAGAATTTTGATAGTTGACGATTCGGCGTCGGTCCGGCAGGTGGCGGGCATGGCCCTGACCCGCGCCGGCTACGACGTCGTGGAAGCCGTTGACGGCCAGGATGGGGTTGCCAAGCTGACCGGCAAGCTGCATCTGATCATCAGCGATGTGAACATGCCGCGGTTGGACGGCATCGGCTTTCTCAAAGCCGTCAAAGCGAACCCCGGCTATAAGTTCACGCCCGTCATCATGTTGACCACCGAAGCGGGCGAGGACAAGAAGAACGAAGGTCGCGCCGCAGGCGCCAAGGCGTGGATCATTAAACCGTTCCAGCCGCAGATTCTGCTCGACGCCGTCGCTAAATTGATCTCGGCTTGAAGCTCGTACGCCGGCGGCACTGGATACACTCATGATGAATTCCGACCCAATCAATCTGACCGACGCCGAGTTCACGCGGATTCGCGCCATGGCCAAGAGTCTCGCCGGCATCACGATCGCGCCCAACAAAAAGGCGCTGATCACCGGACGTTGGGGACGACGCCTGGCGCATCATGGCTGCACGAGTTACGGTGAGTACCTCGAGTTCCTGACGAGCACCGGCGCGGGCGACGAGCTTCAGACCTCTCTGGATCTGCTGACCACGAACGAGACCAATTTTTTCCGCGAACAAAAGCATTTCGAGTTTTTGGCCAAGCAGGTGCTGCCGAAGTCGCAGCGCGGCACGCCGTTTCGCGTCTGGAGCGCTGCCTGCTCCAGCGGTGAAGAACCCTACAGCGTTGCCATGCTGCTGGCCGCCTCGCTCCCTGACGGCAACTGGGAAGTCTTGGGCACGGACATCAGCAGTCGCGTGCTCGCGACCGCCAAAGCCGCGCTGTACGATATGGAACGCGGCAAGCCCATCCCGCCGGACTATTTGCGGCGTTTCTGCCTCAAGGGTACCGGACCGCAAGACGGCAAGTTCCTGATCGAGCGAAGTTTGCGCGATCGCGTCAAATTCGCCCGCGCCAACCTCAATGAGCGGTTGCCGGACTTCGGAAAATTCGACGTGATCATGTTGCGGAACGTCATGATCTATTTCGATGCCGACACCAAGGCGAAGGTGGTGAGCCATCTGATTCCCGCCCTGCGCCCCGGCGGCTACTTCATCATCGGCCATTGCGACAGCCTCACGGGCATAGCGTATGCACCTTTGACCGCATGCAGCGCCTCGGTCTACATGAAGCCGCTGAAATGACCGGCGGCGCTCCGGACGATATCTACCTGCCATCGGGGCAGATCTACTTCGGACAAGGCCACGTGCGCGTCAAAACGCTGCTCGGGACGTGCGTCGCGATCACGCTCTGGAATCCGGCGACGCAACGTGGCGGCATGTGCCACTACTTGTTGCCCACCCGAGGCCCCCGATCGAAAACCGACACGGCGCCCGGCTTTTACGCCGATGAAGTCATGGGATTGTTTGCGGACGAGTTGCGTGCCGCGGGGACCTCGGCGAAACATTACGTCGTCAAGGTATTCGGCGGCGGCAACATGTTCCCCCAGCAGCTGACGAATGCGGATTGCCGCAACGAATCGTGCGACGACGCGCGCCGCGCAGTTTGCCCGAGCGTCGGCTGTCAAAACATCCGCGTCGCTCACGAGCTGCTGCGTAGCGGAGGTTTTTCCATCGCGCTCGAGGATGTCGGGGGTCATGGCAGCCGCCAGTTGATTTTCGACGTGTGGAGCGGCGATGTGTGGGTCAGGCAGGGGCCCGCGATGGCCGTTATTGAGCGAGGCTCGCCATGAAGAAAATCGAAGTGTTGATCGTCGACGACTCCGCCGTGGTGCGGCAGGTCGTCTCGGCGCAGCTGGCGGCCGACCCGGCAATCCATGTGATGGCCGCCTGTGCCGACCCGGTCTTCGCGATGGCACGCATGAAACTTCAATGGCCCGACGTGATCGTGCTCGACGTCGAAATGCCGCGCATGGACGGGATCACCTTCCTGCGAAAAATCATGGACGAACGTCCGACGCCGGTGGTCATCTGCTCGACCCTCACGGAGCGCGGCGCCGCCACCACCCTCGACGCGCTCGCGGCGGGAGCGGTGGCCATCGTCACCAAGCCCAAGGCCGGACTCAAGCAATTTCTCGAGGACGCCTCGGCCGACCTCATCAGTGCGGTCAAGAGCGCCGCGCAGGCAAACGTCGGCTCACTGCGCGCGTCGCTCGCGGCTCCCGCCAGCCTCAAGTCCCGCCGCGAGCCGGGCGCCGCCGCGCACCTCAAGGTTGGCGCGGACGCGGTGAAAGCCGCGGCGGCGTCCGCGATGAAGAAAACCACCGAGATGATCGTCGCCATCGGCACCTCGACCGGCGGCACTCAGGCGCTCGAGCGTGTATTGGTGGCGCTCCCCGCAGACTGCCCGGGCATCATCATCGTGCAGCATATGCCCGAGAAATTCACCAAGGCATTCGCGGATCGGCTCAACGGCATTTGCGAAGTGGAGGTACGGGAGGCCGTGCATGGCGAGCGCCTGCTGCCGGGCCACGTACTCATTGCGCCCGGCGGTAAACATCTGATGCTCCGACGCGGCGGCGCTTATTACTACGCGGAGGTCATCGAAGGTCCGCTGGTCAATCGCCACCGGCCGTCGGTAGACGTGTTGTTTCGCTCGGTTGCCAAATGCGCGGGACGAAACGCCATCGGCATCATCATGACCGGCATGGGCGATGACGGTGCGCGCGGACTGCTCGAAATGCGTCAGGCGGGTTCAGCAACCGTAGCCCAGGACGAAGCCACCTGTGTGGTGTTCGGAATGCCCAAGGAAGCCATCAAACTCGAGGCCGCGGATCGCGTCCTGCCGTTGGGGCAGATGGCGCAAACCATCGTCAACTGGGGACTGCAATGATGCACTGATCCGGCGCTCGGTTTCATGGTTTACCCGTTTTTTTAATTGAGGATTTCCCATGTTCAGCAGCATGAAGGTTGGCACTCGTCTCGCGCTCGGTTTCTCTACGGTGGTCGCGTTGCTTCTGGTGATTTCCGTCCTGAGCGTCCAGCGCCTGGGCGTCGTTCACGAAGCCTCCGAGATCATCCTCGACCGACTGTATCCCAAGGTGCTGTTGGCGGAGGAACTCGAAAAAGGCGCCCTCAATAACGGCCGTTACGTGCGCAATGCGCTGCTGGCCAAGACGCCAGGAGACGGCGAGGCGGCATGGCGCCAGCTCGACACCAGCCGCAGCGCGAATGGCGACCGGGCGAAGCAACTCGAAGCGCTGCTCACGACGGAGAAGGGCAAGCAATTGTTCAAGGCCGCGTCGGACCGCAGGGAGGCGCTGGCCCCGAAATACGATCGCATCCATGCCCTGAACAACAGCGACAAGGCCCAGGCGATCGCCTATCTATTTTCCGAATTCGCGCCCGCCAACGATGCGTTCATCGCCGCCACGGAGGAGTTCACCAAATTCCAGACCGAGGAAATGGACCTCGCCAACCAACGGGGGTCCGAGGTTTATGCATCGACGCGTCTATTGCTGCTGTGGCTGTCGACGAGCGCCGTGCTGTTGGCCATCGGCATCGCTTGGCTGATCACCCGAAACATGAAGACGGTGCTGGGCGGTGAACCCGCTTATGCGGCCGACGTGATGAGGCAGGTCGCGCGTGGCGACTTCACGGTCGATGTGATCACCCGCAACGGCGATCAGAGCAGCCTGCTGTTCAACACCAAACAGATGGTGGCCGCCGCCGGCCAGAGCGTCAACGACGTGGTGCGGGTGATGGGAGCGATTGCGAAAGGCGATCTCACGCAGTCCATCGAAAAGACCTATGAGGGATCGTTCGACGAGATGAAGACCTACGTGAACACGACCATCGTCAAGTTGTCGCAGGTGGTTGCCGAGGTCAACGGCGGAGCGGAGGCGCTCGCGAGCGCCTCGGAACAGGTCAGCTCCACGGCGCAATCGCTGTCGCAGGCGGCGAGCGAGCAGGCGGCGAGTGTGGAAGAGACCAGCGCGTCGATGGAGCAGATGACCGCTTCGATCACACAGACCAGCGACAATGCAAAGATCACCGATGGCATAGCGACCAAAGCGGCGAACGAAGCCAGCGAAGGGGGCGCAGCGGTGCGCGAAACCTGTGTCGCCATGAAGCAGATTGCCCACAAGATCGGCATCATCGACGACATTGCCTATCAGACCAATTTGCTGGCCCTCAATGCCGCGATCGAGGCCGCCCGGGCCGGTGAACATGGCAAGGGCTTCGCCGTGGTTGCCGCCGAAGTGCGCAAGCTCGCGGAACGCAGCCAGATCGCCGCCCAGGAGATCGGTACCGTGGCGAGCTCGAGCGTGGACTTGGCGGAGAAGGCAGGCAAGCTGCTCGACAGCATGGTGCCCAACATCAAGAAGACCTCCGACCTCGTGCAGGAAATCAGTGCCGCATCGGCAGAGCAGACTTCCGGCGTCGGGCAGATCAACACGGCGGTAACGCAGATGAGCCAAACGACGCAGCAGAACGCCGCAAGCTCCGAGGAGCTCGCCGCCACGGCCGAAGAAATGAGCGGCCAGGCCTCACAGCTGCAGAACACCATGGCGTTCTTCAAGCTTGCCGGGAGCAACCCCGCGACGGCAGTCCGTGTACCTGCAAAAGCGGCTGCGCCGAAGCGGCCCGCGGTCCGTACCGGAGGTTCGGGCGGCGTGCGCCGCTCGGGCGCCGCGCTCGCAGGCGAAATCGCGCTCGTGCCAGCCGATACACTCGAAGAAAGCAACTTCGCGCGGTTCTGAAGACCGTCAGAGGGCGGCGCATATCAACAATGGAAGACTCCTCAATGAATGACTTGGCGGTCTTAGCTCGCTGGCAGAGGGCCGCGTGAGCGCGATCCGGGTCCTGGTGGTGGATGATTCCGCCCTGGCCCGGCAGATCGTGTCCGAGGTGCTTGCCGGCGATCCGGCGATCGCGATCATCGCCGCGGTGGCCGATCCGATTTTCGCCATGGCGCGGATGAGAATTGAATGGCCCGACGTCTTGGTACTCGACTTCGCGTTGAAGCGCGTCGATGGTCTGACTTTCCTGCGCAAGATCATGGCGGAGCGGCCGACGCCGGTCATCGTCTGCGCCACATCGAGCGCCGCCGATGTCGAGAATGAAGCCGCGGCACGCGCGGTGGGCGTCGTCGCCTTCATGTTCAAGCCCGGCAGCGGACTCAAGGACTTTCTGGAGGATGCCGGCGCGGTGTTGATTGCGGCCGTGAAATCCGCCGTTCCCACGAGCGCCGCGGGCGCGAAGACGCGGGTGCGCGGTGCGCTGCGTGCGCTGCGCGTTGCGCATATGCCCAACGCGCCTGCCGCGGCCGTCGAGAAGCACAACGCCGACGTCATCACGGCGCCGCCGTCGGCGCACGCAACGACGCCGGCCACGCAACGCATCGTCGCGCTCGGCGCCTCGACCGGCGGCACGGTGGCGCTCGAGCGGGTGCTCATGGGGCTGCCGCACGACTGCCCCGGAATCGTGGTAGTTCAGCACATGCCGGAGACCTTCACCGCCACGTTCGCCGCACGGCTGAACTCCCTGTGTGCCGTCGCAGTCCGTGAAGCCGTGGACGGCGAACCGCTGCTGCCCGGCCTCGTGCTCATAGCTCCCGGCGGCAAGCATCTGATGCTGGGCCGCTGCGGCACCAGCTATTTTGCCGAGGTCGTCGATGGTCCCCTGGTCGCCCGCCATAAGCCATCGGTGGACGTGCTGTTCCGCTCGGTGGCCAAGTGCGCGGGTGGCAACGCGCTCGGCGTCATCATGACCGGCATGGGCGACGACGGCGCGCGCGGGCTGCTGGAGATGCATCAGTCCGGCGCGGCCACGTTGGCCCAGGACGAAGACAGCTGCGTGGTGTTCGGCATGCCGAAGGAAGCCATCAAACTCGGCGCCGCGCAACGCGTACTGCCCCTCGGGCTCATTGCGCAGGCGCTGATCGCCTGGGGCACATCATCGGGGCCGGCAATCCGATCGACATCGACATCGACATCGTCATCCGTCATCCGTCATAGGCACCTATGAGAAGCAACCATGAATACGCCCATGTCCCTCGATGAATTGTTGACCGTATGCGACCGCGAGCCGATCCAGCTGCCGGGTGCCGTGCAGCCGCATGGCGCGCTGTTGGCAATCGACCCCAATAGTCTGTGCGTCACGCATGCGAGCGCCAACCTCGAGGCCTTCGTCGGCATTGCGGCGGCCGACGCGCTGGGCCGCTCTGCGGCGGCGCTGTTGGGCGATGGGCATGCTGCCCGACTGCCGGCGCTGGCCCAGGCGCGCTGCGCGGACTCGACCGTCGCCGGGCTCGATGCGGACGTCGGGGCCGGACGCATCTGCCTGCTGCCGTTCGTCACACCCACGGCCATTGGCGTCGATGTGTTCCGCGAGCCGCCGGCTGACGCCGAGCGGCCGCTCATGTTGCTGGCCCAGCGCGTGGTCCGGGCGCTGCGCCTATCGCGCAGCAGCCATGGGCTGTGCCGCATCGCCGTGAACGACGTGCGGCGCATCACGGGCTATGACCGGGTGATGATTTACCGCTTCGACGAGCATGGCAACGGCGATGTCATCGCGGAAGATGATGCGCCGGGTGTCTCGGGGTTTCTCGGGCTGCGATACCCGGCCAGCGACATTCCACAGCAGGCGCGCAAGCTGTACATGCTGCACAAGGTCCGGGTCATCGTCGACGTGGCAGCCGCGGCCGTGGCGCTGTTGGCCGCGTCCGGCAGCGCGCCGACGGATCTCGACCTGAGCGCCAGTTGGCTGCGCGCCGTATCGCCGCTGCATCTGAAGTACTTGAGCAACATGGGCGTGACGGCGACCGCAGCGGTTTCTTTGGTCGTCGGCGGCCGACTCTGGGGCATGCTGGTCTGCCACAATAATTCGCGCCTCGAAGTTTCGGCCTATCTACGCGGCCAGCTGGATCTCGTCGGGCAGGTGATGTCCGCCATGCTCGGTTCCTTGATGCAGACTGAAATGAGCGCCAAGCGCACGAAAGCCAAGCGCGCGCTCGCGGGCATCGCCGCCGGACTCGCCAATGCCGAGACGTCGACCGCCGACGCTTTGGACGCAGCGGGCAAGGATCTCGTGAATTTGATCGCGGCGGACGGTGTGGTGGTGACGCTCGGCGAGCGCGTCATCGAAGTCGGATGCACGCCCGCGGCGCCGGCGTTGCGCAGGTTCATGCAGGCGATTGCCGCACGGCCTACGGTGGAAGTCATCGCCAGCGAAAGCTTGGGCGAGGCTCTGCAACTTGCGCCTGAGGCACTGGATGGATTCGCCGGGGCGTTGTACTTGCCGCTGCCCAATTGCGACCCTGGCTCCATCGTGTGGCTGCGGCGCGAATTGAATACGACCGTGACCTGGGCCGGTAACCCGCACAAGCGTGCCGCCGATCCCACCACCGGGCGGCTCGAGCCGCGCGAATCGTTCGCTGCCTGGTGCGAAAGCATCAGTGGACGGTCGACCCCGTGGACCGATGCCGAGGTCGCGTGTGCGCTCGAACTGCGCACCATCGTCGACGCCGCTTGGGTGCTGCGGAACCAAGTGGAACTTAGTCTGGGGCCCGCGCAGTACGAGGATGCGCTGACGGGGCTGGTCAGCCGCGAAGCCATCGAGAATCACTTGAACGCCGCGGCCGCATCGGTTCCGCAGCCGCCGATCGTTCTGGCCATCGTCAACATCGATCGTTTCCGCAAGGTCAACGACGCGCACGGCCGCGACGGCGGCGACTCGTTGCTGGTGCAAATCGCGCGGCGCCTCAAGGCCACCGTCAAATCGGGCGACAAGGTCGCGCGCTTTGGACCGGCGGAGTTCGCCGTGCTCAGCACCCAAGGTATTGGTATCGATCTGGGGACCCGGCTCACGGCGGTCTTCTCGCAACCCTTCGAGATCGACGGTCAGGCCGTGCCGCTGCAGGCAAGCGTGGGCGTCGCCGACAATTCGCAGTTGGCCGGCCTGCGCGGCTTGTTGCACTCGGCGCAGGCGGCGCTGCGCCAGGCGAAGACGGCAGGCGGCGATCGCGTCACGATCTTCTCGGCGTCTGCGGCGGCGTCGGCTATGGCCTCGCGCGAGGTGATGATCGAGCAGAGTCTGGAGGCGGCGCTCAAATACGATCCGGAACAGTTCCAGTGGGCGTTGCAGCCCATCGTCGATGCCGGCTCGGGCACCGTGCTCAGCTGGGAGGTGCTGATCCGTTGGGACCATCCGGTCCTCGGCAACATTCCGCCCCTCGAATTCATTCCGATCGCCGAACGCAGCGGACTGATCGAGGCCGTCGGAGATCTGGTGTTGGAGGCCGCCATGCGGCTTCTGGTCGAACTCCCCCCCTCGGTGGAACTGATCGGCCGTGACGTCTCGCTGTCGGTAAACGTGTCGCCGTTGCAGCTGGATCGCGTGGGCTTTGCCGATGAGCTCGGCGTCCTTCTGGATGCGCGCGGCATCGTTCACTCGCGACTGTGCCTCGAGATTACGGAAGCCGCGCTCGCCAACCCGCAAGCCGTGGCCGCACTCGCCGGCCTGCGGCGATTGGGAATCTTGGTGGCCATCGATGCATTCGGCATCGGTCAGTCATCGCTCGCGACCCTGCAGGAGCTGCCCGTGGATATCGTCAAACTCGACCGCAGCTTCCTGCCCGAGAAGGAGTCGCCGAGCGGCGCCCGCTCGTTCCTGACGGCCATCGTTGCGTTGGCGCATGCCGCGGGCCTGCGCGTCGTGGTCGAGGGCGTGGAGAGCCAGGTGCAGCTCGACGCCGTGGTGCTCGCCGGCGCCGATTGCATCCAGGGCTACCTGCTGGGAGCCCCCATGACCACCGAGGCCGCCGTCGCCTTGGGCTCCACACGCAACGAGGAACGAACCTGGCAACCGCAGTTCGCGCAGGCCGCGGTGCTGGCGGCGGACGCGCCCTTGGCCGCCGAGGCGCCCGGCATTATGGAGCGGCTGCGATCAGCGACGCGCGCCGCGCATGCCTCCATCGAGACGGTGCCTCGGTTGAGCCGGCTGCTGTCGCGCGATCTCACGACGACGGACTACGTCGAGACGCTGCGCCTGCTGCACGCTTTTCACGCCTCGATCCTGCCCGACCTGGCGCGCTGCTTGCGCGGCACCTCACGCGCCGAAGCGCTGCTCGACGGTGAGGGGCTGGCAGCCCTCGCGGCGGACATCGCGTGGTTCGACGCGACCCCATTGGTAGCGCAGCGGCTGCGGCCGCCGCCGGCCTGCGTCGCCTCGGCGCTCGGAACCTTGTACGTGATCGAGGGCTCCAATCTCGGCGGCAGAATCATCGGCAAGCACGTCGCGCGCAACCTCGGGGTTGGTCGCGGCAGCGGCGGCTCCTTTTACTGCGGACTCACCGCCGAGGACGCGAGGCGTCGCTGGCGGCTGCTGCAGGAAGTGATGCGCCTGGAGATCGATGCGCCCGGAGCGCTCGGTGAACCGGTCACTGCGGCAGCACTCGCCACGTTCGAATCGCTCGAGATGTTGATGCGCTCCGACATGACGCCGGCACGCATGGCTTCATAGCTCGCCGCTCGCCCGGCATAGTGTGGTAGAACCGGGGCCTCGTTTCACGCCGAGACTGGGTCTACCGCGCGCCCATGAGCGATTTGCTACGACTTCTCCCCAGACCGGCTTTTGTCGGCACGCTATTGCTGTGGGGTTCCCTGGCGGCACCCGGCCAAGTCCATGCCCAGGCGGGGCCGCCGTTTCTCACCAACGATCCCGGAACGCCGGGCAACGCCAACTGGGAGATCAATCTCGCCTCCATGGAGACGCTCGCGCGCGGCG
>Ga0116231_10014096_pt1 | contig 10894 bp, 2 predicted proteins | sample S1TSphgellanicum_2_FD_89695 | JGI IMG/M metagenome (GOLD analysis project Ga0116231, IMG submission 89695) | Host-associated microbial communities from peat moss isolated from Minnesota, USA - S1T2_Fd - Sphagnum magellanicum MG | ecosystem: Host-associated > Plants > Peat moss > Unclassified...
AAACATGTTGTTTACAATCCCTTCCTTTGATCCATTGAGAAGCAGAACAGGCTCATTGATAGGAGTCGAATCTGCTGCGAAGTACAAGCAAACTGTACTCCTCGGAGGTTTTGTGATGGAAGATGAAGAAGATGACGATGCTGCTGCTGCTGATGATGATGATGGTGATGATGCCGATGTATCCGTGATCCTGCTTCCCAGGAGTCTTGCTGCCTCTGGACCTTCTGTAGCAATGAGCATGCCATACTTGGCACGAAAGACTTTCCCATTCTGTAATGCAGCACTGCGAAGGATGCCATCTTCAATCAATTCTGCAACTCTTGAGTTCAGCAGAATTGATCCTGCAGGAAGCTGATCTGCGAGTTGCTGAGGAATTGCACCAATGCCAGCAGCTGGGAGCGTGTTGGAGCCCAATGCAAGACACTTGAAAACAAACTCAAACAGTCGAGAAGAGGTTTGCAGCTCCCTGTCGAAGAAGATACCACCGAAGAAAGGACGAAAGAAGCGATCCACCATCTGCTGTGAGAATCCCTCTTTCCCAAGTCTCTCCAGAATCGTCGTCTCTTCTGAAGACAACAAGATTGCACTGATGGGTTTCAAAGAAGTTCGCAGTCTGACAATTCCCACCAGCACCTTGTCCATGGCCGAGCCGATGGGATTCCCCAGAGATGCTACCCCATCTGTGAAATGCCGAAACGGATCTGCAACTCGATGAAACTCTCCGTCAAGCCATACCAAAGCTCCGGCATAAAACTCCTTGAGGTCAAGAGCTGCATAGTCTAGAACCTCGGACGCTTCGGGGTACGCGGAAAGATCTGGAAACCCCTATCGAGCCAATGGAAGTTTATGGAAATCCTTATTTATAATCAATGGTTCCCTCATGCTTCATAAACCAATGGGAATCGAAAATGATTTGACTCTTCAATAATGTTTTAAATGAAAAATTTTGTGCTAAATGATGCTTTTCAATGGAGTTTAAGATGAAAGTTTTTATGCCCAATGGAACACTAAGAGAGTTCCATCTTCCAATCAAATAAAATGATAATCTTTATGATCATACAATTGAAGGACTCATCTTTTTCTTTATCTTAGATATTTTGATGAGGTTCTTGAATTCGATCCTTATCCATTTTGTCCGTTTAACTTTCACATCCTACTTCTTCATCTTAATTATTTCAAGTAATTAACTATTACAATAATTTATTAGTAGTAATAAATAAACATCTTGAGTTCCTACTTGACTAAATTAACTCAATGATAATAATAACATTCCTGCCTAACATTTACTTTTTTGATATCCCCTAGTTATTGTTTACCATGAACTAATTAATTGTGTGGTACATAGTAAATTATAATAAAAAATTTCCATCACAAGAACCCCCATGTATTTTTATATCCACCGTCAAAATTAAAATTTGATGAATCCATTAGAATTAGAATGTCCGAGCTTTCATGAAGTTCACCATCGTTGCCACACATTACGCCTACCCTAATTTGTTAAATAAAAGCATCAAACCCCTCTGAATGCAAGTACCAAATTGTTTCAACTACCCCTTTGGTTTTTGTTGACCTAGGTGAATATTCAGTCATGGCGGATGATGTTGTTATGCGTTCGAATCCTCTAATTGCACCCATAGAAGAGGAAAAACTTGAAGAAACACCGCTTAATGTGAATGTCTCCCAACAATCACGCGACAAAGATTTGTTCAAAAGAGTGGTGCGCACTTAAGTCGATCGTTCGACATGGGATCATCGATTATCTCCTAACCCACATGCTTTAGTGATCTACTTAGAATTTGTTCCCGTTTGTGCAACTATGCCAGAAAAGGTTTGAAGAGTGTCAATGTGAAGATGACGATGTTCGTCTTTATTATCAAACTTGGGTTCTCGGTGATGACCATTATTTTTGGCTACAAAGCCCAATCAACCCCTTTTCCATGGAGCGTCGAACCTAATACTTAGTTCGCACCATTCGTCGCATTCTAGATTTCCTATAATTTTGATTTATCCCTTCTAAGTTGTTTACTAAATTGTAATTCACTTAAGGCTACTCAGGCAGAAATGCTAGGATTTAAATTCAATTTCGATTTTATTTAAAGACCTAATAGAAATGAAGATTAAATAAAGGTTTAGTGCCCAAAAATTATTCTAAAAAAATAATTTAATATTATCATAACAAAATGTTAATGTTAACCATGGGTTTGAAAATTGTTTTATTTTTATTAGACCTTTCATTGACACTTCTTCAATTACTTCATGAATCTCAACATCCTTGCTACTCATTATATACTAGAACAAAACCAATGTTTTATTGAACACCATGAATTTTTGTGTCTACTTCCACCCCCAACCTTCTAAAGATCTCTCACCTCTAATTATGCAACTGAGGTCCTAAAACTATGGTTATTAACTTTTTATTGAAAAAATGAACTAACTTAACACCTCTCCAACACTTCCGTCGGCAGAACAAATTCATGCAAAATGATGCCAATCATCTCCTTGTGGTGAATGAACATGGAATCTTCACAGATTTCTTTAAAATCATCAAAAAACATATAGTTTCCCTTGTTTTGCGCTTCAAGCAACGTTGTAATCCCGAGCCCTATTACTTTTCGCACCAAGTTAAGGACACTATGCCCCCAACACAAAATTGTCGAATTATCCAAACACTGTCGTCAAGACCCCAATGTTTGGTAAAACACAATTTGGTGTTCCTACAAGCAATCCACATTCGATCAAATAAGATGCGTTCACAAGTGAATTTCAAATCAAAAACCTCTCGGTTGACGTTCAAGATGGGCACATGATTATAAAGAGGTGCTCACCAATCCGGAGGTTCTTTCACCATCACAACTTTGCAGGACAATTCATCCGGCGTTTGGAACGCATCTCGGTCTCTTGTCGCCAATGGTTAGGGCTCCTCCCACAACATAAGCGCCAGGGGTTGTGGACCCTGGCAAGGAACAACATCAATACACGTGGAAGAGACCACTCGGACAGACAACAGATCAAAATTTAAAACATGGGTTCGAAAACAAGCCTCACCTGCAATGCGGCCCGCAACTCCATCAAAACTTGCCTCTTTTATGACCGTTTGAAATGACGGTGTTTTGAAATCCTTCTAACTTGTTGGGTGTCAACCGTGCAAAGGCCTCCAGCAGAGTGCGATGGACGAGTCCAGAGTTATGTTGTTTGAAGTTTGTGCTTGGCCTAAGAATCCAGGCACATATTTCACATTAGTGTCCCTGGGCAACCACTAAATCCATGGCACCGGCCGTTTCGAAACCATCAACGGCAAAGCGGAGGAGAGCGACTTCACCATCACAACTTCCTCGCCGGCTCCATCAGTTCCCAATAGCGGGTGAAGAAGGCGGGTGACGAGCACCATGCTGCAGTCCAAGTTTCAACCATGGTGGATGATGTTACTACGTTTTTAAATCCTCTAATTGTGCTAATAAATAATTAAAATTTTGAAAAAAACACCGTCTGACGTAAATGTTTCCTAATAGCCATGTGAAAAAATTCGTCAAAAAAAATAATCTACACATGAGTCAATCGTTCAGCATGGGATCATTGATTATCCCAACCAACATGCCTCGGCAATTTACTTGAAATTTGTTCTTGCTTGTGGAATCACATTAAAACAGGTCAAAGAATGTTAATGTGAAATGATAATGTTCATCTTCACTATCAAACCTAAACTCCCAACAATAGCCATTATCACTAACTAGGAGTCTGATCAACCCCCTTTTCCATGGAACATCAAATCAAGTATTTAGCTTGCATTGTTCGTGGCATTCTGATTTTTTTGCATTTGTGATATTTCCCATCTAAGTTGTTTACTAAGTCATAATCCTTAAAACTACTTAATTGAAAATGCTAATATTTAAATTTGATTTCAGTTTTGTTTAACCTTATATAAATGAAATTTGAATAAGGATATCATAAAACTACATTCTAGAAAAAATCTTACAAATACTACGTAAAGATTATTCTACAAAACTATTTCAATATTGTCATGGAGAAATGTTAATTTTAATTATTGGTTTTTTATTTTAATATATTAATAAAATCACATTTAATTTTACATCATTTTCCACGTCTTTATAACATAAGAATGATAATGCACTCTGGAAGATTTATTAGGTTTTAAAAGTAATTAATCATTATAACAAATTAAATAAGAACATTTTTTGTGCTTAAAAATATCCAAAGGTTAACTCAACTATTAATAATTACTACTTGGAAGTTTATAAATATTCAAATCATTATTATTAAAAAAATTATGGAATTAAGGTTTAACAAATTACCCAATTGTAATATGTGGCTCACAATGAATTATTAAATTGCATTTATGATCCAATATTTTTTATCAAAAAATTAGACCATACAATCACAATGATATGAACTTGGATTATCACAAAAGAATAATTTAATTAAGACTAAGGAAAAGTTCACCCATTTACAATTATTGTGATAAACCAATAGTTCTAATAAACATCAATTCAAGTAGTCCCATCCAAAACCATAAAAAATAGGCTTATTAAAAAACTAAGTGTTCATGTTCACCAAGTTCAACCTTTTGCACAATACTGATAATTATAACATCCAACCCCAAATTACTAAATATAAACTAACTTCATAATAAACTCTCTACTTCAATAATTATAATTCTTCAATAAAAAGTTTGATAAGGTTGAAATTTTATGTAAAAATACCTTAAATATTAATCTAACATTGTTTCAATATTAAACAAATCCATTGTTATAGTCAAAAGATCTTAAATTTAGAACAACATATTTAAAGACTACTTTTTAAATGAATTCACAATAGACCCCTTTTATTTTCAACAATTATATCTCTACAACAAAAAGTTTAATGAAGTTGAAATTTTGTGTGAAATTTTTTAAAGTACTAATATAACATTTTTTTAATTTTTAAACAAATTCATTCAAGGGAAAACAAGCTTAAAGAAGGGTCCTATGTGTGTCTTTTTGAATCTATGGTCTTTTACTTATGTTTGAAGGTGAAAGATTTATGATTGAAAAGATTGTGTGAAAGGAAGAAAAAAACTTATTATACATATTTATGTGTGTTATTCATGAACACAAGAGCATGTGCAAATAAAAAAACATGGAGAAACAATATGTGTAACAAATAGTGATAATTGATGGTTATGAAATAGTTTAATGAACAAATCTCTAAACTTTTAAAATAAAATTATTTTTTATAAATTTATCATTGGATTTGTTTCAAACTTCAAGTAGTATCAGTGTATGAGTTGAAGAATGTCTTCACAAAGTTTTAACATCATTTGAGTTTTTGTTAAAAAAATGTTCATGTTAAAAGTAGAAGGGGTCCAAAATGATTTTTTCCCAATGTTGTCAAAGTAGCTCTTGGGTTTAAAAGCATATCTTCATACTATAGAAATAAAAACTTATGAGACTTTGTATGAATGTTGCTTTTAAAATTAACTTTCTAACAATTTTATCCATATTAAATTTGAAAGTTGTTTAAAAACGTTATAATGATTTGAGTGAGGGGCCAAACTATTAACAAATAATGAACTTTCAACTAGACACCAACACAATACTTATTCATACTTTGTTATTCATACATAAGATATGATTTTTAAAATATGTTTAGTAATAACATAATAGGTTCCTTGATATGATTCACGACATGTCATTAAACAACATTTTAATTTGTTCAACGCAATTACATAATAATTTCGCCCCTCAACAAATTTTGTGAAATGCATGTTCTTAAATTGAAAATGTGCAAAAAAAAATTCATAGTTAAACCAATTGTTTACCGATAAAAATAAAGTTGAATGACAAGATGCATTTAGTTGACAAAACTTCAAAACTTTGAACATGTGCCATCAAATTTGTGAAATAGGTTAATTTGTGGTTCCTTTGGTTAAGATTGTGTTATAAAAAAACACATTTCAAAAAGGTTAAAACTTGATTAATTTATAAATGAATAATAAATTCACAAAGCGTAATTATTATTATGTAATTCTTTATGGATTAGTTTGGTAATTTACTTGGTGGTTTGATTTCATAATTTAATTATGGTTTGGTCATAACTTCAATTAATGTGCAAACTAATATATGATAATTCATGTGTAGAGTCTTTGCCACATTAATGTGCATGTTAAATCACATGAAAAGCCATGTGATGTGTAAATTAATTTTTTTAATTGTTTAATTTCCTTTTGGTTTGTATATAAGGGAATGTTTATGACCTTTGAAAACATTTTCATTTGATAAAAATAATTTGTTAAATGAATGCAAAGTTTTATGGAATAGAATTGTGAAAGGAATTGAGACTTTAATTTTCAAAGGTTTTGGCATAATATATGATTATATGAAATTTATGATAGGAAAATAATGTGACACAATAGTTACACATAAAAATTAGAATGGTGAAATGATATTTGTGTAAACAAGAATATAAATTTCCATAATTATGTAATAAACATACATAGTTTCAATCTTATATTCGCTTGTTGGTCTACATGCCCATGTGACCACGTGTACCCGTGTGTGAACTATGATTGAATTAAAATTACATTAAGAATAAATTAAAAACTAATTGAAAATTAATTGGAAGTGAATTAAAAGTTAATTATAAAGGAATTAAAAATGAATTAAAATTTTATTAAAAATGAACTCAAAGTGAAATAAAAAGTTAATTAAAATTAGACTAAAAATGAACTCAAATAATAAAATTAATTAGAAGTGAATTAACATTTAATTAAGAGTGAATTAAACATTAACTAAAACTGAACTAAAAATTAATTAAAAGTTAACTAAGAATGAACTGAAACTAAATTAGGAGTTAAGTACAAGTTCATTACAAATCATGAATGAACATTCAAATGAATGAATTTTATGACATTGACATTTGTGGCACTCACCTCACAAAACATTTCATAGGGCCAACAAAACTAAAGCACATTATGAACATAATAAAATGATCTATTAATCATTAACATGTCACGACCTTAACATTGGGCTTGTGACTAAGGCAAGGGCATGGAAAGGTGCGAACTTGGAGTGTAACTCAAGAGCCACATTTAGAAAATGTGAGGGAATGAACCCAGACACTTCCAAATTGACTTTCACTTTGAAAATTAGAGTTTTTATGGAATCCTGAATTTGTAGAAACCAATTTAAGAAGTCAAAATTCATTAAATTAAAAATTTACTTATACCATTGGAAAGCTCTTAAAACGTGTATGTCTGAAATGGGCTTACATGATCCATTTGAGTACTTACAACGTAAGTTATGGTCGAAAAAAAGGTCTGGGACCAAAATGTCAATTTGATTATTCACCATTAAAAGTCGGGAATCGCCTTGAATTATATGTGTGTAGGTGGCGTGTTATATATCGTTGAAAAGCTCTTGATGAAGCTATAACTTTTCTTTAGACCTCACCTCAATCAAAGATCTTCAAAAGAAGTTATGGGCGTCCAAAATGGCAAGAATCCCAATTTCAAGAATTTCGAGACTTCTAACTTGGGGGTCCTAGAAAAAAATGACATTTGGGTGTAACCCCCATGGCCAATCATAGGAAATATTATAAAAGGGAAGGTGGTGGCTTCCTTTAAGTCCAGGTCGTGATGAGTTTTGTGAGTTCGTCTATGCCCATGACTCATTCGTGCACCAAAAGTGTTCCAATTACACATTAACCAATTTGTTGTTTAATTTTTGCAAATCCATATGAATAATTGACCCATTTTTTCTTCATCCTAATCCCCATCCCGAAGCTCCAACATGCCCCTTCTACCCCCAAAATGTTGCGAGTGAAAGAACGTACCCCAACTCCTTTTTCCGATGTTTTCATTTTGAAACTTGCATTTGAGTCTTTCAAAAATTTGGGGGTGCATCATAATTTCACCACAACAATGAACAATGGGACATTTTGGTGATTAAATCTCAACATATTTGCAATTACGTTTCCCAGTGTAATGTAAACCCTGATTAAAACCTAATCAACATGTCCAAATAAATGAAGAATCAAACATGACTTAATTAATAATTGGGGTTAGGCGATGGCCTTGTCCCATGCCTAACCATTAATCGCGTTGAACATAACCCTTAGGCTCATTTTGATAATAATGGCACATGTGGAAAAACACATAACCTTTCACCTCAAGTTTCACATTGAAAAAAAAGTAAAAATTACTCAAAAAAAAATCAACATGAATGCACGTGCTCACCCCCAAGTCATAAGCAATTGATACATACCTAGGTAATCCCCTTACATGTTCAAAGCATATAACAACCCAACCAACATATTAACAAACAACAAACACAAGTGAAAATGCACAAATCATGTAACATAAATCTCCACTTTTGTGAATCTTACACAAGAATCATGATGGGAATTTAAATCCTTCGTGTTTGCTAATGGCACAACATTCCTTCACCTATAATGGGTAGAAAAGGTTATTCATCGGTAAAATGTTGAACCCTAAAATGATTAATACACCAAAATGTTGGCCAAAAACCACCATGTGCTCTAAAATAAATTTCCAAAACTTTATATCTCCAAATGGCTTGAAAAATTTCACACTGGAAATGTTCCTCATTATAAACTAATTAGTACAAACAACACATCAATTCAACTTCGTATGTTAAAGATATGATTTTCAAAAAATTAATGAAAATTAATTCAAAAATATGGGAAATAGCCTTTGAACCTCCAAATTTATAATCTCCACTTGTAACTTGCACACTTATTGGTTTATAGATCTTCGCAAAAGAAACCCAACAATGTAAAAATCATTCCAATCTAACGTCATATGTGAAAGTTCCAGACTTCCAAAATTTGTGAATGAATGATAATTTTTCATCCAAATCAAGGATGAAAATTGGTCGTTTGGATGAAATTTTTATAAAACCTTAAATGGATGGAATATTCCAATCAGATGGAATATTTTGATTATGGATGAAAATGCTTCCAGATGGATGAAATTTTATAAATAAAATAAATAAAAAAATTTGGTAGGTTTGGTTTGGTGCCAAACTTGTCCCTTAGGTTTGGAAATGGTTTTTAAAAATGAAAAATAAAAAGGGGAACTTGGATTGGACCCCCTAAACCCACTTATCATGGGCGTCCCTTGGGTTTCGTGAACCTTCGAACCTGTTGAACTTGGCAAGTTCAGGAGGCTTGAATGAACTTGAAGTTCATGATGATGGTGCTACAAAACTCCACACTCTTGCCATTGTCAAACTCCCCCCCCCCCCTTTGTTTTCCTTTTTTTTTAATTCATTGTTGTAGCTCCAAAAGAAACTAAAAGTCCTATTTTATATATATTTTGTTTTTTTCTCTTCACAACTTTGTGTAAGCTTTAAACTCCAAGGTGCAAGCCTTGTTTAAGTTCAGTTCCCAAAGGAGTTTTTCATGAAAAACCTTCACAAAATTACCACCTTTGCCTATGAAGCTTTTTGAATTCAAGAAGGAGACCATAAAAAAAATTAATAATGTTTCCACCTTGAACAAAACTCCTACATAAACAAGTAATACTAAAAAAAAAACAAACTACACAATATTTGTTATTAACCCAATCCCATGCATAACACACAAATAAAATTAAACCAAAAATTACTGCAAAACAAATTTAACCTAGTTGGAACACAAAACCAACTAGCTCACTTTTGGTAATTCGAAATGCAACTCATTTGTAACAAGTAGGAACTCAAGCCCAAAACATAGAAATAACAAAACCATGGATCAAATAAAATTGCATAACATGTAAACTTGAAAACACTATACTTTGGAATTTCAAATCACCAAAAGTGATTTGAAATCACACAATTTGAAATTACATCCCATGACAAAATATCTCAAACCTTGTTCACACTTGAATTGGCTCAAAATAAAACCAATCAATTTAGTTCACCTAATTTATCACTAACTAATTAAACATTTTAATTGACACATTTGACAAGCTTCAATATAATTTAATAGGATAGTAGAAAGTTTGGTATTAAATTAGACCTATGCAAGTTCATTAGTAAAAAGTTTGCATAGGTCTAGGTTTAAACTTAAATGCCACGTGGCTTAAGTCTACACTTAACTTAGAAACCATGCCACCTAATTCTTGCCCTAATTTAAATGTCACTTGGCCTATGTCTAAGGCTACCTATGTGACATGCATGACATGCCATAGGTTATATAGAGAATTAAATTTATATAAAACTTGGTTACTCTTATGTATTATTATTTTTTTCTTCTATAAAATTATAATATTATCTATTATATGTTCTAGTTTTGGAATAGAAAATACATTTTATTACAAGACAATAATTACTAGTAGAAGGCAATAGCAAGGAGGTAGCCATTGGATTTAAGGTTTGTAAAAGGTAAGGAGTTGTTACAAATGGTAGGTAATAGTTACAAAGAGTCTGCAGGTGCTACACATGGTAGGCAATAACTACAAAGGGTCTATAGGTGATCTAGACAATAGGTAACAACTACAAAAGGTCTATAGGTGTTGTAGACGATAAGCATCATTTATAAAAGGTATGTAGGCAATAAATAATAGCTACATGAAACATTTTGCACTAGTAGAAATCAGCCAAAATGTAACCATTCAATTTATGACTGCATGTGACTTATAGTTGTTTGCGACTAGATTTGAGAATATTTGCAACTACAAGACCAACTTTCAACTATTTTGGTCATTTTCACAACTACGATGCAACTATTAGAAATTTCATCCTATCGATTACATCAATTTTACATTTATTTTCATCCATTAATAGGTTGATATGTCCCATTACTCGCAATAGTCACCAAATTAGTTGCATCCTAAAGGTATTTTACAATGACATAGGGGTATATTTTAATGTATGTACTAAAATTATATATATATATA
>Ga0116231_10014097_pt1 | contig 10894 bp, 6 predicted proteins | sample S1TSphgellanicum_2_FD_89695 | JGI IMG/M metagenome (GOLD analysis project Ga0116231, IMG submission 89695) | Host-associated microbial communities from peat moss isolated from Minnesota, USA - S1T2_Fd - Sphagnum magellanicum MG | ecosystem: Host-associated > Plants > Peat moss > Unclassified...
CCGTGCTCCTCGAAGGCGACGGTCGCCGTCTCCAGATGCGGGTCGCCCATCTGGTACGGCCACCAGAGTCGCGGGTGCTTGAGGCGTAGCTCCGGATACCTCGCCGGATCGAAGACGACGGTTCTGTCCTCGCCCGGTTGTAGTTCGACGGCCTGCCGCAGTCTAACTCCGGCTATCTCGCCGATAACTTCGCCTTGGACGATGCGGCCGGAGGAGTTATGCAGTTCGGCATAGGCGGTAAGGTCGGCCGCGCCGTCGTCGGATAGGTGGGTCACGACCAGCGGCGACCGCACCGCGACCGGTCCGCTCGCCACCAGATCGACCGCGCCCCACAGGCCCATGTCCTTGTCCGGCGGGCACGGATTCCAATCCACCCAGTTGATGCCCAGGTCGGTCTCGGTCGGGGCGAAGGTCTCCACGGCAACCACGTTGGCCTTGCCGGGAAGCGCGTTCGCGGTGATGTCGAACTCGTAGGTGCGATACGCGCCGGCGACCTGCGTCGAGTCGGCGATGCGCTTGCCGTTGACCCAGACGTTGGCCCGGTAGTTGATGCCGCCGAAGCGCAGCCACAGGGTGCGGCCCTTGTCCGCGGCCGGGACGACGAACTGCTTGCGATACCACCAGCCGCAGCGGTACGGGCTGTCGTCCGGCATCGGCAGCTTGGCGAAGATGGCCCCCACGGGATAGGTCGTTCCCGGAATCTTGCGCAAGTTGTCGCCGAAGTAGGGGTCTTTGTATTCTCCGGCCGCGACTTGGGCGGCGAGCACCGTCGAGGGAACAGTCACCGCGTACCATCCCTTGGTCTCGAAACCGGGACTCGAAATCGCCTCGCCCTGCGCCTGGGTCTTGCAGCCAGACTGGAGCGCCCATCCCTCGCGCAGCGCCGTCGGAGTGACTGCGGCATCGGCAAGGCAGGCGGCTGCGGCCGCAGACACGACCGCCATCGCGGCGATTTTCAAGAACATTCCAGCTTCTCCCTTTCGCTCCAACGCCCTGTATTCAATCGTTTGAATATTCCTGAATTACGCCCTTCCTCCGGGCATGTCAAGAAGAAAATGGGAAATCATTCCGGCCTCCGCGCGGTCGATTGGCGCACCACCAGCTCCGGCGGCAGCAGTTCGAGAGTGCCGGAAAGCGAGCCGTTCTCCCCGCCCTGCGGCTTGGGCGCTTGCAGCGAGTTCAGCACCATTTCGGCGGCCAGGCTGCCCATTCGCTCCATGGGCTGGCGGATGGTGGTGAGGCCCGGCGTGTTCAACTCCGCCAGCGGCACGTCGTCGAAGCCGATCACCGAGCAATCGTCCGGAACCCGCCGTCCGGCCTGCGCCAGGGCGCGAATCGCCCCCAGCGCGGTGAGGTCGTCGAAAGCCAGCACGGCGGTGAACTTGACCCGCTTGCCGATCAGCGCCGAGGTGAGCCGCAGCCCGCCCTCGAAGCCCGAGCTCGGCTCCATCGCCGGGGCCAGCTGGACGACGCGGCGCGGCGGCAGCGGCAGCCCGGCCTCGGCCGCGAAACGCTGGATTCCCTGCCAGCGCCGGTCGCTGTCGGAGAGCTCCGAGGGGCCGCGCAGCACCGCGATCTCGCGATGGCCAAGCTCGTAGAGATGCCGCGCCGCCTCGTAGCCGCCGGCCTCGTTGTCCACCTGCAGCGAGCGGACCCGGCTGGCGGTGAGGTCGCGGCCCACCCCGACCGAGGGTATCTGGCTCTTCTCGATGTCCGCCAGCAGGTCGAACTCCCCGAAGAGCCAGTTGGCGACCAGGATCAGACCCTCCACCCGGCGCTCCAGCATCATCTCGGTGTGGCGCTCGAACTGCTGCCGCTGGTTGTGCGCGATCATGATGATCGGCAGATACGTGGTGGGATAGAGCGCCTTCTCGATGCCTTGCAAAATCAGCGTGCAAAAGGGGTCGGAGATGTCCGACACCATGATGCCGATGGTGTGGCTGCGGCGGCTGCGCAGCGAGCGCGCCGAGGCGTCCGGCCGGTAGCCGAGGTCGCCGGCGACCGCGCGGATGCGCTCCTTCGTGCCCGCCGCGACATAGCGCGAAAGCGGGGCCTCGTTGAGCACGATGGAGACCGTGGAAGCGGAAAATCCGCTGGCCCGCGCCACGTCCACGATGGTGACGCGATGGGCTGCATGTCGTCGATCCGGCAACTCGACCACTCCTGGGCACGCGCGGAATCGAACCTTCGCCCGCGAATTCTGTTGTACGACAATTTTCCCCCGCCGACCAATTCGCGCGGTCGAGCCGCGCGGCTTGGTAGCCTCCCGATCCGCTCACAGCAGCTGCGGATGGAAGAACCCGGCGGCCGCGCCGAGCAGCGTCGCGTGCTCGCCCAGCGTGGCCCTCACCAGCGTGGCGCGGGCCAGCGGAAATCGCCCGCCGTGGGCGCGGAACGAGGCCTCCGCCGAGGCGAACAACAGCTCGCCGGCCTGCGAGAGTCCGCCGGCGACGGCGATGCGGTCGGGCAGAAAGATGCTGGCCAGCGAAGCGGCGGTGACGCCCAGCCAATATCCGGCCTCGCGCAGCGATTCCCGAGCCTCGGGCTTGCCCAGCCGCGCGTCCTCGACCAGCGAGCGAAAGCCGAGATTCGCGCCTCCGCTCCGCTTCGCGCAGCGTGCCGCGATCGCCGCCGTCGAGAGCAGCGCCTCGGCGCAGCCGAGTCCGCCGCAGCTGCACAGCGGCCCCTCGGCGGCGACGATCACATGGCCGGCGTCGCCCATGCAGCCGTGCGCGATGCGCAGCAGTTTGCCGTCGGCGACCATGCCCACTCCCAGCCCGGTGCCGCCGGTCAGGCAGAGAAAACGCCGCGAGCATCGGCCTTCCCCGAAGAGATACTCGGCCAGGCAGGCCGCGTTCGAGTCGGCGTCGACGTGAGCGCGAATCCCCAGCCCCTTTTCGAGCAAGTCGGCGATCGGCGTGCCCTCCAGCCAGGGCAGGTTGGCGTTGTACTCCAGCGCGCCCTCGGCGGTCACGAAGCCGGCGGCGGCCACCGAAACCCCGAGCACGGGAAGCCTCGCCTCGCGTTGCAGACGGCGGCACGCGGCGATCACGGTTTGCATGAATGCCGGGCCGCTTTCGCCCGCGGTGCGAAAGCTCCGCCAGCCCCGCACCGCGCCTTCGCGGTTGACCAGGGCGAGCTTGGTGGTGCCTCCGCCGATGTCGATGGCGAGGACGCTGGCCCCGCCGCCGCTTCCGCGGCCGCCGAACGTCTGTCCAGAATTCGTCGCATGATCGGGAGCGCGGGTTGTCGCTGAGAAGCTCACTTGGTCTCGTGCATCGTAGCACGGACCCGAAAATCGCCGCGTCCCCGCCGACCTCGGCTTCGCGCGGATTCGACTACTGCTGCGCGGCGTCTTGCGCGTCGGCCGAGCGCTCTCCCAGCGGATCCTGCTGGAGCCGGTCGTTGAACGACTTCAGCAGCCGCGACGAGGCGTCGAACTCCTCGCGGGCCTTCGCCGCCTGGCCCAGCCGCGCCAGCATCTGGCCGCGCAGGTAGTGCACGCTGGCGCTCTGCGGAGCCAGCGCCTCGGCGCGGTCGAGCGCCTCCAGCGCCTCGCGGTAGCGGCGGCCGTCGCGGCACAACTTGGCCAGGCCGAACCAGGAGTTGACCAGATCCGGATTGCGCGCCAAGGCCTCGCGGAAATCCCGCTCCGCCTGCTCCGTCTGGTCGAGCCGGGCGTGCAGCATTCCCAAACTCTCGTAGTCGTAGGCGAACTCCGGCTCGATGGCGATGTCTTGCCGCAGCTCCGCCTCGGCGCGCTCGTAGGATCGCGTTTCGAGATAGACGCGGCCGAGAAAGTAGTGCCCCAGCGGCAGGTCCGGCTTCGCCGCGACGGCGGCTTGGAACTCTTTGAGCGCCGCGTCGGTGTTGTCCTGGGCCAGGTAGGCCTTGCCGATGTAGAGGTGGAACTCCGGGGTGCCCTGGCCGACCGCGAGCATCCGGTCCATCGCCTGTTTTTCGAGCGCCGGGTTGGCGGACTTGCCGGCCGCGATGCTGAGCACGTAGAGGTAGTTCAGCCGCGAAGACTCCTGCGGCCACAAGGGCAGCATCTCCTCGGCGGCCTCGCGAAACTTGTTGGTGAAAAAATAGCAGAGGCCGAGCAGGTATCGCGCCTGCGCCGAGTCCGGCGCGAGCCGCAGCGCCTCCGCGAAAGGCCCGATCGCCGCGTGGAAATCGCTCTTGCGGTAGTAGGCCAAGCCGATGTTCAGATGCACGCCGGGTTGGCCGGGCGCGAGCGCGTCGGCCTTGCGCAAGGCGGCCAGCGCGTCGTCCCAACGCTTCCGCCGCATCATGACCACGCCCAGGTTCACATAGGCCGCGCCGGAGCCGGGATCGAGCGCGAGCACGCGGCGAAAGCTGGCCTCGGCCTGCGCCAGTTCCCCGCTCCGGAGCTCCTGCTGGCCGCGCCGGAAGACCGTAGCCGGATCGTCGGTCGCGACGGCAGACGAAGCCGGGGCCGCAACCTGCGGGCGTGGCGCTGCCGCTGCCGGAACGACAGGCAGACAGCACAGAACAACCCAAGCTGGCCGACGCGCCCCGCGACTCCACATGGCCCAATGCATTCAGTCCGCAGTGTACCGGGCGAACGCCAACCGGGGAATATTCCCGGCGCACGAAGAGGATTTCCACGCCGCGAACACCGCCGATTCGCCGAAAAACTTTTTCTTGACAAAACATTCAAACGTTTTAATATCTGAGAAATTCTCTCGGGAACCGATTCCAGCAAGAGCTCTTCCCGCTTCGCAAAAAGAAAACACTCGTACCCGAACTCTTTCCGGAGGCACTGACGCCATGCTTCGTCCTAGTCCCGTATCGCAGACCGCCCATCCACCCGCGCTCCAGCTTTCCCGCCGCGAGCGGGATCCGCGCACGACCTCGGCGTTTCGCCTCGTACTCCTTGGCGGCCTGCTGGTCTGTTGGGCGCTGGCTTGTCCGCTCTCGCTGCGCGCCCAGGAGTCGGGCACGATCAACGGCCAGGTGACCGACGCCAGCGGCGGAGCGATCCCCGGCGCTAAGGTAACGCTCACCCAGACCGCGCGAGGAACGGCCTTCAACGCGACCACCAACGGCCTGGGCGAATACTCCTTCGCCGCCCTCGAAGCCGGCGTCTACTCGCTTCAGGTGACCGCGCCCGGCTACGAGAAGTTTCAGGCGCAGGGCATCGTGCTGCGCGTCTCCCGCGTCGAAAAGGTCGACGCCAAGCTGACCGTCGGCGCGGTCACCGCCGAAGTCCAAGTCGCAGGCAGCGACCTCGGCGCGATCCAGACCGAGTCGCCCGAGGTCTCCTTCACGATCACTGGCAAGCAGATCTCGCAGCTAGTCCTGAACGGCCGCAACTTCACCCAGCTGGTCACGCTCTCGCCCGGCGTCACCAACCAGACCGGGCAGGACGAAGGCGAGACCGGCGTCTCCGGCAACGTCCAGTACAGCATCAACGGCGGGCGCGTCGAGTACAACAACTGGGAGCTCGACGGCTCCAGCGTGATGGACAACGGCAGCAACGCCACGCTGAACGTCTATCCCAATGTCGACGCCATCGCCGAGACCGAGGTGCTCACCTCCAACTACAGCGCCGAATACGGCCGCAACGCCTCCGGAACCGTGCTCGCCCAAACCAAGTCCGGCACCGAGCACTTCCACGGCGACGTCTTCGAGTTCCTGCGCAACGACGCCTTCAACGCACGCAACTATTTCGCCAGCTCGGTTCCGGTGTACAAGAAGCACGACTACGGATTCACCGTCGGCGGCCCGGTCATCATCCCCAAACTCTACAATCCCGGAACCAAGAAGACCTTCTTCTACTGGTCGGAAGAGTTCCGCCACGAGAACGTCCCCGGCAACTTCTTCAGCCAAATCGTGCCGTCGACGGCGGAGCGCACCGGCGACTTCTCCGACCTCTGCCCGGCCCCCGGCAGCGCCGTGGACACGACGGATTTCCCCAATTGCCCGGTGAATCCCGATACCGGTGCCTACTACGGGAACAACCAAGTACCCGTGGATCCCAACGGCAAGGCGCTGCTGGTCTTGATCTCCGCGCCAACCAGCGGTTCGGGCGCGCAATCGCTCTTCCAGGCCGCGCCATCGCAACTCACCACCAACCGCGAAGAGCTCTTCCGCGTGGATCAAATAGTCAACGACAAGCTGCGCGGCTTCTACCGCTTCATCCATGATTCCTGGTCGACCGTCAGCACCCCCCCGACCTTCGAGTCCGGCTCCTTCCCCACCGTGCAGAACAGCTTCGCCGGGCCAGGCGTGGACATGGTCGCCAATCTCACCTACGCCGCCTCGCCGTCGCTGGTCAACGAGTTCGTCGCCGACTACACCACCGACCACATCACGCTGACCAACACCACCCCCGGAATCGGCCGCCAGGACTTCAACGTCAACGGCTTCTTCAACAACGGATTCGGCGGCGTCCTGCCGTGGATCAACGTCAGCGGAGGAACCGCCTATAGCGGCGGATTCAGCGCCAACACCGGGTATTTCCCCTGGCAGAACTCCAACCCGACCTACACCTATCGCGACAATATGACCAAGACGCTGAAGACCCAAACGCTCATCTTCGGCGCGACCCTCATCGCCGCGCAGAAGAACGAGCCCAGCGTCGGCAACAACGCCGGCGTTCCGACCCAGGGCGTCTTCACCTTCAGCACCTCCTCTACGGTGACGACAGGGAATCCTTTCGCCGATCTCTTGACCGGCCGCGTCGCGCAGTTCCAGCAGACCTCGTCCCAGCCGAAATATTACAACCGCTACAAGATCGTCGAGCCGTTCATCCAGGACGACTGGAAAGTGACTCCGAAGCTAACCCTCAATATCGGCCTTCGCTTGAGCCTCTTCGGCACCTACCACGACATCAGCAACCAGTCGGGCAACTTCGTGCCCTCGGCGTGGGTCGCCGGCGCGGCGCCGACCATCGACGAGGACGGCTCGGTCACCGGACAGGCCGGCGCCATCGTCCCCGGCACCGGAAATATCTTCAACGGCATCGTCCCCTGCGACGGCAAGGCCTCGTCCACCAGCTGCATGACCGGGCATCTCTTCAACCCCGCGCCGCGGGTCGGCTTCGCCTATGATGTCTTCGGCAACGGCAAGCTATCCGTCCGAGGCGGCTACGGCGTCTTCTTCGAGCACACCAACGGCGATGAGAGCAACTCCGAGCTGCTCGAAGGCTCGGCTCCGCTGGTGCAGACCCCGAACCAATTCAATGTCGCGGGCTATTCCGGCGTCGGCAGCAACGGTTTGGAATTCCCGCTCACCTTCTTCGCCATACCCACCCACGCGGTTTGGCCCTACGTGCAGCAGTTCAATCTTTCCGTGCAGGAGGAGCTGCCCAGCCACGTCGTCCTGCAAACCTCCTATGTCGGCAGCCTCGGACGCCACCTGCCGGTTCGCTACTCCTATAACCAGCTCCAGCCGCTCGCGCCGTCGCAGAACCCTTACGCGCCCGGCCAGGCGATCAGCTCCGAAGATTGCGCAAGCATCTCGGGAACCGCCGCCGCCGGCTACACCGGAACCGTTAACGGACAGCCGGTCAGCGGAACGGTCGCCACCCATCTCGCCATCGCCTGCGGCGTCTCCGCCGATCCATCGCGCCCCTACCTCGGCATCAGCGGAATCACCGCCGCAACCAACCTCGGCCAATCGTCGTACGACGGCCTGCAAGTCAGCCTGAGCCGCTACTTCGGCCCGCTGAACGGCAGCCTCGCCTACACCTGGAGCCACGCCATCGACGACGGCTCCGACGGCTCGTACACCGAGATCGTGAACTCCTACAATCCGAAAGGCAGCACCGCCAGCTCGAACTTCGACGAACGCCACGTTCTCGAAGCGAGCCTGGTCTACGACGTGCCCTTCTTCACCAAGACCGGGCTGCTCCACTCCGTGCTCGGCGGATGGCAAATCTCCGACCTCACCAGCTTCCAGACCGGCACGCCCTTCAGCGTGGTCAACCAGCAGAATTTCGACAACGCCGGCACCGGCAACTCCTCGACCAGCGTCGTCTCGTACCCGGACATCGTCGGGGATATCCACGGCAAGGTCGCCATCAAGCATCCCAACGACGGCAGTCCGGGTCCCCGCCTCTTCAACTCCGACGCCTTCGTCGCGCCGCAGGGGCTCACCTACGGCAATGCGGGCCGCAACGTGCTCAACCTTCCGCACCGCACCCAGTCCGACATGGGACTTTTCAAGAACTTCGCCATCCATGAGGAGACCCACTTCGAGTTCCGCGCCGAGGCCTTCAACGCCTTCAACCACACCCAATGGAGCGGCGTGGACAACTCCTCCTGCTACGGCGCGGCCAACTGCTCCACGTCCACCTTCTTGACCGCGACCTCGGCGCACAGCGCGCGCATTCTGCAACTCGCGGGCAAGTTCGTCTTCTAAGCCTGCTTGCCTTTAGAAAAGAGCGGTTCCTGGGATGGGGCGCGGCATCGACCGCGCCCTATTTTCTTGGTTTGAACTGAGGTTGCAAGCCCCTCCATCCAGGCCATGGAATCCGCTCCGCCGCCGAGGGATCGACGATACCTCGACCGCCCCTTGCTACTACGCCTTTGTACTAGGCCCGTGGTACTACGCCCTTGGTACTATCGGAAGGATGCCTACCGCTCGTTTGCAGGCAAACATTTTTCCCAACTGCGGATCCACGAAACCCTTGAACGTAAACGACTTGGCGACGGAAACACCAGGGGACGACGCCGCGCTTCGACCGCTGGTCGTGCTGCTCGGCCCCACGGGTAGCGGCAAGACCGCGCTGTCTCTCCACCTCGCCGAGCGCTTCGACGGCGAGATCGTCAGTTGCGACTCCGTCGCCGTCTACCGCGAGATGGAGATCGGCACCGCCAAGCCCTCGTTCGCCGAGCGCCGCCGGATTCCCCACCACCTGATCGATGTCGCGGAAGTGTCCGCCACCTTCACCGCCGGCGACTACAGCAGCCTCGCCCGGGCCGCGCTGGCCGCGATCGCCGCGCGGGGCAAGCTGCCCATCGTCACCGGCGGCACGGGACTCTACCTTCGCGCCCTCGTCGACGGGCTCTTCGCCGCCCCGCAACGCTCCGAGGAGCTTCGCGAGCGCCTCCGCAACGCCGAAGCCAAGGGAGCGAATTGGCTGCACCGCATCCTAATCCGCCTCGATCCGGAGGCGGCGAAGCAGATCCATCCCAACGACCAGCCCAAGCTAATTCGCGCCATCGAAGTCTGCCTCGCCGCGGGCCGGCCCATGACCCAAGCCTGGCGGGCCGGACGCGACGCGCTGCGCGGCTACCGCGTGCTCCGCATCGGCCTCAACCCCGACCGCGAGGCCCTCTACGCCAGAATCAACCAGCGCGCCGCGGCGATGTTCCAGCAAGGATTGGTCGAAGAAACCCGCCAGCTCGCCCGGAGCTACGGACACAGCGCCCGCCCTCTGACCTCGCTCGGCTACAAGCAGGCGCTCGCGAGCCTGCGCGGAGAAATCTCACTGGAAGAAGCCGTCGCCAGCGCCCAGCAAGGGCACCGCCACTACGCCAAGCGCCAAATGACCTGGTTCCGCCGCGAACCCGAGGTGCGGTGGCTGGAGGGATTTGGGGATCAGGCGGAGATTCAACACATGGCCGAGGAGATGGTCGCGGCGGCGATCAGACCGCGGAACCCGCAATAGAACGGGTTAGCCAAAGCGCTCGCAACGTTAGGAAATCAAGGCTTGCCAGGAGACTTGAACAATACGCTGCTCTACTCTATTGAACCGCAATCGGCTATCCAAAGGGTTTCGGATGATCTCGTGGGTCGGCGTTTCTCGGAAGTTCCGAACCACGAAGAGGTAGAACCTGTCTCGGAGGGCGGCGGCGGCTTCATGCTCGTTCGCCGTCATCGAGATGCCTCCGGTCATCTTCTTGAGGCCCTTGACCTCCACCGCGAGGAAGTCCGCATCGTTCACAATCGGCCAAAGCCGGAAGTCGTAGCCACAACCGTATCGGGTCGTATCCTCGAGCGTGTAGCCTTGGAATTCGGAAAGGCCGCCATGAAGTGCCTCGAAGTAACTCTCCGCCGCTCGCCCGGTGATCAGCCGCTGAGCGAATGAGGATGTACCGTCATCCCGGGGATCGGAAGCGAACTTCGGAGCGGAGGCAGCTTCGTCGTCAGCGAAAAATGATATGACAAGCGCCGCGAATGATTCCAAGTCGAGATGCTTGAACTTGTCGAACACTTGCAGGCAATAGTCGCGCGTTTGACGTTTGTGCCACCCTTTCCGCGCGTTTGGGAAGAGGGGGTCGAATTCGTCCCGGTAGTTCTTGATCGACTGCGGCCTGCCCCGCAACGCGTAACCGATGACGTTGTAGGCTTCCTTGAAGCTGCCGAAACCAAGCGCTCGCAGTCCCAGAGAATCGTATTTCGACAAAAACAAGCCAGCAAGGATTCGCCGCTCGATGAGAGGAATCGTCGTCAAGTCGAAATGTGTCTTGAGCTGCGTAGACGACCTTTCGACACCCACCGGGATTCGTCCTCCACCGACGATCACATCGTAACAAGTCTCGTTATCGACGCTCCGAGCTACAGCCCATCGTCCCTCACCTACTCCCGCACGCTGATCCCCAGGCTCTTCATCTTGCGATAGAGATGGCTGCGTTCCAGCCCGAGCGCCTCGGCGGCGCGGCTGACGTTGCCGTGGCAGTCGTCGATCTTCTTCAGGATGTAGTCCCGCTCGTAGGCCTCGCGGGCCTGGTGCAGGGTCGAGAACTCCTCGCCTTTCTTGCCTCCGCCGCGATAGACCAGCATCGGCAGGTGCCGCCGCTCGATGCGCAGCGCCTGCGGATTGAGGATCAGCACCCGCTCGATCACGTTCTTCAGCTCGCGGACGTTTCCCGGCCAATGGTATTGCTTGAGCACCGCGACCGCCTCTTCGCCGATCTCG
>Ga0116231_10014099_pt1 | contig 10892 bp, 10 predicted proteins | sample S1TSphgellanicum_2_FD_89695 | JGI IMG/M metagenome (GOLD analysis project Ga0116231, IMG submission 89695) | Host-associated microbial communities from peat moss isolated from Minnesota, USA - S1T2_Fd - Sphagnum magellanicum MG | ecosystem: Host-associated > Plants > Peat moss > Unclassified...
AAGGCGCCGCGCAGCAAAGCCAGATCACGAACCAAGAAACCACCCTCAACGCGCAGCTGTCCGCGTTCGGCACCTTCAGCAGTGCGCTGTCGACGCTGCAATCGACCTTGTCCACGCTCGAGACGCCGGGCCAGCTCGCGGGGTTCTCGGCAACGGTCGCAAACACATCGATTGCCTCGGCGACCACGGACTCCACCGCGGTGGCCGGTCAATATGCGCTCACCGTACAGAATCTCGCGAGCTCAGCGAGCTTGAGCTCGGCCGCCTACACGTCGTCTGCATCGATCGTCGGCACGGGCACGCTGCAGATCTCGGTCGGCACTGCCTCGACCTCGATCACGATCGACGGGAGCAACGATACGCTCGGCGGCATCGCAGCTGCGATCAATAATTCGGCCGATAACCCGGGTGTCAGCGCCAGCGTGCTGACCACGAGTGCCGGATCGCGCCTGGTGATTTCCGGTACCGAGACCGGAACGGCGAACGCGGTCACGGTCAGCGAGACCGATGGCGGCACGGGGCTCGCGGCCTTGAGCTATAGCCCCACGGCAGCGACCACCACGAGCGGCGGCGTGACCACCAGCAGCAACGGTCTGACCCAGACCCAGGCCGCCGCCGACGCGAGTTTCACGATCAACGGCTTTGCCGCCACGAGCCCCGACAACGTCGTGACCGGGGCGATCACCGGCGTCAACCTCGAATTGCTCGCCCCCAGCGCCGCGGGTGCCTCGACGACCCTGACGGTCGCCCCCGACACAAGCGGCGCGCAAACATCGATCGGAACCTTCGTCGATGCTTTGAATGGCGTGCTTTCGGCCGTACAGTCCCTGACGGGTTACGATGCGACGACGCAAACCGCGGGTGCCTTGAACGGCGATCCGACGCTGGAGGCTTTCCAGTCGCAGCTCGAGAATATCCTCGATACGGTCGACAGCTCGGCGAGCGGTGGCATTCAATCGCTCGCCGACCTCGGCATCACCGCTGATGCCCAAACCGGCACTTTGGACAGCAACTCGCTCACCTTGGGCACCGCCCTGTCCTCGAATCTGAACGGCGTCGCCAATTTACTCGGCGGCGCCAAGGGCATCGCCACCCAGCTCAATTCGCTCATACAGAGTTACACGGGTCCGGGCGGCCTCCTCTCCTCGGTCACGCAAGGGTTGAAGACGGGTCTGAGCACGGCCGCGACCCAGCAAACGGCCTTGACGGCGGAACTCGCCACGTATTCGGCGACGCTGACCGCGCAGTACAACGCGATGGATACCGCGGTCGCCGCCTTGAAGCAGACCGAAACCTATCTAACCGCCGAATTCAATCCGAGTTCGTCCAGCAGTTCCTCGAGCACGAGCCTGAGCTCGGGCACGACCTCCACCTAAACAAACTTCGGGACCTAACGACCCATGATGTACTCGCAGCACAAAGCAGCCGCCCAATACCGCGCCGTCAGCAGTCACGGGCTGGTCGCCGACGCGACGCCCGCACGCCTCGTGCAGCTCATGTACGCTCAGGTCTTGATGCATCTGGCGACCGCGCAAGGCTGCATGGGCCGCATCCAGCAGCATCTGCCCGCACCCGAAGTCCGGGCCAAGTGTCAGGCCGTCGGCAAGTCGGTGCGCATCCTCGGTCATCTCGATTCGACGCTCAACATGGAGGTGGGCGGCGAGGTCGCGCAGAACCTGCACAGTCTCTACATGTACATGTTGAATCGTCTGACACAGGCGAACGCCGCGAACGATGCCTCCGGGATCGCCGAAGTGGCTCGACTCGTCACCACGATCAAGAGTGGCTGGGACCAATTGGTCGCCGACGGCCGATGAGTCGGCATCCCCCCTCGGCGCTGCACCTCGCTCTCGAGGTCACACGCAGGCTGGCGGCCGCGGCGGAAGCTGGAGAGGCCAAGGCCGCCTTGCAATTGGATGCCGAGCGCATGCGCCTGCTCAAGGAGGCGCGCCGCGCCTTACAGCCCGTCGATGACGCGGATCGCGGGATCGTCGCGGAGATTCTCGCACTGAACCACCGGGCAATCGGCGCCCTGCAGCACGGGCTGCGCCGCACGGCACGCGAGCTTGACATGCTGTCGGTCGGTCGGCGCGCCGTGCGCGCCTATTCCGCCACGCGATCGCGTCTTTGACCCCCGAAAACCCCTTCGGCGACGGCCTCGTCTTTGCGCAGTCCATGCCGCTCGGGTGGGCTGAGGGCGACCCGATCGAGGGCGGCGAACTCGCCCGTCTCAACGTCGATAACTGGCAATTACTCAGCGCCGAGTCCTCGCTCGAGGAAGTCCGGGTACAGGAGGCGCTCAAGGACGAATCACCCGCCCTCGTGCACGAACTGCAGCGCCTGGAGTACAAGATCAACATTCTGTTGCGACTCACGGCCGAAATCGCGATGTCCAACAAAGCGCTGCCCGAACCGCGTCGGGTGCGCCTTGCCGCGCGCGGTCTCGAGTGGTTTGGCGGCGACGCGCCGGCTGCGGGCGCCTCGGGCGTCATGAGTCTGTACATCAATCCGACGCTGCCGCAGGCTCTGCGGCTGCCGGCTCGCGTTGCGGGCGAGCGCGGCGAGGGCGCGAGTCGCGTCGTGCGCATGCCGTTCATGGGCCTCAGCGAGCCGGTCGTCGACGGCATCGAGAAATTCATCTTTCGCCATCATCGCCGCCTCATCGCCGGTGCCAAGCAGGCTCTGACCTAAGATCTGCGGTCGATACGCCTGCGAGTTTTGCGGGAACACCTGACAGCCAAGACGCGTGTTTGCCAACTCCTGCTGTCTCAAGTTCTTCAGTTAGTATCCTCGCCGTCGAGACGTTGACTCAACAATGTCAACGACTTACAAGGAAAGCTTAAGACGGAACATTGAGATTCGAGAACTCCGTCACACTTAAAGTCAGGGAAGGAGTCCACAGCACGTGGTTGAAGCAAGATGTCTTGTGATCGAGTCCGCAGAACCGCCCGCGGCAGCGCTCGCCGGAGACTCTGTCGAGCGCGCATTGCAGATTGTCCCACCCACCCACCGGCCCACGGGCCGCGCGCCGGCGATGCGCGCGATCCATCGCCTCATCGAACAAGTCGCGCCCTTCGAGAGCAACGTGCTGATCCTCGGCGAATCGGGGACCGGCAAGGAAATGGCTGCCCGGCACATTCACGAGTTGTCCGGTCGGGGCAGACATCCCTTCGTGCCGGTCAATTGCGGCGCGATTCCGGCCGAGCTGCTCGAAAGCGAACTGTTCGGACACGAGAAGGGTGCCTTCACGGGCGCCCTGTCGACGCGTCTCGGCCGCTTCGAATTCGCCGAAGGCGGTACGCTGTTTCTCGACGAAATCGGCGACATGTCGTTGCAGATGCAGGTCAAGCTGCTGCGGGTGCTGCAAGAACGCAGCTTCGAGCGGGTCGGCAGCAATCGCACGATCCGCTGCAACGTCCGCATCGTCGCCGCCACACATCGCGATCTGGAAGCGGCGATCGAGGAGGGACGCTTCCGCGAGGACCTCTACTATCGGCTCAACGTGTTCCCCTTGCTGATGCCGCCCTTGCGTGACCGCTTGGCCGATCTGCCCGTGCTGATCGAGCATCTCGTCGCGCGCCAGTCGCTCAAAGCCACACGCCCGATACGCCTCGACGACAGCGCGATCGAGTGCCTCGCCGAGAACTCCTGGCCCGGCAACGTCCGCGAACTTGCCAACCTGCTCGAGCGGCTGATGATTCTCCACCCGGGGCAGACCATCAGCGCGGCGGATCTGCCCGAGCGCTATCGGATCAAGGCCCCCGCAACGCGCGCCGTCGGTCGCGACGCTGCGGCTGCATGGCCCGTGCTCGATCACGAGGATCTCGTGATCATGGCCGAAACTCCGGCCAACGACGTGAACGAAACCCGCTTGCCGCCCGGCGGGCTCGACCTCAAGGAGCACTTGTCCACGATTGAAATCGGTCTGATCCGCAAGGCGCTCGCGGAGGCCGACGGCACGGTGGCCGAGGCGGCAAGGCTGTTGCGCATGCGGCGTACGACGCTGGTCGAGAAACTGCGCAAGTATCGCCTGACCGCCTGATCTTGGCCGCCCGGATCGGCGCGCCGAAAAGTTGACGCCGCAACGGCGGCCCGCCCCGCAATGTTCGACAAGATTTTCATAAGCGCATGATCAAAATAGAAAAAGTGGTTTCGGCACGGATGTTGCTCATTACCAAACACGATGCAACTCTCGACACCCAAGCGCAGTGAAGACCGGCAAGCCGAACTGACCGCAGCGTTTGCTGCTTTCGGTTCCGTTTCCGGACAACTCGCCGATTCGTTCGACTCCTTGCGCTCGCAGGTAGCGGAACTACGCCGCGAGCTGCGCGAAGCGCATGCCGGCAAAGAGCATCTTGCCGGTCGCCTCTCCGCGCTGCTGCAGGCCCTGCCCGCCGGTGTGCTGGTTCTCGGGCAGGACGGCCAGATCCAGCAGTGCAATCCGGCGGCACTCGAACTCCTCGGTGCGCCCGTGATCGGCCTTTCGTTCGCGGCGCTCCTCGCCCGGGCCGCGGTCAACTCGAACCGGCTGTTGGAACACGTCGAACTCCATGGTGGCCGCTTCGTGAACATCTCGCGGCGCGAGCTCGGCGATGCCGGGGAGGTCGTGCTGATCGCCGACGTCACCGAATCGCATCTGATGCAGGTGCTGCTCGCGCGGCAGCAACGTTTGCTCACCCTCGGGGAACTCGCCGCCGGCCTCGCCCATCAAATCCGCACTCCGCTCGCAACCGCGTTGCTCTATGCCTCGCAGATGACGCTGCCCGGGCGGCTGGAGGCCGATCAGCACCGCTGCGCGCAGAAGACGGTCGCGAGCCTCGAACAGTTGGACAAACTGGTTACCGACATGCTGGCGTTCACGCACGGCGGTGCCGCGCGCGAGACCGTCAGCTTGAGCGCCGTCCTGGAACAGGTGGCGCAGTGGCTGCGCCCGGCGCTGCGCAGCGGGGCGCGCTTGACGATACGCACCGAAGCGCCAGAGCTGTGCGTGCGCGTCAACGCCTCGTCTCTAGTGTCGGCAATACTGAATCTCGCGACCAACGCATTGCAATCGGCGCGCGGCGACATGAACCTCGAATTGTTGGCCCGCCGCGAGCATGGCCGCGCGCAGATCGTCGTCTGCGATGACGGGCCGGGCGTGCCCGCGGAATTGCGCACACGCATCTTCGAGCCCTTTTTCACGACCCGATCCCGCGGCAACGGCATCGGGCTCGCGATCGTCCGTTCCGTCGTCGAGGCGCATGCAGGCACGGTTCGGCTCGCCGACTCCCGTGTCGGCGCGACCTTCGTGATCGACATACCCGCAGAGGAAAATTCATGAATGAACACCAAGGTGCGGTCCTCGTGGTCGAAGACGATGCGGGACTGCGCGAGGCGCTGATCGACACTCTGCAGGCCGCCGGAATCCAGGCGTTCGCCGCTGCGGAGGGCTGCGAAGCCTTGCGCATCGTTGCCGAACGAGAAATCGCGCTGGTGATCTCCGACATTCAAATGCCCGGCAAGGATGGCTACCGGCTGCTGTCCGACCTGAAGCGCTGCCGCCCCGAGCTCCCCGTCGTTCTGATGACCGCCTACGGCACCGTGGCGCAGGCCGTGGCCGCAATGCGTGAGGGTGCGACCGACTACATCGTCAAACCATTCGCCGCCCAAGCGCTGCTCGAAATGGCGACCCGCCTGCTCACGAATCGCGTCGCGCCGGGCGACGTGATCGCCGTGGATCCGGAATCGAAACGCCTGCTGGGCCTCGCCAAGCGCATCGCCCTGACCGATGCGACCGTGTTGATCACGGGCGAGAGCGGCACCGGCAAGGAAGTCTACGCACGCTTCATCCGCGACCAGTCGGTTCGCTGCGACAAGCCCTACGTTGCGATCAATTGCGCCGCGATCCCCGAGAACATGCTCGAGGCGACGCTGTTCGGCTACGAAAAGGGGGCTTTCACGGGCGCCGTCACCGCGCATCCCGGAAAATTCGAACAGGCACAGGGCGGCACGCTGCTGCTCGACGAAATCTCGGAAATGGACCTCGGTCTGCAGGCGAAGCTGTTGCGCGTCCTGCAGGAACGTGAGGTCGAGCGGCTCGGCGGCACTCGCACCATTTCCCTCGACCTACGGGTCATCGCGACCTCGAACCGGGACCTGCCGGAAGAGGCACGTGCCGGTCGTTTCCGGGCCGACCTCTTCTACCGGCTCAACGTGATGTCGCTGCGCTTAGGCGCGCTGCGCGAGCGTCGCGGCGACATCCTGCCGCTCGCCCGCCACGCGCTCGCCGCCTGCGCGCGCGGTGGCCGCCCGGTGCCCTGCTTATCCAGCGACGCGGAACAAAAGCTGCGCGCATACGACTGGCCCGGCAACGCACGCGAACTGACCAACATCGTACAGCGAGCCGCCTGGCTCGCCTGCGGCCAGATCACCGCGGCGGACCTCGACTTCGGCGCCGACCTCGCCGCGGCCGCCCAGCCGGTCCCGGTGCAGTCGCGGAAACTCGGACTCGACCACGACTTGAAAGAGCGCGAGCGGGAATTGATTCTCGCCACCTTGCGAACCACGGCGGGCAGCCGCAAGCTAGCGGCGGAACGACTCGGGATCAGTGCGCGGACCCTGCGGCACAAGCTGCAGCAATTCAAAGCATCCGGCGTCGCGCTCGTGAGCGGTTGATCCCTTGAGCAGCCTGGAAATCAGTCAAGTCCTCGCGCAGATGCGCGCGCTGCAAGCGCGCGCCTCGGGCGCGGCCGTGGAGTCGGCGCAACCGGTCGGCGAACCCTCGGACTTCGCGAATATCATCAAGAGCCAGATAGACGGTGTCGCGACGATGCAAAACAACGCGACCGCGCTCGCCAACGCCTACGAGGCCGGTGACAAGGGCGCCGATCTGACCAAAGTCATGCTCGAGGTGCAAAAAGCCGGCCTGGCTTTTCATGCCATGACGGAGGTGCGCAACAAGCTGATCGATGCGTACACCCAAGTCATGGCCATGCCCGTTTGAACGGCGAGACCTGAGCCATGGCTGAAATAGTCGCCGTCCCGCCGAAAAATGTCGCCGCCCCGCCCAAGGGTTTGCTCGACACGATCCCGGGACTCAAGCAGGTCGGTTTGCTGGCCGGTGTCGCCGCGGCAATCGCTGCGGCCATCTGGCTTGTGCTGTGGTCCCAGGGACAGAACTACACGGTTCTCTACGGCCAGCTGTCGGAGCGTGAAAGCGGACAGGTCATGGATGCGCTGACCGCGGCAGGCATCGAATTCAAGCTCAATCCCGCCGGCGCGGTGCTGGTGGCGGATTCCAAGGTACAAGAGGCCCGCATCCGCCTTGCGAGCCAGGGGCTGCCGCAAAGCGACGCCATGGGCATCGAGATGATCCAAAAGGAATCGTCGCTCGGTACCAGCGCGCTGATGGAGAGTGCCCGCTACCAGTCGGTACTCGAGACCGAACTTGCCCGCACGATCGTCAAAGTCGAGGGCGTGCACACGGCCAGAGTGCATCTGGCGTTGCCCAAGCCCTCGGTATTTCTGCGCGATGCGCATAAGGCGACGGCCTCGGTCATGCTGCAGCTCTATCCGGGCCGGCAATTGGAGCCGGGCCAGGTAGCGGCGATCGTCCACCTCGTCGCCTCGAGCGTGCCCGAACTCTCCGCCACCGAGGTGACGCTCGTCGATCAAGCCGGCACTTTGCTGAATTCCCCCGACGAGAATTCGGAAACCGCGATCAGCACGCGCCAGTTCGAATACACCCGCAAACTCGAAAACAGCTACCGACAACGCATCGTCGATCTGCTCGAGCCGATCGTGGGACCGGGTCGGGTGCGCGCGACCGTCACCGCCGATCTCGACTTCACGGTGAGCGAAGAGACGCGCGAGAACTACGACCCGCAGAAAACGGCGGTGCGCAGCGAACAGACGAGCAGCGACACCCACAAGGCCGGTGACGGGGCCGAGGGGATTCCGGGCGCCCTCAGCAACCAGCCCCCCGGCACCTCAGGTGCGCCTGCGGTTCCGGGCGCCGCCGGCACGCCGCAATCGAGTGCCGCCAACAACGCGCCGACCTCGAGCAGCTCGCACAGCACCCGCAATTTCGAGATCGATCGCACCCTGCAATACGTGAAGCAACCGATAGGCACCTTGAAACGCCTCAACGTCGGCATCGTGCTCGACGACTGGCAGAAAACCGATGCGAAGGGCAAGGTCACGACCGCGAAGATGAGCGACGCCGACATCAAGCGCTTCACCCAACTCGTGCGTGAGTCCATCGGGCTCAAGGACGATCGCGGCGACCAATTGAACCTGCTCAATCAGGCGTTTCAGACCGATGCGCCGCCCCCGCCGCTCGAAGCGCTGCCGCTGTGGCAGCAACCCTGGGCCGTGCAGCTCGCCAGGCAGATCGTCGGCGCCGTGCTCGTGCTGATTGTCGCCTTCCTCGTGCTGCGCCCGCTGATGAAGTCCCTGACCAAGCCGCCGCAAGCCCTGCTGGCGGACGGTGCGGACGATCTCGCGGGGGACAAGCTGACGCTCGCGGCCAAAAAAGAAGAGGAGCCGGCGAAGCTCCCGCCGAGCTTCGAACAGCAAATCGCAGCCGCGCGGTCGCTCGTGATCCAAGACCCGAAGCGGGCGGCGCAAGTCGTCCGGGATTGGGTCGCCGCCGATGGCTGACAAACCGGAGTCACTGGCCGGTACCCAGCGCGCGGCGATCCTGCTCATGAGCCTCGGCGAACAGGATGCGGCGAATCTGTTGAAACAGCTCGATGCGGCCGAGGTGCAGAAGCTCGGCATCGCGATGGCCGAGCTGCAAGAGGTGTCGCGCGAGCAGATGACGACGGTGGTCGGAGATTTCATCGGTGTCGTCGACGGCAAGCCGGACGTCGCCGCCACTTCGCTGGAGTACGTGCGCCGCGTCCTGACCCAGGCGGTCGGCAAACAGAAAGCCGATTTGCTGCTCGATCGGCTCGCCACCGGGCTGCCCAATCAGGGAATCGAATCGCTCAAATGGATGGAGGCCAAGGCCGTCGCACAGATCGTGAGCGGCGAGCATCCGCAAATCGGCGCACTCGTGCTCTCGCATCTCGCCGCGGAGCAGAGCGCCAGCATCCTCGCGCTGCTGCCCGAGGCGATGCGTACCGACGTGCTGATGCGCATCGCCTCGCTCAACGAGGTGCCGCAATCCGCGCTCAATGAACTCGATCAGATCGTGGCCAAGCAGGCGAACGCGCCGGCGCCGGCGCCGCTGCGCCAGGTCGGCGGCGCGAAGACCGTCGCCAGCATCCTGAACGCGATGAAGAAGGACAAGAGCGGTGAGGAGCTCGGCAAGATCGAGCCGATCGACAGCGAGATGCACCAGAAGATCAAGGATCTTCTGTTCATCTTCGACAACCTGCTGAGCGTCGACGATCGCGGCATACAGACGATACTGCGCGACGTCGGTTCGGACACGCTCGCGCTCGCGCTGCGCGGCGCGGAACCCGAGGTCTCGGACAAGATCATGCGCAACATGTCGAAGCGCGCCGCCGAGATCCTGCGCGATGACATGGAGGCGAGGGGTCCCGTCAAGCTCGCCGAAGTGGAGGCTGCGCAGAAGGAAATCGTCGTGATCGCGCAGCGGCTCGCAGAGGAAGGCACGATCAATCTCGGCGGCGCGGATGCCGGCGATGACATGGTCTAAAGGAGTCTCATGAGTCAGTCCAAGGTCGAAGTTTGGTCGCCGCCGGACATGGGCGACGCCCCGAAGATGGCAACCGCCGGAGGCCTCGTCGATTTGCAGGAAGAAGCTTATAAGGAGGCCTTCGAGCAGGGCCTCGCCGAAGGCCGCGAGGCGGGACAAAAGGAAGCGCGTGCGCAGGTCGAACGGCTGGCGGGAATGTTCCACGACCTCGCCAAGCCGTTCGAAGAACTCGACGAGGCAGTCGAGCGGGAGTTGCTGAACCTCGCCATGGCGCTCGCGCGCCAGGTCGTGAGGCGCGAGGTCAAGTCGGATCCAACGCAGATCATCGGCATCATCCGCGAGGCCATCGGAGCCCTGCCGGTCGCGGCCCGAGAGGTCCGCGTGCATTTACACCCGGAGGACGCCGCGGTGGTGCGACAGCATCTCGCGCCGACCGGAAACGAGCGCGCCTGGACCATCGTCGAGGATCCGGTCATGGCCCGCGGCGGCTGCGAGGTGAAGACGCCGACCTCGCGCATCGATGCGCGCTTGGAGACCCGTTTGGGCGCCATCGTGAGCGAACTGCTAGGCACGGAACGTCAGGCGCCTGCGCCGCGCGGTGGGGGGGCACTTTGAGCGCCATGAACAGCGCGCGGCCGCGCCCGAAGCAATGGGCCGAGCGGCTGGGCCAGGCGCGCGCGCGCATGGCCGATGCCGGTCGCATCGTCGTCGAGGGTTCGCTCAGCCGCATGGTCGGGATGACGCTCGAAGCGGTCGGCTGCGAGGCGGCCGTCGGTGCGCGCTGCCTGGTGGATACGGCCGAGGGCTGCCAAGTCGAGGCCGAGGTCGTCGGCTTCTCCGGCGAAAAACTATTCTTGATGCCGACGGGCGAAATCCGCGGGCTCAAACCCGGTGCGCGCGTCGTGCCGGTGAGCGGCACTTCGGCGATCCTGGTTGGCGACGGGCTGTTGGGACGGGTGTTGGACGGCGCCGGTCGTCCGCTCGACGGCCTCGGCGAGTTGCGCTGCAGCGAACGCATGGCGGCAGCGCCAGTGCCGATGAATCCGCTGATGCGCCGCGCGATTCGCGACCCCCTGGACGTCGGGGTCCGATCCATCAATGCCCTGCTCACGGTCGGCGGCGGCCAGCGCATCGGCCTGTTCGCGGGCTCCGGGGTCGGCAAGTCGGTCCTGCTCGGCATGATGACGCGCTACACCAAGGCGGATGTCACGGTCGTCGGTTTGATCGGGGAGCGAGGTCGAGAGGT
>Ga0116231_10014100_pt1 | contig 10891 bp, 15 predicted proteins | sample S1TSphgellanicum_2_FD_89695 | JGI IMG/M metagenome (GOLD analysis project Ga0116231, IMG submission 89695) | Host-associated microbial communities from peat moss isolated from Minnesota, USA - S1T2_Fd - Sphagnum magellanicum MG | ecosystem: Host-associated > Plants > Peat moss > Unclassified...
AATGCATTGCCAATCTGCACTAAGTATTGCTGACTATATGCTGCTTATACCAACTGTGGAACAGAGATTGTATAAATTCATGACACTGCATTCACTAGAGCTGATGTTTGGAGGAAAACCTCCGCACGGCAACACTGCCAAATAGGGCTTAAACTACTTGGCAGGGTTGTGAGAATCTAATTGTGATCATGGATCATTGCTGTCAAGGTTTAGGCTCCCAGATGTTGGTCTTGAGCATAAATTCCTACTCCTGGGAGAGGCCTCTGAAAACATTGCTGTTCATGGATGCAAGATTCTAACACAGAAGAGGAATTTTATAGTGCTGGTAAGCCTTAACCTTTGAACTAGGGTTTTCAACTGGGTTCACTTGTGTATGAATCCGCAGGTGCCACTGGTGTTGGCATGGGCACTTAGCGTTCACAAGTGCCAGGGCATGACTCTCGACTATGTGGAGACTGATCTTTCCAAGGCATTTGGTTGTGGCATGGTATATGTGGCTCTTTCACGTGTGAAATCCTTGGAAGGTTTGCACCTGCTGGGATTCGATCCCTCCAGGATCAAGACTGATCCTCTGGTTGTCAAATTCTATCAAGAACTGGCTGTAAGGCAAGCCCAACAACTGGACTGTGAATATTATGAAGGAGACTATAAAGAAGAAGACAACAATGGAGAAAGAGGAGACCCATAACAATCCAAAATTCTCATGTCTTTTTTTTACTGAACAAGTTTTTTGTACACCAATTTTCATTAATTCAAGAGTCTGTGATGTAAATCCCTTTTTTTCTTGCTGTTATACTACTTGGTTTCAACCATCAGAATTTTTGTTAGTTATGCAATTAGGTTTCTATGGTTTCTGTTCATGAGCATGCAACTTCAAGAGATAAAAGCAGAGTGCTAGATATGTATAGGACCTGGCTTCCTGTTGCAAAAGGAGATGATAGCTGCCAATAATGTTGGCAGCAGCAGTAAAATTCTGTTTCAACAGCATCTGGGTATCTACAATTTCTGAAACCTGAATGCTTATTGGACTCATGAGGTTTTTCTTCAACTTATACTGCCTTCATTATCATCTCTGTTTTGATAGCTTCAGAAAGAGAATCAGGTCTCAAGCTCTAGGGAAGTTTCTGCAGAAGACGAGTTTGAGAATCTTGTACCCGCAACCTCTGCGTTGAATAACAGAAGACTGGTAGTTACGAAGCATACGCTACCAATTTGTTACACACCAGAGAATCTGAGGAGATTCGCAGCAGCCCAATTGGTGCGTGCCGCATTTCTGTGAAGCAGCAGCTGGACTCAGATTTGAGAAAGTCAAGTTTTTTGGGTTTTCGTGAGGAAGAGGAGAGAAAGCGTAGAAAATGTGGTGAGGATGGGAGAGAGAGAAGCGCAGAGGGGATGTGGGCTTTGGTGGCAACAGCCGGCTGGTTGTCTTTTGTGTGCGGTTGGATCCAGCGGTTGCTTTGATGATATCTTCGAATCGGGTAGGACAAGAAGTTGGAGAAAGGAAGAAGATTTGCAGAAGAGGAGGATATAGAGAGCACTATTGAGGAGAGGAATTCTCACACGACAATGTGCGATTCACTTGGTTCTGAGATCGTTGCCGAGGAGACTGTTGCTGTAGCTGTTGAGGAGACGCTGGGAAGAAGTCATGCATGTTGGGACAGCTTGAAAGTATCCTCTGTGAGTTGCAGACGCAATACACATGATCTACACTTGTCAGGTTCTTGATTGTCAGGAGAGAGAGAGAGAGAGAGAGAGAGAGAGAGAGTTCTTGAAGGGGGGGTTCTGGATGGGGAGACCCAGTTTTGTTCAGTACTGTTTGATTTGAGTAGCTTTATTAGGAGCTGTTCTCCAGCAATTGCCAATTTGTTTGTGGTCACCTTGTTCTTGAAATAGCAGTGCCCAGCTTTGTTTGTGGAGAACAAGAAAATGGGCACGGGATGGAGACTTCTTGGAGCCCTTACTAGCTGTCAGTGATCAGGAGCAGCGCTTGATGCCTGATGTTGAGCAGTCTGTGTACGTTGATCTCGAAAGCTCAAACCTGGATCAAGGAGGATCCAGTGCCACTTGTTGGTTGCTACCGCAAACCCATTCCTCTACTTTCTTCTGTTGTCTTAGGTATGTGTTTCTTTCTGTCTTCTTGAACCTTTCTAGAATGCTAGTTCTTAACACGACGACTAACAGCCTTTCCAAGAAATATTTTCTGGTTTCCTCAGATTACGAGAGATATTCATAAAGTGATGCCCAGTTCTGTGCCCCTTTTCATCCTCACTTGGCCATCTCGCCCCCACTTTCTGACTACCCTTTAAAGTCCAGAACTAGGACCCAAAGCTCAAAAGTAAACAGAAGCTATCCAAAATTCTGACTGCATAGCACCTTTACATCTTGTGCCTACCTAGGGTTATACCTACCTCAGTTTGGGACCTACTTGGGCTCATTCACCTACCCACCCACCTAATATATCTATCTTCCTACCAATGCTACCAACCTACCAACCAACTTAAGCTACCTACATACATACTTATTTAGGCTACCTACCTATTCACTTGCCTAGGTTACTTACACACTTAGGTTATATACCCACCTATTATAATTACCAACTTATGTACCCATCTAGGTTATTTACCCACACCCAATGTACTTAATTGTCTGCTCAACTACCTACATTACCAACCTATCAACTTACATACCCACCTAAGCTATCTACCTTGTTAGACATTTATAGTAGAATATTAGCTCCAATTTTTTTTGTAAAATTCATTTGTTGTTGGAACTTGATCCAATGTGAATAAAGTGCTAATTTATTTGTTGGTGAAACTTAATTTAATATGAGCATGATTCTAACTATGTTGTGATTGTAAAGTATTAGTTCAAGGAGTGTTTTTGTACTCACCTACAACTACAACATTCCAATTTGTGTGCATGTTTTAACATGTGTGACTTTGTTAGTTTTCATAATGTTGGGTGTTGTGTAATTGTGCATCACAACTTTCTTAGGATGCGTACCTACTCACCTGAAATTCAACATGAATTTTTTTTTTTGTAGGTCGAAAGTGAGAATCCCAATTTTGGCCAAACTAGCCATGTACGGTCTTAGTTAAAGCCACTTTACATATATCTTTATTGTATAAGTTTTGCTAACATTGTTGAACACCATGTTCTTTTTTTGTCAACATGTTTGTTGTTTTGTCACCAAAATTCAATTGATTCAATACACAAACTGGTCAAAAAACTTATAATTATTGATTATAAACTTACCCTCTCCATGAATATGTGTTTTTACAACACTCTAATAATATGTTCAAGATTAAATGCTAATGAAATGTTGATATAATCATTGATCTAATGTTGTGATGGGATTATAACACATTGTGATGATTGATCATTGTCTTACAATGCCATTACAACACATTATCAATGATAGGGTGAAAACAGGGTGACCTTAGGGATAAAGGGATAATATGACTAAAGTCCCCTTGTTTTCACCTTATCTTTGGGCCTACTTTCACCCCCTATTCCCTCTTTCAATGGTATCCAAGTAAGGAAATATTATTAAATCTCAGTCGAAATGCTAAAATTCAAAATTTAATGCACAAGGTTCGAGACTAATTATAAAAGTTGTACAGGTCGGAGCAATGAAAATATGTAGTAGTAGAGAGAGATCCACTGGATAAACTGGAACCTGGCCATCACCATCGCCAGAGCTTGGGTTTCAGTTCAAACCGAGAAGCAAGCTGAGAAGTTTGAGTAGGAAGGAGTGTGGAGAAGCGCAAGAGTCGCGCAAGAGTAGCAGCAGTCGAAGCAAGTGGAGGAGGAATAGCAGCAGCAACAAGAAGAGAGAGGGAAAGGGCCGCTATGTGCATTGGCAAGCACACGCGCTGCAAGCAAGCAAGACAGTGGGCTCGCACTTGTCAATGCTCCGAAGGAGAGAGAAGCGATGGCTTAGGGTTTGGAGAAGGAGGTCAAGCCCACCATCGCCACTGTCCTCCTGCAGCGCCAGCTCGCTGCAGCAGGAGTGGGTGGGCTCATTCACCTGGTACCCCTCCCCTACCCTCGCTTTCGTCGGGCTGCCTACCTTCTTTTTTTTCTTTTTCTTTTTTCTTCCTGAAATAGGTTCCTAAATAATAATCAAAAAACGAAAATTCATTTCCAAAAAGCGAAAAAGATTTTATTTTTATTTTTATTTTTTGAATTAGATTTTGAAGATGGGGATTTCTCTATAAGAAATTTCCATATTTGGTGTTCGGATGTGAACTCCCTAAAAATTGCTGTCGAAGTGATGGCCAAGTATGATGCCTCACAATTTCACCCTCGCAATTTGAAATGTGTCCTGAGCTTCGACAGCAAGCAAGCCCAGGCCATTTGCGCGCTCTACAATTTGTCAGGAAAAACAAAGGTAGAACAACATTTGGCAATTGTTGACCATTTTTTCGAAACTCCTATCTTAAGGTCTGAGAAAAGCTAAAAGGCACAAAGTGACAACGACGACAAATTCAACATGCTGCTTGAACGTGCTCAAAAGAAGATTGAAGCACAAATTACACAATCGCAACAGATCTTTGAACAGGTCACCACCAACTTTCTGGAACGTATCACAGCAACCCAATAATCAACCCCTATTGCCAGTCATGACAATGAGGTTACAAAACAGCTTATTAAGAAGGTGGTGGAGGAGTCAGGGGGAAAGTGGGTGGACCTTGTGAAGAAGATGGACAAACAAATGGACAACTTTGTCAGCCAAGGTGAGGTTAGGGAACACTCCACATGTCCTGCAACGCACGTATCATACAATTTGACGAAACAGAAGGCGAGACAGCATAGCAACTTCTAGTTAAAGTCAATAGTCAGGTTCTATAAGGACAAATGAAGCTAACCATCAAGGCTATGGCAGAAATGCGCCAGCCCCTCAGCACGAGAGCTGAGACCAAGCCTGGGACTGTACGCACACGAGCTGTACTTGTTACTTTTGCTACAGCTGAGGACAGAAAAGTTGTCTGTCAAAACCATGTAGCCCTGAAAGGTACCCGCTGGGGCCTGGAAGAGGATTTGACTAAGCAGCAGCAAGAGCAAAAAAAGGCATCATAGCATCTATTTGAGAAAGCCAAATCGAAAAAGGAGAAAACTTACTGGCGTGGCGCAGATCTTTACATTAATGACACCAAAGTCACGACTCAGCACTAGGGGTGCTGGGACCACAGAGCATTACGAGTCTCCCTGTGGAACATCCATGGGGGGACAAACACGAAGCTAAGTACTAGTTCTTATATACAGAGATTGTTTGATGACTCAGATGTTGTTGCATTGACTTAAACACATTTGTTCCCTGATGAAACACCACTGCATATGCTTGGTTTTCAGTGTTTACACAATGCACATCCTATATGTGACATGAGCTCAATCAGAACAACAGTGAAACATAATGGTGGTGTTATAATATTTGTGAATGACTCATGGTCAGACTGTGTATCCTTATGGAAACAGAGCACAGATGGCACCAGATTGTGGCTGCAGTTCCAACGCTTAGGGGCTGCACCATTGTTTTTGGCCGTAGTGTATGCTCCACCCAAAGGGTCACCATATGTTAATGAAGGCTTGTTTGATAATATTGCTACAGAGGTCGACACGATTCAAGATCTTGGGGGCAATATTTTACTGACTGGTGATTTCAATGTAAGGACCAGTGCAACTGACGACTATGTTCATTGTCGTTACTTTGCTGACCACATGCTTGACATGCTGCCATTAGGGAATGACTTCCTGGAGGTTTTGCTTGAGCGACATAACTCGGACAAGGGGGGGTTGAAAGGCTAGCACAATGAGTTCTTAGACCTTTGTCACTCTTCGGGATTGTTCATTCTCAATGGCAGGATCGCATGCGATGAATCAGGGGAGTGCACTTGCTTTGCCAATGGCGGTTCCAGCCTTGTGGATTATATGGTCGCATCACCTGCTATGTTTGATTGTGCCACATCACTTGTTGTACATAAATGCCCTCTGTTTTGCGGAAAAGGATGTGATTCCGACCACAGGCCACTTTCACTTAACTTGCAGTTACTTTGGCAACATGTGGCATCAACAACTTCAGAATCACATGCAGACATCCGTTGTTTCAAACATGATACTAACAAGTGCACACAGTATAGTCAACACCTGTAGTAACAGATTGCCCAATGCACAACATAGATGAGTGATACAGACAATGCTGACATGGCCGTGTAATTGTTGCATGACTGCATTTGTAATGTCGCTGCGACTATGCATGGCTGCCTTGCGACACGCACCAGTACAACACAACATCGTCATCAACCATGGTTTGATACTGAATGTCGCAGCAAGCACAAGGAAGTATCTGCATATGCAAGGCTTCATCCTGACAACCATCTAGCACGCAAACGGAAAAAACAACTTAAACAGCTACTACGTCATAAGAAGCACACGTACAAGAAGCTACAAGGCCGACAACTGTGTGCACTAACAAAGACAGATCCAGCTAGCTTTTGGAGGCAGTACTCCAAGAGCAAGGAGCGATCTGTGGCTATTAGCAAAGCAGACTTGGTTGCTGGCTTCCAGAAGTTGCTGGAAGGACAATGCCCTAGTAATACAACTGGGGGACAGGGCAGCTCTACAGATTAGGTGGTCTCGAACCTGTCACACCCTTTTGTAAGTGATGATTGCAGCACATTAAATTGTGACATAACCTTAGATGAGATTAGGCAAGTGATGAGGAGACTCAAACGTAACAAGTCTGCTGGTTTAGATGGCATCAAAGCAAAATTTCTACTAGATGCTGGCGATATGTTGCATGTACCACTACAAATCGTGTTCAACAAGTTGTTACAACAAGGTTATTCAACAAGCTTGTCTACTGGAATCATTCATGCATTACACAAAGGTGGTGATGCCTTGTAATTTGAGAACTATAGGGGAATCACAGTGGGTCTTGTACTAACTAAAGTGTTTGCCATGATTCTAGAAGCATGGTTGAGTAGTTAGGCAAAAAAAAGGGGCTTACGGGCTAGGGGACAAGCTGGTTTTAGGAAAGACTTCCGCACCACGAATAACCTGTACATTTTGCAAATGCTCATTGAACAGAGCGCTCACAAACGCAAAAAGGTGTATTGTTGTTTTGTGGACTTTCGCAAAGCCTTTGATATAGTGCCTCGGGATCTGCTATGGTAGGTGCTAGTTGAGATGGGAATTGTGGGTTGCTTCATGCAGTGTCTACAAAGCATGTACAGCCAGGATAGCGTTAAAGTTATGCATCCAACAGAAGGGCTATCCGCCCGGTTTTCATGTGGCATTGGGGTCAAACAAGGCTGTCCACTGAGCCCACTGCTTTTTGGACTCTACCTTGATAGACTTGAGAAGCATCTAGATGCACTTGATGGTGACAACTCGCCACAACTGGCAGACATAGTAGTCAAATTATTGCTATATGCAGATGATTTGGCATTGATGTCAGAGACCCCACAAGGGTTGCAGAAACAAATAGATGCTTTGTATGAGTTATGTGTTGAACGACAATTGGTCATCAATGTGAGCAAGACCAAGGTGGTGGTGTTTGAAAAATGCCGCAGCGCAACGCCAAAGTTCACATACAGAGGGACAACCATCGAGCGGGTTCAATCATTCAGATACCTGGGCTTAGAGTTACATAGTACAAGAGGCATGGCAGTAGCCATAGACAAACTGACTATTACTGGGAAGAAGGCACTCTTTGCATTACGTCGCAAATGCAATGATCTGAGCATAACAGATCCGGAAGTAATGTGCCAATTGTTCGACTCATTGGTACGCCTCGTACTGAGTTATGCATGCGAGGTGTGGATAGGTTGTACATGGGCGAAAGGGTTGCAACAAGTAGAACAAGTACACATAATGTTCCTGAGAGGAATATTAGGGGTCAATAAAACAACAAGCACTTTTGCTGTGTTAGGGGAGTTTGGAAGGTATCCATTGGAGTATTTCTGGTGGTAACAAACTCTCAAGTATTATGATAGACTACGAGAGTCCACACCAGATCGTTTATTGTACTGTGCCTACCAAACCCAACTCCAGATGCTCAGTGTGCTCAATGATAACCAACACTGTTGGCTTTAGAACGTGCAGTTGTGGCTTGACGACCAAGGGGTTGGGGTTCTCTATACTAATGTCAAGTGTGCTGTAGCAAGTGCATAGGCTTCTTATCTAGAATCCACTTATGGTGAACAGGCTAGAGCCAGAAGTAGCAGATTACGTACATACCAGCTGATGAACGTGAGCTGTACAACAGAATTTGGGTACTCCTATGCACATCAGAGTTATTTGCAAGCGATCACAAATGTTCAGCTCAGGCAATCTTTGTCAAGGTTCAGATGCTCCAACCATCGTTTGGAGGTAGAGTGTGGCAGGCATGCAAAGCCTGAGAGGGTACCGAGGAGAGATAGGGTTTGTTGCTTATGTCCCCTCAGAGTTGTTGAAGATGAAGGGCACCTGCTGTTAGTGTGCCCAGCTTACCATGACATTCGGTGCAAGTTTGGTCAATAGCTAAGGAAACAGTTGATTCCGTGCAGCTTACTACCTGAATTAATGCATTTGACTAATCAGAAAGCGGTTGCTTTGTACATAGTTTCTTGCCTAGACAACATGATTGTTTTGCTCAAACCAACTAAGTAATTGTCGTCAAATGGATCTCTTTGGTTCGGGTATTGACATTAAATTAAAAGAAAGAAAGAAAGAAAGTGTGAAGGCGCTCATGAAAAAGGAAAGACAGGATGAAACTCAGTTTACCATCAAAATTGGTTGAAAAACTAGTTTGGGTCCAAGCTATTTCGTTTTGTAAAATTTTCTTTCCCAATTACGCATTTGATGGCCTCTTATGCCGAAACTAGCCGTTCTCACACCCTAATTGTGTAACTTTATGGATAACTCTATTACCTTCAAGCTCTATAATTTTTTACACCCTTATATTACTAATTATTTATCTACACATATTTTACAACTTATTATAAATCATAATTAATAAGTCAAATGATTTTCAAACCACAATTATCAAATAATTCAATTATTTTGAAGATTCCATTTTGAAAATTGAATGCTATACATAATTCTTTTCAATTTTATGATCTTGTGTTATTGGCTAGCATACCAAGAGAGATTACACGTAGAGTAGACTATTGAGGAACAGGGAGTTCCTGAAGTAATCGCCCCTGAGGTGGGAGCTGAGGGTGATTATTTTGGGAACTCCTTGCTCTGATGGAGTTACCAGGTGTAAAGCATGGGTACCTAGTTAAGCATGCTCAACAAATGACAACCCACCAAATGCCCGACAATTTTGTGAAATTCTTGACATTTTTGCAAAATGCGCCATGAAAATCCAAAATTCTGAGGGAAATTCTGCTATACAACCTATTCCAATTAGTCTTAAAAGATTGTGCTAGTGCATTACACATTAAATAGTGACAGGTTTTTAGAACCTCTCTAAATTCTAAGGAAACAAGTTTTTAAAAATTCTACCAAACTAAAATTATACTCCAAATGTGCTGAGAAAACTTCAAATTGTTTTTCAAAATGTGGCAATTTTAGAAAAGAAGAAATGGGAATATTGCAACAGAATAATCCCTTTAAATTTTTTATTATTCGCATTTTGGCGAAATTTCGCAACCAAGAGAAGAAAGAAAAGAAAAGAAACGCTGAGCGAAGGTACCACAGTACAAGGTGGTCTGCAAATACACTAGCAAATAGAGTTTCCCCTAAAGTCACCCTGTCTTTGAGCCTCCTTTCACACATTATTATCCCCTCTTTGACTGAGGTCCCGAAGTAAGGAAGTTTTATTAAAGCTGGGTATGAAATGCTGAAACTCAGCATTTAATGCATAAGGTTGGAGGTAATTATAGTATCGTACGGGTACGAGCAGTGAAAATATACCTATGTAGCAGCAGTGGAGGCGCTCATGAAAATGGAAATGGGGGGTGAAAACAGATGAAACTCAGTTCCCCACCCCAAAAAAATGGTTCATTTCTGAGTTTCACCCCCCTCGCCCCTTGAAGCCTAATGTAATTTTGTGCAGGTGTTTTTTTTCCCCCCTAATCTCAACCGGTTTTGGACGAAACTCAAGCTGTGTTTTCCCGACCTTCCGGAAAACTCTTTTCATGTCTGCCAAATTCAAGAGGAAATTGCTCCCGAACTCGCGAACACGCAAAACACAACGAAACTCCTCCCGACTGTTCTGCTTTTACGAAGCCTGCGTCACAATGGCGCCAAACGGGCGTTTCAAATACACAGAGACAAGAATGCGAACGGAGTGCACACGAACGCATGTGCATCGTTGCCAACGCAACACGACGGTTGGGAGCTAGGCACCGGATCCTCCTGTTTGCCTTCTGATCCTGATCGTGTTCGTCAAACAGTCCTCGCTGCTGTCTCGTCGTCTGCTTCCTGATCTACGTTGCCTGCCACGAGTTTCGTATAAATAAGAAGAAGACTCACAAATATTTCAACAACTCGTAGAAATTATAACCAACTTCGCAGCTCAAGAGTTCAACGAGCAAATAATAATTCAGCTCTCGTCATTTCGTTCGCAGCTGAATGTGCACAGTCGGTGATGAGGTGGTAATTTCAGTGCTTTTTGATTCCACTGCTTCCTCACTGGTTGTTTGAAGCTGTAGCATCAATTGGAATTTGTTTGACGCGAGTATCTGGGTAATCTCTCGACCTGTTTGGAGTTTTTAGCCGGCCGGATCGATGGCGACTGAGGAGGAGATGCTAGCGGGAGCGGAGCAGTTAGTGAGGAACTTGCAGCACACGGTGAGGAGCGGGATCACGAAGACGGAGAAATGGAGGGTGCAGCAGCTGAGAGCGTTGCTGAAGCTCGTTGTAGAGAACCAGGACAGCTTGGCCAACGCTGTTTTTACGG
>Ga0116231_10014101_pt1 | contig 10891 bp, 7 predicted proteins | sample S1TSphgellanicum_2_FD_89695 | JGI IMG/M metagenome (GOLD analysis project Ga0116231, IMG submission 89695) | Host-associated microbial communities from peat moss isolated from Minnesota, USA - S1T2_Fd - Sphagnum magellanicum MG | ecosystem: Host-associated > Plants > Peat moss > Unclassified...
CGGCCCGCGCGGCCCGAATATCCAGCCGGGTCAACGCGCCCCCGATCGGCCGTTCCGCATTGATGCGGCCGAGCACGACATTGGCATCCGTGAGAGTGGGTTGTACACCGCCCTGGCCGTAACACACCGGGCCGGGGCGCGATCCGGCGGATCTGGGCCCCACCTGCAACAGCCCGCCGGCATCGACAGCGGCAATCGATCCGCCGCCGGCACCAATGGTGGCGATCTCGATCATAGGCGTGCGGATCACTAGGCCGAATTCCACCGTGGTTTCCGCCGCCATGGAAACCTGCCCGTCCACCACAAGCGAAACGTCGAACGACGTGCCACCGAGATCGCCGGTGATCACATTCCTGTAGCCGGCATGTGCAGCAATGGCGGCGGCCGCAATCACGCCGGCCGCCGGCCCGGACAAGGCGGTGCGCACCGGCAGGCGCGCGGCACTTTGCGTGGACATCACGCCGCCATTCGACTGCACGATGTGAAAAGCGCCGCCGAAATTTTCCCGCGCGAGCGCTCGGTCCAGCTTGGCGAGATAGCTGCCGACCACCGGCTGAAGATAGGCGTTCAGGGCGGTGGTGGAGCTGCGTTCGAACTCGCGAATTTCTGGAAGTATCTGCGATGAGCAGCCAATATGCCCATTCAGCCAGATTTTGCCGATGGCTTGCAGTGCCGCGCGTTCATTGGCGGGATTTGCGTAGCTGTTGATGAAGACGATCGCCAAGGCCTCGGCGCCGGCATTGCGCAGTTTCAGGGCTGCTGCACGCACTTCCTCGGGGTCGATGGGCGTGCGGATGCTGCCATCGGCCAGCGTGCGCTCGGCAACCTCCAGCCGCATGTCGCGATCGACCACGGGGATGAAATCGCCCCACAGCCCCCAGGTTTGCCGCCGGTCACGCCGCCGCATTTCCAGAACATCGCGGAAGCCGGCGGTGGTGATCAGGCCGACGCGCGCGCCTTTGCGTTCCAGCAGCGCGTTGGTGCCAACGGTGGTGCCGTGCACGATGGAGCCAATCTCCTCAGGCGCACCGAATGTCTTCAGCCCATTCAAGAACCCCACCGCCTCGTCGCCGCGGTTTGAAGGCGTCTTGCCGACCTTGAAATGTCGTGTGATCTCGTCGAAGTGGAAGAAATCGGTAAAAGTGCCACCGACATCGACGCCGACAACGGTGCTCATGCGCGTGACGTCACGTAGCCGAGGGCGATGTCGCGCGCCGCGGCTTCGGGATCACGCGCCGTGGGCGCCCCCCAGCCACCGCCGCCCGGCGTTTCCAGCCTTACGCGATGGCCCGCCTTCAAGGCAACGCCTGTGATTTTCGAGACCAGCGGCGGTGATTCCATGCCTTCATCGGTTTGATAGTAAAATTTGTTGAGGGCAGCCGGTTCGCCGCCGACCACGCCGAAAGGGCCGACACAGCCGCGTTCGCCGAGCAGTGATACCTCGGCATCGGTTTGTGTTTCTATCTCATAGATGGCGCCCAGGCCACCACGATGCGTGCCCTTGCCGGCAGAATTAGGCCGCAGCGCCCATTGCGTGAATAGCACCGGATAACTCGCTTCCAGAATTTCGAGCGGCGGCATGGTGGCGGTGGAAATCGGGTTGCCGGCATGGCTCAAACCATCGCCTTCCGGATTGCCGCCAAGCCCGCCGCCGAAGAAATTGAACATGACCCAGCGCGATCCATCATTGCGGGTGCCGGCCATGGACAACGCGTTGATCGTGCCGCAAGGGGCCGCGGTGGCGCGCGCCGGATCGGCCTGCGCCAGCGCACCCAGCATCACGCCAATCAGGCGCAGGATCGTTTCCGTATAGCCTGCCATTGGCCTTGGAGCTCTCGCGGCAAGTAGCGTGGCTTCCGGTACGATGAAGGTGATAGGCCGCAGGCAGCCGGCATTGGCTGGCACTTCGGCAAAAATATGTTTGAGGGCCACATAGCAGGCAGCAATCGCGGTGGCATAAGAGATGTTCACTGGCCCTTGCGTGGGCGGTGAAGACCGGCTGAAATCCAGTATCGCCGTTTCGCCGGCGATGGTGAAATCGAGAGCGACCGCTAGGCGTGTGTCGGTGATGCCGTCATTATCGAGCACATCCTCGAAACTGTATGTGCCATCGGGCAGGCGGGCGAGGGCGGCGCGCATGAGTGCCTCGGCGCGTTTGGAGAATGCGGCGAACGCATCAGCGATCGTATTGTCGCCATAGTCATCCAGCAACCCGGCCAGGCGCCTCTCGCCCAGGTCAAGCGCACCAAGCTGGCCCTGAAGATCGCCCCAGTTGGAGGTAGGAAGACGCGAGTTGGCCGCCAGGATATCCAGAATGTCCGTGTTAATGCGGCCGGCCGCTATCAGCTTCACGATCGGAATACGCACGCCTTCCTGAAAACTCTCGGTGGCACGCGGATTATAGCCACCGGCGACATTGCCGCCGATATCCAGCCAATGCCCGGCCGAAGCAATCCAGCAGAACAATACGTCCCCGCGGAACACCGGGCGCACCAGGCGGAAATCGTTCAGATGCGTGCCCCCGACGTAAGGATCGTTGAACAAAAAAGTGTCGCCGGGCTGCAATCCGCCGTCGCGCGCCACCTTCTCGATCACCCCGCGAACCGCAAACGCCATGGCGCCGACAAAAATCGGCAGGCCGGAACTGCCCTGCACCAGCGTGTCGCCGGTGGTGGCGTGATACAGGCCGTGGCACGCATCCCGCGCTTCGGCGATGATCGGGTTGAACGCCGCGCGATAGAGCGTCGCATCCATCTCGTCGGCAATCTGCGTCAATCGCCCGTCAAGAATGGCGAGCGTCACAGGATCGATCATGGCTCTTTGCCCTCATAGTGGCGGCCGAGCGCCAGCATCTGCGGCGTGCCAATCAACGCGTTCAGGCCGGCGAAATCGAACATTCTTGAGGCGAAGGGCAGGTTGCTGCGATGCTCGGCGAGCGAGCGGTAATAGGCCTGGGCGGTGCGGGCCAAAGCGCGCACGATGCCGCCGGGGAAAATTACCAGGCGGAAGCCCATTTCCTGCAATTTTTCGTGCGGTACCGGCGGCGTATCGCCGCCATCGACCATGTTTACCATCAGGGGCCTGATATCTTTCAGGCGCGTGGCCACTTCTGCAAGCTGTTCAACGCTTTGGGGCGCTTCAACGAAAAGAATGTCGGCGCCGGCTTCGGCATAGGCTTGCGCGCGATCTATCGCGGCGGATAATCCTTCCACCGCCTCCGCATCGGTGCGCGCGATGATCAGCGTTTCTGGGCTGTGCCGCGCATCCACGGCTGCGCGTATCTTTCCCGCCATTTCGCCGCAGGGGATTAGCACCTTGTCCCGCAAATGGCCGCAGCGTTTTGGAAAATTTTGATCCTCCAACTGGATCGCATTGGCGCCGGCGCGTTCGAACAGCCGCACCGTGCGCTGCACGTTCAGCGCATTGCCGTAACCATTATCGGCATCGACGATCAGCTTTGCATCGACCCGGTCGCGGATCAGGGCTATGGTATCGGCCACCTCGGTCATCGATACCAGTCCGATATCCGGGCGCCCCAGGCGTGTATAGGCGATCGCGGCACCGGAGAGATACACCGCCGAGAATCCCGCTTCAGCCGCTAAAGAAGCTGTTAAGGAGTCGAAAACGCCAGGCGCAATCAGCAGCTCATCGGCGGCGCGGTTGAACCAAGTACTCATGCGCGATGCTGCCGCCGGGCGATATCGATATGGAAGGTAAACCGGTCCGGTAGGTACAGCCCGTGCAAATGCTCTTTCCCCTGTCCGTCCGCCGCTGTCACGATGCGGGCCAATGAAACCAGCGCCGCGCTTGCGTCAAGGGGAAAAGTAAGGCAAAGGAAGAAAGGTCTTCTTTTCTGAAGAAAAGAAGCAAAAGACTTTTATGTCTGGCGTCCGCGGATAAATGGCGGCTGTTCTCTCGATCAGGGAAGCTGCGCAGAAATAAAAGTTTTTTGGTTCTTTTTTTCAAAAAAGAACATTCTTGCTTCGTGAGTTCGATGCCCCGCACCCTCTTCGAGAAAATCTGGCAGCTTCACGAAATCCTCCGGCGCCCGGATGGCCAATCCCTGCTCTGGATCGACCGCCACTATGTGCACGAGGGCTCCCACGTCGCTTTCGCCCAACTGGAAGCGCGCTGCGCGGCCGTGGCCTATCCCAATCTCTGCATCGCGGTCGCCGACCACTACGCTCCCACCCGCCCCGGCCCCGTGGCACCCGAGATCGCCGAGATGGCCGCGCGCCTAACGCACAATTCGGGCGTGCATGGCATCCGCCTCTCGTGCTGGGATGCACCGGACCAGGGCATTGTGCATGTGATCGGGCCAGAGCGTGGCCTTACCTTGCCGGGTCTGATTGTGGTTTGCGGCGACAGCCACACCTCCACGCATGGCGCGCTCGGCGCCATCGGCTTCGGCATCGGCGCGTCAGAAGTGGCGCATGTGCTGATGACGCAAACCCTGTGGCAAAAACGGCCGAAACTCATGCGCGTCACCGTTGAGGGCACACTTGGCCCCGGCATTGGCGCGAAGGATCTTGCGCTCTGCATCATCACGCAACTGGGGGCGGATGGCGGCCGCGGTTTCGCCATCGAATATGCCGGCCCGGCGGTGCGTGCGCTTTCGATGGAAGGCCGGCTTACGCTATGCAATCTCACCATCGAATGCGGCGCGCGCTGCGGCATGGTCGCACCCGACGAAATGACCTTCGCCTATCTGCGCGGCCGCCCGCATGCGCCGCAAAGGTTTGAGGCTGCCTGCGAAAGCTGGGCCAAACTTCCCTCCGATTCCGGCGCCGAATTCCACCGCGAAATCACGCTCAATGCCGCCGACATCGCGCCCATCGTCACCTGGGGCACCAGCCCTGAGGATGCATTGCCCATTACCGGCAATGTCCCCGATCCCGCGCGCATCGAAAACCCCGTGCGCGCCGCCCATGCACGCGAAGCCGCCGCATATATGGGCCTGCATCCCGGCCAAAAACTCGTCGGCATCACGGTGGATCGCGTTTTCATCGGCTCCTGCACCAACAGCCGCATCGAGGATTTGCGCGCCGCCGCCGCCATACTTGCTGGGCGCCGCGCCGTGATCCCCGGCCTCGTATCCCCCGGCTCGGCGCAGGTGAAACGCCAGGCCGAGCAGGAGGGGCTCGCCAATATTTTTACCGATGCCGGCCTCGAGTGGGGAAATTCCGGCTGCTCGCTCTGCGTCGGCATGAACGGCGATCTGGTGCAGCCGGGTCAGCGTTGCGCCTCCACCACCAACCGCAATTTCCGCGGCCGCCAGGGTCCCGGTGCCCGCACGCACCTGATGTCGCCCGCCATGGCCGCCGCCGCCGCGCTGACCGGCCGCCTCACTGATGTGCGCGAAATCAAGCCCGGCCGCATCTGATGGAAAAATTCACCCGCCTCACCGCCACTGCCTGCCCGCTGCCGCTGGCTGGTATCGATACCGACCAATTGGCGCCTGCCCGTTTCCTCAAACGCAAGCGGTCGGAGGGGTACGGCCCCGTATTGTTGTGCGATCTGCGCGGGGCACCAGGATTCCCGCTGGACGATCCGCGTTACGCCGGCGCGCGCATCCTGGCGGCGCGGCGCAATTTCGGCGGCGGCTCATCCCGCGAGGCGGCCGTTTATGCGCTTGTCGATTACGGCATACGCTGCGTGGTGGCGCCGAGTTTCGGGGATATTTTTGCGTCCAACGCAGTAGGCAACGGGCTATTGCCCGCGGTGGTTTCGGAGGCGGATGCGGAAGCCATCCTGCACATGCTTGAGGCATTTACGCCCTCTCTCACGATCGATCTGGAGGCTTGCCGCATATCCGCACAAGGGGCCTCCTGGCCATTTGCCATCGATCCGGTTTGGCGCGAAAAACTCTTGCAAGGGTGGGACGACATAGACCTCACGCTCAGCCGCCAGGGCGAGATCGATGCTTTCGCTTTGCGGTATCGAACGGAACATGCTTTTGCATGGATATAAGGAGGAAACTATGTTCTTTTTTGAAAAAAAGAACCAAAAAACTTTTGTTCCTTGAAGTCGCCGGTTTCAAGAAACGCTTTTATGGAATTACAAGTTTTTGGCTTCCTTTTTTCAAGAAAGAAGTGCTTTCTTGACTGCGATGCGGCTGGCGCACTCCCCGGCGAGGTGATGCGCGACGCCAAGACACATTGCTTCATTGCCCCCAACGGCCTGCACTGAGAGCGGAAGTTCATCCGCGATCCCTCCCACCGGAAAAGCTGTCGCGGCCAGTCCCGCGATATTGGCGAGCATGGTGAAATCGGCGGTGTCGTTCGGCCGCCGGCCGGCAAAGGCGAAGGCAGGCCGCGGCGTGGTCGGCATCACGACAGCCGCGTAGGGGGCAAAGGATTGTCTGATCTCGGCGGCCGTCTCTTCCAGCACCGCGCGGGCAGCATGCCGGCGGGCCAGGCTTTGCCCCTCCGCCCAGGCCAGCATATCCAAGAAACGCCCCGAAAAGCCAGCAGGGTTCAAGGCGCGTTCGGATGCATGCATGGCCGCCGCTTCCAGCTCCACATGGAGCAGAGCCGCCTTGGCGATGTCTCGGAGAGGGTGCGTGAGGCGAGGGACGGCTTGCATGCCAAACCCGAGATACGTGGCTTTCTCCACAGTCCTGGCAAAGGCTTCCGCCACGCCCCGGCTGATATCGACACCATCGAACGGAAAAATACCGATAGTGTTGGATGCAATAGGCTCCGGGTTCTCGGTGCCGAGCCAGGTGCGAACTGCCGTCACCGTGGCAACGGATTTGGCAAGAATACCCACGCAGTCGTAGGCGGGGGCGAGCGGCACCACGCCATTCGCAGCAATCGCTCCAGGCAGCGGCTTGTGACCAACGATGCCGCAATAGGAGGCAGGGATGCGCACGGAGCCTAGCGTATCGGTGCCAAGTGCCGCCTCGCATAGCCCGGCGGCAACCGCGGCGCCCGCACCCCCCGATGATCCGCCCGCGGTGAAACCTGGCTGCCATGGGTTTTCGGTGCGGCCGAAATGCGGGTTCTCGGTCGTGTCACCCAGCGCCGCTTCGTCCATGTTGAGCAGGCCCAGCAGCACCGCGCCGCCCGCGCGCAGGCGGGCGACACAGGCGGCATCCTGGCCCCCGATTCGGTTCCGGTAGGCCTCGATGCCGGCGTGAAAGGGCCAGCCCCTTACGGCAATATTGGCTTTTATGCCGGCAGGCATGCCGTCAATCGGGGAAAGCGGGCGGCCCTGAGCGCGGCGATTTTCCGCGTCGCGCGCAGCCTGCCGGGCGCCCTCGGCATCGATGCTGATGAAGGCGTGGAGTAAAGGGTTAAGCCGGGCGATCCGTTCCAGCCGCAATTCGGTCGCCAGAACGGGATTTGCAGCCCAGTCGGAACCTTCGCCGGCCTGCATTATCGCGGGTTGAGGTTGACAGTAACCTTGCCCATGGATCGGCCGGAAAGAAGCCGCTCCACGGCGTCATATATCTTTTCAAGGCCGCAATATTCCGGCCTGTCGAAGGTTACGTGGAGCGCGCCGGCCTGATGCAGCGCGAACAGCTTTTCCCGCGCGGCGGGCCAGAGGTCGGGAAGCAGCCCATTCATGAAGCCACGCACCGAAGCGGCCTTGTAGTAAAGCTGGTGCACGATGCGCGGCGCCGTCACAACCTCCGGCTTGCCCTCCAGATCTTGCGCCGCACCGCCGGCGACCAGCCGCCCATGCACCGCCAGATTTTTCAGGAACGCATCGAAGATGCCGCCGCCAACCGTGTCGATCGCAACGTCCAGCCTGTCCCTATACTCTTCATGCAGAACAGCGCCGACATTCTCGGCGCGATAATCGATCACCCGGTCGGCACCAAGCCCGCGCAGGAAGGCAGTTTTTTCCGCGCCGCCACAAACCGCCACCACGTGGCAGCCGCGCAGTTTGGCAAGCTGCACAATCAAATGCCCAAGCCCGCCTGCGGCAGCGGATATGGCCACCGTTTCACCGTCCCGCACCGCTCCGACATGCTCCAGCGCTAGCAGGGCCGAGACGCCGGTCGAGGCGAGGGCGAGCCAGACCCTGTCGGGCGATGGCGCTTTCGTGAAATTCTTCTGTGGCGCCGTATTGGCCTCGCGGTAGCCACCGGTAAAACGCGTGGTGACGGCGGTATCGCCGGGCGCGAATCCTGTCACGCCCTCGCCGACGGCTTCGACAATACCGATCGCTTCCACGCCGGTGAAGCTGGGCGGGCGGATGGTAACGTAATCCACAGCATTGCGCGCGATCTGCGTATCGAAAATACCATTGATGCCGCAATGGAAATTGCGAACGGAAATTTCGCCGGGGCCGGGCGGGCGCTGTTCCAGCTCCACGATCTCGGTCGCGGCGCGGAATGTATCGGCAAAGCGTTCAAGCCGGATGGCGCGGGGCGCCGGGCGCGTCATCTAGGCTGGCCGGGATCGAGACCGAGCACGCCGGGGTTTAAGGCGCCGGCCGGATCGAGAGTGGATTTGAGGTGTTCCACCAGGCCCCATGTGGCCGCGTCCAGGCTGCTTCGGTAAGGGTAGGTGCGGCCGATCTGGAAATGCGCGCAGCCGAAGCGGGTGAAAACATCCAGCACCTGGGCGCGGGCCTCCTTGACCAGCGAAGCCGCCGCCGCGTTGGCGGGCGGCGACGGCAAACGGGCCATGTGCGCCGGTTCAACCGCCACCGCATGCACGGCAAAACGCTCATCCGGCCAGTAAAACACGGGCTCGATGGTGATCGCGTTGGTTTCGAGATGGGTGAAGAGGTAGCCGGTGCTGATCCCGGCTTCGGCAAATCTTTCGGCGAAACCGGCGAAAACAGTTTGCAGGGCGGTAAAAACCGCCGGCGCCTGAGACAACGCCGCATGGCCATGGATCGGCGCCCAACGCTCGCCCTCCGGTCCAAGCACGCTGTTCAGCGGCGGGAAGGGCTGGGCACGGATCACACGCGCTATCGTGTCCTCGATTTCCTGGCCGCCTTCGGCGCGCGCAATGCGGCGGGCCTCGGCTACATCCTGTGCCACGCCGGCGGCGGAGCGGCCCTCGAACACCAGGTGCAGCGGATAGCCGTCATCCGGGATAAAGGAACGGCCGCCCCGCACCACGCGCAACGCGGCCATGGCGCCGGCAAAGAAGGAGTTTTCGCGGGCAGCCACCGCGCCGAGAGTCTTCACGTCGCCGGCCAACGAGGCGCGCTTCATGCGAACGCGGGTCAGGCCGGGATCGAAAGCACAGCTTTCACTGGCAAGGCCCGCGCGGGCCACTTCCGCCAGCGCGCGCAACATGGCCTCGCCGGTGGCGAAAGCGAAGGAGGCATAGCCCTCATGCGCCGGCGCGCGCATCAGGCGCAGGGTGATTTCCGCTTTCACGCCGAATACCCCGCAATCGCCACAGAACAGGCCGGCAAGATCGGGGCCGTAATGGCGGTAGAAAGGTAGGGCCTCCTTGCCCTCGCTGGCCGGACGGCGGGCGCCGGTGCGGATAATCCGGCCGTCGGAGAGCACAACGGCAAGGGCCACGACGCTTTCGCTCGATGTGCCGTAATGGCCGGCGCCGAACATCGCATTCAGCTGCGAAAGCCCGCCGCCGATCGTCGAGACGAGGCCCGACATCGGGCCCCAGAAGGGGGTGCGCAGGCCATGCGGGGCGAGCGCCGCGTTCAGCGCGGACCAGCTGCAGCCGCCTTCGACGGTAACCACCATGTCGTCCGGCCGCACGGCGAGCACCCGGTTCATGCGTGTCATGTCGAGGCTGATTGTATTGGGCAGCGAAGGGACGTAGCCGCCAGTGTAGCTCATGCCGGCGCCGCGGGGGGCGATGTTGAAGCCGGCCGCGGTAATGGCAGCGAGCGCGCGGGCAAGTTCGCCGGTGGAACCGGGGGCTACGATGAGGGACGCGGTTTCGGCGCCGCGGGCCCAGATGTCGGCGCTATGCAGATCGAGGCTGGCGGCGTCGGCGTGCACGTGCCCCGGCCCGACGATGGCGGAGAGCGCGCTCTGCAGGGCCGGCAGGCCCGGCGCGATGTTCGAAAGATCGTCTGGCATCAGCCAGCGCCGAGCGCGAAGCGGGCGCCAAAATCCTGGTTGCGGTTTGCGGGCCGACGCTGGGCATCGGGCAGCTGCATCGCCGGCACGGGGGCCCCCAGCCGGCTCGTGCCCCCGATGCACTCCCTCACGCGCGTTTGAAGGATCCGCAAGACGTCATCCTTGCTGTCACGGGAGAGGCAGGCAGGGATGTGCACCGCCACGGTGAAGGGTGCGGATGCCGTGCCCTTCACCGCATGGGCGAAAATGTCCGTGCCGCGGCAGGTGGGATGCGGACCGGCCAGATATCCCTTGCGCCGGGCAGTATCGATGTTGGCCAGGATGGAGACGTTATCAAACCTTTTGCGGGCGCCGGTGTCGCGCAGCCAAGCCTCCGTCTCGCGCAGGATTTCCGCCACTTCGTCATCCCCAAGCTGGGCGAGGATCACGTGGCCGTGGATCACTGTGGTCAAGGCGGCGCCGACCGAATGCCGCGGCGCCGACACGGTGGCGAACCGGCCGGGGCGGAGCGTGATCGTGTTGACGAAGAGCGAAAGCCGTGAGGCGAGCACAACCATGTGGCCGGTGTCGCGTGCGACGCTTTCCACCAGCGCGCCGAGGCGGCCGTTTTCGCGGGGCGCGGGGCGCAGCCATGCGGTGAGGTCGAGCAGTTTCGTGGTGGGGAAATAGGTCATGTCGGTTGCGTCGAAGCTCAGATAGCCGAGTTCGCGCAGATTTTGCAGCACGGCGACGACGCTGGAATGCGGCGCATCGAGTCGGCGGCTGAGCTGGGTGGCGCTGGCCGGTTCGCGCGCTTCGCGGAACAGCTCCATCACGGCGAAGGCGCGGCCGACAGAGCGGCTGATTGAAACTTTCATGATGGTGCAAATA
>Ga0116231_10014103_pt1 | contig 10890 bp, 2 predicted proteins | sample S1TSphgellanicum_2_FD_89695 | JGI IMG/M metagenome (GOLD analysis project Ga0116231, IMG submission 89695) | Host-associated microbial communities from peat moss isolated from Minnesota, USA - S1T2_Fd - Sphagnum magellanicum MG | ecosystem: Host-associated > Plants > Peat moss > Unclassified...
GGGCGGGGAAGAGGGGAGAAGGGGGGGGGGGGGTCAAGTAGGAGAGGGGTATGGGCAGGGGGTTGGGGGGGCTTAGGGGGTGAGTGGATGGTGGGGTTTGAGGGGGTTTTTTTTGGGGGGTCTTTTTGGTGGGTCCTAATTTGGATTGGGTACGTTTGTTTGTGTAGAGTAAGGACAGATAACAGGACTCTTTTGGGAATTAGGGCCCGTGCAAGGCGGGAGATGAGGAGGGGGGGGGTACCTGAACTGCTGCAATTCATTTGAGAGAAGGCAGCTTACAGACAAGGTTGCTCTTTTAGGAATGTCTTTGTGTAAGGTGCCATCCACTCTTGAGGCAGAAATTTTACTGAGGGTAAATGCCATGCTTCCCATAAGGGAGGTTTGGCATGGGGTTCTAGTGGAACCAACTACTTAAGTGTGAGCTCCTGTTGAGACCACTTGAAGAGAGCACATCAAGGTGGCGAGGGAGTTTGACATGGGTTGAACCAAGGTGGCTTCAAGTGAGGCCATATATAAGAGCGAAGAGCAAATCAAGTCACGGAAGAAAAGAGACTTGGGCTTGGCAAGTTCATGAAGTAATGGTTGGTTGGAAGAATGGCAAAAGACCATTAAGAATGGAAAGTAGCAAGAAGACATTGAGAGGTGAGACCTTGTGGGTAAGAGGCACCAAGGACTCCAGGGGAGCAACCCACTATGCCTTGCTCCCTTTAAGTGAGCCTCGTGTGGGTAGGTCACAGGATGTAACCATGCGGACATTGGTGACAAGACATTTGATCCTTTGGGAAGTTCACAATGAGCCTAAGTCCATGATTTGTCTAAGATTAGAGAGGCATCCAAAGATTATTTTTTAAGCATCCCCATTGACACACTGCACAAGAGATTTTGAATGAAGAATAGCAATGTCAATGTAGGGTAGTAATAATATGGCTTTGGCACAACATTTATTGTGGTGTGCTATTATTTTACTGCTTTCTTCTTTCTTACCATGTACCTATTCACCATCTGGGATTATTAAAAGTTTTCAGGGGATTAGTATCAAGTCCTTCTTCATTCAATCTAGTTCAATTCTTCAAGGATAAAAATATCCATGAAGGGGAGTACACTGTTTGTTAATCTGACAAAATAAAATTAAGGATTCAGTTCTGGCAGATTTTGAAATTGAAATTGGAAGGTTTTGAAGGGACGAATATGACAACATCTTCACTAAAAAAGTGAGAAGGTGCAAGCAAAGTGCATTACTTGGAATGTATGAAAATATGATGTGATGAAGATATAAGTACGGATGATTGGGGAAAACAAAAATTATGGGAAGGAATAAGCTATCTATTTCTAGGAAAATGGATGTTAAGGAGAGAGAAATCAAGTGGTGGAAATCACCAATGTACTTAAAGGTGGTTTACATTTGAGAAATTGGGTAATGGCATGATGAAACCTAAAATCACCCATGGGTCCGTAGTGCTTGGGGCTTTGGCTTTGGGTTTACATTGTGGTAAGTTTGCGATCATAGCCCAAGCAAATGGTATTAGATGTAAAGTCTATATGGGAATCCTACATTTCTGAAGTGGATAATGTTGTCTTTGGCTCTATGGAAGTTTTTCAAGAGTTTTTCAGGCCTACCTCAAAAAGATAGGCCTGAAGATTTAGTGGCAGCCCATGTCAACCAAAACTGCAGAGCCAATCATTTATAGTACTTTATTTTGAATTTTTTCAAAAGGTAACATTGGAAGGAGCTTTTGCTGATCCTTAATCTGATTGCTTTAACGTTTAGTCCAAAGAGCATCTCCACCCCAAAAGTGTAAAACAGCCCCTTTATTGTAGAATAGAATATGATCACTGTCCCCACCCACAAACGTTATAAAAGTTCCTTTAAACACTCAAAGACCATTTATGTCTTTACATCTGGCCGAGTAATAGTCACTGTCCAAATCCACAGTAGAAAAAAGCTTTTAAAGGGGTTGAAATGACCACTGCAAAATGGACCATGAATGCCGGAGAGCAGCAGGATATGCTCTATCCCTGCTGCAAGATCTAATGAAAAGGGGTGTTTGCAGGTGTGGGGTGGAGATGCTCTAACTGTCGGAACGTCAAAAGCATTAATACCATTCCAACCTTTAACATACAAAAAGAGAAACAATTGCACATTAGCACTTCCAAAGGTCTTATTATAATGATGGGAAATTTCAAACATAGTTTTATAAAACCCTTGTCCGATGGCATACTCTTTTCTGTCATTGGAAGTATGTTAAGCAAAATGCTGGCTGACCTACTTCTGGTTTCTTGTCTCATTTTCCTTCAATGCACTGTCTCTTGTAACAATTTCCTTTTTTTTCGTGATCCACATTTTGTATGTAACAAACATGGAGAGGGAACTATTTAATGCACAATAAACATGTATCCCTCATTTTTATAACCTTAAACATGACTATTGTGAAGAATATATTTATGACCATTGTGTTATAATTGTCGTAAGCAATTGGCATAAGATAAGTAAAATATCCTCGAGGAGTTCATGTTTATCCCAAATTAGGTGAATCAAAGTAATATGTTCACCCTAGATACATACATATACACTCTAGATAGAGCACAATGGCATGTGGGTTTTCTTCAATAGTTTTTTTGGTGTCAAGTGTCAACAACCTCTTGTCAAATTCAAACTTGTTCAGATGGAGGAGATGGAGGGTTCTGATTTTGGATCACTGATTCTAGTACATCACGCACCCAGTGTGCCAATGACACTTGCTTCGGAAGGTGCGGGGTTAAGTACCATGTACAACACTAGATCATGCAAGCTGATCCCTGACTATGTCTACTACACTACCTAACTTACTTGATGCTACAAAATTGTGCAAATTCAAAACATGAGTTTAGATGCCCAAAACATTATTGGGAGGGAAACTGTTCTGGAGTCTGTCTGTAGTACAGAAGCTCCAGTGGAGGAGACAAGTTTTTACAATGTCTGAGAGACTAGAGTTATAAACTAAGAGTGCTGTGGTGAGGAGAGAACACTGGCAATATCCAGCATGATTTGTACTCTGTGAAATTGAACACACAATCACTTCCATGCTGGTGGCCCATATGGCTACCACAATGAGTCCCGAGCTATTAGTTTTGTGGGCTCAATGCTTTGTCAGACTGGTGAAGAAATCAGTATTGAGATTGTGTGTGTGTGTGTGTGTGCCTGGTTCAATTCATCATCAAGTCATGAACTACCATGCAAACTTCATTGGCAAACATGGAAGTTGTCCTTTTCCTTCTGTTGAATTGCCTTTAAACTAGAGGCTCATTATTCCATTTACAATGGTCAATTACAAGTTAAAATTTGCCCATGTGAATTGATTATCATGGCTTCATTGATAGATGAATTTGTTCATACAAATCATGGATAAATCATTCATCACAAACACATGTGGCCAATGGATGGATAAAATAAAAATGAATTGGCATACTACCATATCATTAGAAATTCTCTACACAAATATTAGGTACCTATACATGTCACAATACTAGATTCAACAAATTACAATATATACACACATTTTTCATTTTTCAAATGGATAGAAATCACTTGAAGTAGCAAGTTACACCCACAACTCAATGTCTTTGTGCTCATAAGGTTAAAGTTTCCTTTGGAAACAACACTTCATGACCAACTTAATGGAGTGAATGTAATAACATAATCTTCCCCTAAGTTCAACCTTAAATAAACCCACAATCATTGGTCTTACTATCATAGTACCATTAAGAAGACCACCCTTCTTTTTTCCAATACCTTAGATGCAGTTTAAAAAATAAATAAAACGCTAAGCAAAACCTACACATAGGAAAAGCACCCAAATTGATCACTTATGCAAATGATTCATTTGCTTGGCATACAACATTCGTATAAATAGATGAGGTATCTAAAATTAAAATCCACAATTTGCAACATTTTCTTATTTTTCATTACCCTATGTGGGGTGGCTACTAGGTTAGTGATTGTAAGCCATCATGCAGTAGGCATAATCTATAGCACAAAAATTTCAAAATATTTATGTTCGTATAATTCCTCAAATTGCTGACCATAAGTTATAAGGTGAAACGATTTGTGAATCAAATTTGTGATTAGAAACAGATAGGGAAGAATATTCATTAACAAAATTTGAGGTGAAACTCGTCCATCCTACTCTCCATTGAGACTTTAACAAAACAATATAGAGGTTAATTTAGTACCTTTTTTTGGTGATAGTCCTGGTGCATGTAAAATTGTAAGTTCTTGAGGATGATTGATATAGAATGCAACTATAATCTTCACCTTTCCAATTAATTATCCAAAATGCTAGTATGTCAAAATCCCTCAAATAAGATGAAATCCATTATAGCTATATAAGAGAAACTTGCATCTGAACATGTTAACCAAAGGCAGATGAGTTGTGCTTGAAAGATGTCATTGAACAGCAAATTCCAGTACAGAACATGTACCATACATAGGGGCTCTCTCTGTCTCAGAAATGTTCAATAGGGAACTCCTAAGAGTCTTCTAGTCTTCTACTTAATATACCCTTCTTGTGCAATTATGACATCTGACAAATGGTAGCAATTCTAACTAGTTGGATGAATCATCCATAAATTTAAATACAATTCATATAGTGGGTTCCAGTTGTTTGAACCAAAATTCATCCATATGGATCAAAATCAATCCACTTGAGTTTCATCTAGTTGTATTAATTAAGATTGTTTAGTTTTTGTCCACTTTAAATGAAATCCATGGATGTAGGTCAACATGTAATGAGTTCATGTTTGTTCCAATTAAGAGGAGGTAGATTTAAGATTAACAAAACTATCTTGTAGTACCTTGGCCTGTTCAACACATGTTTGTTGAATAAATAATTAATTTTGAGGATTCCATTTCAAGAAATGATATATTTCCAAATATTCCATCAGATTTTTATTTTTTTCTTTTTGAGAAAAAGGATTTTTGAAAAAAAAATTATTATGAAACTTTCAACATTTCTGAAAATATTATAATTTGTGTCGAATTGGCCCAGATACTACAGTAATCATTTGGCTTGATGAAGGTTTGTTTAATTTGATATGGGTATTGCATGATATGGCATGCCATTGAAGGTCTTGCATGGGGAACACACTCAAAACCCACATCCTTTATATCAAACATTCATTAGTTCATTGACAAGCCATAATGCCCACTTGGAACCATAAAAGGCCATTCATTTTGGATTTAGACCAAGAGGATGATACCTTCCTAAAAACATTCATTACATTAACTGTTCCCTGTGATGCAAAGTCATCATGTCATAATGGTGTTTAAATTATGACCAATTTAGCTCAAGTAATTTTTTCTGAAAATAAATTTATTTAACTTCAAATTGTCAGTCCCTACTAAAGGGGAGCTTTCAGTATCCTTAATGCTAACTTTGTGATCCTTGACATTGTGCACTGCCAATGATGATCAACTTTTTTTGTTCTTTATTTTTCCTAATGCTCCCATATTGTTTCCAATAATTCATCATTATTTATGTTAATATCAAATTTAATTTTAATTAATATAAATATCATAAACATGAAAATGCACGTGTTAATTTGTCTTTTCATATTCATATTGGTGGGTAGGAAAAAGGAGTGAAATAGTTATAAAGAGGGATAGTAGATAGTTATTAAGAAAAAAAGTGAGAAGTTAAGCGTGCAAATGAGATAGGTATGAATTTCTTTTGGAATTGTTTACAAATGACCATATGAAAGATTATGCAAAATCAATTGTTCAATGAAAACCATACAAATTTTATACAAAATCTCCCATATACCAGTTCTTCAAAATTTCTTATCATTGGAAATCTATGAATGTTCGAAAGGCATTTGGGCTATCTATGTGTGCTTTAGGAGATGTATGATAGTATTTAAAAGTGATTATTATTAGAATTGGATTATAATATTGAGAGTATTGATGGCTACATGACTATGGCACTTTGATAATTTAATTGAATCCTTTTACGTCTTTCCTTGGCACATTACCAATGTGTTGCTACCATGTGGCCAATCCTAAATTTTTGTTACAACATTTCAAAATTTTTGAATTGCTTAAATTTGAGTTCCCATAATTGTTCAATGCATATATTTGACACGTGCCCCATTTGCACATCTTTTGCCATTGACATCTATAGAATCGGGGGAAAAAAAAGGGTCAAAATCTCTATTTTAAATGAAACACCACATAAAGAGGATAACTATTTTGATGAATGTAAATTTCTAGAAAACCATTCCCTTTTGTATTGATATGCCCAATGGCACAGTTCACATCATATGGGTATTTTGTACAACCGAGGCTTGAAATGGGCATTGTCCATACAATGGAAGAGAGCTTTCACATGTGTGTGAGGTCATTGAAGTGTTTGGCAAATTTGCAACATAGGTCTGAAACTAACTAGATAATAGTCACAAAATGTAAAATTAACTCAAAGATTGTGATGTGGAAAAAATTGACATATTTAGATATGTTTTCAAAGGATTTCGTCATTTGCCAATATAGTTTTTTTGATCAATTCTGATCAGCCACCTATTTCCAAGTTTTTCTCAAGAGTGTTTTGGCAAAATAGTGAAAATTTGCCATTAAAGAAACCACTGGTGCTAACACATGAAGGCCCAATAAGTGCTTATAGCTACTTTCCCCATGTTATTTTGTGCATTTAGTACACTTTTTGCAAGATTGGTTGTAGTTGTAGTTTGTTTAATGGATGGGTCCTACTATAGTTTCAGGTTAGGTTTTTTACCTGGGATTGGAGTATGTTCAATACCTAGTAAATTTTAACCCATGTAGGGTAAACCAGCCCATCATCAAACAGAGTTCAGTCACCGAGCACCCATGTAATACAGTAGTTGGCTTGTGTTAGAACACAAAAAAACCTTATGGGTGTTTTCTCTTTAACCTATCATCAAATGCTTGGTTGAGAATATTTTTGTTTAGAGTTTTCCATATTGATGACCGGCCATCAGATTTAATGCTCAGCATTAGGGGTTTAGGTGGGCATATTTTTAAAGTTTTTGAATAATTTTCCAAGGGCTGGGTTTGGTGATGGGCTACGAGTTGAATTTCATTATGCTATTGGGAAACATGGAGATATGTTTAGTGTTTGGTTATGGGAAAAAAATGGACCAATTTTACAAGGGCCTCAAGTTTGGGGTGGAAATGAGAGTTTGGTGATAGGCAATTGGACCAAACACTAAAATGACAAAAGCAAGTTTAGGTCATGTTAAATAGCACATAATTCACCATAAACAAGGATTAGGGTTTATAAGAATCCAATGGAAACGTAGCAATTACACATTAATTGGGGAAGGGCTTCCAATTTCCCCTCCATGTTTTGCACATTGGAATCTTGCCAAAAATAACGTGCCCAAATTCACAAGGGTATGGTGCAAACTTGGATACACAATTCATTTTTTCAAACTTACAAGCAAAATTATTTCAGCATGTCAAAGCTTCCAAGTTGTGAAAAAGATAACCTCAAATTTTTCATCAACATTTTGAAAGCATATAGGCTAAACCAACAAAGAGTAAGGCAACATAGAAAGAGTAGAAAATCATAGATAAAAAACACAAGTAGTCCTAGTAGATCAACAAGAACAAAGAGGGCATTTTAGAGTAGCCAAAAAAGAGCCCCAAAAGGTAGCTCAACAAATGTAAACACTACACTAACCAAAGAAGAGCTACAAGAATTTGAACATTAAAGATCAAATCCTAGTGCTATCAAAGAAGAAACAAAAAACCAAGATTCAATGGTGAATGTAGAGGGACAACTAAGAAAGGTTGCAAGAGATCAACTTTACAACTAAAAGTTTAGGAAATTTCCATATTTTAGTTTGTAGATACAATATAGGTATTCATAAGAAAGGGAAATTTCATCTAGCTTCAAGAAATCATAATTTGTTGTACACACCTACCACTTACACAAAATCAACAAACTAGAACTTTAGTTTGGGATGACCTTGAGCAGTTGTATGCATTGATCATTTCTTCCCGACAACTAGAAACATATGCATTTCACACATACCTTGACCTTTCATATGAAAGTTAAGCAAAATATAGAAAATTCAAGTATGTACTTTTTGGAAGCACATGCCTTTAACATGGTGGAGGTTGGGGCAAGAAGGATTTAGATCATGATGTTGTTGAATATGCCTTGTAGGAGGCAAAGTGGATTAAAAGACCAACTAAGTTGAAATAAGGAAATTGTTCCAACATCTTTCACAAGAACAATAAGAAAATAAATAAGAGTTAATAGATGCAATCATTACAAGAAAACACAACTTTTTCAACTAGAAAAATTGATTAAAAAGTACCCCAATTGTCACCATGTTTAACTTGACTAAAGTGCCATATTGGACAAGTCAATTTGGACCCAAATATTTTGATTAGAATTTTGACCAATCAACAATATTTTGACAACAAGTATATATATTATTATTATTATTATATCTAATAATTTATTATATTAATTTATTTACCTACCTACCTCTTTTAATTAATTTAGGCTTTCTATCTATGCCATTTAAAGGCAAGGTAGCATAGGTAGCCAAGGTTGCAAGTGCAAGGACTAACTCATCACCTCCATTTTGAGAAGTCAAGTCCTTGCCATTTTACTACCATTTCAAAAGATGAAATATTTTGTCAACATATTGTAATGAACTTCAATTTTTTTACATTGTAATTTATTTAAGTACTAGGTTATGCCATGTATCTAAGTACTTACTAATAGGTATTTAAACTTAGTAGGTTACCTACATGTTATTAGCTTATTTTTAAATTTTGAATAACATTTAATAATTATTGATTATATAATATTAATTATTGATACTAGATTATTTATTATCTCTAGTTATTTATTATTATTTAATAATTGATTATATTTATAATTAATTATTGGTTATTAATTAACATTTTATTCATGGCTAATTAATTAATTAAAATTATAATATTAAATTATTGAGTATTAACTAGTAATTATTAAATATTAACTAATTAATGTACTAAACGTAGGTACTTACACATGGTTAAAAGTAACATGTCGGTAGCCTATTAAACTATAGGTACCTATTAAGTGTAATATGCCTAACCTAACCTAGTTGTGAACTTAGGCTAGGTATATACCCTAAGCTAAACAAATTTATAAGTTAAGTAACCAAATTAATATGGTTGATTTGACTAACTTGTCTTAGCCATTGAACATGGTCAATTTAATCAAGCTTTAGTCATCTTAACAAACCATCTTTGTAAATATGACCTTTTTGACTAGATGTTTGGTTGGTTATGTGGTCAAAATGGTCATTCTAATTAATTTTTTTGGTAAAACATAATTAGTGTTTTTCATGCCCCAAATGATTAGTCAAAATAATCATACCCCTTGCTCAATATGGACAATTAGTCAAAGGTAAAAGCAAACTAGGGTGGCTAAGTTTTGACAAACTAGAATCCTCTTTCAAAGTCCTTTTCTAGTGTAGTTGAAATTAGAAATAGAATATTGAGATTATATTGAAAATGACATTTTTTCCATTTCAAATTCAAGTCATGATGTTATAAGATATTTAATTATCTCTAAATGCTAAAAAAGGCTTTTAAAATAATTACAATTTTTGGGATTTTGAAAAGTCATAATAAATTAAAATGACATTCCATTCATTCAATGAATTTTTAGTTTTTAAAACATAATTCATTCAATATCCCAAAATTTCAAACATATAATACTAACACATTGTAACATAAAAATCCATATCCATGAATTTTGCAAGGCATGATAAAATTTATTACCAAGATTCAAAAGTCCATTATTGATTAAATACGTTGGATTTTGATTTTTTTATGTTTTTAAAATGCCAACTCTATTAACATTATTTATATGAAGCCTTTTCTTAATATTTCAATGAAAATATTAATGTTTTTTTTATTAAGTTTCAAAGATATGTATGAAAAACTACAAATGTGACATCTAAAAAGGGACACATAATGTGTTTTCACCCTCAAGTTGAAATCTTTTAAAAGACCACATTTTATTGTAATGAATCATGTGAACACTGAAGGCAAATGGACTAATAAAGCATTGGAGGAGGCCATGGATGTAATTGAAAATGGGACAACTTCATTAAAGAAGGTAAGTAGGCATTAGAACATACCTTTTACCTCATTGTTTAATCATTTGTATAGGAAAACAAGATCTAAGAAACTTGGGCCAAGGGGAATGTTAACATTAAAGGAAAATCAGGTGTTGTTTAAATTTTGGCTATGCAAGAAGTTGGGGTTTCAATTAGCCTACATTAAAAATGAAAGTGGCAAAACTCATTTATACAAGGCCAACACCTTTTAAAGGAGAAATACAAAAGATTTTTTGGTGGTATTGGTTTAAGGAATGACATTTTGAATTCAACATTTGTCAAGTTGAAGAGTTAGATATTAGTCGAGCACAAGGAATAACAACCTAATCTTGTTAATATATTTTGCTACTATTCTTATAGTTTTGAAAGGTTTGAATTATCGAGAAATGAGTAACAAGAACATCAAGAAGAATTGTTCGCAAAATTATGGGGTTCCAAAGTTGCAATAGTCCCAGTCGGCGGGATTTCGGGACTCCCACTCGGGAGTCCCGAGAAAAATAGCCATTTGGATGTAGCCTCCGTGGAGAGCTGTAGAGTACACTATAAGGGGGAAGGTGGTGGCTTCCCCCAAGTTCGGGTCGTGGTGAGTCTTGTGTGTCCGTGTTGCCCGTGGCTCGTCCTAGCACCAAATGTGCTCCAACTATGCACTAACCACTTTGTGTGGGTTGTGTGCAGGCCCGTGTGAGTGAGTGAAGCTTGTCAACTCTTCCTAGTCCCATCCCGGAGCTCCAACACGCCCTTCTACCCCTCAAA
>Ga0116231_10014104_pt1 | contig 10888 bp, 9 predicted proteins | sample S1TSphgellanicum_2_FD_89695 | JGI IMG/M metagenome (GOLD analysis project Ga0116231, IMG submission 89695) | Host-associated microbial communities from peat moss isolated from Minnesota, USA - S1T2_Fd - Sphagnum magellanicum MG | ecosystem: Host-associated > Plants > Peat moss > Unclassified...
AAAACCAACCAAATCGGGTTAGTTTAGCATTCGGGACACCCTTGGGTGTTGGGACTTGCCACGGGCACTTGGACACACAAGACTCACCACGGCCCGGACTCGGGGGAAGCCACCACCTTCCCCATATAATATTCTCTGCGGCTGGTCGCGGAGGCTACATCCGAATGGCACATTTTGTTGGGACTCCCGAAATGGAGTCCCGAAAGTGTCCCGGCTGGACTCCTGGAACTTTGAACGGCCATAACTCCTTGCCCCAAACTCGGATCGGGACGAGTCTTGAATCAATGTTGTAGCTCTCGTCGAGAGCTTTCCAACGCTGTGTTGCACTCTTCAAGGCGACGTCGGGAAGAGGTCGATTCCCGACTTTTAGTGGTCGGGAGTCAAACTGCTAGTTTGACTCCTGACCCTTCTTTTGCCCATAACTTGGCTGAAAATGTCCGAATTGCCAATGCGAGGCCATTTTCGATATCTACGTTTCAAGACCTTTCCAATGACACCAAGAACACCCCAATGCGAGGTGTTTTGGACCTTGCTATCGAGCTCTGAACATTCGAGAGTCCCGGAGGACTCCAAACCTGCAACTTTTCCAAGTGTTGGGCTTCACCCCCACACTTGGCCAAAGTGGGGTTGCGACAAAAGTAGTCTCATTATTTCCTCATCAATATTTTATTGTTTTCTTTACTTGGAATTGAATATATCAAACATTCATAGTATTAAGTCTAGAAATCCAAAATGAAAAATAGGAAAATTTGTGATTCAAAACCCAATAGAACTCTAAACTACTCATTATCTCTATTCTATTCTTCAACAATATTTTGTGTGTAAAAAAAACAATCTCCTAATCTCCTCAATTTTTAGAATTACATCCTAAATATTTTCCTTCCAAAAGTAATTTGAATCATCAATCAAATGTTTTCATCCTATCCAACTAGTTAGCCATATGCGTTCTATCTTGTTAAATCTCTACCATTTTCCTGGTCATATTTTGCCTTGTTTAATTTTTGCTATTCACCATGTAACATGGGAACATGATAACCCTTATTCATTTTACACCCAAATTTCAAGGTACATTTGCCAAATACTATGGAACCTTCAAAGCTTTTCAACTTGCATATGAAAATGAAATGGATGCTTTAAAATATAATGAAGACAATTTGAAAGCAACTTTGAAATGAGGTAGATCATGTGGCATTTGTAGGATGCTAGAATGCTATAGATGTGAACACTAGGGGGCTCAAACTTTGAAAGAACTTGACACTCACTTAGATACTAATTACTTGTTTATAGTAGCTCAATGATTTGTTCATTGAGCTAGTTGTGAAAAAAACTAATTTATTTAGGCTAACCATCAAACTTTCAAAATAAACCTTATCCTTAATGAAAATCATGTAATGGGGAAAATCTTGAAATGTTTTAAAAACATGATTAACATTTTTAACATTTTTTTTTTTGGGACACTTTCAATTTTATTATATATATATAGTTGGCATGACTAGCACTTGAATTTTAACCAAATTGGTTGTTATTTAATTTTTAAAAATTATGGATGAAATAGAAAAAATATTATGATATTGTTATATCAACATTGGATAGGGTGTTTTTTATGCTCAAGTTAGATGTACACACAATCAATCTCTTAAACATTCTTTTCTTGTTACACTTTTTGTCATCACTCATAAAAACATTAAAGGAATCTTAGTATGACCGGATAGGAAAGCAATCAGATAATGTTCTCATGTGAACATAACAAGTTTTTAAGGTTTTGGTTTTTGTTTTCAATGGCCGTCAACTTTCTACATGCTAACAACAAAAAATATTTCGTCATTGTTTATTAGTTACAATAATTATTATTTCAAGAAAGCTTGTGAGCATGGATAGGAAGTCTTGTTTGTTTGTGTATTATACAAAACTGATCAGCACCGAACTATGGATGAATGAGGATGCTACGACATTGAATGGAGGTTTGGAAAACAGGATGGTGGAAGACACAATAAGAAGGAGAATTCAGAAACAATGCAGGCATGTTTTTTTTTCTTCCATCATTAATTTCAAGAGATGGTAGGTTTGACTTGTTGTAATCAGTAGTTATTGATTTTCGTTGCGCTAGTGACTACATTATGGCAAGTAATATGTCCTTGGTAGGAATAGATTCTATAAGGGGTTGATGTTAAGGATTGATGACAAAAAGAAGGAAATCCAAGTTGTAGAGAAAGGGGCATGTAAAGGGATAAGTATGCAATTTGAATCAGGACCTTTGTTGAATCTCTCTTTAATCCATGTCATAGGGCATGTGTATGAATGAACATTAGAAGCTTTAGTGGGGTGTCCTTGGGTTAGCTAGAATGAGATAAATGGGGATAGAAGTGGGAAGTCAATAGAAATATATCTACAACCCATACCTGCACAAAAATTTGTCTTTCTTTAGTGGTTCTAAGCAAACCTAGTATACATCACTCATATTTTGATCCAGGCATGGAGATCAAGATGTCTTTAAGATTAGGGTTTATCAAACAAGGAACTTAATGTTCTTCTGCATTGTTGCATTGTTGGAGAAAGGTTAGTAGTTCACGTGGATTGAAAGAACACCGAGGGTTCTAACTTCAAGCTATACCTTAGTAGATTTTAGACTCTTAACATATGGTTTTGTATATGGCAGCAAATTGTTTATTGCCACTATGACAAATTAGTGAAAGATCACATGTATGTACCAATTGACACTTCACACATTGAACATTGAACCTTGTTCTAACATATCAGTAGCATCAGTGGAATTTCTAGTAGCACCATGTTTGTAGTCTCAACAATGTAAGTTGTTGGAATTGATGGTGTTATAGAATTCCCAGGGTTTGTGTTTCTACTATGAATCTCTTATGCACAAAAGATTTTTTTTATTCACTCTTTTTTTTAGTTACACTAGGCTCACATAATGAAAGCAAACATAAAAAATGCATTATTACCATTGCAAATTTTCATTCTTTCTACTAACATCATATTTGACTCTTCTAAGAAAAACATATAACAAACTTAGTTGAAGACTAAACAAGATGGTATATTATCATAAGTTGATGGTATTTGGAATACTGAAAAAACATTTAGCCTAAATTTGCATACACTTTTAATAATTTTTAGTTAAACATTTGTAATGTTTGGACTAATGCAAGTAGTGCAATTACTATGACATGAATGCAAAATAGAAAGAAAATTGGGAACAATTCAAAATTATGAAAACAATAGAAGCTTGTTCTACATTATTGAACACAAGCTTTGGAACTTTTGAACATAATAAAGCTGATGCATCAATACGCCGGAAGAAGCAGCTCCTTTCAAGATTTGATTTGTTGTTGGATTGAGAATGTTTACTCTATTGTCAATCCTTTCCTTCATTGAAGCTGTACTGGTCTTTTCAATTTGTGGCTAATCATGCACCCAATTGGTGCATCCACTCCAAAAGCTCAAGACCTTATCATGCCTTCCAATTTTAAGACCCCACTTTATATTGTAAACCCTAAACTTTTTAGCTGTTAGCCATTATACATTAACCATAAACAGTAAATCAGGTTTACACCTTGAATATTACACTGAGTTCATGCCATAAATATTCCCCCAGGTTTAATCCGTCAATATTACATTGGGTTTTTTATCCTCCTAAACTTCATACCCAGTTCATTTGGTAAGCATTCCACTAGGTTTAAACCATCAATCTTGCACTAGGTTTATATCTTAAACCCTCAATCCTAAACCCTAAACTATTGAGTATTTTAAAAATTATTGTTTTAGGTCTAAATAATATTCCAGGTTTAATTCCTTGATATTGCATCAAGTTTACATACCATAGCCTAGGGTCAGTTTCCACATTGACAACACAAATAATTATTCTTTAATTTTTTTTTTGAAATTATTATTTTTTCCCTGATGTACTATAATATTGTCACATGAGTAATGAAATTATTTAGAGTGTAACCTATCATAATTATGATGATTTACAACATGTCAACTTCATATTTCACAAAAACTTGTTTCACTATTTGGAGGATTATTTAATAATGAAAGGACCTTAGGGTAAGGTAATCAATATTGCACCCAACTCATTCCAAAATATTCAACTGGGTTGGTTTTAATTATCAATCTTGCTTTGTGTTTGTATCTTAAACCCTCAACACTGGACCATAAACTACTGGATTTTATTTTTCCTGATTATTAGAGAAATCCACAAAGTCACCCTGTCTTTGGGCCTCCTTTCACCCCTAACCCCTCTTTTAGTGGTATCCATAAAGTAACGAAATTTTATTAAATCTCAGTATGAAATGATGAAACTCAGTATGAAATGCTGAATCTCATCATTTAATGCACAATTTTCGAGAGGAATTATAGTAGCTGTACACGTAGAAGCACCGAAAACCCAAGTAGCAGCAGTGGAGGCGCTCAGGAAAAAAGAAAGACAGGATGAAACTCAGGAAACCATCAAAATTGATGGTTTTCTGGGTTTCACCTCCCTCTTGAATGCTAATGCACTTTTTTGCAGGTTTTTTTTGAGTCTCACCCTGTGTATGACCAAACTCAGGGTATTGGTGCTGTCTTTTCCTGACTTTACGGATCTCTCTATTGCTTTAGGTCAAAATTTCGTCCCAGGTTTTACAATTCCTTGATATTACACTGCGTTACACCATCTATTGCACCATATTTGTACTCTGAAGGTTCCACCAGGTTTAAATCATCAATATTGCATTGGGTTTGTACACCAATATGTTTTCCGTGTACACTTGCAATATGTCACTCGGTTTCCACTCCTCAATCCTATATCAGGTTTAAAACCTTAATGTTGCATTGGTTTTAAAGTTTAAACCTTGAATATAAGACTTGGTTTACACCATTAATATTACCCACAGTTTAAATTGCAATCTTTTTGGCACATATATGAACGATTTTGTACTTAATTTTGCTGTCCACTGGCACCTCCATCAAGCTCCCCTCTTTGGGTATGAACACAAACACCAGTTTCTGATATTTCCAACTGAACCTGCCTACAACATGTAGCCCGCTCGGGAATCTTCTCCAGTTTTCCTGGATAATGAGAGTGAGACCTTCCTTGCTGAAATCTATCAGTGCTTGAATCGTGTATTGAGGAAAGTTAGGGAACCAAACCTGCCCTACTTGCAACACCCAAGGGAATTGGCTGCCCTTGGGTTTGCAGGAATCTTGTGAGACTCTCTTTGTTTATACAACCACAATCCATACCAGAGAACCACTGGTACATCCCATTAGTACAGTATGTGCCAGCCATCCTGAGTCTCATAACCATACCTTCATCAAATTATTCCCCGACCACTTGTGATTGTTGTCAAGCTTGTTGGTAGATTCCCAATGATTGCATGCTGTCTCTGAATTGTACTTAACAGGCCTTTCTGGAGAAACAGTAGGCTTCACCTATGGAAGAGGGAACACTCAAAAAGAGGGTATGCAGCTTAACCACTTCAAGAGAGCAGAAACATGTTTGGAATCACTAGCCACCTGTCAAATGAACAACACCCTTCACAGCCATAGTCTTAGGGCCTCAATGCTGCATTTGTGAGCTCTAAACCTCAACTCCCAAGCATCTTGCTGAGACCTGAAAACCCAGTCAATAAAATAGTTTGATCCAGTCCCTGGATGCATCTCATTCCAGTTGAGAAGATATGCACCAATTCCAACAGTTCTTCTGGACATGTAAGTGTGACGGGAACCTCATGGTAAGCTTCCAAAATTAGGCAAGAATGAACTCAGTGCTTGAGAGGTTCTCAACGCCTAACCCATTGCCCTTTTGTATGACAATGTGAATGACATTTCTTATCTACCCAGAGTCTAGCTTGACCTCATGAGAAGTAACTGATGAACCTAATTGCTTGTGATCTCCATGTATGAGATACAGGTACTTGAATCCAAGGTATGGTGTGCTGGGTCTCTTCTAAGAGAATGCCCAATGGCAGCAGTAAATTGGCTTTTACAGTACTTTTTGGATGAAGATTTACAGAAAAACACTGTGAATCTTCTTTGTGCTGCTAAAAAAGCACACTTCCACAGTGTCATGGAAGAAAACCTGTAGCAAGAAATGACTGTTTCTCAGCAATAAATGACTGTTTTTCATTGGCCAACTACAATGATTGACCTATGTGGTGTCTCTCACTTTGTACCCATCTTTTCAGGTTTGGTGGGGATGGGGGAGAAACTAAACAGTGCACACTAGATGTGCTGAATACTGATAGAGGGCTGCAGCTGGGCATGCTCTAAGCACCCAACCCAAAAGAAGCCTGGACCTCTTCTGTTAAACCATGTGAACACAAGAATTTGCAGCAAGACATACAAGGAGCAGATTTTCCTTGCAAGAAAAACCTGTGACAACTTTGAAGAATACCTTTCAAGCACTGTATGGATGAGCACTGAATTTCACATCAATTGAGACAATCAAAGATGTCCAATCATTGGATTTTTTGGTGTGCACATACAACCACCAACCATGCCCACATTGGACACTCTGACTCAACTAATGACATCTCCCAATTTCTGCCAGATTCATTTAAGATAAGCTCTGATGCTTTCAGAATGGGCTTCTCCTGCCAGAATCCTTGCGCAAGTCAGGTACAAGTCCATCTTCTTGCTTGAGACCATCAGATCTCTGCTACAGAAATGGCTGACTAAAACATACAGTAATGTCATTTGTTCCTAACAAAACCAAACCCAATCAATATGTGTGAGGATTTCCAAATGTTCAAAGAGGAATACCTGGAGGCTTGGGCTTGAGCTCCCAGTTCTTCTGCTAAGGATGCAAAGATACATTGGGGGACGGTTCACCTTCCTCCTGGTGTCATGAGCAGCAAGTACAGCACATCTAATGCTATTTGCAATACATGTGCCATGCTGTCTTCTTCTAAGGTAAATCACCTCATTTGATGCACTACCTTGATACTGTCCTCTTCTTTTGATTTTGGTTGCCAAACAAGTGCCCTGAAAAACATCCTCTGGACATTGGACTTCCCACCAATTTGTTTACTACAGGCGCCACTGTTAGTCTCGAAATGGTGCAGAACGCATGCTTGTGCACTTCAGCTTGCCAGGTCCTTTGCACAAAAGCTTCAAAAAAGGAGCACATAACCCGAAAGGAAAAACTTCTGGAGGAGAATCAAATTGAAGATCCGCAGTCATGGACTTGATGGAGGTCTTATGAATAGAGTTCCATGAGATAGAAAGGAATCTGATAGCCGAAGGATCTCACTGTCCAGGAAGTGAGGGTGTCCTGCAGAACACTGTCAAAGCCTCCTCCATGCTCCTACATATTGCATTACATATCAATGAGGCTATTCCCCACAAAGATATCGGAGTTGCATCCAGTTTGAATGATCTTTTCCTGAAATGTGCCTGCCGTTTTTCAAGTGCACCTAAACTAGCACATGCATTGATCACCTGAACAAAAGAGAATTTGTTCAGTACTCATGCCTTCTTGTTGCATATGTCGGAAGCGCTGCATCACCTTCTCAGCTTTCCCACCATTCGCAAAATTTGTAAGCTTCTTATTATTCCATTGAAGCAGAGGTGTTCAATTGCAATTGTGCCTGGTGCCATTGCAGCCATCACTGCTGCCACCCATAAAGAGAAGATATTGCATCTTCCATAGATCGTGTCCAATCTCTCCATTTGCTTCGAGAAGATACTAGTAATTATCAGGTCAAGACTTTTCGGCAGAAAACACACACACACGGGATGTGCGCAGCTCTTGTGGTCTCGGAAATAGTTGCAGCCGCCTTTACACGGCAATTGCAATTCCTGCACTGAAGACGAGAACATAAAACCCTGCACGACCCTTGCCTATCGCTCGCGATCCTCGTAAATCCAGGAGACGAGAACAACGTCCGACGTCGACCCAATCGAATTCTTTGTTCCACCACCACCATTCGCGGATTTCTTATTCGGAAATTCCAGTTTGGACGTCCATCCCGCCGCGGATTCGTCCGCGGGCAATTGCCCTAAAACCCTTGTGAACCCCCACACCCTAAAACTCTTGAAAGCTGGAGCGGCAGGGACGTGGTCGTGCTGGTTGTTCGTGGGATTGTGTTGTTGTTCTTGGACAAGTTGGTTGCGCACAAGATTGCCGAAATCTGTAGAGGAAGTAGGAGAAATCTGAAGAGCTATTTCTAGCAGTAGCAGCGAAGGACACAAAAATAAAATGAAACTTGGAATGTCAAGTGCGAGATTCAAGCAAGCCCAAGAACCCGTCTTTGAAATCTGTAGCTCATAGAAAGGAAAGAGAAACATTCTTTGCGATGTTTGAATTCTGGTTTTGAAGGAAGAGGTGTGTTTCTTGGGGGCAAGACTGAGCGGAGTTGGAGGATAGGGAAGAGAAAGAAGTAGACAGAGGATGGCTTTGATGATGGAGAATGGCATAGAAACAGATGAGGATATGTGTGCCACAGTGATGGCGAGGTTTAGGAATTCGCAGCAACCGGAACACAAGCATTTGTGTGCGGTGGTAGCCGCGATGGCTGAGGTTTTGCAAAAGCAGTCTTTGACTCCTTCCCCAACGGCCTACTTCGCCGCCGCCATGTCGTCTTTGGATCGGCAGACAAAGAGCCCCTCTCGCAACGAGGCAGTCACAACAGCGTTGTGCACGTTTCTGGCTCTGGCGCTTCCTAAGACTCCGGTTTCAGTGCGCCGATCTAAAAGCGATGCTATATTGAAGCTCTTAGTCAAGCTCTTGACGACTGAAGAAGCCAATGCGGCGACTGTGAAGGCAGGATTGTCATGTGTGGAGAATGTTTTGGTAGCAGCTGATAAATCCAACTGGCTTGCCCTAGCTCCTTCCTTCAATCTCCTTCTCCACCACTGTCTTGATGCTCGTCCAAAGGTACCAAAACATCATCTGCATTGTGTACCCATTCTCTTTTGCAAATGCTCTTTGAATTGTTCCTCCCTTTGCAACATACATTCCTTCATGCAAATCTCTTGCTTGAGATTGTAACTTTGCAGAGAGGAGTAATTTTAGGTCTTCCTTGTGTTGGAAGGCTGCAATATGCTTATGTATTATGTGCACCTTTGATTGAATGGTTGCACTGCAACTTGAAGTCTACAAGAAGAGGATCTGGAATACAAGTTTGTGAAATGGAGCTATGTCTTTTTGACATTGATTGCTAATCTTTCTTCTGTGACTGTAGCTCTTAAATCACAATTTTGGTTTCTGGTGGTGGTTGTTTTTCAAGAGATAAAGGCTCCTCCTCAGGTTCTTCAGGGGTTAACATGAGCTTGATTTGGATGTCTGACAACAGGTTCGAAAGCGCGCCCAAGGATGCATCGTGGAGGTGTTGACAAATCTTCATGGAACCCATGCATTGACAACAGCAAGCGACAGTGTTGTCAGTCTGTTTGAGCGGTCGCTGGCAACAGTTTCTAAGTCTCTATCTGGTGGGAAATCAGAGATGGCTCAATCCTCTAACACCACAGGTGCAGTTGAAGTTCTTCACATGCTCGGAGCACTGAAGCAACTCTTGCCACATTTGTCAGCAAAAGCAATTGGCCGGATCCTGCCACATTTGGGCATGCTGCATGAGCTTCAGCAGCCTCTTTTAACCCGAACTGTTTTGGATACACTTCAGGCTCTTTGCATGTCACCAAGTGCAGATATTCCAGCTGCTTCTTTGGGGGAGATTTTAGGACGGTTGGGATCTCTGCTTTCCTCTGGAGAGAGACGGAACTCTGTAGACGAGGTCACAGTTATCTGTCATGTGATTCAGCATGGGTTTGACAGACTTCATGGTGCTGATCATCACTTGTGTGTCACCAAGCTGCCCACTGTCTTTCACTCTCTTGCAGGTATGCTGGGGAAGTTCTGACAAGTGTTGGTGACTTTAGGTGCTGGAAGTCTTTGTGAGTGATGTCTGGAGAAGAAATTTCAGGCTTCTGCTACTGCAATTGAAAAATTGCAGAGTATAACTGTGGCTCTCTCCTTGCCTTGAATGTTCTGCTCCTGTTATCTCAACCAGTTTGTGCATGTCACTGTGTCACCAAAGGTTTTGGCAGTTGAAAGTATGTGTAATGAGGTCTGTAATCAGTTCTGAAAAAAGCAATCAAACATATCAGGACTGTGTACAGGATCAAGTTTCGGAGAATTTCAATTTGTAGACACTAGCAGGGTTTAATCTAATAACGAAAATTCTGGTCTGGTGGTGAAATTTGCAGGACTTTTAGCATCAGAGCAAGAAGGGATAGTATACTCGGCTGGAGATTGTATGAGAAGCTTGGTGGCAAGCTGCATTGATGAGCCCATGATTAAGCAAGGAGTGAGCCAGCTTCAATCGCAAGGGACACAACGCAAAGGCGCTTTGACTGCAATTGAGCGTATCTGTGTAACTTGTGAGAGTACTTTGAGCTATCAGTATAGCACAGCCTGGGATATGGCACTTCACATCATCACTGCTCTCTTTGATAAATTGGGTTGGTGCAATTCCCTTCCTACCTGTACCTCTTTGTCTTAATCAACTTCGAGTTTTGCCCTTATATTTTATGCTGTGTTTAGAGTCACTTCTAATTGGGAGGGTGAACAAATTCAGAATATGCTAGGAAGTTATTTGAAGATGTCACCCAACTTCTTTGTGGATGAATTGGAAAGGCTTTGGTAGGAGTGGCTCTATTTCAGGATTAAGGCTTTGGTGATTTGCTCCAACTTCTCATGTGATGACAGGAAGAGATTCTGCTGTGCTCATGGTGGGCACTGTGAAGACCTTGGGGGATTTGCAAAATCTTTCTGACAATGATATGCCTTACCGAAAGCAGGTACCATACTAAATGGCAAGCAGGAAGTGAGGGGATGCTTCAACTGATTGGCATACTTGCAGGATAGAAGTACATAGACCTAGTCTTGTTGGCT
>Ga0116231_10014105_pt1 | contig 10888 bp, 7 predicted proteins | sample S1TSphgellanicum_2_FD_89695 | JGI IMG/M metagenome (GOLD analysis project Ga0116231, IMG submission 89695) | Host-associated microbial communities from peat moss isolated from Minnesota, USA - S1T2_Fd - Sphagnum magellanicum MG | ecosystem: Host-associated > Plants > Peat moss > Unclassified...
CAGCCGCCATCGCGTGGCCGCCGCCGGTCGCCAGAATGCCCGATTGCCGTGCCGCGATCACCGCGGCCCCCAGATCAAGCCCGGGCACCGACCTGCCGGATCCCTTGATCACGCCCTCCGCCGTGCCGCCGACGCAGGCCGGGCGACAAAATTTGTCTTTCAGCCGGCCGGCCACGATGCCCACCACGCCCGGATGCCATTTGGCGCCACACACCAGCAGCACGCCGAAACCCGCCGCGACCTGCGCCTCCGCCGCCTCCTCGGCCGCCGCCAGCACGCCGGCCTCCACCGTCTGCCGCTGACGGTTCACCGCATCCAGGCGCTCTGCCAGCGCTGTGGCATCGAGCGGATCGTCACAGAGCAGAAGGCGCAAACCCAGGTCCGCCTCGCTGATGCGCCCGCCAGCATTGATGCGCGGTCCCAGCCCATAGCCGCAGGTCATCGCCGTGGGGGCGTCGCGCGTGTTTGCCACCGTCATCAGGGCCGCCAGGCCCGGCCGCCCGCGCCGCGCCATCATCTTGAGGCCCTGCGCCACAAAGGCCCGGTTCAACCCGGTCAGCGGCATCACGTCGCAAACGGTCGCCAGGGCCACCAGATCGAGCAGCGCCAGAAGATCCGGTTCCTGGCGCGCGGCAAAGAAGCCGTCGCGCCGCAAGCTGCGCAGCACCGCGATCGCCACCATGAAGGCCACGCCCGCGGCGCACAGGTTTTTCAGGCCGGAGGCATCATCCAGCCGGTTCGGATTGACCGTCGCGAGCACAGGCGGCGGCGGCCCTTCGGCCTTGTGGTGGTCGAGCACAATGGTATCAGCCCGGCCGCGCAATACGGCCAGCGCCTCGTGCGCAGAGGTGCCGCAATCCACACAGACCACCAGCGTGGCACCCGCCATGGCCAGCCGGTCCAAAGCCACGGGATTGGGGCCATAGCCCTCGGCTAGCCTGTCCGGCACGTAAGGCAGCACCGCGCAACCGAGTCCGCGCAGGAACAGGGTGATCAGCGCCGCGCTGCACGCGCCATCCACATCGTAGTCGCCGAATACGGCGACCACCTCCTGCCGCCGCACCGCCTCGGCCAGTCGCGCGGAGGCTGCCGGCATGTCCGTCAGGCGGTTCGGATCGGGCAACAGCGCCCGCAGCGTGGGGGCCAGGAAATCCGCCGCCTCATCCACCCCCACATCGCGGGCTGCCAGCACACGGCCCACGATCTCGGGCACGCCCAGCCGCTCGGCGATCGCCAGCCCCGCGCGATCATCCGCCATGCGCCACAACCATGTCCGCTCGGTCAGGCTGCTCGCAACGGAAAGCACCGGGCCGCCACCCCACACTGAATCTAGCATCCCGGTAGCATCCTGCCTGCCCCGAGTCGGACAAAGCCGCCGCAGCAAGCACACGCTTAGGAAACAAAAGTTTTTTGCTTCTTTTTTTCAAAAAAGAAGACTCTTCTTTTTCTGAAGAAAAAGAAACAAAAAGACTTTTATTCCTATGCGCTCATGCGAAGTTGCGTGTGCCTGCTTAGAACTTCGTCCATGTTTTGGTTTCAAAATTATGGTGCGCCTCGATGTAGCGGATGGTGCCGCTCTTGCTGCGCATCACGATGGAATGGGTGATGGCACCATGCCCCGAACGGCGAACACCGCGCAGCATCGCGCCCGATGTTACGCCCGTCGCGGCAAACATCACGTCGCCACGCGCCATGTCCTCAATGTCGTAAATCCGGTGGGGGTCGGATATGCCCATCTCGCGGGATCGCGCGGCCTGCGCTTCATCCTCGAACTGCAGCTTGCCCTGCATCTGGCCACCCACGCAGCGCAATGCCGCCGCCGCCAGCACGCCTTCCGGCGCGCCGCCAATGCCCCAAAAAATATCCACGCCGCTATCCGGCAGGCCCGCGGCGATCGCACCCGCCACATCGCCATCGGGCAGCAGCAGGATTCGCGCGCCAAGCTCGCGCGACTTGCCGATGATTTCGGCGTGCCGGTCGCGATCGAGCGTGCACAACGTCAGCTCCGACACATCGCACCCCTTCGCCTTGGCGAGGTTGCGCAGATTCTCTTGCACCGGCGCTTCCAGATGCACCACGCCCGGCGGCAGCCCGCCGCCCACAGCGATCTTGTTCATGTAGCAGTCCGGCGCATGCAGAAAATTGCCGGCCGGCGCCATCGCGATCACGGTCAGCGCATTCGGCCCGCCCTTGGCCGTCAGCGTCGTGCCTTCCAGCGGATCGACGGCGATATCCATGCGCGGCCCGCCGCGTCCGACCTTCTCGCCGATATACAGCATCGGCGCTTCGTCCATCTCGCCCTCGCCGATCACCACGGTGCCGTCGATCTCCATGGTGTCGAAGGCCTTGCGCATCGCCTCGGTGGCCGCGCCATCGGCCTCGATCTTGTTGCCCCGGCCGGTCCACCGCGTCGCGGCCAGGGCCGCCGCCTCCGTCACCCGCACCAGGTCCAGAGCCAGGTTCCGATCCTGCGCCTGATACGTTGCCCCATCCGCATTCGACATTTATTCCGCTCCCTCGATCGCGCGCCGAGCCTGGCCGCGATCGAGGCGCAGAATGAACCGCCGCCACGGCACCGCCAATGGCAAAACCGCCGCCGGCGCGCGATCCGCACACGATACTGGACTTGCGGCACCATTCTGCGCGAAACACCGCCGATGCACACAAGCACGCGCCCATGGCCCATCCTCCCGACGCGCTAGCCTTCATCGAGGAAATCCGGGTCGCCGAATTCTGGCGCAAGCAACTCGGCGAACTCGAATACTCGCAACGCGACCCCGATGATCTGTTCCGCTGGTACCAGGCCATGGAACTGCGCGGGCCGGATGAAATCCGCGCCTACCTGAACGAGCGTATGGGCCGCACCACGGGCGGCATGGTCACCGGCATCGTGGCAACGGCGCCGCACCCGACGCGCGATATCATCGATATCTGGCTTTCCACGCACGATAAGGCACGGCCCGCGCCATATGTATATGCCTTTGTGGCATTCCTGCTTACCTGCCTTGTGGTCATGCCCACTATCAATGGCTGCCAGAACCTGCAGCCTCCCAACCCTCCGTCGGCCTGGTTGCCGCAGTCGGCAATCCTGACCACTGGCCAGATAAACGGATCGCCGCAGGCGCTCTCTACCTTGCCGTCTTCGCCGCCGCAGGCACCGGCCGCGCTGGCCTCCCCCTCGGCGGTCACCATCGCGGCACAGAATGGTTCAACGGTGCCCCGCTCCGCCCCGCTCGGGGCCCAGACGGGCATATCCTTTACCGTGCAGAACGCTGCATCCAGCAGCGTCTCGTCATCATCTTTGTCGAGTGCGGCATCCCCGATATCCTCTGCACCCCAGGCACAGGGTGGCCCGGCAACCGCGGCTCCGAACGCCAGCTTCCGGTCGGGTCATTAAATTGATTGCTTAGGCATCGTCGGCAAATAAGTGCGTCGGCACGCCGACAAAGATGCCTCTTCAAACAGAGGCTTAGGGCCCGTTCGACCCTGCAACTCGATTCACTTAATGTCGAACGGGCCCTAAGCCCGCATCGCGCCTGGGCGATGCGGGTTATGTGCCTAATCCTCGGCGAAAGCGGATAGCGTTCCGCACGTAATCCGGGGCGTTGGTCGCAAAGCGGGCGCGGTCCTCGTCCGAGAGCACGCGCACAAGCTTCGCCGGTGTTCCCGCCCACATTTCGTTCCGCCCGATGCGCTTGCCCGGCGTCAGCACGGCGCCGGCTGCCAGCACCCCGCCGGATTCGATCACCGCCCCATCCAGCACAACCGCGGCCATTGCCACGAAGGCGCCGTTGTGCAGGCGCGCGGCGTGGATGATCGCGCTGTGCCCCACCGTAACGTCCTCGCCCAGGATGCAGTCCATGCCCTCGCCCGGGTTCACATGCAGCACCGTGCCGTCCTGCACGTTGCTGCGGGCGCCAACACGGATACGGTTGGTATCGCCGCGCAGCACGCAGTTGAACCAGATGCTGGCGCCGGCGCCGATCTCCACGTCGCCGATCACCGCGGCGGTGGGCGCGATCCAGGCATCCGGCGCTATTTTCGGGAATACGCCATCCAGCGACCAGAGTGGGCCATGATCAGCCATCCGCCGGCTCCTCATGCAGATTGAGCATCAGCCGCAGATTCTGTACGGCCGCGCCCGATGCACCCTTGCCGAGATTATCCAGCCGCGCGACCAGCACCGCCTGATGCAACGCATCATCGGCATAAACGCGCAATTCCAGCCGGTCTGTTCCGTTCAGCGTTTCTGCTTCCAGCCTCGGATTGCCATCCACTTCGGCCGCGCTCACATACCGGCTCCCCGCATAGTGGCGGGCGAGAGCCGCCCTGATGTCACTGCCGCTGGGTCGCGCGGGCAGCAAATCCAGGTGCAGCGGGATGCTCACCAGCATGCCTTGCAGGAAATGACCGGCCGAGGGCACAAAGATGGGGCGCCGCGCAAGTCCGCCATGGCGCTCGATTTCGGGCAGGTGCTTGTGGTCGAAGCCCAGCCCATAGAGTTCGAATCCCGGCCCGCCGGTCCGCTCATGCGCCTCGATCATGTGCCGGCCGCCGCCCGAATAGCCGCTGACGGCGTTGATGCTGATGGGGTAATCCGCCGGCAGCAGCCCGGCCTCGACCAACGGGCGGAGCAGCGCGATGGCGCCGGTGGCATAGCAGCCGGGATTGCTGACCCGATGCGCCGCCGCGATGCGCGCGCTCTGGGACGGTGCCAGTTCCGGGAACCCATATGCCCAGCCGGAAGCCGTGCGGTGCGCGGAGCTGGCATCCAGGATACGCGGCGCATCCGCCCCAAGTGCCTCCGCAAGCGCCACGGCCTCCCGCGCCGCGTCATCGGGCAAGCACAGTATGACCAGATCGGTTTCGGCCATCAGCGCCTGGCGGGCACCGGAATCCTTTCGCCGCTCCGGCGCGATGCTGCGGAGGTCGACTGGCAGCTTGGTCAGGCGTTCGCGTATGCCGAGCCCGGTTGTCCCTGCCTCGCCGTCGATGAACACTGATTTCAAGGGCGCTCCTGTCGTTTCGCCGCGTGGCGGTTCATACCATGAGTCCCGCCCCGCGAGAGCGTTCCGGTTTCTTTTCTTCAAAGCGGCCAGGGCCCAGGTTTAGTGTGCGCCATGACACAAAAAATCGATATCGGCTCGGCACCCCGCACCGAGGGATCAGGCTATCCCGCACCCTTTGATGAGGCCTGCCGCGCCAGGGTGAGGCACGCCTTGGGGGACGCCGCCGGGCTGACGCAGTTCGGAGTTAACCTCCTGCGCCTTTCGCCCGGCGCGTGGAGCAGCCAGCGCCACTGGCATAGTGCGGAAGACGAATTTGTATGGGTGGTTGCGGGCGAAGTCGTTCTGGTGACCGAAACGGGCGAGGAAATCCTGCGCGCCGGCGATTGCGCGGGCTTCCCGGCTGGGGAGCCGAACGGCCATCACCTGCAGAACCGTTCCGGCGCCGACGCCCTTCTGCTGGAGATCGGCTCGCGACGGCCGGAAACCGATGTGGCGGAGTATCCCGGCATCGATCTGCGCTGGAGCCAGGCCGCGGGCGACACGCATAAGGATGGTCGGCCCTACTAGAATGTGCGAAGCGCCGTGCGATCAGGGTTGCGCTGTCTAGCAAAACCAGGCGGGCGGGTGCTGTTTTACGCGGCAAGTTGAAAATTAAATCAAAAAAGTAAGGAAGAAAGACACTTCTTTTCTGAAGAAAAGAAGCAAAAGACTTTTATTTCTCAGCAGCTTTCCATAGGGAGGCCATGGCCTGCATCTATCCGTAGGCGCAGGAATAAAAGTCTTTTGGTTCTTTTCTTCAGAAAAGAACGCCTTGCCTTACTTGGTTTTCAGCGGTGTTTCCTTCTGCCCGCGCAAGGCAGCCTTTTCGTTCGCTTCCTTCACCAGTTTGGCGAAGGCGTCCATGTAGTCGCAGAACGCCTTGTTTGTGATGCCCTCCTTCAGCCTGGCGCATCCGTTCTGCAACCTGATGGCTGCCGTCGAGATAAATCCGCGCAGTTCGTCCTTGCGTGCTTGTGGTTTTTTCTCGTCGTCCCTGATTTGGCCGAGCTGGTTTATGTCGGCAAGGAAGAAGTTCAGGATGGCGGGTAGATCCACTCTCGGCTCCAGGATCACGCCGTTGGTCACGGCAGTTTCCAGTGCCTTCTTCAGGTCGGTCTTCGCCAGATCGGTTGGTGGGGTCTCCTTGAACTCCGCGAGCGTGCCGCTGCGGGCCTTTTCCATCGGGCCGTCTTTCAGCTTCAGCCGGTCTTCCTCGAGAATTTTTGCGAGCGTGTGCTCCAGGTATTTATGCATGTCCTTGTTGTCGTAACCAGGCCATTTCACCATCGTATTGACAAGCGATATCGCACCCTCGAGATCCTTGTGGGTGGTCTCGGCCTGTTTGCGCGCTGCCTTGTACGATTTCTTGGTCACAAGGTCCGTGAAGGTGGTCCAGCTCTTGTCGGCCGTGTCGAGGGCCGATTTTAGTTTATCCGCCAGCTTGTCCGCGGCCGGCACTGCGCCGGCTTCAACCGCGATCTTGTAAGTCTGCATCCAGGTGCTGCCGGTCACGCCGGCGACCGGCGTGAATGTCGCGTTCTTGCGTGCCGTGACGAATTTTTTCTGTTCCTCCCTCGCCGACTTGACGAGTTTGTCCACCGCCTCGGTCAATGGTGGCAGAACGCCGCGCAACGGATTGATGGCTTTTTCCAATTCGGTGATCGCAAGCGCATGGGCGCGCTGCTTCGCTACCTTGTCCTTCGGCGACTTGGCCGCATTTGCCGCCTGCAACGCCGTATCGAGAGCGGTCAGCCTGTCGGCGACACTTTCGTATTTCAGGTTGCTATCGGCAAAACCGCCATCGATGGCGTTCTTGAACCCGGCGTTCCATTCACTGGCCGTAATGGGATCGGAAATATTGGTGGGCGTCCAGTCGCCGGGATCGATCTCTTTCTGGGCCGCGGCATGGAAATCGAAGCCGGCCTCGAAGACCGCCAAGGTGTAGCTCTGCATGGCTGGAATTCGTACCGAGGCGGCCCGGCAGTTTTCCAGACCGGACGACAAATCCTGGAACGCTTCGATCGCCTTCAGAGCGGCCTTGCGCTTCGCCTTTGCGTCCTTGGCGGCCGCCATATCGTCCCTGGCTTTTTTCAGCGCCTTGAGCGCGGCGCCGGCGCCCCAGTCCTGCTTGGGCAGACAGGCTTTTTCCGAGGCGTCCTGCCAGTTGCTCTCCCAGATGCCGGCATCGAGCTTGTCGCCACTTGATTTTGGCGGTGTCCATTTCAGGTTCTTCAGGCCGCTTGTGACCAGCTTCGTATCGGTCTCCTTGCGCTTTTCCTCCAGCTTCTTGATCAGCACGGAAAAATACAGCGTCATGCCCAAATGCGGCTTTGGCTTGCCGTCGCGGTTTTTCTTGCCGTCCTTGCCGAGCGGCGCGGTCATTGGGGCGGCCGCGCCGATCTTGTCGAGAGCCGCGTCGATCGCGTCGATCACCGCCAGCGACGCGGTGCGGAATTCCGCGGGCTGTTTCTCCGGGTCGAGCTTCTCGTGGACGGCGATGGCGTCCTCGAGCTTTTCCATGGCGCCGCGGATGCCGGTGCTGATATCCACCAGCCCGGCGCCCACAGCCAGTTGCTTGACGAGCACGTAGGACGACACCGTAAAGCCGATGTCCTTTTCCTCTGCCCGCCAGGCTTCATCATACTCGGCGGTCTTGCTGAATCGGTTGGCCTCCTTGGCGTAGTCCACCAACTTGCCCATTCTGCCGCTCATTGCGCGGCCCAGGCTTTCGGACACATCCTGCTCGTTCTGCTGGCCGCTGGCCTTCAACAGCGCTTCCACCAGGATCTTTTCCGACATGCCCTGGGTGAGGTTCTCTTCGCTGATGCCCTTCGAAATCATGAACTGCTCGGCGAGCTTGTCACCATCCTTGGCGAGCAGAACCAGATACATCTTGGCGTAGAAATTACTGTCCTTGAAAATCTGAACGCGCGCCACCGGGTTGCCCGCGCGCGCCTCCTCCAGGGTTTCCCGCGCGCGCTTGGCTTCGTTCCAGTCGATGCCGGTGAAGATCGCCTTCGATCCGATCGAGATGCCCGTTGAGGTGATGGAAAGGCCCACGCCGGCCACCTTGCCATGCGGGCCGCCGAACGTGCCCGCCAGTTCGCCGGCGCCATCCAGCACGTTGGTGAGCAGGTTCACGCCATCCTTGCCGAGCAGCTTGTTCATCGCCCCGCGGTCGTTCTGCAGCGCGTTCGCCAACGTGCCGCCATCCTCCCGCGTGCCTTCGCCCTGCTCCTGTTTGCTGATTGTCTTGAGATCGGTTGTCTGTTGCTTCTGGCCGATATGCTTCACCAGCGACTTGCCGGTGGCCACCAGATCGACGCCGCATTTCGCCAAGGCAAGGCCGGGAATCAACTGGTTCTCGAAGAATGCCTTGCCGGCTTCATCCAGCGCGCCGGATTCGCTGATAATATCGTAAATGCCCTTCAACATCCCCAGATAGGCGCTTGTGGCTTCGATGCCCTTGTCGATCTTCTCGCTGGTTTCCTGGTCGGTCGTATGCTCCACGCCGTCATCGTCGGAGCCGGCCAGTTGCACGAAGCTGATCAGGCCGGAGGCGAGGTCGCTCGAATCGCTCAGCATCTCCAGGCCGGTCTGCAGTTTTTCCGCGAATTCCTGATTTTCCTGCACCAGCTTGAGGATATTCTCCACTTGCGACGGCGCCGTGCTGGTGAAATTCTGCAGCGCGTCCTTCAGATCATCGATCCCGATGGGATTTTGCTTGGCGCTGACAGGGGGCGACTTGTTGGCCTTGCTCTGTTCGAACTGGTCGGCCAGGCGCTGGCGCTGCAAGGCCGCCTCGGTCTTGCGCCAGGCCTGCATCTCGGCAACCAGCCTGTCCGGCCACCAATCCTTGGGAATACCTGTCTTTTTCAGCAACTCCTCGACATCGGCGAAGGTGCCGCCATTGTCGAGTATCTTCTGCCCTTGCGCTACCAGCAGGTCGGTCGCCTCGTTGCCGCCCAGCTTGAAAGTGCCATCGTCGTTCTTGATGCGTTGTTTGATTCCGTTTTCACCCGTTTCGTAGGGTGTCAGCAACGCGTTCTGCGGCTTGTAGACCTTGTCGAAATAGAATTTTGACTGCTCCATCGGCTTGCCGGTGCCAGGCTCTATCAGCCCTTTGTAAGCTTCGCGTATATTGGCGGTTAAATCGCGGCCTTCTTCGTCCTTGATACCTTCCTTGAGGGCCTGGATGCGGCCGGTCTTTCCGGGTGCGTCGTTCAGTGCCAGCAGGCGCGTCGCCAGCCGGTCCTTGATCTGTGTGACATTGCCGGTGCTGAACTCCGACGGCAGGTGGGAATCGATGTTGGTCACCGCCCCGTTGGCACGCTTGAGTATATCTTTCCCGTCCGTGTCGTTATCTCCGGGCGTGCCGACTTCACGAATTTTTTTCCACAGGCCGGTCCGGCGCTCCTCCACCTTGCCTATGATCGCCTGGATTTCCTCGATCTTCGGCTTGCGGCCCTTTTCCGGCAGGGCGATCACGTCATCGAAGGATTTGATCCCTTTGAACGTGGCGCGCTCGACCTGCACCTCCTTGTAGTGTGCCTCGACGAGCAGGCCGAGGCCGACAAAATCACCTGTCTCGTCATCCTCGTGGAACGTCACCACCTTCACGTCATCGTCGTCCTGCGTGGGCGCATCCGTGCTTGAAAGCCTGTCCAGCGCCTCCAGCAGGTGAGGGACCTCGTCAGCTTCGAGCCCGAGTATTTTTAGTCCGTCGGTCTCCCAGCTCAGCACGTCGTCGCCAAGCTCGCCGTCGGTTTGGTTGGAGACTTTTGTGTTGGGATCGAGAATAATGGTGTCGGTGCCACCTGGCATGATGTTTCACCTCGTGCTGCGGTATCCGGGATCTAAAGGGCCACGCGCTTCTCGATAGCGTCGAGCGCGCGGCCGAAAGTGGTGCGCATGTTCTGCTTCACGCCGAACGGATTGCGTTCAACCAGGTCGACCATCTTGTTGGCGGAAAGGAACTTGCGGAATGCCGCCGCGGCTGCCGCGGCCTTGCGCTGTGCACTGGCCGACCCGGGCGCCGCATCCAGATTGCGCAGCGCCACCATCATGCCCACCCCTTGCGTGTCGGTCATGCCGGCAAGGCCAAGCTCCGCGATCTGTCGCAGGCCGGTGCGCCGCGTTGCGCGCATCGCGTGTTGCAGCGCGGACAGTTCGGCATCTACACTGTCCTTTGCCTCAACCCAAACGGGTAGGAGGGGGCCTGCATCCACTGTGTTAGAATCAGCAACACCACCGATCCGCACCTCGAGCACGCGCGCCAGCCATGCCGCTTTCGCCTCATCGGCCGCCATCCCCTTACCTCCCCGATCGTTCGCCTGAGCAAGATATTACGAAGAGATATCATCGCCCGCAAGAATGCGCGCGACAAGCGGCACTGGGCGATGCCGCCATGAAAATGCAGGTTTCTTTTGATTTTTGTTGCGTACGGCCGCTACTGGCCGCGCAGTGTGATGCAGCACCAGGAATAAAAGTCTTTTGCTTCTTTTCTTCAGAAAAGAAGGCCTTTTTTCAATTTGGCGCTGTGCTGCGGTGGAAGACCCCCACCCTAACCCTCCCCACAAGGGGGAGGGGACCGGCGCAACTACCTTACCGCTTGCTGAACTGGAAGCTGCGGCGGGCCTTCGCCTTGCCATACTTCTTCCGTTCCACCACGCGGCTATCGCGTGTGAGGAACCCCGCCGTCTTCAGGATCGGGCGCAGATCGGGCTCGAAATAGGTGAGTGCGCGGCTGATCCCGAGGCGCACCGCGCCGGCCTGGCCGGAGAGGCCGCCACCCGTCACCGTGCAGAACACGTCGAACTGGTTGTAGCGGTCGCTCACCA
>Ga0116231_10014106_pt1 | contig 10888 bp, 8 predicted proteins | sample S1TSphgellanicum_2_FD_89695 | JGI IMG/M metagenome (GOLD analysis project Ga0116231, IMG submission 89695) | Host-associated microbial communities from peat moss isolated from Minnesota, USA - S1T2_Fd - Sphagnum magellanicum MG | ecosystem: Host-associated > Plants > Peat moss > Unclassified...
AACCCGGGTTCCACCCGGGCTACGGTGGAACCGGCATGGCTACATCGTCCAGCCGATAATACGCCGTGAACTCGGCTCCGAATACGCAGCAACAGCTGCATATGATGAGCGACTAAATGGTTTTGGCATGGATAATGCGATGAATTATGTAATTGCGCCATGCTTACTGATCGTGTGCTCCTTTTTAATCCTTCTTGGCACTTCATATCACGTATCGCTTTATGATCGGACCTTCACGGTACACAATTTCCTCTCCCTGCGGGATCGCACCTACGCTCTTGATCAAATTACCAACATCTTCAATGCACCCTCGTTCGCTGGGCGTAGTCACAAGGTCGTACATCGGCGCATATATGTGGTTTTCTTTAGGGATGGGACAAGTTGGAACACAAGGTTCTTCAGTGACAATGATCAGACTATATTAGGTGATATAATCACGCAGGTCGCAGCACGAGCCAGAATCGCGATCGCCAAGAGGCCAATGCTCAGCCCTCCGATCTATGACGACGGCCGATAGTTTTGCCGGGCATCACGAATTCCTGCATCCACACCGCTTGCCACCTCGAGAGGCCTCGTGCGCCGGACGCCTTCAATTTGCGCAGCTGCGGGTCACCGCTCTGGCCGTTAGCCTAGACTCGGCGCACGATAGATCTTGGGTGGATTGTGCACCGGATTTACGCAACGGAAAAGTGATTTGTTTTCAGTGCGCTTGTTTTGGTGCATTATTCTTAACTTTTGCACTGTCCAGCTTGTGGCCTCGTGGCAAATGAGACTGTGGCTTGTCCAAGCGAACGGGCTTGAATGCTCCGGGGAAAAACGATTGCTTGCAGGCTTAACCGAAGGGGCAGATTAGTTTCATTCTGGCTTCCCCACCTTTAGTAAGACCGGCACGGATGGTATCGTTGCACCCATGCGTAACAGGATTCGCCCTGCATCGTTGATCGGCGTCCTCGCCTTCATAGGCATGGAGGGTTTAGGCCTCACGTCGCCGGTTTACGCAGCCAGCGATAAGAGCGTCGAAGGCTGGACCATAGGTCGGGCCGATCGGGGCACCATCTCCTCCTGTGTGGCGTCGGGCCCATCAGAGGCTCAAGCGAGGTTGAGCCTCGCCGCCTTTGGCCCAGCGTTCATGATGATTGTAACTGCACCGGATTTCCCCAAGGAAAAGGCCCCGTACAATGTGACCCTTGCTTTCGACGGCAAGTCGCCAGTGAGCACTGTCGCGCTGGGTGACCGCGGCGTCATGCAAATCCTCGTTAACCGTGGCGATTCGGCCAAAACCATTGCAGCAGCATCGCACGTCTCGGCCACCGTAGAAGGTCATACGCACGATTTCTCACTGCTGAACGCAGCTGCCGCTCTTGACGCCGTCGCACGCTGTGCCGGTGAACCGACCCTATCTGAGCAGATCGATCAGTCACCCTTGCCAATCACGGGCGGTGGCAATTGGCGTCTTTCCGTGACGATTGCAGGCATATCCAAACGGGTTTGCTCGGCGCGGATCGACGGCGATCAGATCGATACCAATATGCTGCTGAATAATGACGGCGACTTGGTTCTCATTGGCGGGCACAGGGATTGGGCAACCTGGGGTGGCGAAGTGCCTTTGCAGTTGGCGGTCGACGACGCGCCGCCTCTCGCAATGACGGCAAATACTACCCTCAATCTCATCACTGTGTTGGTAAAGGATCCGGGCCTGCTCCAGCGACTTCGGGATGCCAAGACCCTGGACTGGACCATCCCCACCGGGCACGTTCGCGGCGACGTCTCGGGGCTGGGCGTGGCGCTGGATGCCATGAAGGCGTGCAAGGCCGGGGTGGCAGCGAAGCAGTAACGGGACCGCGCCTCGCTGGATCAGACCTTCTAACCCAAAAAGGGTCGCAATTCTGGAAGACTCCTGTTAGGACAAGAGAACTACGATGGTGCAGAATTCTTGATTTGCGCAACAACCTGGCGCGGTCGGCCTCTCTGCATTTTCGCAACTTGCTGCGATCGAAATAGTGCTAAGGGTGACGCCCAGGTCCATGTGGGTTACATGCTAGGGGTTGCGGCCGTGCTGTTTGATAGACCTATTGTTGCGTTGATACTTTACTTCCCGATTGTAATGGCTGTCGCGGCCGTCGAGGAAATTGCGACCTTACACAAATCCTTACTAATTGGTTTCATCGGTAAGGCTAGCTTATTCCTTATAATATTGGGCCCGCCTAACTTGTGGCGCTACCTCAACGCCAGGCGCACCCACAAGGCGGAGCTCCTTCGAGCAGTTGAAACCGACAGCCCATCATGTTCTAGCAAACCAAAGGTGGTGCGAAATTCTTGAATTTTCGCACCATGCTCAATGTCCGGATTCGGGCTCGGCTCGGCAGCCCTAGAATGACGACAATTAGGCGCAAATCTGCCCAGGCCTCAAGCCACCCCCGCCCACGGGTTGATTATCGGCACTCCAGCAGCACGAAACGGCGCAACATCGCGCGTGGCGACAACAAAGCCCCGCGCCACGGCAATCGCCGCAATATACGCATCGGCCATAGCGATGGCCTGGCCTATGCTTCTGGCCTTTGACATCAGCTCAGCATAGGCACGCGACGCGTCCAGATCGAAAGGCAGAACACGCCCCACAAACACGGGCAACACATCCCCTTCCAAGCGCTCATAAAGAACCTTGCGCCGCTTTCCAGCCGGCAACGCAGCAATGCTGAAACGCAGCTCGGCAACCGTGACGGCCGACACATACAATGTTTCGACGGCCTGGGCATCCAACCAATCCACAATTGGCGAATCAGGCTTGGGCTTCCAAGGCTCCGAGACGACGTTCGTGTCGAGCAGGATCATTCGACTGTCATCGGTTCCGCAAGTGTCTTGTCCCTGTGCTGTTGAATGAATTCCACATCTTCATTGGTGAGGCCGGCTTCACGGCCGATAGCGGCCAGGAGCGAGCCGAGCCTGATCCGGCCCTCGGGTTTGGCGGCCTTATCCAGGATGTCGCGTATCTCCGCCTCGGTGCTTCTTCCGTGCTCGGCCGCACGCACGCGCAGCGCCCGATGCGTTTCTTCGGGTAGGTTCCGAATTGTAACGGCGGCCATCACAACACCTGCTTTCTGTTGAAAGCAATGCTATCACTAAGACGCTCGTGATAGCAAAGAGTGTATCTTGCGGACGGCAGCCCGCGCCATCCTCGGCCCGCTGGCGCCAACCGCCCCGCCGGGATCGAACGCGCAGCCGAACCGGCGCCCGCTTCCGCCGCCTGGCACACCCCTTGCCAGCGGCACAAGCCTTGCTCCACCCTGCTCTCGGAGACCAACCGATTCCCGCCGTTCGCCTGACATTTGCCCTGCTGCTCAGCCTCCTGACGTGTACCGGCCATGCAGAGGCTCCGGACCGTGCGGCCCTGATGCGCGCCCACCGTGGCGGCGAACTCCACCTCACCGCTTACCAGCCGGCCGGCACAATCGACCCGCAAATCAACTACATCGCCGATTTCTGGCAAATTTATTTCGTGACCCAGGACGGCCTGGTCACCTTCCGCAAAGCCGAAGGAGCGGATGGCCTGCAAATAGTGCCCGACCTGGCGGAGGCGCTACCCGACATTACGGATGACGGCCGAACATACACCTTCCACCTGCGCCAAAACCTGAAATTCTCAACCGGCCAACCCATCACGGTTGCCGACGTGGTGGCCAGCTACCGGCGAATGTTCAAGGTGCTCGGGCCAAATGTGGGGAGCTGGTACAATATCATCGTGGGTGCCGATGGCTGCCTGAAAAACCCCGCCACATGCACGCTGGATGGCGGCGTGGTGGGCGACCCGGCGGCGGGCACGGTCACTATCCACCTCACCCACGCGGATAGCGAATTCGCCCAAAAAATCGCCCTGCCCTTCGCCAGCATCCTGCCCGCCGACACACCGCCGCACGATCTGGGCACTACGCCGCCGGCCGCCACCGGGCCCTACATGATCCAGAGCTATGATCCTGTGCGCGACATGGTGCTGGTGCGCAACCCGTATTTCCATCAATGGAGCGAGGCGGCTCAACCCGACGGCTTTGCCGACCGCATCCATTACCGTTACGGCTTACAGGCGGAATCGGAAGTCTCGGCCGTCGAGAACGGTTCGCAGGACTGGATGAGCGACCCGCCGCCGCTTGACCGCTTGGCCGAAATCGGCGGGAGCTACACCAGCCTCGCGCATATCCACCCGCTGCTCGCCTATTATTACCTGATGCTCAACACGCGGCTGCCGCCGTTCGACAAGGTGGAGGCAAGGCGCGCCATGGCGTTTGCCGTGAACCGCAAGGTAACGGTGAATTTGTATGGCGGCCCGGCGCTGGGCACGCCCATTTGCCAGCTTCTGCCCAAGGGCCTCGCGGGCTATGCACCCTACTGCCCATATACGAAAAACCCGGGCGAAGCTTGGTCGGCGCCAGACCTGGCGCAGGCCCGCGCGCTGGTGAAGGCCAGCGGCACCGCAGGCATGAAAGTGACGATCGTGTGCTCCGACCGCGAGGTGGAACGCGCCATGGGCGTGTATCTGCAAAGCGTGCTCAGCGATATCGGCTACGACGCCAGCGTGCACTCCATCAGTTACAATATCCGCGACCCCTATATGGAGAATTCCTCCAACCACGTGCAGGTGGGGCTTACCGACTGGTACCAGGATTATCCCTCCCCCTCGGATTTCCTCAATGTGCTGCTCTCCTGCGCCAGCTTTCATCCGGGCTCCGACGCCTCCATCAACATGAGCGAATTCTGCGATCCGGCCATCGACGCGGACATGCAACAGGCCATGACGACCGCATTGACCGACCTCAATGCCGCCAATACGCAATGGACGGCGATCGACCGGAAACTGACCGACCTCGCGCCGCTGGTGACGCTGTTCCAGATCAACAAGCTTGACCTCGTCTCCGCGCGCGTTGGCCACTTCCGGTCGAGCCCCTTGTTCCACTTCATCTTCTCGGAAGCCTGGGTGCGATGACGGCACGCGACTCGCCGTGGAACGTCGCTTTCAGCCGACTGGCAGGGGATCGCGCGGCGATGGCTTCCCTCATTGGTTTGTTTTTGATTGTTCTGGCCTGCGCGCTGGCACCTTTCTATGCGCGGTTTGTGGCGCATAGCGATCCGTTTCGGCCCAATCTCGATGGCAGCATTGTGGTTGGAGGCCATACCGAGGATATTCTGCAGGCGGCGCAAAACCCGTTGCATCTCGGCTCCGCGCCGATCGGGCCTACCTGGGGTGGTCAGTACCTGCTCGGAGCCGATGGGCAAGGGCGCGATGTGGCGGCCCGCCTGCTCTATGGCGGCCGCAATTCGCTGCTGATCGCCGGTGCCGCGACTGTTATCTGCCTGTTTCTGGCTGCGGTGGTGGGCATCGTCGCCGGTTTTCTTGGCGGCTGGGTGGACCAGGTGTTTTCGCGACTGCTCGATATTCTGTGGGCGTTTCCCGTGTATCTTCTGGCGATCTCGCTCTCCGTGGTGCTGATCAGCAGCAGCCTGCATATCGGGCCGATCACCCTTGGGGCGAACAGTCTGCTGCTGCCGATCGGCATTATCGGCATCGTGTATGTGCCCTATGTCGCACGGCCGGTGCGCGGCCATGTGCTGACGCTCGCGCAAAGCGATTTCGTGCTGGCGGCGACAGGGCTTGGCGTGCCGAACCGGCGAATCCTGGTGCGCGACATTTTGCCGAACGTGGCGCCGACGCTGATCGTGTTCGCGCCGCTGGTGATGGCGCTGAACCTGCTGACGGAAAGCGCCCTCTCCTTCCTGCAGATCGGCGTGCAGCCGCCGGCGGCAAGCTGGGGCACCATCATCGCGGACGGCCAAACGCTGATCTATTCGCGGCCCCTGGTGGCGGTGGCGCCCGGGTTGGCCATCATTGCCACTGTGCTGTGCCTGAATGTGCTGGGCGATGGGTTGCGGGATGCGCTGGATCCGCGGGCGAAATTGCGGGTGCGGGCGTGAGGAAGGAAGAAAGGCCTTCTTTTTTGAAAAAAAGAAGCAAAAAACTTTCATTCTCTTGGGGTGCGTGTCGTCGGCTCAGTACGCTCACAGGAAATAAGAGTTTTTTGGTTCTTTTTTTCAAAAAAGAACATACTTCCTTTCCTGTGTCATGCTGACGCTTCTCGCACAACGCCTCGGCCAAATGGCCTTCGTCATGTTCGGGATCAGCATCTTAGTGTTCCTGATCTTCTTTGCCACCCCAGGGGCCGACCCGGCAGTGCGCATCGCAGGGCACAACGCGACGCCACAAATGCTTGCCGCCGTGCGCCACGAATTCGGCTTCGACCGGCCGCTGCCCGTGCAATATGCGCTGATGATGAAGCGGCTTTTTATCACGCAGGACCTCACCAGCTTCGTCAATCGCGGCGAGCAGGTGATCCCCGAGATCGAGGCCGGCGCGCCCATCACACTTTCGCTCGTGCTGGGTGCCGCCGTGCTGTGGGTGCTGGGCGGCATCGCTATCGGCACCGCCGCGGCGATCACCCGCTTCACGCTCGTGGACCGGGCGCTGATGATCGCCGGGCTCATCGGCATTTCGATGCCAGTTTTCTGGGTGGGCGAGGTGGCGAATTTGCTGACCCAGAGCCGTCTGCACCACACCTGGTTGTTCTCCTGGGTGCCACCGCTCGGCTATACGCCGCTCACCGAGGATCCGCTGCTGTGGTTGAAAACCATGCTCATCCCGTGGTGCACGCTTGCCTTGCTCTACATGGGATTTTACGGGCGCGTGCTGCGGGCCAGCCTGATCGAAGCCTACCAGGAGGATTTTATCAGGACTGCGCGGGCCAAGGGACTCACCGAAACCCGCATTTTGCTGCGGCACGCGCTGCGCACTTCGATGATCACGTTTGTTTCCTTATTCGGGCTGGATTTTGGCGCCCTGGTGGGTGGCGGAGCGTTGCTGACCGAAGTGGTGTTCGGGCTTCAGGGCGTGGGCAAGCTTACCTTCGATGCGTTGCAGAATCTCGATCTGCCGGTGATCATGGCGACTGTGATGTATTCCTCGTTTTTCGTGGTAGCAGCCAATGCGGCGGTTGATGTCGCGTACACGCTGCTCGATCCGCGGGTGAGATACAAAAATGGCTGAGGCGCCGATTCTGGAGATACGCAATCTCAGCATCGATTTCCGGACGCGCCAGGGTATTGCGCGCGCGGTGAATCAGCTATCCTTTAGCGTAAATCACCGTGAGATCATTGGCCTGGTGGGGGAGAGCGGCTCAGGCAAAACCATTTCGATGCTGGCCTCGGTGGGGCTGATCAGCGATCCAAACGTGGTGGTTTCGGGCTCCATCCGCTACAAGGGAAACGAACTGATAGGGCTTTCCAACCGGGCCCTGCAGAAAATACGCGGCCCGGAAATCGCCATGATATTCCAGGACCCTATGACGGCGATGACACCAGTCTATACGATCGGCTGGCAGATCACCGAGCAAATACGCGCGCATGAAAAAGTGTCGGCACGGGCCGCGAAGGCTCGCGCCGTGGAGCTGCTCGGTACCATGGGCGTTCCCAGTCCGCGCGAACAATTCAACCGCTATCCGCATCAGCTTTCCGGTGGCCTGCGCCAGCGCGCGATGATCGCCATGGCACTGAGCTGCAGCCCCTCGCTGCTGATCGCCGACGAGCCGACCACGGCGCTGGATGTGACCGTGCAGGCGCAGATACTGACGCTGCTGCGCGACTTGCGGGACAATTTCGGGTCCACCATCATTCTCATCACGCATGATATGGGCGTCGTGGCAGGGATCGCCGATACCGTCATGGTGATGTATGCGGGGCGGCTGGCGGAGCGTGGCCCAACGCAGGAGATTTTCGCGCATCCCGCGCATCCCTATACGCAGGGACTACTTTCCTCCATTCCGCCCATGGAAGGCAAGCGGCTGCGACGACTTACCTCCATTCCAGGCACGCCGCCGAACCCTGCCGCCATGCCGGAAGGTTGCGCCTTCGCGCCGCGCTGCCCGTATCGCTTCGCACCCTGCGGCAAGGTTCCGCCGCTATTTGCCTTGCCTGCACAGGACAGCGCCTGTTTCCTTGCCGCAGGGAAGGCCGCGTGAGCACGCCGCTTCTGGAAGCCGTCGCGGTCAGCAAGCATTTTTCGGTTGGCGGCGGCTTGTTTTCGCGCAGGCGCGTGCTGCAGGCAGTGAACAATGTTTCGCTGCGGGTGATGCGTGGCGAGACGCTTGGCCTGGTCGGCGAATCGGGCTGCGGCAAATCAACGCTGGGCCGATGCCTGGTGCGTTTGCAGACTGTGAGCGATGGCAACATCATTTTTGACAATGTCGACATCACGAAGCTTTCTCTTGGCGCCTTGCGAAAACTGCGGCCGCGGATGCAGATGGTTTTTCAGGACCCATATGCGTCGCTCAATCCGCGGCGGCGGATTGGCGATCTGATCGCCGAGCCGCTGCGCGTGCACCCGCTCGCCGATGGCAGCATGCGGGATCCAAGGCTGGTAAACGCGCAGCTTGAAATCCTGATCACCATGGTTGGGCTGAAGCCTGAGCATCTTGCGCGATATCCGCACGAGTTTTCTGGCGGGCAGCGCCAGCGCATCGGCATTGCGCGCGCCCTGGCGCTGGACCCTGATCTTGTTGTGGCCGATGAGCCGGTTTCGGCGCTGGATGTGAGCGTGCAGGCGCAGGTGATCAACCTGATGATGGATTTGCAGGAGCGTCTCGGCCTGACCTATGTGTTCATCGCGCATGATCTTGCCGTGGTGCGGCAGATCGCCACGCGCACGGCCGTGATGTATCTGGGCGAGATTGTGGAGGTCGGCCCGACGGAGGAAGTTTTTCGCGCGCCCGCCCACCCGTATACGGCGGCTTTGCTGGCGGCGGTGCCGAAGATTTCAACGGCGCCCGCGCGGGCGGTGGTGGCCGGCGAGGTTCCGAGCCCGCTCGATCCGCCGAGTGGCTGCCGCTTTCATCCGCGTTGCCCGCGGGCGCAGGCGCGGTGCCGCGAGAAAGCGCCTCAGCTTTACCCCTTTGCTGCGCCGCGGCAGGTGGCGTGCTATGTTCCCCTGTAAAGTTCAAAAAAGAAAGAATGTTCTTTTCTGAAGAAAAGAACCAAAAGACTTTTATTCCTGCGCTGTTCCCAGATTCGGGGCCACCGGCGCGATCGTTGCAAAACCGCAGGAATAAAAGTTCTTTGCTTCTTTCTTTCAAGAAAGAAGGCCTTTCTTCCTGCTCTTCCGGCCGGCGCAGCTGCGCGCTAGGTTCAATATCTAGACCAGACGAAAGGGCTTCGAATGGCCACGACGAACCGAATTCTGCCTCTCATTCTGGTGGCTGCGCCAGCTTTCGCCGAACCACCGCCGCCACAGCCAGTAAAGCTGCCGGCGCCTGTGGTGGCGCCGCAGGACCGCGCTTTTCACGGCACGATCGATCTCTCTGTGGATGCCACGGATCTAGACCGGCACATTTTCCGTATGACGGAAACGATTCCAGTGCCGCGGGGCGAAAAACTGACCCTTCTGTACCCAAAATGGTATCCCGGCAATCATGGTCCCACCGGGCCCTTGCCGGAGCTGGCGGGGCTTAGCATCACGGCCGGCGGCAAGGACCTTTATTGGCAGCGCGATCCGGTGGACATGTTCGCTTTTCATGTGGATGTGCCCTCCGGTGTCACTGCGGTGCAGGCTGATTTCCAATATCTTTCGCCGCTTGACCCGAAGGAAGGACGCATTGTTGTCACGCCCAACATGCTGGACGTGCAATGGCGGCCGCAAATCCTGTTTCCGGCCGGCTATTACCAGCGCGATATTCCCGTGCGTGCTTCAGTAACCTTGCCGGAAACCTGGCAATACGCCACCGCGCTTGCCACAGATCGCGCGAATGGCGGCAAGGTGGTTTTCCAGCCAGTGCCGCTCGATGCGCTGCTGGATTCACCGCTTTATGCAGGCCGCTATGTGAGCCGCATCGATCTCGATCCCAATGGGCCTGCGCCGGTGCATCTGAACGTGTTTGCCGACAAGCCGGAGGATCTAAAAGTTTCCGCGGAGGATTTGCAGGCGCATCGCAACCTGGTGCAGCAGGCCTATCGGAATTTCGGCAGCCACCATTACGACCATTACGATTTCCTGTTCTCGCTGAGCGACGACATGGGTGGTATCGGCCTGGAACACCAGCGCAGCAGCGAGGATGGAGTGGACCAGGTATATTTCACCGACCCAGAGAAATCCGCGATCATCCGGCATCTGCTGCCGCATGAATATACACATTCCTGGAACGGCAAATTCCGCAGGCCGGCCGATCTGTGGTCGCCGGATGACGAAACCGTGCCGGAGCGTGACAGCCTGCTGTGGGTTTATGAAGGGCAGACCGAGTATTGGGGTCAGGTGCTGGCAGCACGTTCAGGTATCCTCAAAGCAGCGCAGGTGCGCGATCTGCTGGCGCTCGAAGCCGCCACGCTCGATGCCGGAACGCCCGGGCGCATTTGGCGGAACTTGCAGGATACGACGAACGATCCGATTATTTCCTGGCATCGGCCTTCCGGATGGCGAAGCTGGTCGCGCTACGGCGATTATTACGACGAGGGCCTACTGATCTGGCTGGATGCCGATACGCTGATCCGTGAGAGGACCGACGGCAAACGCTCGCTCAGCGATTTCGCCAAGCTGTTTTTTGGCATCGATAACGGTGAGTGGGTGACGCAGACTTATACTTTCGATGATGTCGTGAACGCACTGAACCAGATTTATCCTGCTGACTGGGCAAGTTTTTTGCGCACCCGGCTGGACGGGAAGAGCCCGCACGCACCTCTAGACGGGCTGACGCGCGGCGGCTGGAAGTTGGTTTATACCTCGGAGAAATCCGCGATGCAGAAAAGCTCCGAGGCTGCACGGCATAGCGCATCATTCGCGTATTCACTGGGCTTGTCTCTCAGC
>Ga0116231_10014107_pt1 | contig 10888 bp, 6 predicted proteins | sample S1TSphgellanicum_2_FD_89695 | JGI IMG/M metagenome (GOLD analysis project Ga0116231, IMG submission 89695) | Host-associated microbial communities from peat moss isolated from Minnesota, USA - S1T2_Fd - Sphagnum magellanicum MG | ecosystem: Host-associated > Plants > Peat moss > Unclassified...
AGTCGAAATTGAAGGCCAAGAAGAGTTTGAAGTTCAGGAGGTCTTGGACTCCAAGAAGATTCGTGGAAAGTTCCTGTACCTTGTCTTTTGGCGAGGTTATCCTCCTTTTGAAGCTACTTGGGAGCCTGCTGGAAACCTAGTTCATGCCCAAGACTTAGTTAATCGGTTTCACCAACGGTATCCTAACAAACCGGCTCCATCTGGAAGATGTTGTTTGAGGAGAGGATAATGTCATGGCCTCGGATATTTTGGGATACTTTTGGCAATGTCATGTCCTAGGATATTTTGGGATACTTTTGGCAATATCATGGCCTAGGATATTTTGGGATACTTTTTGTAATATCATGGCCTAGGATATTTTGGGATATTTTTTGTAATATCATGGCCTAGGATATTTTGGGATACTTTTTGCAATATCATGGCCTAGGATATTTTGGGACTAGTATGGTTCAGGGTTATAAAAGGAGATAATCTGGGGAACAACCCTTCAGCATATCAACACCAGTTGATGGGTCAATAAAGCTTATATTGTCTTGTAATTCTCCACTTGTTTGTAGTCGGTCCATAACAATATGTAGTCAATCTTGTCTCAAGGTTTACAACACAACCTTAATTGGCTCATCTATAAACCATCAAATCAATCATCTGCTACATTAAAAGTACACCTAACTATGGTCTATTCTACCCTAAATCCAATGGATTGATGTTCACTGGTTACAATGATGCTCACTGGGGGGGTGACTTGGATGAGCGCAAATTGACTTAAGGGTCCTTGTTCATTACCAACAACACTCCTATCACATGGTGTGCCAAGAAATAAACTTGTGTTTTGCTTTCATCCACTAAATCTAAATACAAGGCTTTAGTTGATGCGTCAAAAAAAGTTATTTAGATTAAGAATCTTTGTTGAGAACTTGGATTTCTCAAATCAAGTCCCATTGACATACATTATAACAATAAGAGTCCCACAAAAATATCACATAATCCAATTTATCATTCAAAAACCAAACATTTTGAGATCCATTTACACTTTGTCAAGGATATGGTGGAGAAAAAGTAAGTCCATATTTTATATATATCAACAAACCTTTAACTAGTTAACATATTGACAAAAGCTTTCAGTTGAACCAAGTTTGAAAGTTGTCTCAAGTTGTTAAATCCACCCCAAATTCCTAACAAGGCAAAGTTTGAAATCTAAAAGCCCAACTTTTCTTGAACTTGCATGAAACTTTCAATCACTATGTAGAACTAAAGCTACTAGTATTCACATAAGCCTTCACCTTTCTTAAAGTTTTAAAACTTTTGCAAATTTCTCCATGGAAACCGACCACTTGACTTCCGCACTCTATTCAATTAGTGTATATCCCATGCCTTTTCTCGATTTTCATAGCATCAAATTCCTAACTTGACATAATGATAGAACTCTAGATTTAGGATATGGTTTATTAGTTGAAGGACTTGTTTTTGAAAAAGTTTGATAAGTTCCACACCAAACTCATTCAAAGGATCAAATGATATTTTGTCTATCACTTCAAGCAACATGGTGACCTATAACTCTCCTACATTGGAACAAAAAAATTGAAAAGACGAGCAAAAAATCCATTCGATATGAAATCACAAGCTCATCAAAGCAAAACTAACACCAACCACATCATTAGAGAATTATTTCAATCTAAGGAAAGATACATACAAATCAAGTTAGTAATGAACTACAAATAGATGTAATATATGTAACATAAATTCAAAACTAAAAATAGGCATCTTTTACTATAAATAGAATACTAACAATGTCCTATAGTTGCTCCAAAGCCTCATTTGGGGGAAGCTTGTAATAAGATGTTGTGTTTAGTCGTCAAGAATTTTTGCTTATAAACTAAATAGAACCAAGGTTTCAAGGAGGGTGTTAGAAATAGATGAAACTTTAACTTTTTGTTAATTGAGTTCAATAGATTATATCTATATCAAATTATATTTTATTTCATTATTGTTGTTATAGAGTTCAATTCTTCATCAATGTCAACGTCACCTCCTCAATGGATATTTGTGTTTCTCTATTTTTTCATCATTATTGCTACAGAGTTCTATTCTTGACAAGCATTGCCTCCTCAGTTCTTCATCAATTTTTTTTTTAATTTTTAAAATTTGATTTGCGTTGTGTTTTTTTCTCATTGCTTGTAATCATTTTTTGCCATTATTGTTTTTACTATCTTTGATGTTGTAATTATTTGTTTATCTTCATGTTGTCACAAATTTGTGTTGAAGCTTCAAACATTTTCAACAATTTGTGGTTTAAAATTCTTTTTGATGAACTCATTTCATCACCTTGTCATTAGATTGTATGCAACTTTTCTCTTCACCATTGTCCCTTGGTGAATGCAAACTTTTTGTTTCCTTCCAAAAAATATACATTTTTATTTTTTTATTACCATTCTAATGATGTATTTTTTATATGCATTATGTTTTTTGTCATCACCGTTTTTTTTTTTGGGTAGTTCATTTTTGTCATTTTTCACATGTTGTTTGTAGGTCTTTCTTTCCAATTTCAACTCCACATGGACAACAATCAATTTTTGGTTGCGATGGGCACAATTGTTTTCCTCATCATAATCTTGCAACATAGTAGGGAAGGACTCCAATCAATTTCATCAGTTTTTTTTTCAACTTCCAACCTTGACAATGTGATGATTTTTCAAACTTTGATTACAACTTTTGTTTTGCACCCTTTGTAGTTGTCTTGCAACTTAAATTTAATAGGTTGTCATCTTAATTATTGGGTGAAACCACCTAGCACAATTTGGTTTTAAAAAATTTGATAGAGTATGATGACAAACATTAGATTCAAAAAATTCAAATGTCAAAAGAAACCCTCTTTGGTATAACCAACAAGTTGAAACCATTAATTACCAATTATTGTGGAAATTAAGGTGACTTGTGTGATTTACTATCCTTTTCATGGCTCAAATTTGTTAACCTGCAATGAGTTAGTTTCAATAGGCATCAACTATTGGGTTTTAATAAGAACAACAACAATCAAATTTTCAAGTTTATATCACAATTCAACATAGCCCAATTTGATATGTGCATCAACAATTTTGCAAGTATCATCACTTGTCAATTTCCAATTACATCTCTATTGTTTGTGCTTTTGTTTATCAAATTTCAATCACATCACATCTTTGCTAAAACCATGAATCTATTGTTCATATTTATGTCATGAATTGAAAGATAATAATCTAAACTTTTTTCCAACCCAATATAATCATCCAATATGTGCATCAACAAAGCTACACTTATATGATCAACTATCAAACTTCTAATTGCATCATCATATTTCTATTGTTTATGAGTCTATTTTGTCAAGTTTTGATTATATCATAACTTTGTTGGTCACATTCAATTTGCTTTGTCAAATTTCAATTGCATTTTATTTCTACATATTATGCGTGAATGTGAATGCTACAAAGGATAACAAGAAAAATCACATAATGCCACACCACATATAACTAGCAATACACAACAATGAAAAGTTGAGCAAGTTGTTTTAAGATGTTACTATTACCAATGGTGGTGCGTTACTCAACATCCACACCATATTGTTGTCCAAACAATTAAACAAAGATAGTAAGGGTGAGATGGGTAGCAACATTTCACAAAAAAATTTAGTCAAGTCCTTAGTTGAATTATTAAAAATAATGCATTTTTAAAGATGGACTTTTTGTTGCATATCATTAGTAGAAAAACTCATATTTGCAACTTCAAATTGTAATTAAAATCTAGTTGTAAATCATTGACGTAGTTAATTTTTCCAATAATTGGATAAGTTTAATCACAACCAACATGTAGTTGCAAATATGATCTAGTACGACATTAACACAATGCACATAGATGAGGTATACAATCAACCATATATTTTTCCAATTAATTATCACGATGTGCAACTTCCATAATAACCAATTACACATTGCCACATGACATAATTTGTGCATTAGAAAATAATAATAAAATAAAATAAAAGTTTTGATCTCCATCATGCATTATGGATGTTTTGATATTGATACACATGGCCAATCAATTTTTGCCATATGGCATAATTTGTGCATTTCAAAAAATAAATAAAATCATTATGATTGTTCACTTTAAATGATCTTATATTGTGACACATGGCATAATAAAAAAATTGCCATGTGGCATATCAATTGAATTTTGGAAAAATTAAATAAATATTTATTTAAGTAGTTAAGTAAATTAATGTATAAGCCTAAGTAGGTAGGTTGATAAGTCCTACTTATTTACTTATGTTCCTAGGTAAATTTGAATAGGTAAATAAAACTAGATTGATAAGGCATAATTAATTACCTAAGCCACATACCTACCTACCTACACTACCTACCTATTTACTTACCTAGGTAAGCAACTAAATACAAAGGTAGAAAGGTAGGTGAATTAAAAATAACCATATAAAGTTTTTTATTTATTTCGTTTGTTTTTTGGGTTAAACATTTTAGAGTTCATCCCAAATTAACACATGCATTTTAATATGAAAACATAAGAAATTTTAATTATCTAAAAACAGTTATTTGAATTAATTATATGAATTAATGACTATAAATAAGATAATTAATTAGTTATTCAAATCGAATAGTCAATTATCTATATTTATTATTTGGATTAATTAATCCAATTTAGACCATTAGCTAACAAATTAATTCATATTATTAATTATCAAATAATTAATTATATCAAAAAAGTTAGATCATCAAAGGCTAGGTTCATTCTTCAATCACAAATAAATCAATGTTGTGGTTTTCAAACTTAAATTTATAGGTTCTATGAAAATATGTGTTATGTTTCATTTTTCTTTATTGGAACCTTAACACGCATCTACCAATCTTAGAAAAATTCATGATCCCCTTCCACCTATTAAAGTCGATGGTGAACAAGAATATGGAATGGATGACATTTTGGATTCAAGGATTTATAATCGTCAAATCTAATGTTTTGTTCATTGGCATGGGTATGATGTGAGTGGACACATTTGGAAATCAATAAAAAACTTATCAAACGCCATGAAGAAGGTTCACAAGTTTCATCAATGATATCCAAACAAGCCCAAGTTTATTTTTCATCGAACTTGTCATTAAAAGGGGAAATGATGCCATAGATGCCAAAGCCATGATGTTCATTCATACGAGTGTTCATCCATGACTTGTAATGAAATTGCACCTAACTTTGAACTTTTACTTCACTTTTAGTGAATTTTTAGTTGACTCTCAATTCACTTTTAGTTGAGTTTTAATTCACTCATAATTCACACATGGGTGCTCATGGGCGCACATGGGTCAACATTGGTCACATGTAGGTTGGAAGTTTTTTGAAAAAATTCCTTGAACTAGGTGCCCAATGGGTGTACATAGAAGTAGAATTCCTTATTACCTTACCTTCAATCTATTCAACATTAATTTTGGGTACATTTTCTTGTCACAACATTTATTTTTTGTTATCTCAATAAAATTTTATTAAAATCTTATCTTGCACATGTGTTTTTGTTTCATCATTTGGGATTTCAAATTAAGCTAACTTTTGTTCATGTCCTTGGCAAATCTTATTGTCTTGGTTGTCTTTGTGCCCATGACACCAATAGATGTATCATTAATTTTTGCGAATTTAAACACCCAAAAAATGAATGTCTTAAAATCCATTCAATTAGTCAATAGACATACATTTAATTATTGCAAGCTCAAACACACCCATAAATGAAGCTCTTGGAGTGCATTAAATTGGCCAATAAACATACATTTAATTATTGCAAACTCAAACACCCCACAAATGTTCTTTGAGTGCATTCAATTAACCAATATTCGTACATCTATTTCTTACTACAAACTCGAAAACACCTTCACAAATAAACTTCCTAAATTACACTTAATTGGCCAATTATATAGGTAGTTTTTACAAGCTTAAACATTTGGACAAGATGAATGCAAACTACATATATAGTGTAAACAAAACTTGTCACAAATTTGACAAATTTCAACATTTGTTCAAGTTTCATGTGTGATGGTGGACATTTGGAAAATATTTTTTAATGAAAGGTTCATTCACAATTTGAGTTCCAAAAAAAGGAATAAAAAGTCCAACATTTTCTTAGGGCTAATTTTTTTAAATGACATTTATATGAAACAAATTTGAATGAGAAAATTTGAATATTCCAACATAAGATAATTCATGTGGTGCTACTGATTTTTTGCATGATTGTGCATCAATATTTTGGTTTTCAAGTAAAAATCTATAAATGATCAAAATGAATTTCTATGGATAACCAAACATGTTTTTTTGCATGATTATTTCATACATATACGACATGTGCTTAGAACTAAAAATTTGAATTTCATGAATACAAACAACTAGGAAATTTGAATAAATTTCTTTTTACCTTTGCAACCATTTGGTTCAAAATTTCAACCCTTTGAAATTTTAATATGATTTTTTTTCATCAAGTTTACCCAATGAACACATACATGTTTTATGATAAACATGTTTTCTTGTACAAAAATTTTGAAATTAGTTTGTATGATTTTATTCATTCCTTTCTATAATTAAAGCATGAAGTTAAAATAATTTTAATATATTTAATTTAAAGATCTAAAAAATAAATTTATATAATATCCAAACTATTTTTAAATATTTCTATTAATACAATAAAACATCATTTTATCTATTATGATACAAAATCCACTATAATTGATATCATTTAATTTTTAAAAAAATCCAAAGTTGGACTTGAAAGTCTTTTAAAAATTAAACATTGATTTTTGGATTCTCAATTAGGAATGAACCTTGAAAAGTTGCAACAAATAATGGTTTATATCCAAACCTATCATTATATATGTTGTGGAATTGGTGCACATATTAATGACTAAATTGTTCAATGAAATATTATTTTGATTTGTAAGGCTTCTAAACAACATTATAATTATAATAAAAAGATTACAAAGTATTAATTTTAATGAAAATTTGTCCTTGAAATTTCACACATATAAAAAGGCAACCATAAAAAAATTCTTTGTCATTAAAACTTTCAAATGTTTTTGAAGTCATGGAGTTCACATCATATGATTTAAAAATTTTAATCATTTATACATTATGTTCTAATAATGTTGATGATAATGAATTCTTTAGGTTAAAAAATGTGTTCAAGCTAAATGTATTCTTAATCATTTGACAACAATAAGTTGAATTTATAAAATAGATCTAAAAATTTAAAAAATGTTGTCAAATAAAGGTTTTTATAATAAAAAAAGAATTTTTGGTGTATATTACAACATAAAGGCACAATTACAAATATTCATTATTTTTATAAAATATTTTATTTTGAAACCCAAATCGATTCTATACAATTTGTAAAAGAATTCAAAATTACTTAAATACTACATGTTATTCCTCTCAACACTATGTATAATTCTAATTTTACTTAAAATCCTACAAAGTATAATTTACATTCACTCAACAAATGAAGCTTTTGGAATGCATTCAATTCACCTTGATAAATGTAGGTAATTATTGTAAGTTCAAACATGTTCACAAATGAAGTTTTGGAATGCATTCAATTGACCAATATACATAGGTAATCTTTGCAAATTCAAACACTTTGATAAATGAAGTTTTTGAAGTGCATTCAATCGGCTAATAGATGTAGGTAATTCTTGTAAACTATAACACCTTGATAAATTAAACTCTTGCAATGCAATCAATTGACCAATAAATGTAAGTAATTCTTGCAAATTTGAACAATCATTCAAACGAAGGTTTTGGAGTGCATGTAATTGGCCAATAGATGTAGATAATTCTTGCAAGTTCGAACAACCCCCCAAATAAAGGTGTTGGAGTGTATGTAATCTTCAATAGATGTAAGAAATTCTTGCAAGCTAGAACAATCCTTCAAACGAAGGTTTTGGAGTGCATTCCATTGGCCAATAGATGTAGGTAATTTTTGCAACTTTGAACACCCCAAAAATACAAGGTTTTGGAGTGCATTCAATTGGCCCATAGATGTAAGTAATTCTTGCAAGCTAGAACACCCCAAAAATACAAGGTTTTGGAGTGCATTCAATTGACCAATAGATGTAGGTAATTCTTGCAAGTTCAAACATCCCCGCCCAATTAAGGTTTCGGAATGCAGGCAATTGGCCAATAGATGTAGGTAATTCTTGCAACTTCGAACACTCCCTCAAATCAAGGTTTTGGAGTGCATTCAATTGGCCAATAGATGTAGGTAATTCTTGCAACTTCGAACACCCCCACAAATCAAGCTTTTGGAGTGTATTCAATTGGCTAATAAATGTAGGTAATTCTTGCAAGTTCAAACACCCCCCCAAATAAAGGTTTTGCAGTGCATTCAATTGGCCAATAGATGTAGGTAATTCTTGTAACTTCGAACACCTCGCCAAATTAAGGTTTTGGAGTGCATTCAATTGACCAATAGATGTAGGTAATTCTTGCAAGTTCGAACACCCCCACAAACTAAGGTTTTGGTGTGCAATGAATTGGCCAATAGATGTAGGTAATTCTTGCAACTTCGAACACCCCTCCAAATAAAGGTTTTGAAGTGCATTCAATTGGCCAATAGATGTAAGTAATTCTTGCAACTTCGAACACCCCCACAAATTAAGGTTTTGGAGTGCATTCAATTGGCCCATAGATGTAGGTAATTCTTGCAAGTTCGAACACCCCTCCAAATTAAGGTTTTGGAGTGCATTCAATTGGCCAATAGATGTAGGTAATTCTTGCAAGTTCGAACACCCCTCCAAATCAAGGTTTTGGAGTGCATTGAATTGGCCAATAGATGTAGGTAATTTTTGCAACTTCGAACACCCCCTTAAATCGAGGTTTTGTAGTGCATTGAATTGTCCAATAGATGTAGGTAATTCCTGCAAGCTAGAACAATCTTTCAAATCAAGCTTTTGGAGTGCATGTAATTGGCCTATAGATGTAGGTAATTCTTGCAACTTCGAACACCCCTCCAAATCAAAGTTTTGGAGTGCATTTAATTGGCCAATAGATGTAGGTAATTTTTGCAATTTCGAACAACTCGCCAAATTAAGCTTTTGGAATGCATTCAATTGGCCGATAGATGTAGGTAATTCTTGCAACTTCGAACACCCCTCCAAATTAAGGTTTTGGAGTGCATTCAACTAGCCAATAGATGTAGGTAATTTTTGTAACTTCCAACACCCCCAAAAACTAAGGTTTTGGAGTGCAATCAATTGGCCAATAGATGTAGGTAATTCTAACAACTTCGAACACCCCCCCCAAACCAAGGTTTTGGAGTGCATTCAATTGGCCAATAAATGTAACTAATTCTTGCAACTTCAAACACCCCCCCAAACCAAGGTTTTAGAGTGCATTCAATTGGCCAATAGATGTAGGTAATTCTTACAAGTTCAAATACCCCCTAAATAAAGGTTTTGAAGTGCATTCAATTTGCCAATAGATGTAGGTAATTCTTGCAAGTTCGAACACCCCCACAAACTAAGGTTTTGGTGTGCAATCAATTGGCCAATAGATGTAGGTAATTCTTGCAACTTCGAACACCTCGCCAAATTAAGGTTTTGGAGTGCATTCAATTGGCCAATAGATGTAGGTAATTCTTGCAACTTCGAACACCCCCACAAATTAAGGTTTTGGAGTGCATTCAATTGGCCAATAGATGTAGGTAATTCTTGCAACTTCGAACACCCCCACAAATTAAGGTTTTGGAGTGCATTCAATTGGCCAATACATGTAGGTAATTCTTGCAAGTTCAAACACCCCCCCAAATCAAGGTTTTGAAGTGCATTCAGTTGGCCAATAGATAGAGGTAATTTTTGCAACTTCGAACACCTCGCCAAATTAAACTTTTGGAGTGCATTCAATTGGCCAATAGATGTAGGTAATTCTTGCAAGCTAGAACAATCTTTCAAATCAAGCTTTTGGAATGCATGTAATTGCCCAATAGATGTAGGTAATTTTTGCAACTTCGAACACCCCTCCAAATCAAGGTTTTGGAGTGCATTTAATTGGCCAATAGATGTAGGTAATTCTTGCAACTTCGAACACCTCGCCAAATTAAGGTTTTGGATTGCATTCAATTGGCCAATAGATGTAGGTAATTCTTGCAAGTTCGAACACCCCCGCAAACTAAGGTTTTGGTGTGCAATGAATTGGCCAATAGATGTAGGTAATTTTTGCAACTTCGAACACCATTCCAAATCAAGGTTTTGGAGTGCATTTAATTGGCCAATAGATGTAGGTAATTCTTGCAAGTTCGAACACCCCCCCAAATCAAGGTTTTGGAGTGCATTCAATTGGCCAATAGATGTAGGTAATTCTTGCAACTTCGAACACCACTCCAAATCAAGGTTTTGGAGTGCATTCAATTGGCCAATAGATGTAGGTAATTCTTGCAAGCTAAAACAATTTTTCAAACAAAGGTTTTGGAGTGCATTCAATTGGCCAATAGATGTAGATAATTTTTGCAACTTCGTACACCCCCTTAAATCAAGGTTTTGGAGTGCATTTAATTGGCCAATAGATGTAGATAATTCTTGCAACTTCAAACACCCCCACAAACTAAGGTTTTGAAGTGCATTCAATTGGCCAATAGATGTAGGTAATTCTCGCAACTTCGAACACTCCCACAAACTAAGGTTTTGAAGTGCATTCAATTGGCCAATAGATGTAGGTAATTTTTGCAACTTCGAACACCTCTCCAAATCAAGGTTTTGGAGTGCATTTAATTGGCCAATAGATGTAGGTAATTCTTGCAACTTCGAACACCTCGCCAAATTAAGGTTTTGGAGTGCATTCAATTGGCCAATAGATGTAGGTAATTCTTGCAACTTCGAACACC
>Ga0116231_10014108_pt1 | contig 10888 bp, 9 predicted proteins | sample S1TSphgellanicum_2_FD_89695 | JGI IMG/M metagenome (GOLD analysis project Ga0116231, IMG submission 89695) | Host-associated microbial communities from peat moss isolated from Minnesota, USA - S1T2_Fd - Sphagnum magellanicum MG | ecosystem: Host-associated > Plants > Peat moss > Unclassified...
CCTCTCCTCCGCCGTCAGAAAGCCGCCGCCGCGCATGAACGAATACAGAATCCATCTTGCACCGCGCCGCAAGAGGGTATTCAGACAAATTGCCGACTTCTCAATGAATCGTGGTAAAAAAACATTTATTTATTGGGCTTTTGTAAGAAAATCGGCGTTTGACAGCGCCGTGCGTATCCGGTTCATGTGCGCCCACGGTTACGACGACAGCAGGCCCGCATGAGCGCTACCCCCACCTTGCACTGGTTGCCGGAGGCAAAGGAATGGCGCCCCACGCTCGCCGCATTCCGCAATGCCTCGCCCAAATCCTGGGACGACGCGGTGCGCCTCGCCGGCCACAACCTCGATTTCATCAAGACCGGCGCGCTCGACCAGGCCGTGCAAGCCGCCTTCGCCGAGCCGCCGTCCGGGCTGGTGGCGCCGCCGGTGCGCCTGGCCATGCTCGGCTCGGCCACCATGACCCATTTGCAGCCCGCCCTGCGCGTCGCCGCCCTGCGCCGCGGCCTGCACGTCACCATCTATGAAAACGACTACGGCCAGTATTTGCAGGAACTGCACGACAGCAGCTCCGCCCTGCACCGTTTCAAGCCGGACACCATCCTGATCGCGCTCGACGCCTGGCACCTCACCGCCGGCATCGACGCCTCGATGACCCAGGCCGAGGCGGATGCCGCTTTCGATTCGGTGCGCGAGCGCATCCTTGCCATCTGGAAACTGGCGCGCAGCATGGGTGCGCGCGTGCTGCATCAGACGCCGCTGCCTGCCATCCCGGATCTGATCGGCGGCAATGAGCAGCGGCTCCCCGGCTCCCGCGCCGCCTTCATCATGCGCCTGAACGCCGCCCTTCGCCCCATGGCGGATGACGCCGGCGTGTCGCTGATATCACTCGATGCCCGCGCCGCCACCGACGGGCTGCATGGCTGGCACGATGCGGCCTTGTGGCACCGCGCCAAGCAGGAGGTCTCGCCCGCCGCCGCCCCCATCTATGGCGAACTCGTCGCCCGGGCGCTCGCGGCGGCCCTGGGCCGCTCCGCCAAATGCCTGGTGCTGGATCTGGACAACACGCTCTGGGGCGGCGTCATCGGCGACGACGGCATGGACGGGATCATCCTCGGCCAGGGCAGCGCGCTCGGCGAAGCTTTTGCGAGTGTGCAGGATTACGCGCGCGAACAATCCCGCCGCGGCATCATCCTGGCCGTATGCAGCAAGAACGACGCAACCAACGCGCTGGAGCCATTCGAGAAACATCCCGAAATGGTGCTGCGCCGCACCGACATCGCGTGTTTTGTCGCCAACTGGAACGACAAGGCAAGCAACATACGCGACATCGCCAAACAATTGAACATCGGCCTGGATTCTCTGGTGTTCCTCGACGACAATCCGTTCGAGCGCAATCTGGTTCGCGCCGAGCTGCCGATGGTGGCCGTGCCCGAAGTGCCGGACGATCCGGCGCTGGTGCCGCGCGTGCTCGCCGACGCCGGCTATTTCGAGGCTCTATCCATTACCCCGGAAGATCTCGAACGCGGCCGGCTGTATCAAAGCAACCTGGCGCGTGAGACGTTGCGTGCGTCGGTCACCGACATGGACAGTTATTTGCGTGATTTGCAAATGAAGCTGGTCTGGAGCCGGTTCGATACCACGGGGCTGGCGCGCACCACGCAGCTCATCAACAAGACCAACCAGTTCAACCTGACCACGCGGCGCTACAGCGAAGATGAAGTGGCCGCCGTGATGAACGATCCCGCGGCCTTCGGCCTGCAACTTCGCCTGCTCGACCGTTTTGGTGATAATGGCATCATCGGCATCGTCATCGGCCGCCCTGTGGCCGACGATGCGACGAGCGTGATCATCGATACCTGGCTGATGAGCTGCCGCGTGCTCGGCCGCGGCGTGGAGGCGGCGACGCTGGCACTGGTGGTAAGTGCTGCGCAAAAACTAGGTGCCAGCAGGCTGATCGGCGAATATCTGCCGACGAAGAAGAACGGCATGGTGCGCGAGCATTTCCCCAAACTCGGTTTCGCCGCCCTGTCCGAAGAGCCCAATGGTGCGACCCGTTGGGTGCTCGATCTGAAAAATTGTGTTTCACCCTCAAGCTTTATTGAAATCGTGGAGGCCTGACCCATGACCGAACCCGAAGTCTATGCGAAAATCACTGCCATCTTGCGCGAGGTTTTCGACCGCGACGACATCGAGGCAACGCCGACGCTGGCGGCCGATCAGGTGGAGGGCTGGGATTCTTTTAAGCAGGTGGAGATTCTGATTGCCGTGCAGGAAGAATTCAGCGTGAAGTTTTCGTCGCGCGAACTGGACTCGCTGAAGAACGTCGGCGATCTGGTGAATATCGTCGTTAGCAAGGTCCACTAACGAACCCCGAGGAGCAAGACCGTAGGGTGGGCTTTACCCACCGCCCACCGTTTGCTCTCTGCGCGCAAGACCCTGGTGGACTAAACCTACCCTACGGCATTCACCGCAGTCTCCTGAGAGGGTTACGCTCATGCGATGGACCCTGGGCGATCAACTTGACAAATCCGATGCGGAATGCTGGTCTGGCTAAGTCTAGCCAAGAGGTGTGCGGTGACGATTGTCAACATGCTTGAGGCCAAATCCAGCCTGTCCCGCTTGGTCGAAGCGGTGGAGAGCGGCGCAGAGCTGGAAATCATCATCGCGCGCAATGGCCGCCCGGCGGCCCGTCTGGTGGCGCTGCAAGACGTGCCGGCAGAGAAGCGCATCGGCGTCGCACGCGGCCAGTTTGAAGCGCCGGCCGATATCGATGTGGCGAACGCTGAAGTCACGGCATTGTTCAATGCCGATGGCGCGTGAGGCTCCTGCTCGATACCCATGTGGCGCTCTGGGCGGTGACCGATGATGCGCGTCTTTCGGATAAGGCGCGCGCGCTCATTGCCGACACTGGCACCGCGGTGTTCGTCAGTGCAGCCAGCATCTGGGAGGTTTCGATCAAGCATGCGCTGGCGCGTGGGCGGCCTGGCGACATGCCCTTGAGCGGCGATCACGCGCTCCGGTACTTTACTATGGCCGGCTATAAAATGCTCCCGGTCTCGCCAGCGCACGCCGTTGCAGTCGAGAGTTTGCCCCGGCTGCATGAAGATCCTTTCGACCGTATGCTGCTGGCGCAGGCCATCACGGAACCGCTCAGCCTGCTCACCCGCGACCCCAGGATCCTGGCCTACGGCAGCGCTGCTGTAGCGGTGTGACGAGCTCGCCCCCTGGTCGCGGCGGAACCGGCCCCGCCGTTGCGATCAAACATGGATGTATCGATGGTGTCCCCGGCGGGATTCGAACCCACGGCCTCAGGATTAGGAATCCTGCGCTCTATCCGGCTGAGCTACGGAGACGCCGGCGCCTTCATAGCGCACCCGTTGGCGCACGTCAGCACCCCTTGCCGGATGGGCGTGAAAACCCGATCTTCACCCATTCGGGCTGGCGACGCGGGGTGGCCGGCCAGGCTTCGAAAGGCCACGGATGACCGATTTTGCGGCGCTGCACCGCGCCACGCTCACCCTCGATAGCCATATCGACATCCCCTGGCCCAACCCGGCCAACCCTTTTGCCAATACCGAGCGGCACGTGGATTTGCCGAAAATGCGGGCAGGGGGGCTGGATGCCGGCTGCTTTGTCGCCTTTGTGCCCCAGGGCCCACGCACCGCGGAGGCGGGGCGGGAGGCGGGGACGAGGGCGCTCGCCATGCTCGATGCGATTCGCGCCATGGGACATACGGAGGCCGGCATTCCGGCGCGCGTCGCCAGCACGGCCGATGCCATCGAGGCTGCCTTTCACGACGGCGCGCTGGCGATCGTGCCGGCGGTGGAGAATGGGGCGGCGGTCGGTGCCGACCTGGCCATGCTGGAGCGGTTTGCCGCACTCGGCGTGATCTATGTCACCCTCTGCCACAACGGCCACAATCTGCTCTGCGACAGCGCCAACCCGCGGCGCGACCTCGGCGATGCGGAGACGCTGCATGGCGGGCTGTCGCCGCTGGGGCGCGAGGCGGTGGCGGAGATGAACCGGCTCGGCATACTGGTCGATGTGTCGCATCTCTCGCGCGCCTCCATGTTGCAGGCGGTGCAGTGCTCCACGGTGCCGGTGGTGGCGACGCATTCCTGCGTGGCGTCGCTCTGCCCGCATCCGCGCAACCTGGATGATACGCAGCTCGATGCGCTGCGCGACACCGGCGGGCTGGTGCAGATCACCGCCATGCCGCCGTTCCTGCGCACCAAGGGGCGGACGGAGACGGTGAATGTGTCGGATTTCTGCGACCATGTGGATTACGTTGTGCGCCGGATCGGGCTGGCGCATTGCGGCATCAGCTCGGATTTCGACGGCGGCGGGGCGATCACCGGCTGGCGCCACGCCGGCGAGAGTTTGAACATCACCGCCGAGCTGGTGCGGCGCGGCTATGGGCATGCCGAGATCGCGGCGCTGTGGGGCGGCAATTTCCTGCGGGTGATGCGGGCGGGCGGGGCGCGGCAGGCGCGGGCGGCGGCCTGAGCCGGGGGGGCGGCAAGCTTGGACAACCTGTTGGTGAAACTCGGAGCCGGGGCTGTCATCCCCTCGGCTGCGACCATCATATTCAATTTATTGAATTTTTTCTTCGAAAATCATCAAATGCAGCCGCTGCCGACGGCGAGTGCTTCAACCTACGATATCGCGTCGGGGTGCATATTTTCGCTCGTCGGCATCAGCGTTGCCGTCAAGGACCGGGCTATGGAGTCGAAGCTCCTGGTGTTGAGCATGCTCCTGATTCTGCTATTGCTGGGTGGAGACTTTCTGGTGCCGGCTTTTCTGTCAGTCGATCGGCTATATATGGTGCCAGTGGTCGATGCCATCGCATTCGGCGCTCTTTGCTGGGCAATCGTTAAAGCGGGGTGATTCATGACCATGCGCGAGTTCAAATCGGTCGCAATGGCCACATGTCTCGGCTTGTCGTTTCTTGTCCTGGTGCAGGTGATGGCGGCTGCCGTGGCAGCGCTGCCGCTGGGTTGGCTGCTCGGCTCTTCCCAGAATGGTTTGGCACTTGCGAAATACGGCCCGGCTATACTGATGAATTTTCTGGCCATGTTGCTGAGCATGTGGGTTTATGTGCGCGTTTCGCATGTGGGGCGCACCCCGGCCGCCGAGCCGGCGCGGCCTCCTAAGGCCGCCGCCGAGACCTACCGCGCCAGTGTCTCCTACGAAGGCTGAAGCTGGCTTGAGTAGCGCGGATCATGAAACAGGGATTCGGCGTCATTAGCCTGCCTGTGTGGACCAGGACCACCGCCCTAATGTTATGGGGCTGCTTGTTCATCATCCGGCCGCGGGCCTCACTGGGCCAGCGGCCTGATTCAATGAACTTAAAACGGCGGTCTCGCTGGCCAGTTGTGTGCAAGAACTCGGCGCACTGCGCGTTGATGCGCAGCGTACGAGCGTTCGGATCCGCTGTATCCTTCGCCGGGTAGCCTTGTCGTCTTGTTCACCGCGAGCGCCTGCAACGGCGGCAACTTCTGGTCCCGGCAGGCCCGCTGGATGACCCCGAGGAAGTGACTCGCTGCCCTCCAATGCAAGCCAAGCTCGGCGCAAAGCGCCTTGTACGAAAAAGGCCTCGTACGTCCATTCCGGATCGCTCCCACGAGGAGCCGGTACGCATGCCTGGCTCTCTGATGTTGATCAATATGGCCGTTCATATAACCACCTTTCGTGTCGGACTGAACGTTCTTTGTAACGCTCTATGGTTACGAGTCAAGTAAGAAAACCGGCAACTGCAGAAAGAGATAGTGTCAATGCGATGAATCACGCCGAGTGTAGCGGTCTGATGGACGCGCCGGGGTTACGTGACGCCGATTACCAACAACCCGCCTTCGGTCTGCTAAACTCAGGGCGCGGCTTCATGGCATCGCGGAGCGACCGTTACGCCGCCGCAGTAGGCGCGACGGCCGCTGGGCGTGATTCCTTCACGAGCTCATACCAGCGGCCAACGCATTGCGTCTGCTTGATGGACCTTGTCCACCGTATGTTCATGGACGCACGAGTTCGTGAATAAAACCCAGCTTCTCCACCACCTTGGGTGACAGCACGAACGGGTAGAGGTCGTTCTGGCCCATCGAGCGGTTCAGGCTGTTCACCGCGAAGGCCAGAGGCAGCCAGGCGTCGATGATGGTGGCAAAATCCTGCTGGCGGTGCGGGTCGAAATCGATGTCCGCCTGCAGGCCCGGCTCCCGCGTGAGTTTGGGGTGCACGCCGATGCCGAACGAGCCGGCCATTTCCAGCGTGTCGAGAATATGCAGGTAATGCGCCCAGGTTTCGGCAAAATCCTCCCACGGGTGGCTGGTGGCGTAGAGGCTGACGAAATATTCCTGCCATCCCGGCTTGTGCACGCGGGCGTAATGGTCCTTCAGCGCCTGCTCGTAGTCGGCGCGCTCGTCGCCGAACATGGCGCGGAACGGCTCCAGTTTTGGTGAGTCGCGCACCAGCAGATCCCAGTAATGGTGGCCGATTTCGTGGCGGAAATGACCCAGCGGCGTGCGGTAGAGTTCGCCCATCTGCTCGCGCATGCGCTCGCGCTCGGCGTGGTCGCCCTCCTTTAGCGCAATCGTGATCAGACCGTCGTCGTGGCCGGTGAGCACTTTGGGTTGCGCCGGCGTTTCGGCCAGGAAATCGAAGGCGAGCCCGTGCACAGGGTCCTCGGCGCGTGTCGCCAGCTTCAGGCGCAGTTTGAGGAGCGTATAGAAAAGCCGGTGCTTGGCCCCCTCCAGATGGCACCAGCGCAGGCGGTTTTCCGGGTCCGCCAGGTCGGGGATGACGTGGTTGTGGCGGCAGGCGGTGCAGAATATGTCCGCTGAGGCGGCGGGAATCAGCCAGTTGCACACACCATGTTCGGCATTCGCGCAAAAGCGCCATTGGCCGGACGGCTCGGTCCAGATTTTTCCTGCCGGCGTCTGCTCGCCGGGCTCCAGGGCGAGCAGCGTCGCCTGCTGCGGCTCATAGCCGAGCACATGCTGGCAGCGCTCGCATTTGGTGTTTTCGAAATACAGGAGCTGGCCGCAGGACTGGCATGTGAACAGGCGCATCGGGAACTCCTCATCTGTCGGGTCGCTGCCGTAACGCGCGAAATGGCCCTGGTTGCGTGGCAGGGCTGCGCCCGCCGCGACTTGCCCAGGGCGCACATCTTGCTACCCATGCCCGCGATTCCGGAGTTTACGACGCCATGACCCTTCATGTGGCCCTCACCCACCGCACCACCTACCGCTACGACCGGCCGATCAACCTCGGCCCGCAGACCATCCGGCTGCGCCCGGCGCCGCACGCCCGCACGCCCGTTTTGTCGTACGCGCTGAAAATCGAGCCGGCCGGGCATTTTCTGAACTGGCAGCAGGACCCGCAGGGTAATTTTCTGGCGCGCGTGGTGTTCCCCGAGCGGGTGACGCATTTCGATGTGACGGTCGATCTCGTCGCCGACATGGCCACCATCAATCCGTTCGACTTCTTTCTGGAGCCGCAAGCCGAAACCTGGCCCTTTGCCTACGACCCCACGCTGGAGCACGAGCTGGCGCCGTTCCGCCGCCTCGATCCGCCGGGCCCGCGGCTGAACGCATTGCTGGCCTCCATTCCGCGCAACAGTGTGCGCACCATCGACATGCTGGTCGGGCTGAACCAGCGGGTGCAAAAACTCGTCGCCTATATCGTGCGCTTGGAGCCCGGCGTGTTCACGCCGGAGGAGACCTTGGAGAAGGGTCAGGGCTCGTGCCGGGACAGCGCCTGGCTGCTCGTTCACGTGCTGCGCCACCTGGGTTTTGCCGCCCGCTTCGTCTCCGGCTACCTGATCCAGCTCGTGGCCGACGAAAAGCCGCTGGTCGGCCCGGCCGGCCCGACCGCCGATTTTACCGATCTGCATGCCTGGGCGGAGGTGTATCTGCCAGGCGCCGGCTGGATCGGGTTCGATGCCACCAGCGGCCTGATGGCGGGCGAAGGGCACATCCCGCTCGCCGCCAGCCCCGATCCGGGCTCCGCCTCGCCGATTTCCGGCCTGATGGACAAGGCCGAGGTCGATTTTAATGTCGAGATGAAGGTGACGCGCATCGCCGAGTCGCCGCGCGTGACCAAACCCTACACCGAGCGTCAGTGGCAGGAGATTCTGGCGAGCGGCCGCCGCGTGGAGTCCGCGTTGAACCAGGCCGACATGCGCCTGACCATGGGCGGCGAGCCCACCTTCGTCTCCGCCACGGACATGGAGGCGGCCGAGTGGACCGTCGATGCCATGGGGCCGACCAAGCGACACTACGCCGGACGCCTGCTGCGCCGCCTGGTCCCGCTCTGGGCGCCTGGTGCCGCCATCCATCATGCACTGGGCAAACATTATCCGGGGGAGCAATTGCCACGCTGGGCGCTGAACGCGCATTGGCGCCGTGATGGCGAGCCGGTGTGGCGCGATCCGGCCCTGCTTGCCTCCGACGATGACCGCGGCAACGCCAATGCCGACGATGCGCGCGAATTCTGCGCGGCTCTGGCCGAGCGGCTGCAAGTGTCGCCCGAGTATGTGAACCCGGCCTATGAGGACATTCACTATTATCTGTGGAAGGAGAATCGTCTGCCCGCCAACGTGCTGGCGGAGGGTTCAAAACTCAAAGACCCGCAGACGCGCGAGCGGCTGACCCGCGTGTTCAACCAAGGGCTCGATGCCACCGTCGGCAGCGTGCTGCCGCTGCGCCGGCGCGTGCAGGACGGGGTGCGCCGCTGGCAATCCGGCAAATGGTTTTTCCGGCCCGGCGTGCTGTTCCTGATCCCCGGCGACGCGCCCATCGGCTTCCGCCTGCCGCTGGAGTCGCTGCCCTGGGCCGACCCGGAGCGCGTGTTCGTCGATTTCGAGACCGACCCGTTCGCGCCGCTCGAACCTTTGCCGAGCCGCCAGGCGCTGCGGCGTCTCGCCGGCCCCACGGCGACCGCCCCCTGGGATGTGCGCCACGCCTATGGCCGCGCGGGGCAGGGGCCAGGCCCGATGCCGCAGGACCGGCCGGTGATCGGCCGCGAGGAGCCGGATCTGGTCCGCACCGCGCTCACGGTCGAGCCGCGCGACGGCAAACTGCACGTGTTCATCCCCCCGCTCTATGCCGCCGGCGACTGGCTGGAGCTGGTCGAGGCGATCGAGGATATTGCCACCGAACGCGGCACCCAGGTGGTGCTGGAGGGTTACGCCCCACCGCGCGACCCGCGGCTGAACCAGTTCTCCATCACCCCCGACCCCGGCGTGATCGAGGTCAACATCCACCCGGCCGAAAATTTTGCCGAAATCGTCGAGCGCACCACGCAGCTCTACGAGCAGGCGCGCGAAGTGGGGCTGGCGACGCAAAAATTCATGCTGGACGGGCGCCACGTCGGCACCGGCGGCGGCAACCATGTGGTCATGGGCGCCGCCTCGCCGGCCGACAGCCCGTTCCTGCGCCGTCCGGATATTTTGAAGAGCCTGCTGGGATTCTGGCACAATCACCCGAGCCTGTCCTACCTCTTCTCCGGCCTGTTCATCGGCCCGACCAGCCAGCATCCGCGCATCGATGAAGCGCGCATGGACAGTCTGAACGAGCTCGAAATCGCCTTCTCGCGGGTGACGATGGGACGGCCCACGCCCCCCTGGCTCACCGACCGGATTTTCCGCAATATCCTTGCCGATCTGACCGGGAATACGCACCGTACCGAGTTTTCGATCGACAAGATGTATGCGCCGGAGAGCAGCACCGGCCGCCTCGGCCTGGTCGAATTCCGGGCTTTAGAAATGCCGCCGGACGCGCGCATGTCGGTGGCGCAGATGCTGCTGATGCGCGCCTGCATGGCCGCCTTCTGGCAGACGCCTTACGAGCGCACGATGATCCGCTGGGGCACCAGGCTGCATGACGACTTCATGCTCCCTCACTACGTCCAGCAGGATTTTCGCGAAGTGCTTGAGGAGTTGGCGCAGTTGGGCTTTGCGTTGGACCGCGAATGGTTCGCGCCGCACACGGAATTCCGCTTCCCGCAAATCGGCGAAATTTCGACGCAGGGCGTGTCGGTGGAGCTGCGCCATGCGCTGGAAACCTGGCATGTGCTCGGCGAGGAACCGGCCGCCGGCGGCACCGTGCGCTACGTGGATAGTTCCGCCGAGCGCCTGCAAGCCAAGGTGACCGGCTGGGTGGAGGAGCGTTTCGTGCTCGCCTGCAACGGCTGCGCCGTCCCGCTCACGCCGACGCAAACCGCGGGCGAATATGTCGGCGGCGTGCGGTTCAAAGCCTGGGCGCCGCCCTCGGCCCTGCACCCGACGCTGCGCGCGCAAACGCCCCTGGTGTTCGACATTTACGACCGCTGGAACGGCCGCAGCCTGGGCGGCATGACGCACCACGTCTCCCACCCCGGCGGTCGCAGCTACGACACTTTTCCTGTGAACGCCAATGAGGCCGAAGCCCGCCGCCGCGCCCGCTTCTTCCCCTTCGGCCACACGCCCGGCCCCATGCCGGAGCCGCGCGTGGTCCCCGGCCGCGAGCACCCGCGCACGCTGGATTTGCGGCGGGCCTTCATATGATTGCCGTCGCGGCCCGGTCGTCCCGCGCAAAGAGTAACCACGAAGGCGCGAAGGTGATCCTCCGCAAAGGCCCCTGACTTCCACGGGTTTTTGGTGATTTCGGCCTTCGTGTATCTTCGCGCCTTCGCGTCTTCGTGGTTGATCTTCGGATGTTTCCGCAGGCGAGAAGCTCGAAGGGTGCGCAGATAGCTGTCGCCTAATCCCGCAATGTCCTTTACAGGCTGCATCCGTTTTGACCGGTGACGCCCGCGACGAGTTATTGGACGAGGTTGGGCGGCTCAGGGCGCCCTGGCGGCGCATGCTTGGCACGCTGCTCGGCATGGGCACCGCCGCCCTGCGCGAGCGCCAGGC